>Ga0256404_1000019_pt1 | contig 337134 bp, 265 predicted proteins | sample RumenRJG_01DNA_FD_185990 | JGI IMG/M metagenome (GOLD analysis project Ga0256404, IMG submission 185990) | Bovine rumen microbial communities from Lethbridge, Alberta, Canada - RJG_01 | ecosystem: Host-associated > Mammals > Digestive system > Stomach > Rumen | place: Canada: Alberta... | reverse complement strand
ACGATAGCAACAGCAACTCAAAGACCCACGAGGTCAAGACGGAAAAGCAAGCAGGCGTGAACAGCGCCAACAGCCTGGGCCTTTACGACATGAGCGGAAACGTCTGGGAATGGTGCTGGGACTGGAATAGTAGCAGCGCTACAATCAATGACGATGCATATAAAGTTGGTGGAGTTGTAACCAACCCGGCCGGCGCTAAGTCCGGCTCTAGCCGCGTCTACCGTGGCGGCAGTTGGCACGTTGACGCCAACTACTGTTCGGTTGCTATCCGGAACGGCAACTCGCCGAACGTCCGTGACAGCAGCTTCCTTGGCTTCCGCGTGGTTCGCGCAGCCAACTAATCCACGCTAGGAAGCGTTAGGGATTGTAGCGCCTAGGGAGCGACGGCGAAGCCGGCAAAACGCGACAGTCGTCGCGTTTTGAGCGAGTCTCCGAGCGGCTGTGCCGCGAAGGTTGTGCCGAGCGCAGCGAGGCATGAGCCGCGCAAGACGGCGAAGCGCGCAAAGCCCGGCCCTCGAGCGAGCGGGGAAACGCCCAAAACAATCGCAACTAAGAGTAACAAAAACGCAACCGCAAGGTGTTTGCAAAAATGCCGCCGATGGTGTAACATAAAAATCGTCAGGAGGCGGCATGAACTTTTCGGAAAAACTTCAGATTCTTAGAAAAAGCAAGGGGCTTACGCAGGAGGCGCTTGCGGAAAAAATCAATGTGTCAAGGCAGGCGGTGGCAAAGTGGGAGACGGGGCAGGCTTATCCCGACATTTCCAACTTGATTCAAATAAGCGACTTGATGAGCGTCACTGTTGATTACCTTGTCCGAGACGCGGACTGCATGGCGCGCCTTGACGCAAGCGGAGAGCCGGCAGACTTGAAGGAATTGATACAGTTCCGACTTGAAGCGAACGTGAACACCTACGCGGCCTTTATGAACGAGACCGATTCCAGCCGTTTGGACAGCCACGACTATAGATACCAAAACGGCCCTTACACATACCACGACACTTACGATGGCGGAGAGCGCTTTGCGGGCGAGGAGGCTGTTTGGAAAAACGGAAAGGCCGCGTACGCGATGAATTACCTTGGCCGCGTTTTGGACGAGCGCTTTAGCGGAAACTTTTTAAAGGAAGCCTTGCGCGCGGCCGACCAAAAGATGCCCTACCGAGGGCCGGAGTTTTACCAGTCCGGCGAGTATTCCTACAAGTGCTCGGTGAACGGAGACTTTTCTTGGTTCCAAGGCTACGAAGAAATTTTTTGCAACGACATAAGAGTTTACGAATGCTATTTTCACGGCGGCCTTGTAAGCTAGCTTAACGCCGTCACTTTGTCCGCATCGTGTAGACGCCGTCCCAGATTTGGGGAATGCCGTTTGCGATGAAGTCGGCGCAGCGCTTGGAGAAGACCGCGCTTGATTCGTCGGCGGCGTAAAGCTCCGCGGCCATGTCAAAGTATTTCTTGGCTTCCTCCAGTTCCGATTGCGGCTTTGCGTAGCCGGGAGTGTTTGCGCCCTTCATGTAGCATTCCATTCCGCGGTTAAAGATGGCGGCGGCCTTTAAGCGCGCGTCGCTCATTTTGTTTCTAAAGCCAAGAATGTTGTAAATGCGGACGGGCTTTTCAACGTTGATTACGCGGACTGCGTCAAAGCTGCGGGTGACGATTTGGTCGGCGCGGCTGGATTTTTGCAATAAATTGTAAGTGCTTTGAGAGCACATAATCCAAGAGCCGTAAACCTTGTTTGTTCCTTCCAAGCGCGAAGCCAGGTTCACGTTGTTTCCCATTATTGTGTAGTTTAGCTTTTTGTCGGTTCCCATGTTGCCTACGACCATGCGGCCGCTGTTGAGTCCGACGCGCGATTGCAAGAGCATCGGTATCCAGCCGTTTGAGTTGTAGTCGTCGACATATGCCAAATATTTTTTTGTCTGCTCGTCGTTCCAGGACTCCTCGAGCGCGACTTCTCGCCAAGGCCGCTCGGCGCACTTGGGGTACTTGAACTCTTTGTAGAATTCCTTGTTGATTTTTTCTTCGGCCTCGCGCATTTTGATTGCGGCCGCGCAGGCGTGGTAGGCGTGCTCTGGGTCGTCGATAGGGGCGCCAAAGAACGATACGATTTCATCTCCTACGTATTTGTCGATTGTTCCGCGTTCGCTTTGAATCGCGTCGCTAAGGGCGCCCAAGTAATTGTTGAGCGCGGCGACCAATTGTTCGGCGCCTTTTTCCTCGCCGTTTATGTTGTTGACGATTTCGGTGAACTTGGAGAATTTCCGCACGTCGCTAAAGAGCGCGGTCAATTCTTTGTTGTCGCCGCCTACTTGCGCGTAGCACGGGTTTTGGATGATTTGCTCTACGACTTCGGGAGCGACGTAGGCGCCGAACTTTGACTTGATAAGAGCGCGCTCCTTTTCGTTGGAAGAAAAGCGGATTATCATAAGCGCAAGGTATGAAGTGAATTCAATTAGAATCGCCGCGACAATCGGAACGTAAATTGAAAAGCAAACCATAAAAATCACAGCCGCGACAATCGAGGCCGCGATTAAGATTCCGCCCGTTATGTTTTGAACGGAAGGCCTGGCTTTAAGCGTCGCCAAGGCGAAAAGCAAAAATACGGCAAATGCCGCGCATATCGCCCAGCAAGCGGAGACAGGCCTTATGAACTGGCCGCTTTTTATCGTGTTGTAGACGTTGGCGTGCGTTCCAACATTGGGATAGTAGTTTTTGAAAGGCGTGTTGCCTAAATCCGTCGAGCCTGTCGCCATGTTTCCGATTATGCAAAACGCGCCTGAAACTTTCTTTTGAATTCCGTCAAAGGTGTTTTGGTAAAGCTCGACAAGCGACTTTACGCCTTCAAAGGCTTGCTCAAAGAAGTCGGAAAGCATCGCGGCTTCTTCCGCTTCTATCGCGCCTGTCCCCAAAAGGCCTTCTATCGCGACTTGGACTTCTGATTGGAAGGGGCCTGAATAAAAATTTTGAACCCGTTTGAAAAATTCTTTTCTTGACTCAAAGTATGAAGCCTTAAGCTCTTCAACGCTTTCGCCCATCGAGCCTTGCCCTTGGACAAGCGAGCCGTCGATGCCGTAGCCGTTCAAGTTGTCAAAAATGTATGAGCGGAAATTGTTTATGTACTCCCAGTCTTCGAATATTCCTTCTATTTCCGAATTGTATGAAAGGGGAACTCCTTCGGCGTCAGTAAGAGCGACGCGGGTGAATTCGCGCAGGTTGTTCAAGAGTGCGGTCTCGCATTCCAGCAGTTGGTTTACAATCATGACGCTTTCGTGCTTGAAGCTGTCGGCGTAGTCTCCCGGCGCCCAATGGACTATCATGCAGCCGTTTTTATCCAAGGGAATTTTTATGTCGCCGCGCCCGCCGTTTTCTTTAAGGGCGCCGTGAAGCGTAAGGCCGCTTTTTGTTCTTGAGATTTTTTGAACGTCAAGTTCCCTTAATAAAGGCGCGAAAAGCAATTGTCCCAAGTATCCGCCTTTTTGGAAATTTAAAAGCTCCACGCGGCGCCTTGTTCCGTCTTTGTCAACGATGATGTTTGTAAAGCCGGCTCCCGCCGCCATTTTTATAAAACGGTGGATGGCTGGCGAAAAGCCTGGCGTGACACCGTTCGCCTTGTCTTCCGCTTCGTTTCCTTTTTTTATCAAGCCGTCGGGGTCAAGGACATTGTTTGTCAAAAAACGGCGGCGGGCGTACTCGTCGTCTTCTTCGCTTACGGAAATGATTTGCTCTTTGTTTATGGTTAGCCAAGTGTTCCCAAAAAACTGGATTGCTTTTGAAAAGAATTCGTCGTTGTCGCGGAAAACTTCCGCCGCCAATGCCTTTCCTTCAGCGCTTCCGGCTTTTTCTTTTAGAAGCTTGGCGTCGTCCGGATTTACTGCGACTTTAAACGGAGAAAGGTATTCAATATCAAAGACCGCGCATCTTGCGCCCGCTTCGCTTAGGCGAAGAAGAACGTCGCCTATGATGTCTCGGCTCCAAGGCCATGGGCCTAGCTTGTCCAATGATGCGTCGTCAATTTCCACAAGGGTCAAGTCGTCCGCTTTTTCGGTGATGGGACGGGTCGCCAAGAGCATGTCATAAACTCTTAGCTCGAACTTTTGAAGGGCTCCGGCGCCGGAAAAAATGGCCCATAACGCTGTAGAGGCGGCTACCGCTATTAACGCGGACTTTAGGCCGCTGGATTTTGCCTTGACTTTCTTTTCCATAAAATAATTATAGCGTAAAAGCGAAAATTGCGCTATAATGATTGGCATGATTTCAGAATATTTTAAGAACCTGTTAAACGACAAAACAGCCTCCGCGATAAGAAAAATGTTTGAGGAAGGAAAGCTCCTCAAAGCGAAATACGGAGATGACAATGTTTACGACTTTAGTTTGGGAAACCCAGACCTTGACCCGCCAAAGGAAGTTTTGGACGCGATAAAAGAAGTCGCCCAAGACCAAAGCCACGGAGCGCACGCCTACATGTCCAACGCTGGCTACGACAGCTGCCGCGCGGCGATGGCCCAAAAGGAAAGCCAAGAGCAGGGCGTAAAGGTTGACGCTTCCTGCGTTATTATGACTGTAGGCGCGGCCTCGGCGATTTCTAGCGCTATAAAGGCCTTGATTATGCCCGGCGAGGAAGTCGTCGTTCCGTCGCCGTTTTTCGCCGAATACACGCATTACGCCCATAACCACGGCGGCGTTCTTGTTCCCGTTCCGACAAAAAAAGACTTTTCGCTTGACGTGGACGCGATTAAGGCCGCGCTAAACAAAAAGACTGTCGCGGTAATCATAAACTCGCCCAACAATCCGACCGGAAAGATTTATTCCGCCGCCGAAATCCGCGAGCTTTGTTCCGCGCTAAAAGAGTTTGGTAAAGCCAACGGCCGCTATCCCTACTTGATTTGCGACGAGCCGTACCGCTCGATTGTTTACGACGGAGCGACAGTTCCACCGGTGTTCCCCGAATACGAATACGCCGTGATTGTCACAAGCTTTGCCAAAAATTTAAGCTTGCCCGGCGAGCGCGTGGGCTACATTTGCTGCAATCCCGCCAATCCCGAAAAGGCGGAATTTGTCGCGGCGGCCACGATGGCCTTTAGAATTTCCGGCTGCGTAAACGCTCCGGCCTTTTTCCAAAAGGTCGTCGCCAAGAGCTGGAACGCGCCGGTCGATTATTCGTCGTATTTAAAGCGCCGTGACCTGCTGATGGACGTTTTGGACAACGCCGGAATCGAGTATGTCAGGCCGCAAGGAGCCTTTTACATTTTCGCGAAAGTTCCAGAGGCCTTTGGCGACGACGACACGGCCTTTGTCGAAGTCTTGGAAAAGAATTTGATTTTGTGCGCGCCCGGAAAAGGCTTTGGAATGAAGGGCTATTTTAGAATCGCGTATTGCGTTCCTGAAAAGACAATCGTAAATTCGCGCGAGGCTTTTTACAAGGCCGCCCATAGCGAGCGGCAGTGATTTATAGGAGGTAATGTACATGAAAATTTTAATGGTAAGTTCTGAGGCGGTTCCTTTCGCAAAAACCGGCGGTTTGGCCGACGCGGTCAGCGCTCTTTCAATCGCTTTGACCAATATGGGCCACGAAGTGAAAATCGTGATTCCCCGCTACTATAAAATAGACAGAAAAACGCTCACGCCGCTTGCAGGCGCGATGGGCGTCGGCGTTGGCGGAGGCGAGGCTTGGACTGAAGTTTACAAGACGACAATGCCCGGCTGCCCCAAGTGCGAAGTTTACTTCATTGACCACGAGCAAAGCTTTGGCCGCGACGGCATTTACGGAGTTCCGGGCGAGACCGACTTTCACGACAACCCCTACCGCTTTTCAATCCTTTGCCACGGCGCCTTCCAGCTTTGCCGAAAAATCAATTGGAAGCCCGACATAATCCACGCGCACGACTGGTCGGCCGCGCTGGCCTTGGCGCTTTTAAAGCATGTCTACCGCTGGCAGGACTTTGGAAACACGGCCGGCGTTCTTTCCATTCATAACTTGGGCTACCAAGGCCAGTATTCCAAGGACAGCTTTCCAGCGCTGGGAATCGACTGGGGCCTTTACTACGGCGCCGGATTTGAGAGAAACGGAGCGATAAATTTTTTGCAAGCCGGCATTTCTTGCGCCGACATGATCACGACCGTTTCGCCGACATACGCGCGCGAAATCCAAACGCCAGAAGGCGGCTTTGGAATGGACGGCCTTTTGCGCGTCCGAAGCGACGTAGTAAAGGGCATCCTTAACGGCTGCGACCTTAAGGCTTGGAATCCGGCGGTTGACAAAAAGATTCCAGCGACTTATTCGGTGAAGAGCATGAAGGGAAAGGCTGTTTGCAAGGCCGAGCTTCAAAAGCAGTTTGGGTTGCCCGTAAATCCAAACGTTCCGATATTTGGCGTCGTGACCCGCTTGGTTGACCAAAAGGGCATCGCCGAGCTTTTCGCTCCGACATACGGCTGCGTCTACAATCTTTGCGCCAACATGGACATTCAGTTTGTCGTCCTTGGTTCCGGCGAGTCTTGGTGCGAGAACGAAATCAACGTCTTGCAGTCAAAGCTTCCCAACTTCCGCGCCTACATCGGCTACAACGACGCGCTCAGCCACCTTATCGAGGCTGGAAGCGACTTCTTTGTCATGCCGAGCCACTACGAGCCTTGCGGACTTAACCAGATTTATTCTCTTATTTACGGAACGCTTCCGATTGTCCGCAACACAGGCGGCTTGGCTGACACCGTTCAAAACTACAATGAGCGGACAGGCGAGGGAACCGGCTTTATGTTTGACCAAATCACGCCGGGCGCGGTTTACAACACAATCGGCTGGGCGGTTTACGCCTACTACAACAAAAAGGACCACATAAAGAAGATGCAGGAACGCGGCATGAAGAGCGTCTTTAGCTGGGAAGACTCCGCCCAAAAGTACCTTGACGTTTACAAGGAAGCAATAAGCAGAGAATAAGAAGCGGACAAGAAGGGGCGGGAGCCGTGCGGAGCGCGTATGCGAGACTGCAATACCTTCAGAGGCCTCATTCCAGAGGAATGAGGCGCAGACAAAAAATTAGGAAGGGCTCCCCAAGGGAAGGCTCCTGATTTTTTGTCGTCGCTGGGACCCGCCGTTCAAGTCCGCATTTTAAAATTCTACTATTTGGTTCTTGCTGTCGATGTACCAGTCCGCCAAGGGAATCGGCTGCTCGATGTTGTACCAAGTCACGCTTGAGTCTTCGTTAAGGGTGGCCAACCGCCCTTGGCATTTCACTATGTCCACGGCAAGCGAAGATCCGCTTTTGAGCGAATACTTTCTTAGGCTCTTTGCGTTTATGACGCTTACGCTTTTTTCGCCCAAATTTGTGAAAACAAGCGGAAATGCCGGGCGCGCGAAAGAGTCTCCTTCCTCTTTTGCGGAGGAGGCCAATTCTTTTAATGTAAGCGCTTTTATTCCAAAGCAAAACGCGCTTGTCGTGTATCCGCTTCCGGATGAAATCAAGCGCAATCCAAAAAGGAAGCCGCCGCTTTCTTCAAGGCTTACCGTTATGTCGGCGTCCATTTTTACAGGGACAGTTTCATGAGTCTTGATGTTCACCAATACCAAAGCCGACGTCGGGTTTGACGAAGCCGTTTTTGCGACAGCCAATGTGTTGTCTTCCAGCGCGGCGGCGTCTTGTATTCCGCTTCCCATGTAAAGCTCGGTTAGCTCTCCAGTGTCAAATGAATAAAAGTTAACTTTTGAATTCTCGATTTCAAGAAAACCCTTTTGGCCGTTGATTGTCGCCTCGTGGATTTTCTTGATTCTGTTTTGCGCGCTGAACAAAAGCCGCGCGTTTCCTGTTTGCGCGTCCATTTCGTATATTCCGTCCAAGCGGTTGTCTGACCTTAAAAGCAATTTGCCGTGCGCGAAAGAGATTTTTGTCCAATATTTTGAGTTGCTGAAACTTGCCTCAGCCTTGTTTTCGTAGCCGCTTTTTATTATAGACGAGTCTGTCAAAATATAGAGCGATTTTTCGTCGGCGCATATTCCATGAATTTTTTTGTAGACTTCGTTTGAAATCAATCTAAGTTCCGTCGGAAGCGCGTTTTCGCTTGCGTCTGCCTGATATACGTTTCCGTCTTGAGTTCCTAGAAACAAGGCGTTGTTTTTTGCGAAAGCCGCCGTGAAGGCCAAGGAATTTTGGCTTTGAATGTTTTTTTGAATCAAGGGGCCCTTGATGGAATTGTCAGCTACGTACACTTTATAACATGAATAAAGGCCTGCCGAACCGTCAATGTAACAGAGCGAGCCGCCGCTTTCAAAAAGCGCTGGTTCCTTCACGGCGGCGCTTTTGGCCTTGCTTCCAGTTTCAGCGTTGATTATGAAAAGCGTTTTGTTCTTAACGCCGGCCAAAAGCGCGTTCTTTGCGAACAAGACGGGTTTTTCCAAGCCGGCTTCTGTTGTTGTTTTCTTTAGCGGCTTTCCCGTCTTTAGGCTAAAGTAGGCGAGGCTTCCGTCTTGGGCGGAGTAGAGCAAAAGGTTTTTTTCGCTGTCGCTAGTGCGCGCCCATGTTGCTGTCATTCCGTAATCTTTGATTTTTGCAAAAGGCTTTCCGCTTGCGGCAAGATAAAAGTAAACGCCGTTTCGCTCGTTGGTTGTCGCGATTATGTAAGTTCCTTTTGCGCTGTAGGACAAGCTAGTCACTTGCGCTTTAAGCAAGATGGAACGCTTGACTTTTTTTGAAGCTGTGTCCCAAACTTTTATGCTTTCGTATCCTGATTCGTCCCTTTCGTAAAAGGCGATTTCTTTTGCGTTTGGCGAAGGCGCGGCAAGCTCGATTTTTTTGTCGGAAACTTGAAAGTGCTCTCCGATTCCGTTCTCCCATCGAATGATAAAGCCGTCTTGACCGACTGTGTAAAAGGCGTCTGTTTTTGCGTTCGCGTCAACAAGGGCTGCGACTATCTTGGCTTTGTGGCCCTGGCTTGAAAAACGTGGCTGCGCGAACGCGGCGCATCCCAAAAGAATTGCGGTCAAAAAAATCACTGCTCTATTCATTGTTTCGCTCCAGACGCTTTGGTTATAAAATATTTTATGTCGCCGCTGATTCCGACTAAGAACAAGAACAGTATAATCGCAAAGCCAACGGCCTGAATTTTATATTGAATCCTTGGAGGAATTTGTTTTTTTGTCACAGCTTGGATAAAGGCGAACAAAATCAAGCCGCCGTCCAATATTGGTATCGGCAGCAGGTTCATTATAAAAAGCGAAACGCTGATTAGCGACATGAATTGAAGGACTACAATCCAGCCGGTTTTTATTCCCGCCGAAAAGCCTTCCGTTGCCGTTTCGCCCAGCATGCTGGAGATGCGGGCGGGGCCTGAAACGGCGTTCGTTATGTCAACGCCCTTGAACAAAACGCCAAGGCCTTTTATTGTCATCGCCAAAATGTTTGTCGTGTTTGCAAAGCCAGCCTTGATCGCAGGAAAAAGAGGCAATGGCGCTATGACTTTTTCAATTTCCTCGTCGCTTGCCATGACGCCAAGGATTCCGTTTCCTTCCTTTTTGTTTATCAAAGTGTGAACGTTGAATGCAAGAGTCTCTTGGCTTCCGTCGGGATTTTGTCTAAGGACTTCTACCGTTATGTCTTCGTCGCCGTTTAGCGCGACCTGTTCGTATATGTCAGAAAAGTCGGAGATTTCCTTGCCTTGGATTTTTGTAATTGTGTCGCCGCTTTTTATTCCAGCGTCGCGCGCTGGAGACGCGAAATTCGGGTCTTGCGGAATTTTTATCGTCGCGCTTCTTGTGTAGTAGCTGTGGCCCATCATCGCGATTATGACGCATGCGATGAAAGTAAAGAGCAAGTTGAAGAAGGGGCCTGCAAAACCGATCAAGGCGCGCTTTAGCGGATTGGTTCCGTATAGAGAGTCTTTTTCTCCCGGAACATAGCCCAAGCCGTCCTCGATCGCTTTTGTGAATTCCTTTTCGCCCTTCATTTGGCAGTAGCCGCCAATCGGCAAGAGCGAAAGCCTGTAATCGGTTTGGCCTATTTTTTTATGAAGGAGAACGGGGCCCATGAAAATGGAAAAGGCTTCAACCTTAACTCCGCAAAGTCGCGCGGCAAGAAAGTGGCCCAGTTCGTGGAAGAAAACCAAAAAACTTAAAATCAAAAGGCCTGTTACGATTGTCAAAGCGCGGCCTCCGCGATGGCGCGGGCTTTTTTGTCAGCCTCAAAAACGTCGTCAAAGTCCCGCGGCTCGCTTGTCCAATCAGCGGCCAATGTTTTTTGAACGGTCTCGGCGATTTTTAGAAAGCCGATTTTATTGTCTATAAAGGCCCATGCCGCGATTTCGTCGGCCGCGTTAAAGGCTATTGTGTAAGACGCTCCCTTGTCCGCCGCGCTTTCGGCCAAGCCCAATAACGGAAAGTCTCCGCGCCTTGGCTCGTAAAAGCTCATGCTGCGGCCGGCCAAGGAAAATTTTTCCAAGCCGCTTTCAACATATTCGGGCCAGCAAAGCGCTCCCATAATCGGATGGCGCATGTCGGGCTCTGAAATTTGCGCGTAAAGGATTCCGTCGCTTGTCCTGACCAAGGAATGGATCAAGCTTTCGGGATGGACCACCACGCTTATCTTTTGGACGTTCGTGTCAAAAAGGCGGCGGGCCTCGATGACTTCTAGGCCTTTGTTGGCCAAGGTAGCCGAGTCCACCGTAATCTTTTTTCCCATCTTCCATGTGGGGTGCTTTAAGGCGTCGGCCAGGGTGACTGACTCCAATTGCTGCCTTGAATAATTTCTAAAAGGCCCGCCGCTGGCTGTGATTACGATTTCGGCGATGTTTTTCGCTCCGCAAAAGTGAATCAAGTTAAAGATAGCGGAATGTTCCGAGTCAACGGGAATTATATGGGCTCCGCTTTTGTCCGCCAATGACTTTATCAAGGGCCAGGCCATCACGACCGTTTCCTTGTTGGCAAGCGCAAGGTCGATTCCGCGCTCTGCGACAAGTTTTGACGGCAAAAGGCCGGCCGCGCCCGCGATTCCGTTGACAACGATGTCAGGCTTTGCCTTGTCCAAAAGGCGCGCGATTCCGTCAAGGCCCTCTTGGCTTGTAAGCGTGGCAGGGCATTTGAATTCCGCCGCCAATGCGTCTAGTTTTTCTTTTGAGGAATTTGCCTGGAGGCCGGCAACTGAAAATTTTTCGGGGTGGCGCTTCGCCAAGTCAAGCGCGCTTGTTCCGATAGAGCCTGTGCTTCCCAATACAAGAATCTTTTTCATGCGAACAAGAACTTAACCAAAAAGAAGTAGAATGGCGCGGCCATAAAGATAGAGTCAACGCTGTCCAAAACGCCTCCGCGGCCAAGGACTACGTTTCCTGAATCCTTGACTTCAGCGCTTCGCTTAAAGACGCTTTCTGCCAAGTCGCCGATAATGGCCGCGGAGCAAATCACAAGCGAAAGGATGGCGGTTTTTTGCAAAAGCATTGTCGTTGCAAAAACGTTCTTAAAGACAATGTGAGTTATTAAAAGCGCGAATACAAAGCTTCCGACATAGGCTCCTGCAAAACCAGCCGCGCTTTTGTTGGGGCTTGCCAATAGGATTCCGCGGTTGTTCTTTCCAAAAAGCATTCCAAAAAGCCAGGCCGCGCTGTCGCTGATAAATACTAAGACCATGAATGTCGCCAAGAAAGCGAAGGTTGAATTGGCCGCTTTTTCGCTTGCGATTCCCGAAATGCGGGTGATGAACGAAGGCAAAAAGCCCGCGTAAAAAATAACGCAAAGCGAACGCGCGATTCTCGCGTTTGACATCGCGAATTCCTTTGCCGTGAATATTTCAACCGTAAAAACGATGAAAGAAGTTGCGATTAGCGCGATTGTGGTTAAACAATCAAGGCCAAAAATTATGTTCAAGTATTCGCAAATCGGAAGCAGGGGGGCTAGCGCCATCAAGAGCGGGCGGGGAAGCGTTTGGCCGTTTGTTCCGAACATAAGCGAAAGCTCGTAGGCGGCGAAAGACGAAACGCCAAAGACCATTAGGTTAAAGGGCAAGTGGTGGAAAAAAGGAAAGTAAATCACACCCAAAACAAGGGGGACCCCAACAAAAAATATGATCAGGCGCTCAAAAATTTTTTTCATTTTGCCGCTCCTTTTGTGTTTTCTATTCCGCCAAAACGTCGGTTTCTGTTTTCAAATTCAAGAATGTCTTTTTTAAATTCTTCCACGGTGTAATCCGGCCAAAGCGTGTCGGAAAAAACAAATTCCGCGTAAGCCGTCTGCCAAAGCAAAAAGTTCGACAGGCGCTTTTCGCCGCCGGTCCTTATCAACAAGTCCACGTCGGGAAGCTCCGGCAAGTCGAAGCTCGCTTTTATGTCGCCTTCCTCAAGGCGGCTCTTTCCAGATGCAAGGGCCTTGTTGGCCGCGCGCGTAATTTCGTCGCGGCTTCCATAGTTGATTGCCAGGACGCAAGTGGTTCCCGTGAAATTCTCTGTGTCTTTTTTTGCGTTGACGATTTCTTCCTGAACGTCTTTAGGAAGGCCTTCCAAGTCGCCGATGTGCTCGACCCTGATTTGGTTTTCTTTGTAAAATTCAAATTCCGCGCGAAGATGGCCTTTGATCAAGCCCATCAAGTAGCCGACTTCGTCTTGCGTCCTCTTCCAGTTTTCTGTGCTGAACGTATAGAGGGTGATGTATTTGATTCCCAAGTCGGCGGCGGCGCGGACAATTCTCTTGGCCGCTTCCAAGCCTTCCTTGTGGCCGGCAGTTCTGGCGCGGCCGCGTTGTTGCGCCCAGCGTCCGTTTCCGTCCATAATGATCGCAACATGTTTTGGAAGGGTAGAAGCGGATACCAAGGTCTTACTCCATTATTTCCTTTTCTTTGGCCGCGTAGATTGAGTCAATCTCCGCGATGAATTTGTCCGTCGTCTTTTGCAAGTCGTCGGTCATTTTCTTGAGGTCGTCTTCCGTGATTTCGCCGGCCTTTTGCTTTTTCTTAAGGTCTTCGTTTCCGTCGCGGCGAATGTTGCGGATTGAAGTGCGGGAATTCTCAGCGGTGGCCTTGGCCTGCTTGATCAATTCCTTGCGGCGGTCGGCTGTTAGCGGCGGAATCGTGATGCGGATTACTTTTCCGTCGTTTGACGGGTTGAGTCCCAAGTCGGCCGTCAAAATGGCTTTTTCGATTTCTGTGATCAATGATTTGTCAAAGGGGTTGATGATGACCGAGCGCGCTTCGGGAATCGAAACGGTGGCCACTTGGTTGAGCGGAGATTTTTGTCCGTAGTAGTCAACTCGCACTCTGTCAAAAATAGAGGCTGACGCGCGGCCTGTTCTAATTCCGTTAAAAGACTCTTTGAGAGCCGCGATTGTTTTTTCCATTCTTTCGTTTTCTGCCATTTCATTTCCCCTTATAAAAAAAGATAAACAAAATCGCGGCCAACGCCGCGATTTTGTTATGGTTAGTTCTTTCCGAGAACGTCCAAGACGATCTCGCCGAATTCCAAAGTTGCTCCGACGGCCTTAGAAACTTCTTCAAGCTTCTTGGCTACAGAAACTTTGTCGTCCTTTACGAACATTTGGTCAACGAAGCAAATCTCGGCGACGTGCTTGGCAACCTTGCTCTTAAGGATGTTGTCTTTGATGTTCTGGGGCTTTGAGGCCATCTTTTCGTCCTGGTCCATCTGTCCCTTGAAGATTTCTGTCTGCTCGTCGATGTAAGACTGCGGAACGTCCTTCTGGTAGATGTAAGCCGGTGTGAAGGCGGCCAAGTGCAAGCAGCAGTCGTGAGCGAACTGCTTTACGGCGTCGGCTGTAGAGCCCTTTACGACTACGGCGCTGGCTGTCTTGAAGTTGGAGTGAACGTATGTCTCGGCGACGGCGTTGTCGGGAACGTTGATTACGTTTACTTTGGCGACAGTCATGTTCTCGCGAGTCTTTGTGGCCAAGTCAAGCAAAACGTCCTTGTGGGCCTGCTCAACCTGCGTGTAGCCGTTGGCGAAAGTGATGTCCAAAAGCTTTTCGCCGGCGGCGATGAAGTCTGCGTTGTTGGCGACAAAGTCAGTTTCGCATGTAACTTCGATAAGGGCGATCTTCTTGTCCTGCGTTCTAACAAAAACGCGGCCCTCGGATGTGGCTCTTTCGGCGCGCTTGGCGACGGCGGCCAATCCTTTTTCTTTAAGAATCTTTTCAGCTTCTTTGGCGTCTCCGTTGGCTTCGGTCAAGGCCTTTTTGCAGTCCATAAGACCGGCGCCTGTGGCTTCGCGCAATGCTTTTACGTCAGATGCTTTAATTTCCATAACAATATTTTCCTTAAAAATTATTTGTAGAGTTTGTCCTCGTCAACCATCTGGTCGGCGGAATCATCGTCGTCCTTTGAGTCCTCGTCCTTCTGCTCTGTGGGCTGATAGTTAGAGTAGTCGTCGATCTCAACGTCTTCGCGCTTTACGGCGGCGTCAGTCTGAACGTCATCCTCGTCGCCGAGGTTTTCGATGATCTTAAGGCCTTCTTCGTTGTTGGCTTCCATTACGGCGTTGGCGATAATTGAAGTGAACAATGTGATGGCGCGGATGGCGTCGTCGTTGCCCGGAATCGGGTAGTCGATGCCTTCGGGGTTAGAGTTTGTGTCTACAACGGCAACGACAGGGATTCCCATGCGACGGGCTTCGGCCACGGCGATGGCTTCCTTGTGAGTGTCGATTACAAAGATGGCTCCCGGCAATTCTTTCATCTCTTTGATGCCGCCGAGGTTCTTCTCAAGCTTAGACTTTTCTTTCTGGAGGCCGGCAACTTCCTTCTTTGTGAGGTTTTCGAAAGTTCCGTCAACTTCCATCTTCTCAATCTTCTTGAGGCGCTGAAGTGATTTTTTGATTGTAGAGAAGTTTGTAAGCATGCCGCCAAGCCAGCGGTTGTTTACGTAGAATTGTCCGCAGCGCTCGGCTTCCTTTTGGATAGCCTGCTGGGCCTGCTTTTTTGTTCCTACAAAAAGAACTGATTTGCCAGAGGCGGCGATTTTGCGAACCGCTTCGTAGCTTTCTTTGATTGCAGCGATTGTCTTCTGCAAGTCGATGATGTGGATTCCGTTGCGCGAGCCAAAAATGTACTTTGACATGCGGGGATCCCAACGCTTTACTTGGTGGCCAAAGTGAACGCCAGACTCAAGCAAACTCTTCATGGTAACAACAGCCATGATTTTCTCCTTCACCGTGAATGATTTTCATTCACGCCCAACTCTGTTACTCGAAAGGTCGGCCCTTTGGGCTTTCCAATCGGAAAAATTTCGGGAAACGTTAAAGCCAACGGCCCTCGCGCTTTCCGGCAAAAGATTTTGTCATCTAGTTGATGATTGAGTATTTTTGCTCTTTTAACATATCATAAAGTTCAAAAATAGGCAAGCCCACAACGCAAGAATTTGTTCCGTCAATCTTGCTTATAAAGCAGCTGGCCATGCCCTGGATTCGGTAGCCGCCGGCCGCTCCGTGCCAGTCGCCTGTTTCTATGTACCATTGGATTTCCTCGTCGGTCATTGGCGCGAACGTCACTTTTGTGACGGCAGTTCTGACGCTGGTGGCATGCGTCCTTCCGTTGTAAAGCGCCATTGACGTTATGACTTGGTGGCTCCGGCCTTGCAAGGCGGAAAGGCAGTCAAAGGCTTCCTGGTAGTCTTTGGGCTTTCCATAAATTTTGTTTCCCATCAGAACAAGCGTGTCCGCTCCCAAAACCCACGGAACGACTTGCTTGGGCGGCCTTGAGCGGACCACGGCCTGGACTTTTGCCTTCGCCAAAATTTCAGGCAATTCCGACGGATTCCTGGAATAAAACGAGGACTCGTCGATGTTGGGCATTATCACTTGAAAGGGGATGCCCAAGGATTTTAGGATTTCTTGCCTTCTAGGAGAAGACGACGCTAGGATTATGTTTTCCATAAATTATTTCCTTGACTAAATGAATTTATTTTTTTATAATTAGCGAACTTTTTATATAATAAAACAGATGAGAGATTAGCGCAACTGGATAGAGCGTCGGCCTCCGGAGCCGAAGGCTGCGGGTTCAAATCCCGCATCTCTCAAAAGCGTCTCTCAAAAAAAAAGGCTGTCGTTTAGACAGCCTTTTTTGTTTCTTGGCGACGCCTTAGCGTTCGTTTTTCTTGCTGTTGGAATCGTCAGAGCCGCGGAGGTTGTTCAAAACCTCTTTGGCGCGGTTTCTAACCGGCTTGGCCAAGCGGTAGTCAACCGCGATTCTCTGCAAGGAAGAAAGCATCGGCTTTCTGTCCTTTGTGTTTTTGGAAAGCTTTTCGTAGGCGTTTACGATTTCCAGCGCCAAAGAGCTTGTCGGGTTCAAGGTCTCGAAGCGGTCAGAGTAAAAAGCGATTGTGTTTGTCGTTTCGTCATTGTCGTTAAAGCCGATTTCTCCAAGCGAGTTGATGGCGGCCGAAAGAACCATCGGCTCGTTGTCGGCGCGGACAATCTTGTTCAAAGTCTTGGCGGCTTCGGGCGTTCCCACTTTTCCCAAAATGCGGCAAGCCTCGCGGCGAACTTCAGGAAAGTTGTTGCTGACGCGTCCCTTTGTGCGGCTCTGAGTGTTCGTTCCTTCGCCGGCCAAGTGGTCAAGCGCGACCATCATGTCGGGAGAAACCTTGCCGTTGTTGGCGGCCTCTTCCAAAAACTGCAGGGCCATGACCTTGTTTTCCAAGTCGTCTGAATTAGAAAGCTCCTGAACTACGACGTCTTCCATCGTGCTCATGTATTCGCCTTCTACCGTGGACTCTTCCTCGTTCTGCGCGTAAGCCGCGAAAGACAAAAGGGCCGCTGTGGCAAAAAGAACCGCGATTTTCTTAAGTTTCATATTTACTCCTCGTATATTCCTATATAATATTATCGTCAAAAATAAAATAAATCAAGAATTATTTAGTTACAATTGCGGAAGCTCGACGTTCCAGTCGCCGTCTTCCTTTATGAAGTTATAGTAAACCGTAATCTTGGTTTTGTCGTTTTCCTCGGATTTCGTGACTTGGACGGCCTTGACGGATTCCGCCGAATTGTAGCGGATTTCGTCTATCTGTCTGCCTTTGCGCGAAGGAATGAAGACATAGTTGAAATAGTCGTTTAGGTTCTTCAGCTTTAGGCCTTTCAAATCCTTTGGAAGCTTTTCCGACGCCTTTAAAAGCGTGTAGGAATTTGACCAATATTTTTTTGAGTCTTCGGAAATGTATTTTAGCCAAGAGTTGTAGTCTTTCTTTGACATGATGTCGTTCAGCTCGCTGATCTTTTTAAGAATCGCGGCCTTGTCGGCGTTGAAGGTTTCTTTTGAAACGACTTGTCCCTCAATTTTATTTATTGAGCGCTGGTATTCCAAATCGTCTTCTTCCACGACGGGCGTTGGAGCCGGCTCTTGCTTTGTTGTCTCGCAAGCGGAAAAAGCGAGCAGCATGGCGGCCGCTGCGATTGTAATTGTTGAAATCTTTTTCATAAAGAAAATTATACACCACCTTGCGCAGAAAATCAAGAGCCTTAGGCTCTTGTTGCGTAATAGGAAGTTAAGGAAGCTCTATTATTACTTGCGCGACGGCGTATTCTTTTTCGTGGCTTAGGGAGACGTGGACTCTGGCTTTTTCCCATTGCGGGCAGGCTTTTTTTAGCGTTTCAAGCGCGGATTTTTCGATGCAAAGGCTTGGCTTTCCCTTTTCGTCCTTTTTTATCCAAAGGTCCCGCAAGTCAAACGTTACGCCCGTTCCCAGCGCCTTTGAAAAGGCTTCCTTGGCGGCGAAGCGGGCCGCGTAATGCTGGCAGGCCGCCGAAAGGCCCATTTCGCTTTTTGGAACGGCTTGCGAGCCGGCGCGGGCTTGCCATAGTTCCTTGGGGTTAAAGAAGCGGTCAATCATTTCAGGGCTTTTCACCCATTTTTCAAAGCGGGAGCATTTCGCCAAGTCGACGCCAACGCCAAAAATCATCGGCTTTCCTCTGTTTGTTCAAAGACCGCGCCCGGAAGGGTTTCGTCGACGACTTCCGCGGGCGGCCGCTCTTTTACGGCGACGCGGATTGTCTCAACGCTTACGCTTTCAAGGTGGAATTCCTGGGGAATCAGCACCGACACCGGGAGGGTGTATTCGCCCGGCGCCGTTATTTCGCTCAAGTCCGCGCTGAGCGTGTCGGGATTGGGCGTCCAGTCTTCCATTATTAGGCGTGGCCCCTTTAGCGTTATGGAGCCGTATGCCTTGCTTTCGCATTCAAAGTCCGCTGGAATGTTTTTTAGGAACACAGAAAGGTTCTTGAATTCTTGAATTCCGTCCTGGTAGTCGATGTTGACTTTAACTTCGCATTCCTCTTGGTCCATCACCTTTATCAGGCGGTTGATGTTGGCCAGCTTTGCCTTTTGCTTGAACGAAGCCTTTTTCGCGTCGATTTCGATTGGCTCTGTGGCGATTGACTCTACGCTTTGCGCTATGGAGCGGGGGCCGTAGACCAAGACGTATTCCGGGTCTGTTTGGAAGCCGTCCAGCGCGTAGCCTTCCGCTGGAACTCCCGCGAAAACAGGCTCGATTTTGACGGCGGCGCTTGTGTTCCTTTCCAAGCGTACCTTTACTTTTTCAGGATAGACAGTCACTTGGAGCGGATTCATCTCGACGATGTTTGAGGGCAGGTCGATTGAAATAGGAACGTCGTAAGTTCCCTCCTGCGTTATCCAGCTTAAGTCCAGTTGCGCCAAGATGTTTTCGGCGGTAATCTTGGTTATGTTTTCCGCTGAGGTTCGTATCGTCACGCTTACGCTTGAGGGAATGTGGGTGGAGGAGACCATCTCTCCCTCTTGAAGAACCTTTAAGGTTACGGGAACGCTTTTTTGCTCAAGGGACGTGTAGCGGTTAAAAAGGTAAAAGAGGCAGGCGATTACCACGCAAAGGGCCTTTGCCGGCCAGTTTTCTTTAAGCTTTTCCAATAAGGGCTTTATTTTCATCAACAGAATCCTCTATCTTGTATTGGTCGGGCGTTATGTTGAGCAGGGCCACCAAGGTTTTCGTTAGCTCTTGCATCGACAAGTCGTAGTGCAGCTTTGAGTCGTAGGAAAGGCTTATCGCGCCTGTTTCCTCCGAAACCACCAGGACTACGGCGTCCGTTGTTTCCGCCAAGCCCAGCGAGGCGCGGTGGCGGGTTCCGAAAGTTTTCTTTATGTCGTACTGTTCGCTTAAAGGCAAAAAGCAGCCGGCGGCGATGATTTTGTCGCCTTGGATTATCACCGCTCCGTCGTGAAGTGGCGTGTCGTACTTGAAGATTGTGACCAAAAGGCTTGACGACAAGTCTGCGTTTATTCTTGTTCCGGTCTTCGCTATGTCGTCAAGTTTTGTGTGGCGCATGAAAACGGCCAGCATTCCGCGCCTTTGCTTTGAAAGAATTTCGGCGGCCATCAAAACCGAGTCCACGTAGGAATGCTTTGAGCGGCTTTTAAAGCTGAACCATTCCTTTTGGCCCAGCTTTAAAAAGATTTTTCGGATTTCTGGCTGGAAGACGATCGCGAACACAACGACCAAGCCGGGCGCGAGCGATTGCAAAAGGCGGTGAAGGGTTTCAAGCCTTAAGATGGCCGCGGCGGCGTAGGCGAGCGCAATGATGACCGCTCCGCGCAAAATCTGGATCGAGTTGGCGCCGACGACGATTTGATAGGCCTTGTATAATATGAAGGCCAAAATTCCTATGTCCAAAAAGGGCCGGATAAGGTTGTAAACGGCCAACAACTTTTCAACTGCCAGCATTCAATATTTCCTTTATAACTTTTACAGAATCAACCGCCGCGGCCGTGTCGTGGACGCGGATCATTGAAACTCCGTTCAAAATCGAATATACGTTCGCGCTTACGGTTCCCCAAAGGCGGTCTTTCACTTCGCGGCCGCAAACTTGTCCAAAGAAGCTTTTCCTTGAAAGCGCCATCAATACCATGTACTTTCTTTTGCAAAGCTCTCCGGCCCTTTTTATCAAGACCGCGTTTTGGGCTGTGTTCTTTCCAAAGCCGACGCCTGGATCCACTATTATCTTATCGGAAGAAATCCCGCTTTGCAAAGCGAAATTTGCCCTATCTTCCAAATAGCCGTTGACTTCGGAAAAGACGTCGGCGTAGCTTGTGTCGTTTTGCATTATAGCGGGAATTCCCTTTTTGTGCATCAGTATCACAGGGATTTTTGTCTTGGCGCAAAAGGCGGCCAGGCGCGGATCGTCTTCCATCGCCGAAACGTCGTTCAATATGTCGGCGCCGGCGTCATAGGCCGCGCTCATTACGTCGTACTTGCGCGTGTCCACCGATATCGGAATGTCGGAATGGCGGCGGATTTTTTTTATGACGGGAACCACGCGCTTTATTTCTTCCTTTGCGTCTATGTAGCGGCTTCCGGGCCGGGTGGACTCTCCGCCGACGTCGATGATGTCGGCGCCTTGGCCGATATGTTTTTTGGCAAGCCAAAATCCGCCGCGGCTTTGGGCAAAGAAGGAGTCGCGGTCGGCGTTTACGATCGACATTACAAAGGCGGGGTTTTGCGTTTCTATCGTCCTAGAGGCTAGTTTAAGAACGGACATTTTTTCCTCCCGCTTCTTGGAAAGCGTTGATTTGGTTCAAGAGGCCCAAGGCCGCCCGCTGTATGTCGTTGGGCGACAAAAAGGCGTTTTCCAAAACCTGCTCGCGGCTTCCTTGCGCCGGAAACTTTTGTCCAAAGGCGAGCGTTTGGACAAAAGAGAAGGCGCGCCTCCTTGCCTCAAGCTCCAGCTCCTCTCCAAAGCCGCCTTGCTTTATTCCGTCCTCAACGATCACAAGCGCGTCGTAACTTTTGCAAACGCCAAAGAAAGCGTCAAAGTCGAAGGGCTTTAAAAAGCGCGGGTTGTATATGTCCGCGCGGACGCCTTGCAGCAAGAGGGAGCGGGCGGCGACAAGCGTTTCCGAGAACATCGAGCCTGTCGCGCAGAGCAAGACGCGCTTTCCGACGCGGCTTTCGCTTTGGGAATCAAAATCGCCGTCCGGCAAAAGGGCAGGCGCGAAGCTTTCGGCCTTTACAAGGACGCCGCGGCCTTCGACAAGCGGCTCGCTAAAAGAGGCAAGCTCGGACGGGCAGGATTTTTTGGGATAGCGGATTACGACAGCGCCTTTTGCGTTGGCCGCCCAGTCAAGGCAAAGGTCCAGTTCCGCCGCCGAAGCCGGAGCCAAAATCGCAAGGTTCGGGACGCTTTTTAAAAGCGCGACGTCAAAGATTCCCTGGTGGGTCTCGCCGTCGCCGGGAACCGCTCCGCTTCTGTCAAGGACAAAAACCGCGCGCAAGTTTGGCAGGCAAATGTCGTGGATTATTTGGTCGACCGAGCGTTGGATGAATGTTGAGTAAATGCAAACAACAGGAAGAAGGCCGCCCTTGGAAAGGCCGGCCGCGAATGTCACCGCGTGCTCTTCGGCGATTCCAACGTCAAAGAAGCGGTCGGGGAAATGGCGGGCGAATGAAGCGAGGCCTGTTCCCTTGCTCATCGCCGCCGTGATCGCAGCGACCTTGGGATTCTTTTGGGCCAGGCGGACAATCGAGCGCGAGAAGTTTTCGGTGAAGCTTTCGGCGTCGAATTTTTCGACTGAGCCGTCGGCGATGTTAAAGGGGCCGATTCCGTGGAAAAGCTCCGGGTTGTCCTCGGCCGGCGAGTAGCCCTTTCCTTTTTTTGTGATGACATGGACGACTACGGGTTTCTTTAGTTTCTTTACGCGCTCGAAAACTTTTTCCATTTCCTTTATGTCGTGGCCGTTCAGCGGGCCCGCGTACTCAAAGCCCAAGTCGACGAACATGTTGTCGCTAAGCAAAAGGCCTTTAAGGCCGCGCTTGAGCCTGAACACGAATTTTTGGAAAAATCGGCTCGCGGGCAGCTTGGAAACGATTTTGTCAATCGCGCGCCTTACCGATTGGTATTGGATTGACATTGTAAGGCTTGAAAGGTATCGCGAAAGGCTTCCTTCGCTGGGCGAGATTGACATTTGGTTGTCGTTTAGGACTACGATTAAATTCTTTGCGTCGCGGCCCGCGTTTAGAAGGCCCTCGTAGGCGAGTCCTCCGGTCAAGGCGCCGTCGCCGATAACCGCGATGACCTTTCCTTCCGTTCCTTGAAGCTCGCGCGCCTTTAAAAGCCCAAGCGCCTGCGAGATGGAAGTGGAGGCGTGGCCGTTGTCAAAAAAGTCGTGGGGGCTTTCGCATTCTTTTGTGAAGCCTGATATTCCTCCGCCTTGGCGCAGGCTTGCAAAGTTTTCGCGGCGGCCTGTCAAGAGTTTGTGCGCGTAGCACTGGTGGCTTACGTCAAAAACAATCGCGTCTTTTGGCGAGGAGAAAACTTTGTGCAAGGCGATCGTCAACTCCACGACGCCAAGGTTTGAGGCAAGGTGGCCGCCGTTCTTTCCGACAGTGTCGATTATCGTCCGCCTGATTTCAGAGGCCAGCTCGTGCAGCTCTTTGTGAGAAAGTTTTTTTATGTCGTCAGGCGATTTGATTTGGGAAAGCAAAAAAACTCCTGCAGAAAAAATGGTTTGAGGTTAAAAAAAAAGACTGCCGTTTAAGCGCAGCAGTCTTTTGCGGCATTACTTGCTCTTATGCCGATTTCTTCTAAGCATCTTCTTTCGCTTATGAGTCGCCATCTTCTGGCGCTTTCGCTTTTTACCACAAGGCATTTGCTAGGCTCCTATAAAAGTTAGTATCGATACGAAAGATATTATGCGCTTTTTTTCAATTTTGGTCAAGTGCCGCCCGTGTTTTTTGCGCGCAAAAGCTCAATCATTTGCGACAAGGCGTCGCCGCTGTCGGACACGCGGATTGTGGTGGCGCCGGGAATGCCGCGCATGAAGACGTATTGCTTTTTTGCGTATTTTTTTGAGTCGCGCTTGATCCTTTCCTTTATTTCTTCTGTCGCAAGCGGGAAGCCGCCGTCCTTTGTCTCAAAGAATTCGCGGTAGCCTATGGCCTGCATTCCCGGATCCTCTTTTTTGAAGCTGGCCATAAGGCCGCGCGCCTCGGACTCCAAGCCGGCCTCGAACATCTTGTCGACCCGCTCTTCTATTCTTTTATACAAGTCGTCGCGGTCGCGCTCCAAGATTATGGTTGTAAAGTCGTATCGGTCGCGCAATTTTGGGCTTTGGGCAAAGGCGGCGCGCGGCTTTCCGGTAAGCCTGTAAATTTCTAGCGCGCGGAGAACGCGGTAGCTGTCGGCGGGATCGATTTTTTTCGCGGAGTCGGGGTCTGAGGCCAAGAGTTCCTTCCACATATCGGCCTTTCCGCGCTCCAAAAGTTCCTTCTTAAGCTTTTCCCGCAAGGATTCGTCGCCCTCAGGCGTTTTGGGAAGTCCCAGCAAAAAGGCCCGTATGTAAAAGCCGGTTCCTCCGCAAACTATCGGAAGCTTTCCCTCTTTGTGAAAGCGGTCGCAAAGCGCGTCGGCCTCTTGGACAAATTCGGCCACGGAATACTGTTCGTTTGGATTTTTGATGTCTATTAAATAGTGCGGAAGGATTTTTTGTTCCGCTGGGGAGGGTTTTGCCGTTCCTATGTCCATTCCTCTATACACTTGCATAGAGTCCGCGGAAATCACGCGCGCCCCGTCGTTCCCGCCAAAAAGGCTGAGCAAAAGCTCTGTCTTTCCTGTGGCGGTCGGAGCGAAGATGACAAGGACCGGCGTTTTGTCGGAAGCCTTACTCCGCAATTCTGTATGTCACTTCTTGAGTGAAAAGCTGGCGGGCGGCCAACGAAACGACCTTGTCGTGGTTTTCGGCGATCAAGGGGTCCTTTACCATTGACATCTGGTAGGCGCGGCGGTTGGCGGCCACTGTTATTTCGTAAATGTTGCCAGTGAATTTCACAAGCTGTTCCAAAGGAAAAATCATGTTTGTCTCCCAAAAAATGATAAAATATTATATAGAAAAGCGTCTTTTGTGTCAACCAATTGATTTTTTTTTCAAATTTTTCCAAAAACTTGTGAATTTTTTGTCAAACTGTTGTATCTTATAAGCGAGAGGAATTAATTGAACCGCAACGTTAGCAAGGAGGCGCTTGTCCTTTCCGTAAAGGAGACGGCGCAGGACAACCGCTCGGTACGCATTTTGACAAAGGACGGAATGGAATGGGCGACTCTTTTTGGCGGCCCCAAGAGCAAGCTGCGAGGCGCGGTGAGCCCTTGGAACCGGGGCGTGGCCTACATATACAAAAACGAAGAAAAGCAAAGCGCCAAAATCACCGACTTTGACGTTAAAAAATACCATCCGACCTTTAGGGAAAGCCTCTTCAAGTCCTTCGCCGCTTCGCTGGCCGGCGAGATTGTCTTAAAGTCAAGCGCGGCCGGAAGCCCGGAGCAGTGCTATGTTTTGCTGAACGGCTTTTTGGACGGAATGGACCTCTTGGGCGAGGACGAGGCGCGCCTTGGCCTTTTGCGCTTTTTGTGGCGCTACCTGGATCTTCTGGGCGTCCGCCCGCAGACGCAGTTCTGCGCCCGCTGCCAAAAGGAATTTTTTTCGGGGAAGCCGGCCGCAAACGATGGCGCCGCCGCGGCGCCGTCTAGCAATTATTATCAAAGCGCGCTAGAATCGGCTGCGGGTGGAAAAAGGCTTGCGCTCTATTCGCCGGCCGAAAATTCTTTCGTTTGCCAGGACTGCCATTCTCCGCAAGAAAATGGAACGCGTCTTTCGGAGCCGGCTCTTTTTTACCTTACAATGTCGGGCGGAACAAGCGCCGCCGATTTGGCCGCCGCGCGAAAGGCGAGGCTGGCTCAAGCCGACTATGGACAGCTAAAGGCTTTTTTGTACGAGCTGGTCGAAGGCGCTTTGGGAGCAAGGCTTAAAACCTTGGAGTCCGGAAAGGGAATCTTATAAAGACGCTTCGAGGAAGGCGATTTTGAAAACGTGGAATAAAAAAGAAATATCAAGGGAGGCCGCGCAAGCTTTGCGCGACAAGTTCAAGCTGGGCGCCTTGGAGGCCTCCATCTTTTCCCGCAGGGGGATTACGGCGGGAAGCGACTTGCTTTACTTCCTTGAGGGCGACGCGCGTTTTTTGAACAAGCCCTTTGAGTTCTCTCAAATGGAAGACGCTGTCGACCGCATTTTGGCTGCGGCGGAAGAGGGCGAAAAAGTCTTGATTTTCGGAGACCGCGACGTGGACGGAATAACCGCCACCGCCGTCTTGTACGAGCAGCTAAAGCGCATGGGCATTGACGTTTCCTGGCGGCTTCCGTCCGGCGACGATTCATACGGCCTAAGCCTTGCGGCCGTTGAGGAATTCGCCAAGTCTTACGGAACGCTTTTGATTACAGTTGACTGCGGCATCTCCAATTACGCCGAAATCCAGCGCGCCAATGAATTGGGGATAAGCGTAATCGTCACCGACCACCACAACGCGCCGGAGCGCCTCCCGGCCGCCGACATAATATTGAATCCAAAATGCGCGGACTCGGGCTATCCCTTTGCCGAAATTTCCGGCTGCGCGGTGGCCTTTAAGCTGGCGCGCGCCCTGCGCTTTTCGCAAAGCGAGGCTTACAAGCAGGACATTTGCCTTTTGAATGTCCGCGACGGCGCGGTTGTCGAATGCTTGAAGGTAAGGAACATGGTCAAGCGCAAGGCTTTTGAAAAAGACTTTTCAGGCGGCTCTTTAAGCCTTTCGTCCAGCGGCCTCTTGGAATTTTTGCGGGGCGAGCAAATCTTTGTCTGGGACGCTCCCAAGGTTTCGGCGGCCCTCAAAGGCATTTTTGGAAGCGGGGTGGAATTCAACCTTTTTGACCTTAGGCCCGAAGCGGCGAAAATCATTCCATACGTGTCCAACGTCTCCTTGCAAAAACTGGTCTCCCTTTCAAAAGTCGCACTGTACTCCGAGTCCGAGGCGACGGAAATCTCAGCCTTCTACAACATTTTTGTCAGTTACCTTTATAAGAAAATCGAGCAAAGCGTTCCACAGATAAAGGAACGGGACGAGCGGGACTTGCAGCTTGTGGCTCTTTCTGTCTTTAGCGACATCATGCCGCTAAAAAACGAAAACCGCATTTTCGCCCGCCTCGCGCTTGACTCAATAAACAAGGGCCGGCCTCGGCCCGGCTTGGTGGAGTTGATGGCCCGGCAGGGCCTTTTGGGAAAGAAAATCTGCGCCAAGGACTTAAGCTGGAACGTGATTCCCGCCCTTAACGCGGCCGGCCGCCTTGGAAGCCCCGAAGACTCGCTGAAGCTTTTCCTTGCCGAGACCGCGCAAGAGCGCGAGGAGAGCGCCCAAATAATTCTTGGCTACAACGAAAGGCGCCGGGATTTGGAAAACGCTTCCTGGGAATTTTTGGGCGGCCGGCCAGAGCGCTCGCTGCAAAAGTTCAACGGCAAATTTTGCCTAATCGTTGAGGAAAAAATTCACCGGGGCGTCGTCGGCCGCATCGCCGCGAAGTTGGTTCAGCGCGTAAAGGTTCCGTCAATAGCGATTACAAAGATTGACGGCGTTTACGTCGGCTCGATGCGGACCGCGCGCTCTGTTCATTGCACAGACTTTTTGGACAGTTTTGGAGACATCTTCATCAATCACGGCGGCCACGCCGGCGCGGCTGGCTTTTCGCTCACCGCTGAGAATTTTGAGAAATTCCAGCAAAGGATTGGCGGCCTTGTCGCCGGCCTAAAGCTTGGCGATTCGGATGACGAGATAATTGACATTGACGCCGAGCTTGCCCACCAATATGTAAGCGACGAATTGATGAATGTGGTTGACCTTTTTGAGCCCTACGGAAACGAAAACCCGGAGCTTGTCTTTATGACAAAGGGCGTCCGAATCGCGGGCGGCCAAGTCATGGGGAAGGGCGAGAGGCAGCATTTAAAGCTTTATTTGGAAATCGGAAGGCAAAAATGGCCCGCCCTGTGGTGGGACAAAGGCCCCCTTTACAAAACGGAATTCAACGACGGCGATTTAATCGACGTGGCCTACAACTTTCAGCGAAACACTTTTAACGGACACGAGGGCCGCCAGCTGCAAATTGTTGATTGCCGGCCCGCGGGAGCGGGCAGTTGAATAAGCTTCCTATAGCAAAATGGAGCGCAGCGACATACGCAAGGCGGTCAGTCTAGGGCGCTATGGCCCGGATGTTTTTCGGCGAATTCCCTTTGGCGCTTTCTTACCGCCTGGATGATTTGGTTTCCGGCCTCCAGTCGCCTTATGTCGTCCATATGCCAGTCAAGGTTTGAGGGCGGAAAGGGCGGGTCCGGATTAGGCGCGCGCTTGGCAAAGTATTCCTTCGCAAGGGCCGTGGCTGCCTCTTGGCTTCCCTTGTCTTGAACCCGCTTTAGGTAGGGCTGGCCTAGGCCGCATATCCTTGAGTCCTTGTCCAGCTCGTAGACTTTCGGCCTGTCGTTCGTCTTTTGGACGTTCCTTATCGTCACGCTGCGGCCGTTTGCGCATGTGTAGATTTTCCCGGCCGACTGTATGTGCTTTACGACCGAGAAGGTTTGGCCGCCGTCGCTGAAGAAAGCCATTTCGTTTGTGTATTCCATGTCGGTCCGCCAGTAGCGGATTGTGTAGACCGCGTCCTTTGTTATGTAAGTTGAGTAAATGTCAGTCGACGTCACCGGCGGGCAAACCTTGACCCCGTCGGCTTCGGACATTTTAGCCCAAAAGCCTTCCAAAGGGTCGGCGTCTTCTTTGCCTTGCTCGTTTCCTTCGCTTTCGCTCGCTTCGCCGCTTTGGTCGCTTAGCTTTACGGCGAAATTAAGGTACAAGTTTCCGCCGATAATCGCCACTGGAATGACGCTCGCTTCCTTTAGCCGTGGATGCCATAAAAACATCTCCCAAACGGAAGCGTCGCCCCGCGTTTCCCTGTTTGTAAGCAAGGGCCTGTATTCGATGAAAATTCTTTCCGGCTCGGGGCAGGTTGAGTCGTTCAATGTCCGTTCTTCCGTCCAAAAATCCGGCTCGGCGGTCCTGTCCAAATACCAGCTGTAAAAGGTTTTTAAAAGGATCGCGGCTCCTTCCTTTTGCTGGGGCCGCTTGTTTTCCTCGTTGCAGGAGAAAATCACGTAGCGGTCGTCGCGTTCCCAAACGCCCTCAAAGGGAGCCGGAACGCCTTGGGAAAAAGCGCCGTCGGTCAGCTGGGCGAAAGCCGTTCCCGCCGCAAGAGAGACATATATGGACAATAAAGTTTTTAGAAACAGTTTCACGATTTTATTATCGGAATCGCTATAATTAAGGTAAAGGAAAAAAAAGCGCGGGCTTTTATTCTTTCCGCATATTGACACGATTTCCAAAAATTGCTAATATGTCTTTTACATTTTTCTTATATTTTTTTTTGGGGGATATCTTGGCTAGAAATCAGACTTCAGCAGAAAAGCGCCACGCTCAGAGCGAAAAGCGCCGCATGCGCAACAAGGCAATTAAATCAGAGTGCCGCACTTACGCAAAACAATTCGTTGAATTGGTGCTTAAAAAGGATCAGGAGGCTGCCGCCGCTAAGCTCAAGCAGCTTCAGAGCGCCTTGGACTCAGCCCGCCTTAAGGGTGTCGTTAGCCTCAACGCCGCTTCGCGCAAAAAGAGCCGCATGACTCGGCTTTACAACGCGACGTTCGTCCAGCAGGCTGCCGCGAACTAAAGTGTTTGAATTTTGGCGGAACTTATGCTTTCAAAAAAGATAACAAAGCATGACTTGGTTGAAGCGGTTTACCAAAATTCAAAATACGAAAAAGGGCAAATTCAAGAAATAGTCGAAGCCTTTGTCGGTGAATTGAAAAAATCCATTTCCAAAGGCTGCACGATTGAATTGCGGGGGTTCGGAACCTTTGAGGCCCGCCTTAGAAAGGGCCGCGAAGTCGTAAGGAACCCCAAAACCGGCCAGACGTCTTCCATGCAGGCGCACTATGTGGCCGCCTTTCGTTCCGGAAGGGAAATCAAAAAGACGCTCGGCGAGCTGCCCGTTCAAGAGAGCTAAAGATGGAACAGCAATCAAAAAACTACACAATTCTTGGCTCGGAAACTTCTTTTGACGGAGTTTTGGAATTTACCGACAACCTTAAAATCAACGGAAAATTCAACGGAACAATCAACTCCAACGGAAATCTTGACATCGACAAGTCGGCCGTTTGCACGGTTGACAAAATGTCCGCCAGCTCAATCGTAATATCAGGCTCGGTCACCGGAAACATTTCCGCCACGGAAAGGGTTGAAATGTGCAACGGCAGCAAGGTAAAGGGCAACGTTGAGACTGCCCGCCTTAGAATCGCCGACAACGTGGATTTTGAGGGCCAGGTCACAATGCTTGAAAGCGAGCCCGACGTTGACTTGTTCAGCGTGGCCAGCGACGAGTACAAGCAGACATTGTTGTTAAAGTCCGATTCAGACGCGGAATAATTCGTTTGACAATTTTAGTTGTTTGATATAGAATATTCTTAAGATTTGTGGGAAATCTTAAATTCTTTTTTGTTAAATCAATCATTTTAATATTTTAATAATTATTTTATTTTTATTTGGAGACCATTCTTTATGGACGAAGAAAACCAAAACACCTCTCAAGAGAACGCCGAAGAAAAGCCAAAGCGCCGCCGCATTGTGAAGAAAGCGGCCGTTAAAGCGCCGGCGGAAGAAAAGCCCGAAGCCGCCGAGGCCTCGGAAGCTCCCGCCGCCGCGCAGGAAGCTCCTGAGCAAGCCGCGGAGACTGGCGCCCAGCAAAAAGGGCATTTTGGCTTTAAGGGCCGCGACAACAGGGGCGGCCGCTTTGCCAACAACAGAAGAAACTTTAGGCCCAACAAGGAAAACATGGCCCCCGACAACACTCCGACCCCGGAAAACTCGCCTGACTACGACCAAAAGCCCCGCCTTGAAATCAATGAGCTTACAAAAAAATCAATGATAGAGCTTCGCGAGATGGCCATGGAATTTGGCTTTAGCGCGGACGACTTGGCTCCGATGAAAAAGCAGGACTTGATTTTTGTAATCCTCAAGGCCCACACGGAGCACGGCGGAATCATCTTCGCAAGCGGCGCCCTGGAAATCCTTCCCGACGGCTACGGCTTTTTGCGAAGCCCGCAAAACTCCTATCTTCCCGGCCCGGACGACATTTACATTTCGCCCAGCCAAATCAGGCTTTTCAACCTTAAGACGGGCGACACCGTTTACGGCCAGACAAGAAGCCCCAAGGAAGGCGAGCGCTTTTTCGCCTTGCTGCGCATAGAGAGCGTAAACTTTGACGATCCGCGCGTGGCGCAAACCCGCGTTCCCTTTGAAAACCTGACGCCCCTTTATCCTAACGAAAAGTTCAAGCTGGAGACTGTTTCAACCGAGCTTTCCACCCGCATCGTGGACCTCTTTAGCCCGATCGGAAAGGGCCAGCGCCTCTTGATTGTCGCTCCGCCAAAAGCCGGAAAGACGACCTTGATGCAAAAGGTGGCCAACGCAATCACGGCCAACAATCCCGAAGTTTACCTTATTGTTCTTTTGATTGACGAACGCCCCGAGGAAGTCACCGAGATGGAGCGATCGATCAAGGCGGAAGTAATTTCCTCGACCTTTGACGAGCAGGCCCAGCGCCACGTCAACGTCGCCGAAATGGTTTTGGAAAAGGCCAAGCGCCTTGTCGAGCACAAGCGCGACGTGGTCATTTTCCTTGACTCAATCACCCGCCTCGCGCGCGCCTACAACCAGACGGTTCCGACAAGCGGAAAGGTTTTGTCGGGCGGCGTTGACTCAAACGCGCTCCATAAGCCCAAGAGATTCTTCGGCGCGGCCCGAAACATCGAGGAAGGCGGCTCGCTTACGATTATCTCAACTGCCTTGATAGAGACCGGAAGCCGCATGGACGAAGTCATCTTTGAAGAGTTCAAGGGAACTGGAAACAGCGAAATCGACTTGGACAGAAAGCTGGCCGAGCGCCGCCTTTTCCCGGCCATCAACATCAAGAAGTCCGGCACCCGCAAAGAGGAGCTTTTGCTTACCGAAGAAGAGCTTCAAAAGCTTTGGGTTTTGCGCAAGGTCATCAACCCGATGGAAGACGCCGAAATCACCGAGCTTATCCTTGACCGCATGAAAAAGAGCAAGGACAACGCGGCCTTCCTGGCCTCGATGAACACCGGCAGCGCGGCCAACTGATTTAGCGTCCGAAAGGACGCGGTTCGCGCGAGCGGGCTTGACAAAAACGCGGCGATTTCGTTATAATTGCCGCACTTAAATTTAATTTGGCAAGTTTTGTGGCGGCGGCTTGAGCGGTAGAATCCGGCTCCGCGCCGCAGGGCAAGGCTTTTCAAATATATTTTGGAGGAACTGATGAAAAAAGACATTCATCCTGAGTACACGCTCACAAAGATTACTTGCGTTTGCGGAAACGTAATCGAAACTCGTTCAACTGTAAAGGACATTCACGTTGAAATTTGCTCGGCCTGCCACCCCTTCTACACAGGAAAGCAGAAGCTCGTTGACACAGCCGGACGCATCGACCGCTTTAACAAGCGCTACGGAATCAAGGAAGCCAAGTAAATTATTTGGCGAAAGATTCGCGCGGCGAATTAGTCCGCGTTTTGAAGGAGCCACATTCTGTGGCTCTTTTTTGTTTTAAAGTCGGGGTCTATTGTCCGCTCGGTGATTTCTTGCGCTGTCGCGCCGGGCAAAAGGGCCGGATCAAACTTAAAGCGCTGGGAGTTGGTCGAAAAATAAAGCGCGCCGCCCTTGTCCAAAAGGCGGAGGCAGGCGGAGCAAAGCTTTGCCCAATCGCGCTTTATGTCCAAGTCGTTGGCCGCGGATTTTGAGTTGCTGAAAGTTGGCGGATCCAAAATTATTATGTCGTAAAGAGCGCTAGAATCGTTGCGGCGGGCGGCTTGGTCCAAAAAGGCCATGGCGTCGCCCTTGGTCCATTCAAAATTTTCGGGGTCAAAGCCGTTAAGGCTGAAGTTTTTCTTTGACCAGTTAAGGTAAGTGTTTGACAAATCGACGCTTTGGACAAAATCCGCTCCGCCGGAAGCCGCCGCGACCGAAAAGCTTGATGTGTAGCAAAAAAGGTTTAGTACGCGCGTTTTAAGGCCGCCTTTTTCGCGGTCCGAGCATTTTTCTTTTATCATCGCGCGGGCCGGCCTCATGTCCAAAAAGAGGCCTGTGTCTAGATAGCTTTCCAAGTCGACGAAAAATATAGAGCCGTTTTCAAAGACCCGGCCCCGCGCTTCTTGGGCTTGCGGAGCCTTTTGGGCCGCCGCTTCTTGGGCTTGCGGGGCCTTTTTGTCTTGCGCCGAGTTATCTTTTGCGTACTGGGAGCCGCCTTTTTCGTGAAGGCGGGTTTTTGCGGCTATGCGGCCCTTGTCGACGCATAGGCATTCGGCCAAGGCGTCTGTCATCGCGCAAAGCCAGGCCCGCTCTTCTTCTATGGGCTTTTCGTAGGGCCGCTCGTACAGGAATACTTTAAGCCATGTCCTCTTTAGCCTTTGACTGGCGGCTCCGCTTTGGTTTTGGCTTTCGGCGGCGGCTTGCGCTTGCAAAAACGAGGCGGCTTCTTCCGGAGTCGAAACGTCGTCGGGAAGGAATTCGTAAAGGTCTATGGCAAGCGGAATCTCCGGAATGTCGCGGTCGTAGAGCCTAAAGCAGCTGACAAGATTTTTTCGCGCCCATTTTCGCAAAAGCTTGTGGTTTTTTGCCACCCTGTTTTTTAGCATTTGAGCTTGTTCCGCCGTCTTGTCCATAGCGCGAATTTACACAATAGTCCGCCGCCTGTCAACCTGCGCGGCGCGGGAAAAAAAATAAAAAAAAGTGGACTTTTGCGCTGATTTTTGTTATAATTACTTGGGGTTATATGAAAGGAAAGCTTTGTTTTAAAGGCAATATCCTCTTTTATAGGGGCGGCGCGAATTTTCACGCCCTTTGGGCAAGCGCCCTTTTAATTCTTTCCATTCTATTTTATTCCTGCGACTTTGGCCTTGACGGAAATTCGTTCCAAAACAAGGCCGGAGCCTACTTTAAGGAAATGACTTCGACCGCGGCAGTCGCGGCCTATTCAATGGACATGGCCGACGTTCTTGTCGATAAGGACGGAAACTTTTGCTTTGGCTATGACGAAGACAAGACGATAACCTTTACGCTAAGAAACCCCATGCGCTATTCGTTTGTCTCGGGCCAAAACATGAGCGTTGAGCTGGCTCCAGGCTCAGGCGCCTCATTGCAAAAAAAGGACTTGGTCACGATTAGGCAGGATGCCGCCGACAGTTCTACGCTTTACTTGACTTTTCCCGCGGAATTTTTAAAGGCCAATCCCTTGGGCGCTGACATAACGCCTACAATCGCCTTGCGCCATCCTGTTTCATTGACTCCTTTTCCATTGTATGACAGCCTTAAGCTTTCAAGCAATCCGCCGCCGCCCATGCCCAGCGGAGCCCTTACGATGCAGACAACTGAAACGCCTTCGCGCTGGGTTTTGTGCTTTAACCTTCCCAAAAAGGCGATGGTTCAAAGTTACCACAACGACATAGAGAGCGTGGCCGTAAACGGAAAAACATTCGCCGCGACTGTTGCCGCCGACGGAACGATTTCATATGAGGCCGGCTCTGAGATTTCGACTGTCGCTCCGGCAAACATCGTGGCAAACCAAAACACAGGCCTTAGCTTTAACGCTGACGAAAACGCCGCCTACTTTTTGACCGGCGACGAGGCCGACGAAAAGGAAAAAATTTACACGGTGGTCGTGACCGACAAGGCCGGCCTTTCTTCAAACCTTGCCGTAAGCACGCGCGGCTTCAAGCTTGGCTCCCCCGACGCTTTCGCCAAGACCGACACGCAGTTTGCCAACAAGTTCAAGGTGTACGACAGCGCCGACCCCGACGGAACAAAGAACAGCGTGGAGCAGGACGAGGACGACAGCGTTTACGTCGCCATAAAGGCCGAGGCCAAGACCGCCAGCGTTGACTACACCGACCCTGTGACCGGCGAGACAAAGCATGTGGACTCTTATGACTACGACAAGAGCGACGCCTGCGTCATGTGGGAAGTCTACCGCGACGAAGCTTGCTCAAGCTTTGTGGGCGCCGGAAAAATAAACGGCTTGCAGGGAACTATTTCAATTCCGGCCGGAACAAGCTTTGTCCGCGCCTATGTCAGAAAGCCCTTGTATTCCGACAGCGAAGTCATAACGTGGAAGTGCCGCGCTGTCTTCACAAGGTTCTATGTTTCGGAGGAGGGCGACGACAACGCTGAAGGCTCAAGGAAAAAGCCCTTTAGGACGATACAGCGCGCCGTGGACGCCTTTGTGGACGGAATCGCAAGCGGCGACTGCGTTGCCGACAGCCTTTGCGACATCCGCGTGATGACCGACTTGACCACGCCGGACAGCTACGACTTTAGCGCGCATGGCGGATATCTATTGAACGTGGCCGACTCAAGCCTGGCTTCCGCCACGATAAAGGTTTCGGGCCTTGGCGGAACAAAGACCATCAGCGCCGCGCAGGCCGGAAGCTCCGTCCGCAAGTTGGTCAACGCCGCCGTCGGAAAGACTGTGATTCAAAACATAAACCTTACCGGCGGCGCGGTTGAGGCTACGGACAGCTACGCGACCAGCGCCTTGATTTTGGCGGCCGGCGCGGAGCTGGACTTTAACGGCTCAAAGGTTTACGGAAACACTCTTAGCGGAGAAAGAGATAGTTCCGCAAACGAAGGCTCCGTCATTTTGAGCGAGGGAATCCTAAAGATGAGCGGAACGACCGTTTGCGACAACGCGGGAATTGTGACAGGAAGCGGAAGCGAAGCGCCTGTCTTCTACGCCTTGTGGTCTTGTTCCGGCTCGGCCGCCGCTTCCGAATTGACGGATTGCGAATTTAGCGGACACGGCGAAGGCTGGACTGTCGTTCGCGTTGACAGTCTTCCCGTAAAAATGATCGGCGGCGCCATAAAGAACAACGTCGGCTGCGAGGCCGCCGTCGAGGCGACCGAACACGTTGAGCTTTCCGGCGTTGAAATAAGCGGAAACGTTTGCAAAACGACGGCCATTGACAACTACTACGACTTGATCCTTGACGGCTGTACAATCACCGGAAACGTTTCAAAAGCCGCTCCGGCAAGCGGAAAAGCCGCCGGCGTCTCGCTTTACGCTTTAGGCTCTGGCATGTCCATAACCCTAAATGGCGCGAACACTATTTACGACAACCATTTTGAAAGCGAGCCGGGCAGGCAGTCCAACCTTTACATTCCGTATGGAAAAAAGATAACCGTAGGCGCTAACATAAGCGGCTCAAAGATTGGCGTGACGATGCCCTTTAACGACACCACAAAGCCGACCAAAGAAACGCCGGTCGTCTTTACGACAAACTACGCGACTTTCGCCAACCCGGCCACGCCCGGAAGCGTGTTTGTCTCTGAAAACGACTACGGCGTGGCCGCGATTCCAAGCGGAGCCACGAATGCCGGAGAGGCGGCCTTTGCCGTAAGTTCCGGCGGCATGTACGGCCCCTACGACTACACGATAACGACAAGCGCTCCGAGCGTTGAGGTTGCGCCCGGCGAGGCCAAGAGCGTCGCCTTGACGACGACCGTCACGCGAAAGGAGCCGGCCGGCTCGACTCCGCCGGAGACAAGACTTTACTACAATCCGGCCGACAGAAAGCTTTACTTGGAAGACACCTTTGTGACGCTGGCCGTGGAGGACAGGGCGGGCGACCCGGACTACAACAAAGTCTCTTGGACCGCCGCGCTTTACGCAGGAACAAGCAAGGCCTGCGACGTTCCGATACGTTCAAGCGCAAGCGGCTTGACCGCCGAAGTTCCGGCAATGGATTTGGAGTACGACTACTCGCTAAGAATCACGGCTGACTTCTTGGGCGTAGGAAACCACGCTTCCTTTGTCTACAAGGTCAAGGAGCCGCTTATTTTGCACCCAACGCCGATTGCCGCGCCCGCTCTTGACACCGACTCAGCCGGAGCAAGCGGAAAATACATTTATTTTGGCGACTGGCCGCAGACCATAAAAGCCGCTTCGGTCACTGTGGACGAGACAAAGACTATGACGCAGGGCGCCTTTACCTACTACAAGGGCAGCGACGGCTTTTGGTACGCTAAAGCGGAAGAAAGGGCGAATAGAGCCGATTTTGCGTACAGCGACGGAACTCCGGCCGCGCAAGGCGGCGCAAGCTTCAAGTACTTTAAGGTGGAGCCTATAAAGTGGCGCGTAATTAACGAAAACTACAACAGCGAGGGAAACTGGCAGTTGATTTCGGAAAGAATCTTGACCGCCAACATACTCTGGTATGACTCTCGCAATGATCGAACAATCGGCGGCGAAACAATTAAACACTACAACTATGAGCATAGCCGCATCCGCGCTTACTTGAACGGCATAAGCTACAATAAAGTTGGCAGCGACAGCGACGAGTTTGTGGACAAGGGCTTTTTGCAGACTGCCTTTGACAGCGCCGCTCAAGATGCAATGCTTCAAGTAACTGTTTCAAGCAATGGCGGCGCCACGAATGACAAAGTCTTTTTGGTGTTGGGCAATAGTGAACTCTCAGGTTTCAGAAAACGAAAAGTGACGGATTTCGCTTTGGCAAACAACGCCTGGAAGTCTAGCGATGACTGCGGCTATTGGTGGACTCGCTCAGCTGGAAATAATGGGAACATTTCATATTACAATAATGTGGGTAGCACTGGAGATCCTAGATATTGCAACGGTTATCCAGACTACGGCGTGGTTCCGTGTCTAGTTATTCCGCCCTTGCCTTAGGCGGCGGGCGTTCCTCTCTTGAATAAAAAGATTCATTCCATTATAATGTTTCCCTATGAATTTTACAGAATTTGCCTTGCATGAGGACCTTCTTAAAGGCATAGCCCAGGCCGGCTATGAAACATGCACTCCTGTTCAGGAACAGGTTTTAAAGACCTCTCTTGCCGGGGACGATTTGTACGTGCAGTCCCAGACCGGCACTGGAAAAACGGCCGCCTATTTGGTTTCCATAATTCAGGAACGCCTTTCAAACCCTGAGAACGATGGAAAAAAGACTCTTGTTTTGGTTCCCACGCGCGAGCTTGCCGTCCAAGTTGAGGACGAAGCCAAAAAGCTTCTTTCGGGAACAAGCCTAAAGGCCTTCAGCTTTTACGGCGGAGTGGGCTACAAGGCCCAGGTTGAGGCGATTGAAAAGGGCGTTGACTTTATCGTTGGAACTCCCGGCCGCATCATCGACCTTAAGAAGGGCGGCCAGCTGGACTTGAGCGGCGTGGGCTTCCTTGTAATCGACGAGGCCGACCGAATGTTCGACATGGGCTTTTATCCCGACCTTCGCGAAATCCTAAAGTTCATTCCAAAGCCTGAAGAGCGCCAGACGATGCTCTTTAGCGCCACGCTCAACACTTACGTAAAGAACTTGGCTTGGGAATACACGCGCGACGCAAAGGAAATCACGATCGAAGCCGAGAACATCACGGTTGACGAAATCGACCAGTCTTTGATTCACGTTTCAAGCGACAAAAAACTTCCGCTCCTTTTGGGAATCCTGAACCGCGACAAGCCCGAAAGCGTCTTGATTTTCTGCAACACAAAGAAGGGCTGCGAAATCCTTGGAAAGCGCCTTAAGATAAACGGCTTTGAGTCGGGCTTTATCATCGGCGACATGCAGCAGTCAAAGCGCCTTGAAACCTTGAACAACTTTAAGGCCGGTAAATTTTCCATTTTGGTCGCCACCGATGTCGCCGCGCGCGGAATCGACGTCAACGACCTTGCGATGGTCGTAAACTACGACCTTCCCAACGAGCCTGAAAACTACGTGCACAGAATCGGACGCACGGCCCGCGCCGGAAAAAGCGGCAAGGCCTACACCTTCTGTTCCGAAAAGGACGTTTACGACTTGCCGGTGATCGAGCGCTACATCGACAAGCAAATTCCTTCCAGCGTATGCTCCGACGACCAGCTGGCCGAAGACAAGAGCAAGGGCGTTTACATCAAGCTTGACACATACGGCTGGGGCGGAGACGACGAGCGAGACTCGCGCTCTGGCTACGGACGCGGCGACAAAAAAGGCGGACGCTTTGACAAGGGCGGACGCGGCGACCGTGACGGCCGCGGAAGGCGAGGCGAGCGCGGAGAGCGTTCCGACAGAAAGCCGCGCTCAGAGCGGGGCGACAAGCGCGAATTTGACAAGAGCCTTGAAGGACTTTCGTTTGAAGAGCGAATGGAAGTCTACAAGAAAAAGTATTCCGACAAGGCCGGCGCGCCTCGCGGAGACAAGCGCTCAAAGTTTGACAAAAACAAAAGGCCCTACGACAAGCGCGGCGACAAGCGCTTTGACAAAAAGTGCGGCAAAAACTTCAACGCCAAGGGCGGCCAAAAAGGCGGCGGCAAGAGCTCCGCGCAGGCGCCCAAGAAGACTTTGGAGAACCGCGGCATAGTCGGCTTCTTTAAGTCGCTTTTTGGAAAGAAAAAATAAGAACGGTCAAGGCGCGCTGCGCTCAAGGCCTTGACTCGTTCTTTTTCGCGTTTGAAAAAAATTATCAAACGCGAATGGTTTGCGCGGGCGATTTTAGTCCGCGCCGTTTTTTGGCTTGGGAGGCCCATCATGATTACAGTTTCAGACGTATCTCTTAAATTTAGCGAAAAGCCGCTCTTTAAAGACGTAAACCTAAAGTTCACCAGCGGAAACTGCTACGGAATAATCGGAGCCAACGGCGCCGGAAAGTCAACCTTCCTAAAAGTGCTTTCGGGCGAGTTGGAGCACGACACCGGAACGATAACAATCACGCCCGGCGAGCGCATGGCAGTCTTGCGCCAGGACCACTTTGCCTTTGACGCCTTTAGCGTAAAGGACACGGTCATGCAAGGCTATCCAAAGCTTTACGAGACAGCGAAGGCGCGCGAGACGATTTACGAAAAGGCCGACTTTACCGAGGAAGACGGAAACAAGGCCGCCGAGCTTGAGGCCGAGTTCAGCGAGCTGGGCGGTTGGGAAGCCGAAAACCAAATCGAGCAAATGCTTTCCGGCCTTGGCTTGGAGGAAGAATTCCACGACAAGATGATGAGCGACTTGGACGAAAGCCAAAAAGTCCGCGTCTTGCTGGCCCAGGCGCTTTTCGGAAACCCTGACATTTTGCTTTTGGACGAACCGACAAACGGCTTGGACTTGGAGTCGATTTCATGGCTTGAAAATTTCTTGATGGAATTTCCCAACATCGTGATTGTCGTTAGCCACGACCGCCACTTTTTGAATTCCGTCTGCACATACATTTGCGACATTGACTACGGAAAGATCAGCCAGTTCACCGGAAACTACGACTTCTGGTACCAGATGAGCCAAGTGTTGCAGCGCCAGGCCAAGGACCAGGCAAAAAAGCGCGAGGACAAGATGGCCGAACTCAAGGCCTTCATCCAGCGCTTCGCTTCAAACGTTTCAAAGGCCGGCCAGGCTTCAAGCCGCAAGCGCGTCTTGGAAAAATTGGAGTTGGAGGAGCTTCCTGTCACAAGCCGAAAATTCCCCTACGTCAATTTCCGCCCCGACCGAGAGATTGGAAACAACGTTTTGGAAGTAAAGTCGCTCAACTTTACCGAAGACGGAAACGAGCTTTTAAAGGATTTTTCTTTGATGGTGAACCGCACCGACAAAATCGCCTTTGTCGGAATCGAGCGCAATTCTGTGACCGCCCTTTTTGACATCGTAAGCGGCGTAAAAAAGGCCGCGAGCGGAGAATACTTTTGGGGCCAGACGACAAAGCAGGACTACCTTCCGCGCGACACTTCCTCTTACTTTAAGAACAACTATTCGATAACCGATTGGCTTAAGCAGTACTCGCCCGACCAAAACGACGCCTTTGTGCGCGGCTTTTTGGGAAGAATGCTCTTTTCCGGCGACGAGTCGCTAAAGCCTGTCAACGTCCTTTCGGGCGGCGAGAAAGTGCGCTGCATGCTGTCAAAGATGCAGCTTAGCGGAGCCAACGTCTTGATTTTGGACGACCCGACAAACCACTTGGACTTGGAGGCCATTCAGTCCCTTAACGAGGCGCTGGTCCAGTTCCCGGGCGTCGTGCTTTTTTCAAGCCACGACCACGAGTTCATCCAGTCAATCGCCAACCGCATAATCGAAATCACGCCCAAGGGAATAATCGACCGCATGATGGAATTTGACGACTACCTTAAGGACGAGCAAATCATCAAGATGCGCGAAGACTTTTACGCGGGCAGCGGAAAAAAAATCCGCTACTGATTGCCGGGAACGGCGAACATCTTTTTCATGTTGGCCAAAATCTCAAGCGCCTTTTTGTCGTCCACCGCTTGCTGCGGCTCGTGGTATTCGACAAGGCGCGGAGGAATCTCGTCCAAAAAGCGCGACGGTTGGCATTCGACTGTCGCGCTCATTTTTTTGCGCTTGGCGCAGGACGAAATGTAAAGCTTGTCGCGCGCCCTTGTGATGGCCACGTAAAAAAGGCGGCGCTCCTCTTCGACGTTCTTTTCGTCTTCCTCTATCGCGCGCGCGTGGGGAATCAAGCCTTCCTCCGCGCCGGCGATGAAGACCACCGGAAATTCCAAGCCCTTTGAGGCGTGGATTGTCATAAGGTTGACCTTTCCCTTGTCGCCTTCGTCGTCCATGTCGTCGCGGCTTAAAAGCGTTATGCGGTTTAGGTAATCGTAAAGGCTGGTCTTTCCCTCGTTGTCGGGATTGTTTTCCCATTGCTCGATGGAATTTATGAGCGACTCGACGTTAAGGTACTTAAAGCGCGCGGCCTTTTCGCTCTTGGGGTTTTCCAAAATCAAAAAGTCCCAGTAATTGATTTCCTCGACAAGGGCGCGGACTTTTTTTGAAAGGCCTTTTCCGCCCAGCATCGCCGAGTTGCTTTCTATAAGCGAAGTGAACTCCGCCAAGGCGCCCAAGGTTTTTGGCGAAAGCGCTGCGCTGTGGGCGCCGTTTGGGCCGCCCGCGCTTTTTGGGCTTGCGGCCGTTTTGCTTGCCAAAGGCTCGTCGCGCGAAAGCTCAAAGTCGCGCGCAAAGCCGCCGTCTTGCATGCCGCCGCCGTCCGCTTGCAAACCGTTCGCGCCGTCCGCGCCCGCGTCTTGGGCTTGAAAGCTCTTTATCGCTTCCCACAAGGAGCTGTGTTTTTGCGAGGCGCGCTCGTTAAGGGCTTCCAAGGCGGCCCGGCCTATTCCGCGGCGGGGCGTGTTGAGAATTCGCAAAAGGTTTATGTCGTCGTCGTGGTTCGCTATTACGCGAAGGTATGAAACGATGTCCTTGATTTCCTTTCGCTCAAAAAAGCTTGTTCCGCCGCTCATGGTGTAGGGGATGTTGGCCGACAAAAAGGCTTCCTCTATGGCGCGGCTCTGTGTGTTGGATCTGATCAAGACGCCAAAGTCGTCGTACTTGATTTTTTCCTCCGCGCAAATTCCCTGTATTGACTCCGCGATAAAGTCCGCCTCGTCGGTTTCGTTTTGCGGCATGAAAATCTCAATCGGCTTATTGCCCACGGTCTTTTGGCTCCAAAGCTTTTTTTCCTTGCGGTTTGTGTTGTGGCTTATGACGCCGTTGGCCGCTTCCAAAATCGTCTCTGTGGAACGGTAGTTTTGCTCCAAGCGGATTTCCTTAACGCCCTCAAAGTCCTTCTCAAAGTTCACGATGTTTTGGTAGTCCGCGCCGCGCCAGCTGTAAATAGACTGGTCGTCGTCGCCTACGACCGCCACGTTCTTGTCGGCAAGCAAATGCATCATCTCGTACTGCTGGTGGCTTGTGTCCTGGAACTCGTCAATCATAAGATACTTGTAGCGGTCGCGGTACTTTTGCAAAATCTCGGGGAACTCTCGGAAAATCTTTATCGGAAGGACGATTAGGTCGTCAAAGTCCACGGCGTTGTAAAGCTTGAGCCCTTCCTGGTAGTACTGGTAAAGCTCTTTGTAAAGTTCGGTCTCGGCCTTCCATTCCTTTCGGCCGGTCTTTATGTCGCTGAACAAAATCGCGATTTTGTAGCAGTCCATCGCCTCGGGGCTCATCTTAAGCTCTCGGCCGCTTTCTTTAATCAAGGCTATTTTGTCGCTTTCGTCGTAAATCGTAAAGTTTTCGCGCCAGCCAAGGGCGCTTATTTCCTGCCGCAAAATCCTCACGCCAAAAGCGTGGAATGTTGAGACCGTAAGGTTTTGCAATTTTTTTTGCGTAAGCTCCTTTACGCGGCTTTCCATCTCGCGCGCGGCCTTGTTGGTGAATGTCAGCGCGAGTATTTGGCTTTGCGGAATTCCCTTGTCCAGCATGTGGGCGATGCGGAAGGTGATTACGCGGGTCTTTCCGCTTCCGGCGCCGGCGATGATTAAAATCGGGCCTTCGGTCGTCGTTACGGCCGCGTACTGCTGGGGATTAAGTTCTTTTTTTAAGGCTTCTAGGTCTAGCATAGGGTGAGGGCTATACTAGCAAAAGCGGGCGGAAATTTCAATATTTCGACAAAAAAATGTAGATTTATTTTGATTTATGCGCTAAAATATCTTAATAAGTCAAAATAAAGTTGAATCAGGGGTTTTATATGAGCTTTAAGGCGAGCGCCTTTTTGGGAAAGCACGGTTTTGTTCAAAACGTTGACGTAGACGAAGTGGCGGAAGCCATCCTTTATGACATGGATCAAGGCCTTCACGGAAAAGAGTCCGACCAAGACATGATTCGCACATGGACCCTTCCTCCCGAGCAAAAAGCCATAAACAAGAAGGTTATCGTAATCGACGCCGGCGGAACGAACTTTCGTTCCTGCCTTGTGACTTTTGACGAAAAGGGCGTCGCCTCTATCAGCGAGCTGGAAAAGACAAGAATGCCCGGAGTTGAGCGCGAGCTTAGCAAAAAGGAATTCTTTGGCCAATTCGCCGAGAACCTGGAGCATCTAAAGGACAAGGCCGACTGCATAGGCTTTTGCTTTTCATATCCGGTCGAAATAACGCCCGACGGCGACGGTGTCTTGATAGGCTTTTCAAAAGAGGTAAAGGCTCCCGAAGTCGTCGGCTGCAAAATCGGCCAATCCTTAAGCGACGCCCTTGTGGAGCATGGCTGGAAAAGGCCCAAGAGCGTAATGCTTTTAAACGACACCGTCGCGGCCTTGCTTGCCGGAGCGTCAACGCCTCCCGGAGGAAACGAGTATTCAAGCTATGTTGGCTTTATACTTGGAACAGGCTTGAACGCCGCCTACATCCAGCCCGCGCTTAACGACGTAAAGGGCTTTGACAAGGCCGACGTAATCAACTGCGAGGTCGGAAAATTCTGCAAAATCGCCCGCAGCGACTTTGACCGCGAATTTGACGCGATAAGCGCCAAGCCCGGAACCTTTTTCTTGGAAAAATCCTGCTCAGGAGCCTATTTGGGCCCGATTTCATACCAAGCCCTAAAGGCCGCCGCGGGCGAAGGCTTTGTAAGCCCAAAACTCGCCGCCGAGCTTTTAAAGCTAGAGACCTTGACTCTTATAGAAGTGGACGGCTTTTTGCGCGCCCCCTACAACAAGGAGACGACGCTCGGCGGCTTGTTGGCAAATTACGGAACGCAAGACGACTATAACTTTGTCTTTCAAGTCTTGGACGCCATCGTAAACCGTTCGGCCAGGTACGCGGCCTCGATTTTGGTCGCGGCGGTTCTAAAAACCGAGCGGGGCCACGATCCGACGCGCCCGGTTTGCGTCGTTTGCAACGGAACAACCTTCTACAAGACTTACAGAATGAACGGCCGCGTAAAGGCCTGCCTGGAGGAATCCTTGACAAAAAAGCGCAGAATCGCTTGGCACGCGGCCAACATAGAAAACGACATCACTTTGGGCGCGGCGATCGGAGGTTTGATCCGTGGCTAGAGGAAATTCCCTTGGAAAATCAATCGTTCTCTTGTTTTTGATTGTCATTTTGGTCTTGGGCGGCCTCTTGTGGTTTGACTTTTTGGGCGTGATTCGCGTAAAAAGCCTTTTCAACCCGCTTTACAAGGCCCTTGGCTGGCAGCGGCAAACTTCCACAACATCGACTTCGACAAAACCTTTGACCGCCGACCTTGACCAAGACCGCTTGGACAAGCAGCGCGAGGCCTTGGACCTTTACCGCGAGGAATTGGAAAAGCGCGAGGCCGACACAGTTTCAATAGAAGAGCAAAACCAGCGCCTGGCCCAAGAAATCGCCGACCGCGAAAAAAGTCTTGAGGAAAGGGAAAAAACATTTAACAATACGGTCAAAATGTTCGATGATAGAAACAGTAACATCGAGCAAATCGCCGCCAATCTGGAAGGCATGCAGCCGTTAAAGGCCGTCGGAATTCTTGAGGCAATGGATGACCAATTGGCCATCGATGTGCTCAGGAAAGTAACCGAACGCGCGCAGAATAACGGAGTCGCCTCAATGGTTCCTTACTGGTTGTCTTTGATGCCGGCCGACAGGGCCGCGGTCATTCAGCGAAAGATGACGGTAAAACCCGCTTCAGTCGATTAGCGGCTTTTTTTGCCTTCGGTGTTGCTGGAGGTAAAAATTGCAAACTATTGTTTGCCAGACAGCTGAATCTTTTTCTCCTGATTTGCCTATCCAAGCCCAAAGCCTTCAAAAGCCGCGCGAAAGCGACGGCCCCAAGGAAAGCGATTTTCTTTCAATGCTGAACGAAAGCGTTAAAAAGGAAGCGGCTTCCAAGGAAAGCGAGCCGGCAAAAGAAAGCGGGCGCGCCGAAGAAAGCGAAACGCTTGCGAAATCCGGCGAAGCGGAAAGCGAAGCGCGCGGCCAAGAAAAGGTTCAAGAAGGCGAAAAAGTTGTCGAAAAAGTTGTCGAAAAAGCCGAGCCAAAAAAGCTTGCCAAAAAAGAAAGCGCCCGCGAAAGCGAGGCCGTAAAGGTTGACGCCTACATCAACGGCGCCCTTAACGCCGCTGAAGGAAAGCAGGCTGTCAAGAAAAACGGCGCCAAGACCGAAAAAAACGGCGTCCAAAAAATCGCCGCGAAATCCGAAGAGAAAAAAATCGACCCAAGGCAATTGGACTTCTTGAAGAAAATTTCAGGGAAGGCTTCAGAAAATGAAGGCGAGGGCCTTAAGGAATTTGTTTCCAAGGCCGCCAAAGACCCAAAGGAGCTTTCGTTCCCGGCGGAGTCCTTGCTCTTTGGGCAGAAAGTTGTTCGCGACGAAAGCGACTTTACTTACGTCCAAGAGCGCGGCGGACAACCAAAGGCGGAGGCCGGCTCTAAAATCTCGGAGCTTAAAAAGAATTCCAAAAAGCCTTTGATTCAAGTGACAGACTTGCGGACAAAGGCCGAGGCCGCCGCGCAAAAGGAAAGCGCCAAAGCGCCCAAGAAAAATTTTGCCGTGACATTGAAGGAAACCGGAAAAGCTTCCGTTCAAATGACGCTGGACTTGAACAGCCAGGCGCAAAAGAACATTTTGTCGCTTGACAGCCAAAGCGCGGCGTCCGACGGCTCGACATTCCAGGCCATGCTCAAAAACCAAATCACGCAGAACGCCGGCGACTTTGTAAAGGCCGCCAACATCGTTCTTCGCGACGGCAACCAAGGCCAAATCGACATGATTTTGCATCCCGAGGAGTTGGGCAACGTAAGAATCAGCATGGAAGTCCGCGGAAAGGAAATCATAGGCCACGTCACCGTCGCAAGCCGCGAGGCGATGGAAGCCTTTGAGCAAAGCTCGCAAGCCCTTAAAAATTCATTCTTGCAAAGCGGCTTTGAGTCCGCTTCGTTTGACGTGTCTTTTGCCGGAAGCCAAATGCAGTTCGCGCAACAAAACGCTTCCGGCCAGAACGACGAAAGCCGCGCGATGCAGGGAAGGAAAATTTACGGAGAATTCGCGCAAGAAAGTCTAACATCGCTTGACGATGTTTCCGATACTTTCATAGACGACGATGTTTCGGTTAACATTGTCGCATAGTTTTAATAGAGGTGAACGATGGATTTTAGCGCAACATTGAGCCCCGCCGAAAAGGTTCAGACAAATCTTGAAGTGGACAGGTTCAACAAAACTTTGACTGTGAACGGACGCAAAGCCAGTCAGGAATTGGGCAAGGATGATTTTCTTAAGCTTTTGATGACGCAAATGACCCATCAGGATCCGACGGAGCCGATGGACAACAGCCAGTTCATCGCTCAGATGGCGCAGTTCTCCTCGCTGGAGCAGATGTACAACGTGTCCAACGGCTTCAACAAGATGGCCAGCATCATGCAGTCCAACGAAGCGGCCGGGACTTTGGGAAAGGTCGTTGAGCTTGACGTTGAAGGCGAGCAGGTTTCGGGCGTCGTCGAGGGATTCACTCGCGGCGAAAACCCGCAGATTCAGGTGAACGGAAATTTCTACAAGATGGATTACGTTCGCGCCGTATACAGCAACTAAAAAAGGGATAAGAGGTATAGCGATATGATGAGATCACTTTGGGCCGGCGTTTCCGGAATGCAAAACCACCAAACAAGAATGGACGTTATCGGCAACAACATCGCCAACGTCAACACAACCGGCTTTAAGAAAGGCCGCGTTGACTTTCAGGACATGGTAAGCCAGCAGCTTTCTGGGGCGGCCGCTCCCACGACGGAAGTCGGCGGCGTAAACCCCAAGGAAGTTGGCTTGGGCGTTCAGACTGCCGCAATCCACAACATTTTCACACAAGGCAACTTGCAGTCGACAGGCGTCGGAACTGACGTCGCGATTCAGGGAAACGGCTTCTTCTGCCTTAAGAACGGCGAGAAAAGCTTTTACACAAGAAACGGCGCCTTTGGCGTTGACAAGGACGGAACATTGGTAAACCCGGCCAACGGCTACCGCGTCCAGGGCTGGATGGCCCGCGAGATGAACGGCGAGATGGTCATCCAGACCGCCGCGAGCCCGACTGACTTGGTGATTCCCGTCGGTTCCAAGGATCCGGCGCGCGCCACTCAAAACGTAAACTTTGCCTGCAACCTTAACAAGAACACTCCCGAAATTCCGGAAGGCGCCAACGCCGCCGACATCGCCCGCGGAACTTGGGCCACGGAATTCAAGATTTACGACAGCTTTGGAAACGAGCACAACCTGGCCGTTTCTTTTACCCGCGTTGTCGGAAATCCCAACCAGTGGCGCGCCGTCGTGAACGTTGACCCCGAGAACGCCGACTACACACAGACTCGCGTTGGATTGAACACAAACGACGGAACGACGAACGAGTTCTTCGTTGAGTTTGACAACATGGGAACCTTGCGCCGCGTGACCGACTCGGTTAACGGAGAGTCAAATCCCGGCGGAGAAATCATCTTGCAGACTTCGTTCACCGTTCCCGACGCCAACCCCGACGCGGACGGAAACCCCTACCGCCAGACATTCAACATCAACTTGGGAACAATCGGCAGCATGAGAAACACCGTCACCCAGAGCGCGTCAAAGTCTTCGACAAAGGCTTTCGCGCAGGACGGATACACATTGGGCTATCTTGACAACTTTAAGATTGACTCAAGCGGAATCATCACCGGCGTTTATTCCAACGGAACAAACCGCCGCATCGGCCAAATCGCCTTGGCTTCGTTCACAAACCAGAGCGGTTTGGAAAAGGCCGGCGACAACACTTACGTCGAGTCCAACAACTCGGGCGCGGCGAACATTGGCGAAAGCGGAATCGCCGGAAAGGGAAGCCTCTTGGCCGGCGCCTTGGAAATGTCAAACGTCGACTTGACCGACCAGTTCACAGACATGATTGTAACCCAGCGCGGCTTCCAGTCAAACGCGGCTACAATCAGAACGGCCGACACGCTGCTAGAAACAGTCTTGTCGCTTAAGCGTTAATATCCTTAGCATGGCCGCCTAGGCCGATAAAATAAAAAGTTAAAAATCCAAGAGGCCGCCAGACGAATCCGATGAGGAGTCTGGCGGTTTTTTTATTTTCCGGCGCGAACAAGATTGGCGCGATATCTCTTGCCGTATGGAGTTTTTTGCGCTATAATTCTAATTATGACTAATAGTGGAAATTTTAGAATAACTATACCTATGTTTAGGGGGGGGGGCAGGCCGCATGAATTTGGACTGCCGCCAAAAAAATTCATTTCCGCTCGCGGCGCTTTTAATTCCGCTCTTCTTTTTGTCTCTCTTCTTTTTTTCTTGCGACAATGCTTCAAGCGATTCATCCATGTTCGACGCTGGCGTCCAGATGCCTGCCGCGCCAAGCGCTCCCGCTCCCGCGCCGGCTCAGCCTGTCATAACCGTTAACGAGAATGGAATAAAAACAATCGCTTTTAATGGAACTCTCTCTGGCGCTGGAGGAGCCTTTCCCGCGCGAATGTCGGCGCAGGTTTCCGCGCTGGTTGACGGCGGCCAAATCGACGGCGGCCAGCTTGTCGGCCAAATCGACGGCCTTTCAAAAAGCGCCCGGCCCGATCTTGACACTACATCTGGCGGCTACGAATTGTTCGCCACCGCGACAGCTGACGGCGCGGCCGAAGCGCGCGGCGATTTTGGCCCTGCCGAACTGGGCAGCCGAAGCTTTAGCATGAACCTTGCGGTTGGAAAGACTTGGAGAATAGTTTGCGGAATCCGAGCCGCTGGCGGCGGCTCCGTCATGGAAGACTCTTACGAATTTGAGGCCACTGAATTCAACCCCGTTCTTTCGCACACCTTTGTCCTTGCGCCAAAAAAAGAAGGAAGCGGCTCTGTCTCCCTTTTAGTGTCGGCGGATTCAATCGTGACTAAGGCCGTGGCTTTGTGCTTTGACGACGCCTGGAAGCAAGCGGCGCCCGCGGGAGCGGAAAAAGAGCTCGACTTGTCGGCGTCTCCGGCCTTGCTAAACATAGGCTCCTTAAAGAGCGGCTCTTATGAAGTGAGCCTTAACTTTTTTAAGGACGACGGAAGCGGCGGCCGCGTCTTCTTGTATTCGCTTTTGCAGACCATAAACGTTTTTGACAACGCCGCCACCGACATGTGGTTTTCTTCGGGCGGCGAGGGAAATATCCAGACGGACGCGGACGGAAAGACTTCGCTTGTCGTTGACGACGCGGAAATAAAGGCCGCCGCGCGAACGGTTTTTTACGTAAGCGACGCGGCGGGAGCGGAGGCCTTGGGCGTGTCCGCCCCCAGCGACTCCAACAGCGGAAGCGCCTACGAGCCGCTTGAAAGCCTTGGACGCGCGGCGCAAATAATCTCCGCCGCCGGAAATTCCGCCAACAAAAAAGATTATAAAATTTTTGTAAACGGAAGCGTTCCCTGCAACGACAGCTTGGACTCAAGCCTTGACGACGTGGCTTTGGGAATAACGATAACCGGTCTTGGCGCTTCGGGCTCTTCCGACGCGCTGCAAGGAAACGGCTCAAATAATAGCGTCGTCACGCTGGCGACAAAGGCTCCCGTCACGATAAAGAATTTGAGCGTTACAGGCGGCCACGGCTCCAGCGGCGCGGGCGTCAACATTACCGCAAGCGGGGCGCGTCTTGTCTTGGCGAGCGGCGCCAAAGTTATTGGAAACACGGCGGCTTCCTCCGGCGGCGGCGTGAGCGTTTGCGCCGGCGCCGAGCTTGACATGCTGGCCGGCTCCGAAATCAGCGCGAACGTATGCGATGGAAGCGGCGCGGGCGGAGTTCAAAACCACGGAACTTTTAAAATGTCCGGCGGAACCATCGAAAACAACAAGGCCAACGATGTTGGAGCCGTCTTGGTTGAAGAAGGCTCTGTTTTTGAAATAAGCGGCTCCGCCTCAATTCCTTACGGGGCGTTGGACTCAAGCGGAAATCTTGTGACGGGCGAAGGAAAGAACGACGTTTTTCTTTCCGCGATTACTGGCGGCGGCGGAGCCGTTGAAACAATCACCGTGGCTGGAAACCTTTACGCAAGCGGCTCTGTGGCGACAATCCACGCCAAGGACTGGCCGCGCGGAAAGCAAGTCTTGGCCGCCGGAGGAAGCGTGTCCTCGCTGTCTGACGACATCTTGGAAAAGTTTGACTTTACCGACACGGACTTTCATGTAAACAGAAACAAAAGCGACGCGCGGCAGGGCCTTCTTGCCGGAGACATTTACGTGGCAGGAAGCGGCTACCGCCATTGCCTTGCCGCCGGAAGCGACGCGGACGGAGTTGCCGGAACAAAGAACGCGCCGTTCGCTTCTATAAGTTACGCCGCGTCAAAGATTTTGGACGGCGGAAAGAACACGATTCTTGTGGACGGAAGCCTGGGCGCCCAAGAAATCACAAGCGGCCTTCTCGCGGCCAACTGTTCCGTGCTTACGATAAAGGGCTGGAGCGACGCCACGCATCCAGCGCTTGGCGACGACGGCCTTCCTGTAAACAAACTCGACGCTGGCGGAAGCGGAAGCGTCTTTAAGACAGAAAGCGCCGTTCCGATTGTAATGGAAAACCTTATGATTACCGGCGGAAACGCCACTAACGGCGGCGGCATTTATGTGGCCGGCGGAGCGGACGTTACGCTAAAGGCGGGCGCTGTGGTCGCGGGCAACACGGCTAAAAAAGGCGGCGGCGTTTATGTTGACGGAAGCTTTACCCTTGACGGAGGAACGATAGGCGACGCAAGCAAGACTGAACACGCGACGCGCCTTGGATATTCAAATAACGCCACTGACACTTATTCTTTTGGCGGAGGCATTTTCTTTTCCAACACAGGAAAAGTGAACATAAAAAGCGGCGTCATCGCATATAACTTTGCCTTTAGAGGCGGCGGAATAGCAAGCGAATACACCGCATACAGCTCGGACTCGCAGTTGACAATTGAGGGCGGCGAAATACGCCATAATTGCAGCTATTCGGAAAATGGAAATCTTGGAAATAATTCTTTTGGCGGCGGAGTTTTTGTAAACGGCTCCAAATTTTCTTTTACGGGCGGAGAAATCTACGAAAATTATGGATGTGACGGCGGCGGAGGACTCTTCCTGCAAAACGCAAGCGGCGCTTCAATGTCTGGCGGAAGCATTCATGACAATGCGTATACCGACGGGCTCGGCTGCATGAAACGCGCTACAGACCTTTTGCTGTGGGACAACGCTGTTTTGAACATGAGCGGCGGAAAGATTTATTCCGCCAGTCAAAAGGAGCGCGGCGTCATCATTTGGAACGCGACGGACTCGCTGAGCATGAGCGGAAGCGCTTTTATAAGCCAAAACACGCCGGTCTTGCTTGGCGAGCCTGGCGGCAGCGTCAACACTTGCATAACAGTCGCGGGCGCTCTAACCCAGCCCGACCCGGACGACGACAGCGTCAAGAACGCCTACATTGTTCCCGCCGAATGGAAGCGCGGCCTGCAAGTTTTAAACGCCAACGCCTCCATTCCCGCCGGGGAGCAGACAGCCCTTATCGCCGCAAACATCGGCCGCTTTGCGACGCTTGACCCGGACTTTTTGGTGGAGCAAAAACCCGGCGCCGCGCAGGGTGTCCTAGACGCGCCGATTTTTGTCGCCGGAAGCGGAAAGTCGAGCGACGTTACCGGAAGCCCAAGCGACTCGGACAGCGCGAGGGGAACCAAGGCGGCGCCTTACGCAAGCCTAAAATACGCGCTTGAAAAAGTTTGCGACGACGCGACGATTGACTACAAGGTTATTGTAAGCGGCTCGATAAATGGCGGCTCGGAGATTCCTTCAAGCGGCTTTAGCGCCAAATCCTTGACGATAGAAGGCTACACAGGTTTTGGTTGGGGCGCCAACGGTTTGATGAACGACGCGTTTTATGGCGTGACGACAAGCGGCTCCGAAAAGCCCGCGCTTACAGTCAATTCGACGGTTCCTGTAACATTTAAAAAGGTGGGCTTCTTTAACGGCGGCGGAACAAAGAACAGCGACGGCGACGCCTGCGGCGGCGGCATTTACATTCCAACAAGCGGCGCCCACGTGACGCTGGCCGAAGACGCCTATGTCGCGCGAAACTCATTCAAAAATACCAGCACCAATGCGTCTTTGGGCTATGGCGCGGGCGTTTACATTGCCAACGGCGCGAGCCTTTACATGTGCCAAAGCGCTTGCGTCGGTTCAAAGTATTCGACTAGCTATCAATATTGGGAAGCCTACAAGAATTTCGCGCTAAAGGGCGCGGGCATCTACAACGCTGGAAACCTGTATTTGGGCTACAAATACGAAAACGGCGCGATGGCCGAGGAAGAGCTTACGGGCGGAGTCAAACAGAACGGCGACACAGGAGACGGATCGGGCATCTACACGGTTGGAAAATTCCTGATGAAGAGCGGAAACGTAAGCTCTAACAAGGGCTGGCACGGCGCCGGAATTTACTCCGAGGCTGCAAGCGACGACGACGCGCAGATTCTTGGCGGAAACATTCAAAGCAACTTGGCCGTTTTTGAGGGCGGCGGCTTTTATGTGAAGGCCGGAGGCCACCTCCGCATTGAGGACTGCTTGATAAAAGGCAATACGACAAATGATTGGGACGATTCCAGGTTTGGCGGCGCCGCCTATTGCGAGGGAATCTTGCGACTTGGAAAAAAGGCCGACTTCCAAAACGGAACCACAGGCCGCTATAAAAACGACATCGCGCTTGAGGGCGAGGGAAAAATTTTAGTTGAGGAAGCCTTTGAAAAGAGCGGCCTTGTCGCCAACCTTACTTTGGTAGAAACATGGACTCGCGGAAGGGTTCTGCTTGAGGCGGCTTCCACTTTGACAAGCGGCATAACGCCCGCCATAGCGGAGCAGTTTGCCATAGAGGACCCGGATTTTTCCGTGGCGGCAAAGATAATTGACGGCGTCAAGTTTGGCGTCGCCCACGCTCCGGTCATTTACGTGGCTTCGGACAAATCCGAAAGCGACGCGAGAAAGACTTGCGACGTTAAGGGCAACGCGTATTCAACTTCCAGAGGATCTAGGATGGTTCCGTTCGCTAAGATGAGCCAGGCTTTGGAGCAGCTTAAGGACGACAGCGTTGATTACGTGATTAAAGTTGACGGAACTGTAAACTCTGTTGTTATGAGCAACCCCTATGCCAAGACGTACTTTAATTTTACAGAAGGCTCCGCCATAAAGGCGGCTTCGGTTACGCTTGAAGGCGCCAACGGCGACAATTCCTTTGACATTCTTGACGCGCGCTATTCATTCGCCTCCGAAAATTACTATGTCTTGCGCCTGGCCGGCTCTGTTCCCTTGACGCTAAAAAACATTAAGATAACGGGCGGCTATAACAGCGATAACGGCGGCGGCATAAGAGTTGAGGACGGAGCGACGCTTGTCTTGGATGAGGGCGCCTTGATAGAAGGCAACCGCTCGTTAACAGACGGCGCGGGCATCTACGCCGGCGGAACTGTAAAAGTTGTTTCGGCCGCGACGGTTTGGGACAACAAAAAGGGATCGGGCGACGACGCCCCCGCCTCGAACATCTACTTGCCCGCGGGCAAAACAATAATCGTTGACGGCGCCCTTGCCACAGAAAAAGCCAAGGCAAAGATTGGCGTAAGCTGCGCGGACGCGCCCGTGGTTGGAACGCCTGTCGTGTTTACGCAAAGCTACGGCTTTAATAGCGGCGGCAAAAACACAGGCGTATACCCCGGCTCTTATTTTAGCGGCGACAAGTACGCGGTTGCCTTGGACTCCTCTTTGCTTGAGACGGGCGCGACCGGAGACGGCGTCCTTGCCCTTGGCGGCGGCGGCATAACGGTTGAAGACCTTTACAAGGACGTAAGCATAACCGCGTCAAGGTCGGTGGTAAACGTCTCCGCCTCGGATAATGAGTCAAAAAGGGTCAACTTTACCGCAAAGCTTAGCCAAAACGGAACGCCGACGACATTGACGCCCGGCGGCAGCTCTTATGCGACGACAAGCGGAAGAATTTACTATTCCGACTGCAAGGTCTACAATCACGGCGAGCTAGTGCCCCAGTCGGGCAATTACTCGTTGTCCTATGTGTCTTCCTCCGACAAAATTGGCTACATACAATTTACGGCGGACATGCCGGCCGGAACTTACATGGCCCACGTTACAGGCGTGACCGAAGGCAAAAGCTACGGCGCGTCTTTTGAAGTCAAGGTTGTGAAGAACCAAGTAAAGGACTTTGACACAGACCCAAGCGTCAACCACAAGACGCCTGCAAGGGCTTATGGCGGAGGAAGCGGCGGCTCGGCCGCGACTTACATTTATCTTGGCGACTATCCGCAGACTCTAAAGGCCGACGACGTTGAAGTTTATAATGTAAGCTCCAACAAAAAAACTCGCGGCAATTTAAACTTCTATCCCGGAAGCGACGGAAACTGGTACACGCAAAAAAGCTCCAAGTGGTACAAGCTTGAGCCGATAAAGTGGCGGGTTTTGACAAAGAGCTACAAGGACTACGACGGAAACAACGTCTGGCTTCTTTTGTCGGAAAAGATTTTGGACGCAGAAACATTCTTTAATTATTACTCAAGAAGCGGCTCAAGCAGCTCATATTATGCTGCAAGCTGTTATTACTTTAGCATAGCGCGGGCCTTTTTGGACGCGACTAGTTATCTTGATAGCGACTGCAGCACAGATAAGCGTGAATATCAGAATTATAGTACCACAGACAACTCCGGAAAGTCATTTAGAGGCAGGGCGTTAAGCGGGGCGCCGCTAAAATATGTGACCTTGCCCAACACAGAGGCGGCGGTCAAACGCGAAGACGGAACAGGCAGCTCTCCTTCTTCCAGCGCTTTGGGCGCGGTAACGTATGTAAACGCGTACGCTTTCATTCTTAGCAGGCAGGAAGCTACAAGAACTTACTATGACTTTAACGGCGGGGAAGGCGCGGATCCTGCAAGAGTCCGAACCGCGACTGACTGGGCCGAGGCCTCCGGCGCGACTAGCGGAAAATGGGTTACGCGCTCAATGTCCAGTTCCAGCAGCTGTTATGGATATGATTCAACCGGCGCCGAGATAACGTGTTCTGTGAGTAGCGGCAGCAAAGCCGGCTTGGTTCCTGCTATATGCATTGCGCCGATGAACTAAAAGGGGGGATAAGGGAATATGATTAACAAAACTTTTAGAGCCTTTTTAATCGCCGCGGCATTTGCGGGCCTTGTTTCCTCTTGCTCCAATTTGGAAAGCGGCTCCATGAGCCAGCCTGTTTTTTTGGGCGGCCAAGGGCAAGTAAAAATGGCCGTCTTGAGCGGCTCGATTGGCTTTGGCGGCGCCATGCCGCGCGGGCTTTCACAAAGCCTTGCGGCCTCGGACCTTTCCTTTACGGCCTTTCCTGGAATTCCTTCGGGCGACAGCATTGTCTACACAATTTGGGCGGAACTTTCCAGCGATGCAAGCGTAAAATATTCCGCGGACGTCGCGGACGACAAAAAGTCTTACACGGTTTCAATTCCGATAGGAGACGAAGAAAAAACATACGTAATAAAGGGCGAGGTAAAAAGCGGCGAAACCCTTTTGTGCAGCGGAACCACCGAGGAATTTCCCATAAGCCAAAGCGCTCCTGTGGCCGCCAAAAACCTTGTTCTTGGCGGCGCTGCTAGTTTCAGCGGAAAGGGCGAAATCGCTCTTGAAATTTTGATTGACTCCGCGACCGAAATCGACTCTTGCGCGGCCACTTGCGAAGGCGCGAACATAGGAGAGGCCTCTTACGCAGTGTCGGACGGAAAGGTCACTGTGGCCGTAGCCGAAATTGATTCCGGCTCGCGCCTTGTGGACTTTGCCTTTTACAAGGGTACAAGCCTGCTCTACCAATTTAGCGAGACTGTCAACGTCTTTGACGCGATGAAAACGGACACTTGGGCGCAAAACGGCGTCGGCGGAGACCCATGGCTTGAAACGACGACGGACGCTGGAACCGGCGCAAAGACAACTGTTTGCAAGGTTACCCAAGCGCTTGTCCAAAGCTTTGCCCTTACGGAATTTTATGTTGACCCCACAAGGCAGAATACCAACCCCGCGGGCAGCGGCTACACCAAAGGAAGCGGCACTGTCCAAAACCCTTGCGTAAGCCTTAGCGACGCGATCGCCTACATGCGCGACACGGCCACCGACTACACGATTTATATAATCGGAACCCTTGAAGGCGAGCAGTTGATTCCCACCTACCTTAAAAAAGAAAAAAATGAAGGAGACGACCCTAGCTACAAATACGCCAAGAGCCTGACCCTTTGCGGCGCAAGCGGATATAGCGGCGGAGAACCTGTGTCTGCCATTGACGCAAAATCCACGGAAACCGGAGACAAGCGGCAGGCGCTGACTGTGCGTTCTTTGGTTCCTGTGACAATAAAGGACCTAAAGATTACAGGCGGCTGGTGTAGTGGAAGTTCCATAGGCGGCGGCGGAATTTATATGAAAGAAAATACCACGTTGACGCTTTCTTCCGGAGCGCTTGTAATGGGTAACCGCAGCGAGGGAAGCGGCGGCGGAGGCATTTACATTGACGCGGGGGCTGCCCTTACAATAGAAGACGGAGCCGTCATAAAGGACAACCACGAAGTGTCGGATACCGCCAGTACAGGCGGCGGAGCCATTTTCAACTATTCAGGAACTGTCACAATGAAGGGCGGAATCATTGCGAATAACACCGCCAAACACGACGGCGGCGCCATCTACTGCGATGACGGTTCCTTCACTATGGAGGGCGGCGTTATAGGAGACGACACCGCCTCCGAGACTGCGACGCTTGAAGACGACAAACATTCAAATTACGCGGCGGGAAAGGGCGGAGCCATATTTCTTGGATCCATCTCCGACGGTCCATCTTCCATGTCAATGACCGGCGGAACGATTGTTTACAACGCGGCGGGCGATTCTGGCGGCGGCATTTATGTGGAGACCGGCGCCGCCACCATTTGCGGCTCGATGGACTATAACTATTCCGGCGCGAAAGGCGGAGCGGTTTTTATTTTCACGGTCGGCGAGGTCGCTCTGGACGGCGCTGGCATGTCCGAAAACAAGGCCGCCACAAACGGCGGAGCCATCTGTGTCCATGCCAGCGGGTCTAATATGGGTGCTTTGACCGCAAAAGGCAACGTAAAAATTCCCTGCAAGGGAAAAAACTATAACGACGTTTATCTGGCCTATAGCGGGTCTGGATCCAACGTGGCGAAAATTAAAGTTACGGAGCCGCTTTCCACATACGGTGTTGCCATGACCATAACGCCTGCAAGTTACGTTGAAGGCTTGCAATACGTGGTCAAGGATGGCGGCGTGTCTTGGTTTGACGCTGTTGAAAAGATTGGCGTTTTGCCGGAGTTTAACGAGGTCGGCAGCGTCAGCGCGCATTGGTGCTTTAGATTTGATGAAGACACAGGAGCGATTTCCACCACCTTTGGAGATTCATCGGACTCCACTTATGCTCAGGGGGACATCGTCTTTTGCGACGGAACGAATGCCGCGTATAGCGACAGCGCGAACTTTACGCAAAGCCAGCTTGCGGGCGCCATAGCCTACATTTTTTACAGGGGACAAAATCTTACCGACTCTGGTTATTCATACAGGTCGCTTGGAATTGGCTTTGCAAAGCCCGAAAAGCTTGTTTGGTGCGTTGAGGGCGCGGCGGCGGAGGATGTCGCGGTTCTCGACATCTCTTGCGTAAATACCAACATGCATTCCGGCACTGACTCATTCGTGGCTGGAAGCGTAAAAAACGGAAGCAGGAACCTCGAAAAAATTTCGGCCGCCATAACCGCCGCTTTGGGCGACGACGCTGACGACACCAACGAGCCGGAAAAGTATCCGGCCTTTTACTACGGCATCAATTACAAGGACCGCATGGTCGGCGAAGAAACGATAAGCCGCTTTACAAGCGGCAGCGCGTTGGCTAACAATTGGTATTTGCCCAGCGCCGCCGAATTGGAAAAGATAAGAACATCATTGACGGACATAAATAAAGTCACCGTCTTGTGCGGCGGCGACAAAATTGACTTGAATTCCGACGTCCACCTTTGGTGCTTGTCGTCTTCCACTAACGCGGACGGCAGTAAAGTCATCGTCGAAGACTTTATAAAAGCCTATGCTTCGGGTGACAGGTATGTTGAATCGTCTAAGACCTACACCGGCAGGCTTGTTTTCGCCATCAGGGAATTCTAGACGCTTGCCTAATGGGCGGGATTGCGCTACTATAATAAAATGGTTAGCGCAGTTTTTCCGGGCTCCTTTGATCCGCCCACTTACGGCCACTTGAACGTGATTGAGCGCGCGTCTGCTCTTTTTGACGCGATTGACGTTTTGGTTTCAGTCAATCCGGGAAAGAAGTCGCTTTTTTCGGCGGAAGAGCGGGTCGCGCTTTTGACAGAGCTTACAAAGAATTTCAAGAACGTGCATGTCCATTCCTGCGACACGCTTGTGGTGGAATACGCAAAAAAAATCGGCGCCAAGGCCCTTTTGCGCGGAGTGAGGAACGCCGCCGACTTTTCATACGAGTTCGACTTGGCGCTCGTAAACCGTTCCCTCAACGACGGCGTTGAGACAATCCTCATTCCGACAGACCCCAAGTATTTTTCGGTCCGCTCAAGCGCCATCAAGGAATTGGCGGGCTTTGGCGGCGACGTCAGCAAGATGGTTCCGACTGTCGTACAGGAAGCGTTGCGCAAAAAGTTTGGGAGATAAGGCTCGTTTGCGCCGCCCTTTTGCTTGACACGGAAGGGCCGCCGCGCTAGAATGCGCTTGTTTACTAATACTTAAAATCTTTATAAATAATTCAATTTGCAGCGAATGATTTTAGAGGAGAAAAATATGGCAGCTACAAAAGAGACAAAGAAGGCCGCGGCGAAAGGCGCCGCCCCCAAAGGAAAGAAAAGCGACAGCGCCACAAAAGGCGCCGCCCGCGCTCCCCACAGAAGCCTTTTTTACGCGATGGGCTACACCGACGAAGAGCTTGACCGCCCGCTGGTCGGCGTTTGCTGCGCCAAAAACGAAATAATTCCCGGCCACTTTGAGCTGGACAAAATCGCCGAAGCCGTCAAGGCCGGAATCCGCATGGCCGGCGGCACCCCGATAGAATTCCCCGCCATCGGCGTTTGCGACGGAATCGCCATGGGCCACGAAGGAATGAAGTACTCGCTTGTAACCCGCGAGCTTATCGCCGACAGCGTTGAGTGCGTCGCAAAAGCCCACCAGTTTGACGCGCTTGTAATGATTCCAAACTGCGACAAAATCGTTCCCGGAATGTTGATTGCCGCCGCGCGCTTGGACTTGCCAACGGTCTTTTGTTCGGGCGGCCCGATGATGCCCGGCCATCTTCCGGGACACGACGCGACAAATCCCTATTCAGGAAAGAACCTTTCGCTTTCCGACATGTTCGAGGCCGTAGGAGGACTTTCGGCCGGAAAAATCAACGCGGCGCAATTGCGCGAGCTAGAGCAAGTGGCTTGCCCGGGCTGCGGCGCTTGCTCCGGCATGTTCACCGCCAACAGCATGAACTGCTTGACCGAAGTTTTGGGCTTGGGCCTTCCCGGAAACGGAACGATTCCCGCCGTGCAGGGCCGCCGCTTGGCGCTTGCAAAGCATGCCGGAATGCAGGTTATGGAATTGTATAGAAGGGGAATCACCGCGCGCGCGATGATGACTAAGGATTCCTTTAGGAATGCCCTCACAGCCGACATGGCGCTTGGCTGCTCGTCAAACACAATCTTGCACGTTCCGGCCATCGCGCACGAAGCCGGCGTTCCCCTTGACCTTCACATGATTAACGAAATCAGCGAGAGGACGCCCAACCTTTGCCACTTGGCTCCGGCCGGCCACACCTTTATGTGCGAGCTCGACGACGCGGGCGGAGTGCAGGCTGTTCTTGCCGAGCTTGCCAAAAAGAACCTCATCAAGACAAGCCTCATCACCGCGACTGGAAAGACAATCGCGCAAAACATCAAGGGCGTCAAAAACCGCAACCCGGAAATTTTGCGCCCGATAGACAACCCGTATTCCGACAACGGCGGAATCGCCATCCTATTCGGAAACCTGGCCCCGCGCGGAACTGTCGTAAAGAGAAGCGCCTGCGCCAAGGAATTGATGAAACACACAGGCCCCGCACGCGTATTTAACGACGAAAGCGACGCGATGAAGGCCGTCCAGTCCCGCAAAATAAAGCCCGGCGACGTGGTCGTTATCCGCTACGAAGGCCCCAAGGGAGGACCTGGCATGCGCGAAATGCTCGCGGTGACCGCCGCGCTCGCCGGCCAAGGCTTGGACAAGCAAGTCGCCTTGATTACAGACGGCCGCTTCTCGGGAGCCACCCGCGGCGCTTCTCTTGGCCACTGTTCGCCCGAGGCTGCGGAAGGCGGCCCCATCGCGCTTGTAAAGGAAGGCGACATGATTACGCTTGACATAAACAACTACAAGATTCACCTTGAAGTCAGCGACGCGGAGTTGGAAAAGCGCCGCAAGTCCTGGAAAGCCCCCGAGCCCAAAGTCAAAACCGGCTACCTCGCTCGCTACGCCAAATTGGTCAGCAGCGCCGACAAAGGCGCCATCCTTGAATAGCGCTTTTTGTTGCAAGCCAATTATGTAAGGCAAGCCAAAGAAAACACGCGGAAGCGGAGTTCCGACGCGAAAAAAATTCTGCACAAGCGAAGCGCGGAAGCCTTTTTTCGCGGCGGGTCCGCTGGGAGCGTGTTTTTTATTTTGGTATTGAATTTTTTATATTGTTATAGTATAATTTTATAATTACTAGAAAAAGGGTGTGGAAATGAAAATCTCAGGTTCTCAAGTAGTAATCGAATGCCTTGTTGAGCAGGGCGTTGACACAATATTCGGATATCCGGGCGGCGCGATTCTTAACATTTACGACGAGTTGTACAAAAACTCCAAGCGTATCCGCCACATTCTTACGGCCCACGAGCAGGGCGCCGCGCACGCGGCCGACGGCTACGCGCGTTCCACCGGAAAAGTGGGCGTTTGCATGGCCACTAGCGGTCCCGGCGCGACGAACCTTGTCACCGGAATCGCCACGGCCTACATGGACTCAAGCCCGATTGTCGCCATCACTTGCAACGTGGCGACAAGCCTTTTGGGAAAAGACTCCTTCCAGGAAATCGACATTTGCGGCGTGACGATGCCGATAACAAAGCACAACTTCATGGTCAAAAAAATCGAGGACTTGGCCGACACAATCCGCGCCGCCTTCCTTATCGCAAAGAGCGGCCGCCCTGGCCCGGTCTTGATCGACATTCCCAAGGAAGTGACCGACCCAAAAAATTTGATAGACTTCAAGCCGCTAAAAAAATTGGACGACTCCAAAAAACTTTTGGAAAAATTCGCGCCCAACCTTAAGCGCGTCTTTAGCGTGGCAAAGCCCTCCGATTCTGAAATAAAGGCGGCCGCGAAGCTCATAAACTCAAGCAAGCAGCCTGTCATTTACGCGGGCGGCGGCGTTATGATTTCAAACGCTACAAAAGAGCTCTTTGACTTTGCCACAAAGGCAAACATTCCGGTCTCGGAAAGCCTTATGGCCCGCGCGGCCTTTCCGTCAAGCAATCCGCTCTGTACCTGGATGGTCGGAATGCACGGAACAAAGGCCAGCAATATGGCCGTCACCGAATGCGACCTTTTGATAACCTTGGGCGCGCGCTTTAGCGACCGCGTTCTTTCGGACGCGTCAAAGTTCGCCAAGGGCGCGAAGATTTTGCACATTGACATCGACCCCGCTGAGATAGGAAAGAACGTCAACGCCGATTTGCACTTGGTGGGAGACCTCAAGGCGGTTCTTTCGCGCCTGCTTCCGCTTGTGGAGGAAAAGCCGCGAAAGGATTGGCTTAAGAAAATCGCCGCGTGGAAAAAAGAAATTCCTCCGACATACTTGAATGAGCCCAAGGATTCAATCAACCCGAAATTCATTTGCGAAGAAATTCATCGCGTGGCCGGAGACTCGGCCTTTGTCACGACCGAAGTTGGCGAGCACCAAATGTGGACCGCGCAATTCTATCCCTTCGCCAAGCCCAGGACTTTCATCACTTCAGGCGGCTTGGGAACGATGGGCTTTGGAACTGGAGCGGCGATTGGAACGCAGTTCGCAAACCCAAAAGGCCGCGTCGTGGCGATTGCCGGCGACGGCTCGTTCCGCATGAACTGCAACGAGCTTGCGACAATCCAGCACTACAACCTTCCGATTGTAATCGTAGTCATAAACAACGGCACGCTCGGAAACGTGCGTCTTTGGCAAAAGCTTTTTTACGGAAAGCGATATTCGGCCACGACGCTTGACTTTGGCCCTGACTGGTCAAAGCTTGCCGCCGCCTACGGCATCGACGCCTACAAGGCAAAGAACGCCAAGGAATTCGCCGACGTTTTCGCCAAGGCCTTCAAGTCCAAAAAGCCCTGCGTCATCGACGCAAAGGTTGACATCGACGAGCTTGTCCTTCCGATGGTTCCGGGCGGAAAGGCGATATACGACCAAATAATGCAAATCAACGAAGCGGCGTTTAGATAATGGCAAGAAAGAGAGTGGGAGTCCTTGTCAATACGATTTACTCTGAATATTCCGTTGCCTTTATGGAAGGAATAGACCGTTATTGCGCGGAAAACGATTGCTCCTACGTTTTGTTTCCGTTGGAGCATGGAAAAAATTCCGGCATCTACGACTACCACTGCGAGACTTTGCTTTCGTTTGTCAACAAGAACAATTTGGACGGAATCGTTTTCGCGACCGCGACTTTGGCCAACAACTACAAGGTTGATTTGCCCCGCTTGGTCGAGTCGATAAAAATGCTTCCGCCGATTCCAAAAGTTTCTGTCGGCATGGAAATCGAAGGAATTCCGACAATCAAAATCGATTCGATGACCGCCATAAAGAATTTGATTTCCCACATGGTCGAAAAGCATGCTTGCAAAAACTTTGTGATAATGCGATGCGACAACGGAAATTTTGAAAGCCTAGAGCGGGAGCGCTGCATTCTTGAAACATTGAAGGGCTACGGAATCCAAGTCAATCCTTCGTGGATTTTAAACGGAACTTTTTCGTTTGACAACGCCTATTCGTCGATGAACAGCTTTTTGCGCTCCAACCCCAACGCCTCCTTTGACGCCGTGGTCTGCCTCAACGATTCGATGGCCATGGGCGTGATGAACTGCTTGGTTGACAACAACATAAAGGTTCCCGGCCAAGTAAAGATAACCGGCTTTGACAATGTTTTTGAAACTACCGAAGGCGAGCTGAACATAACTACGGTTGACCAAAGAATCGGCGGCTTTGCCTATTCGGCGATGCAAAGCGTTAACGCGCTTATAAACGGAGAGCGGGTAGAGTCCCTGCAATTGACGGACGCCGCGCTTGTCGTAAGGCATTCCTGCGGCTGCAAAAGCGAGCCGTTAAGCGAGGAGTGCGTTTACGACGTCGCCGTAAAAAGGCGCTACGACATTTTCCGTTTGGGCGGAAACCAGCTTTACATGCTGCATTATTTTTTGATGGAAACGCAGACTCCGGTTCCGCTGGAAAATTTGTACAGCCGCCTGCACTACAGCCTTTGCCTTTTTGACATAAAGGAAATGGTCTTGGTTCTTTACAACCATTCCATATTCTTTGAGAAAGGAACGGAATTCAAGCGCCCTGACGCCGCCAAGGTCGTCATGTCTTTCTTTAACGAAAAGTCCTTTGAGCGGCCCGACATTTCATTTAATCCAAACGCTAGAATCCTTCCGCCTGAAATTTTAGAGCGCATGTCCGCCGGCTACACGCTCTTTCCGATTTACGCCGAGTGCTTTCAGTACGGCTATGTTTTCATGCGCTTGGGCCGCTATGAAAGAATTTTCTACCAAACTGTCTTGGAGTTGATTTCAAAGGAAATCGTTACTTCGATAAAAATCACCGGCGAGCAGACGGAAAAGAATTCGCTTAAAAACCAAAACGTCACGCTTGAACAGTATTCCGAAAAAATGCACAGGCTTTCGTTCACCGACGAAATGACGGGTCTTTTAAACCGCCGCGGCTTTTACGAATACGCGCGCAGGCAAATCGCTTCTTCCATCGAAGCGGGCCGCACCGGTTTGGTCATTTTCTGCGACATGGACGGGCTAAAAAAAATCAACGACACTTACGGCCATGATTTTGGCGACCGCGCGATAAAATACGAGGCGCAGATTTTAAAGAGCGTCTTTAGGTCCACCGACATTTCGGCCCGCTTGGGCGGAGACGAGTTCGCGGTTTTGGCTTGCGACATGAGGCTAAAGGACTTTCCCAGAATCAAGCGCGCGATGGCCGTGGAGTGCGACAAGATTAATTCCGGCAGCTTGGAGCCGTTCACGCTTTCGGTAAGCGTCGGCTGCGCGGAATTTTCCGCCTTAAAAAGCGACATAGACGATTTGCTGACCAATGCCGACAGCTCTCAATATGAGGACAAGCGCTCAAAGAAGGAAGTCGAAAAGAAGAAGAAAAAGCCTTGGTGGCAAAGGTAGGGGAGGCCTGGACTATGAAATTTTTGATTTTGCTCTTTTCCGACCAAAACGAATTTCAAAGTCAAAAGATTTTTCCGTCCGCGTCGGGCGTTCTAAAGTCCGCCTGCGACCGCTCGATGGAATGGGCGAACGCGCTGTCCATAGACGGTTTTGAAAAGGAAATCGTTGCGCTCGAAGGAAAAGGCTGGACAAGCGGCCAACTGGTTGAAAACATCGTTCAAGCCGCCAAAAAGGCCGCCGCTGACTTTGTAGTCATTGCCCGCAGCTCTTTCGCTTTCCTTGATTTGCCGCTTTCAAAAAAACTCATTCAAGACCATGTTGAATATAAAGCCGAATACACTTTCGCGGACGGCTATCCCGCAGGCTTTGCGCCTGAGATCTTGGACTCGGGCGCGGCGGCCATCTTGGCCGAACTGTGCAAGGGGCCCTTGGCTGATAGGGCGAAAAAACCGGTGGCAATTGACAGCGTCTTTGACGTCATAAAAGGCGACGTAAATTCTTTTGAAATAGAAACCGAAATCGCGAGCGCCGACTACAGGCTTTTGCGCCTGGATTTTTCGTGCGACACAAGGATAAAGGCTCTTTGCGCCCAAGCGGCCGCGCAAAAATTGGCCGCCTGCGGAAAGCAAAGCCTTTTGGAGCTGGACAACGAAAAAATCGGCGAGGAAAACGTCTTGGAAATTTGCGCGCTTGCAAAAGACGAAACTTCGGTCTTAAAGACTGTTCCCGCCTTTTACAATGTTCAGATTGAAGGAAAAAGCGCCGCGAAATATCCATTTTCGCCCTGCGAGCCCTGCGATAAAAGAATGCCTTATGAAAAGTTTGAAGCCCTTGCAAGAAAAATCAAGGCCTTTTCGGGAGACGCAGTCGTTTCGCTTTCGCTTTTTGGCGAGGCGGCGCTGCATCCTGATTTTGACAAATTTATCCTTTGCCTTGCAAGGGAAAACCTTAAGGCCTTTGTGGAAGTTGACGGCGGCCTTTTGCCGCGTTTTTTGCAAGGCGGCGCTTTCCAAAAAATCAAGGAAGCCTTGGACGCGCAAGGGCGAAAGGATGTTGTTTTTGCGGTTTGCCTTGACGCCGCGGAGCAAAAAACATTCGACGCATTCCATTCCGGCAGCTTGCAAGAATCAATCGAGGCCTTCAAGCTTTTGGCGGCCGATTTTCCGGAAAGCTATCCGCAGTTCACCAGGGTTCTGGAAAACGAATGCGAGCTAGAGGCCTTTTTCCGCTTTTGGTCGGACAAGGCCTCTCCGTCTAACGGAAAAATAATCGTTCAAAAATACGACCATTTTTGCGGCCGCTTGGCGGACAAAAAGACCGCCGACTTGTCGCCCATTGACAGGGAGCCTTGCTGGCATTTAAGGCGCGACATGGATGTTTTGCTTGACGGCTCTGTTCCGCTGTGCAGGGATTTGTTTGACAAGGAAATTTTAGGCAACGCGTTTGAGGCGGAGCTCTCTGAGATTTGGCAAAAGAAAGACGAACTGTTGGCGAAGCATATAAAGAGAGAATACATTGGACCGTGCGGAAACTGCGATGAATGGTATACCTTCAATTTTTAACGAAAAGCAGATTAACTGCGTGATATTGGGAGGCCGCCATCCTGACAAGCAGCCGCTTTTAAATGTTTGCGCGATTTTGCTCAATGGCGGAAACATGCACATGAGGTCGCAAAACTTAAAAAGCCTTGAGGCTTGCGGCTTTGAAAAGATAATTTCAATCGAGACCAAATCCAAAAACTACAACATCGAGGATTATTCGCAAAGGTTCCCCCATGTTAAATTCATAATTCCCCTTGAAAGCGCGAGCGACGGAGACCTTGTGAACCTTGCGGTGTCGGAAGTGGATTCTCCCCATTTTTTGCTTTTGCGCGACTCGCTGAACCTTTCTCCTTCGCTTTTGCCGTCCGCGCTATCCGAAAAGCTTTCGGCGATGAACGCTTTTTGCGTCGTTCCGCGGGTTCTTTCCAGGGGAGGCCAGGCGCTTCCCGTCGTTTTTTCGCCAAGCGCGAAAAAGTCCGTTTTAAAGATTGACTCGTCGGCTCTCGTCCATGACGGAAAGGCGACTCTTTATCCTTTTAACATGCTTGGCTTTTATGACACAAAAAAATTTAAGGAGCTGGGCGGCTATGACGGAAGCATAGACAATCCTTATTGGCAAAATTTAGACTTGTCGTTTAGGGCTTGGCTTTGGGGCGAAAAAATACTTTTGGCGGCGTCTATGTCATTGTCGTATTGCGACGAGATTATGGCCATGGACTCCACGCCCGACTTGTCGCAGCTTAGGTTTTTCTTAAAGAACATGGCTCCCGTCTATAAGAATGAAAGGGCCGAAATTCCTCTCGTGAAATTTTTGGGCTACAACAGGAAGTCTTCCTGCGGCCTTTTTGAGTCCTTTAGGCAATTCAAGAACGCCCGCGCTTGGGTAAAAAAGAACCGCTGCCGTTACAAGATGGACGCTTTTAAGTTTGTTTCGGAATGGGGAAGGGAATAAATGGCGGCCGGAATTTTTAACGAAATCGCTGTAATCGTTCAATGCCGCCTTTCTTCGACGCGGCTGCCCCAAAAGGCTTTGAAAATTCTAGGCGGAAAGGAATGCCTTTGCTGGACTTTGGACGCGATGAAAAAAATCAAGGCCAAGAGGTATTTTTTGGCCACCGACTACGATTCAAAGGACCAGCTTGAGCCGCTTGCGGAAAAATGCGGCTGGGAAATTTTTTCGGGCGACCGCGACGACGTCTTGGGCCGCTTTTGCGGCTTGATAAAAACTAAATATCCCGAATGCGATTTGATTGTCCGGGCCACAGGCGACAATCCTTTTTTGTTTTGGGACGCGGCCCAAGCCTCTGTCCTTGATTTCCAAGAAAATCATTTTGAGGCCGATTATTTCACTTATTCAGGCCTCCCGCACGGAAGCGGCGTGGAGCTTTTTAAGGCCGCGTCGATTTTAAAGGCTAGGGAGATTACGGATTCTGCCTATGACAAGGAGCATGTAGGGCCTGCCTTGTATAGGCATCCTGAAAATTTTACCTGCGTCTTTAAGGAAGCGCCAAAAGAATTTTACGCGCCGGACTTAAGGACGACAATCGACACCTTCGCCGACTACAAGAGAGCGGAACGCCTCGTGGACTTCTTAAAAGCCCAAAACGCGCCGCCGCCTTATAGTTCAAAGGAAATTTTGGGCGCTCTCAAAAACAAGAGCCTTCAAAAAGCCGTTCTCCTGCTTCCCAGCGCAAAGGAATTCAGGGGAACCGGGCATTTGCGCCGCGCCCTTTCGTTGGCGAAAAAAACGGCCGCCTTTGTTTTCATTCCGGACGGCTCGACATTAAAGGAAGCCAACGCTCTTTTGGACGAGGCTCTTCAAAGCGGCCTTAAAGACTGGCAGATAATTCGCGGTTCCTTGGAAAGTCTCGGCGGCGGCTGGGACTTGGCCGTCCTTGACCTTTTTAGGACATCAAAGGAAGATGCCGGCCGCCTGTTAAAACTAGGGCCGCTTTGCTCGATTGACGACGGCGGAAAAAATTGCGGCTCTTTTGACTATCTTTTGGACATTATTCCTTCCATGCCAAGAAAGGGCGCCGGTAAGGCCGGCTTGGAATCCAATCTGTTTTGCCCGCGCTTTTTGGAGCTTCCCAAAAAACGCCGCGCCTCTTTTCCTAAAAAAATCCAAAGCGCCTTGGTTTGCGTAAGCGGCGAAACGCGCGAAGATTTGTCCGGCGCGGCTGTCGGCGCCCTTGAGTCTTTGGGAATAAAGGCAAAGGCCGTAAGCTCCAAAAATCCAGTGAAGGATTTGGGCGAAAAGCTTTTTGAATATGACTTGGTTGTGACGCATTACGGCTTTACGGCCTTTGAAGCTTTGGCCGCCAATTGCGCGGTCCTCTTGCTTTCCACCAGCGGCCTTCATAAAAAACTTTCAAAGCGCTATGGTTTTGTCTGCCTTGAAAAAAAACGCTTAAAGGAAAAAATAATCAGGCCGCTCCTTGAAAGCCCTTCGCTTTTAGAGAACAAAAAATTCAAGGCGGCCTTGGAAGAGGAGGGCGGCGAAACTTTCGGCCTTGCGCCTTTTGTTCAGAGCCTTGCCTTTTCGGAAAAATTTTCTTGTCCTGTTTGCGGGTCTTTGCAAAAGGAAGGCCCAGTTGTCGCAAGAAGCTCCGCCCACACTTTTAGGCTTTGCAAAAAATGTTCGCTAATTTACCTTTCGTTTTCAACCGACAGCAAGGTTCAATACGAAGCGGATTACTTTGGAAGCGAATACAAGGCCCAATACGGGCGGACTTACCTTGACGACTTTGATTCGATAAAGGCGCAGGGGCTTAGGAGAGCGAAAGTGATTCAAGGGCTTCTTCGCTCCAAAAAGGATTCTTTCAGCGGCGCTTCCATTTTGGACATCGGCTGCGCCTACGGGCCTTTTTTGGCCGCGGCAAAAGACCTTGGGTTTGACCCCTACGGAACGGACATTTCCCAAAGCGCCTTGGATTACGTCAAGAGCACGCTTGGCTTTAAGTCTGTCCGCTCCTCATTCGCCGCCTTTGATCCAATGAAAGAATTTTCAGTTGAAAAGTTTGACGCCGTGACAATGTGGTATGTAATCGAGCATTGCCGCGACCTGGATTCGCTTTTGCGCCGCGCCAACGCGCTGTTAAAAAAAGGCGGCGCCTTCGCTTTTTCTACGCCCAGTTCCAGCGGCGTTAGCGGCCGTTTTAACAAAAAGGCTTTTTTTGAGCAAAGCCCCCGCGACCATTACACTATTTGGAACCCTTCGTCGGCGACTCGCGTCCTTAAAATTTACGGATTTAAGGTTGTAAAAACAGTGTCAACGGGCATCCACCCGGAAAGAATCAAATTATTAAAAAATATTCCGCAAAAGTCTTTTATTTTTAAGCTTCTTGCGTTATTCTGTAAAAAACTCCGCTTGGGCGACACCTTTGAGGTTTATTGCAAAAAAATTGGGGAAGCGAGATGAAGGATTCGATTTTAATTTTAGGCGCCGGCGTTATGCAGCGGCCTGCCATTTTAGCCGCCAAAAAATTGGGGCTTGAAACATATGTCATAGACGGAAACTCAAACGCGCCTTGCGTTCAGGACGCGGATCACTTTGCCAAAATCGACTTGAAAAGCCGTGACGAAATAGCGGAATGCGCCAAGGGCCTTTTGGAGCGCATGAACTTAAAGGCTGTCTTTACCGCTGGAACGGACTTTAGCGCCAACGTGGCCTACGCGGCGGAACAATGCGGCTTTGTCGGCCACAGCTACGCGGCAGCCGTAAACGCAAGCGACAAGGCCTTGATGCGCCAGTGCTTTAAAAACGCGCGCGTTCCTTGCCCGCATTTCATATTGATAGAAAAAAAATACCTAAAAAACACTTTGACGGCGCAAGTCGTAAAAGGCTTGAAGTTTCCATACGTGGTCAAGCCTGTCGACAATATGGGCGCCCGCGGCTGCCGCATGGTCCGAAACCAAGACGAATTGTACGCCGCGGTTGACGAAGCCCTAAAATATTCCAGAAGCGGCAGGGCTCTTTTGGAAGAGTATTTGGACGGCCCTGAATATTCGATTGACGCCTTGATTTACGACGGAACTTTCACTGTGACAGGCTTCGCTGACAGGCACATTGCTTTTGAGCCTTACTTTGTGGAGCTGGGGCACACAATGCCCTCGGGCGTTCCGTATCAGCGCTACATTGAGCTTGTAAAGACTTTCGCGCTCGGAGCGAAATCTTTGGGCCTTTCCAGGGGCGCGGCCAAGGCAGACATCAAGTGGACCAAAAACGGCCCTGTGATCGGCGAGATCGCCGCGCGCCTTTCCGGCGGCTACATGTCTGGCTGGACCTTCCCTTATTCAAGCGACCTAAACCTTACCGAGCAGGCGATAGAAATCGCTCTTGGCCGCCGTCCTTTCGCTTTGGAAAACAGCCGCTTTCCGTTGGCGCTTAAGGACGCGCCCTTCCAAATTTTCGCCTACAATTCCTCGCGCTCGTCGGCTGAGCGCGCGTGGATTTCAATTCCTGGAAGAGTGAAGGAAGTCCTTCATTGCGAGGAGGCCGCGAAAATTTCCGGCGTGCGCGACATTTTCCCGCGAGTCAAGGAAGGCGACCGGGTTGTGTTCCCTCGCAACAATGTTGAAAAATGCGGAAATGTCATAGCGGTCGCAGCCACGCGCGAGCAGGCTGTAAAGGCCGCCGAAGAGGCTGTTAAGCTGATAACCGTCACGCTGGAAAAAGGCAATCCAGAAACGGACGATTTCCTTAGGATGAAGCGGGCAAAGGAGGACGGCGCTTTTCCGCCCGAAGCCTTCCAGCTTTCCAAAGAGGTGGAGCGCGCCTTTAACTTTGAGCTTGATTGCGAGTCGGAGCGAAAAATCGGAGAGTTTGACTTGATTTCAAACAACGTCCCTTCTTCGCTTTCCGGCTGCATGGATTTAAAGGATTGGAACCACATTTCCCTTTCTGAGACTATTGAAAAATTTGACAAAATGAGTTTAAATCACGGTGAGCTTAACTATAAAAAATTCTGGCTTGCGTTGATTCGCGGCGGAATTCAGGGAGCCTTGTATGTTTCAAAACAATAGATTTTTCGCGGCGGCTTTTTTCGCGGCCCTTGCGCTTTTTTCTTCGCCGCTTGCCTCTCAAAGCCTTTCCCTCTTAGAGCAAAGCTCCGGCAAGGGGCAAATCCTTTACTGGGACACTTTGACTCAAAGCGGCGTCTTGGAAAAGAACGGCAAGCAAGTGACATTTAGAGCCGGCTCCAACGTCATTCTTTTGGACAACGAAAAATTCGCCTTTACCGACGCCCCCCAAATGAACGGCGGCCAGATTTTTGTAAGCCCGAAATTCATTCAAGACGCGGAAGACTGGTTTGACCTAAAATCCGCTAGCGGCGAAAACTTTAAGGTCGGCGCGATATTGATTGACCCAGGCCACGGCGGAAAAGATCCCGGCGCTCTTATGACCCATAAAATCAAAGGCAAGAACGTAACGATAAAGGAAAAGGACATAAACCTTTCCGTCGCAAAAATGCTCGCCGCGCGCCTAAAGGCCGCCTATCCCCAAAAGCAAATCATAATGACCCGCGACAAGGACGTTTTCATAAGCCTCCAGCAGCGCACCGAAATCGCAAACGCCGTAAAGCTCAAGGACCACGAGGCCGTCCTTTACATTTCGATCCACGTCAACTCTTCGCTGGACAAAAAAGCGCGCGGCTACGAGGTTTGGTACCTTTCGCCCGGCTACCGCCGCACTGTCCTGGACCACGGAAAAACCGACGATCCAAAACTCTTTCCGATTTTGAATTCCATGATGGAAGAGGAATACACCACCGAAAGCATTTTAATAGCCAAGTTCATCATGGACGGCTTGGCCGCGCAAATCGGCTCTTTAAGCCAGCCGCGGGGAATCAAGGCCGAGGAATGGTTTGTCGTCCGAAACTCCAACATGCCCAGCGTGCTGGTGGAAGTGGGCTTTGTCTCCAACTACGAGGAAGCCAAGCTTTTGAACGACGAAAGCTACTTGCAAAAAACCGCCTTTGGAATATATAATGGAATAGCGGCCTTTGTGACGCACTTTGAGCGTTCGCGCGGCTTTACGGGTACAAAATGAAAATCGATAAAATTAACCTGAAAAAAATAGAAGTGGAAAAAATCAAGGATTTGGCAAAACGCGTCAAAGGGCCGCGCGAGTTTCTTTTGGTCGCGATTGCGCTGGCCTTTTTGATTTCCATCGTTTGCTATTTGGCGGCTTCGCAGGGAAGGCGCTATACCTTCCGCTTTCAGTCAGTGGATTCCGGACGGAACAATGTTGAGTCGCGCTTCCTTCCAAGCCGAAGGGGCGCCGAAAAAGTTTCACTTTATGTAGACGAGCTTTTGCTCGGCCCAAAGACAGAGCGCTCGCGCCCGGTTTTTTCGCCTGGGACAAAAGCCGCTTTTTGCTTTGAGCGGGGCAGGACCCTTTACGTCAATTTGACGTCTGACTTGCTTGAAAAATCCGGCAACGCCAGCGAGATTATGGAAGGAATGGATTTGTTCAAGATGAACATTAAGAAGGCTTTTCCCAAATACAAGCAGGTGGAAATTTATATAGATAAAAGGGGAGTCATGCAGAATTGAGCGTTTTTGGGGCGTAAAGGCTCTTTTTGCCCTTTGAAATTTTCAATTTTTTTTTAATTAAAACCTTGACAAAAACCGTATCTTGTTAGATAATAATAGAAAATAGACAAGGCTACATCTATAAAATAATTAAAGGAGTTTTTCAAATGAAGAGAACTTTCTGTTTGATCGCGACAGCGCTTTTGCTCGCCGGTTCGCTTGCGTTCGCCGAAGAAGCGACGCTCATCGACTTTACGCAGCTCCAGGCGGACTGCTGCAATGATGAGCAGACAGGCAACCCCACGCAGAACAAACGCACTGTAATGGACTTTTCTGTTGCCGCCGGCGCCACATTCACTGACGACCAGAAAGAGTTGATGAAGACATCGCTCGCTTTGCCTGAGTGGGAAGTTCAGTTGAACTCTTCCGCCCGCAATGTTGGAAGCTTGGCCGACTCAAGAGTAGTCGCCGCCCCTGTAAAGGACAGCGCCAACGTTCCGTTCGCCGGCAAAGAGGTTATGGGCGTCCGCGTGATTTTCCCCGATTGGGCAAGCAACGCCAACGCTAGAATCGTTCCCGCTTTCGACATTCCGGCCTACGAGCCTTTGGCCGACGCCGACGACAATGGCGTTCGCCAGGAACCGACAGACGAGCAGAAAGCTTCTGGCAAGACTTTGTTTGAAGATGGATACGGCGTTGTAAAGAACGTCGGAACTCTCAAGTCTATCGCCGTTACAACAATGGGAATGAACTATCCTCACTCATTGTATGTAATGCTCAAGGACAACGACAACATCGAGCGCCGCTACTTCATGGGCTACCTCGGATTCGACGGTTGGAAGACATTGATTTGGAACAACCCCCAGTACATCTCTGAAATCCGCAACCGCGAAATTCGCGTATACCCGATTTATCCCCGCGGACTTCCTTTCGTTAAGTTCACAGGCTTCCAGGTATGCCGCGACGGCGCCCACATCGGCGGAAACTATATCGGATACTTCAAGGACGTAAAGGTAATTTACGACAAAGCCTTGCTCACATCTGACCGCGACATCGCTGACGAAGACCTTTGGGGAATCATCACAAAGAAAGAGACGGAGCGCCAGACTGCCGAAATGCAGCGCTTTGGAAACAAGCAGGTTAACCGCTATCTTGAAAAGGCTAAGTTGGCCACAGAGACAGAATTCTCTTCTAGCTTGAACGAAGGATCTTCTTCTAACGCTCAGCAGAATTCTGGAGCCGCCGCTTCAGCCAGCGAGCGCTAATTTTTACGGAATGATTTTGTAGAGATTGGCTTCAGCAAAAAGGACTGTCCCTTTTTTTGGGCAGTCCTTTTTCTTTTATTTGGAGGATGGAATGGACGCCCAAATGCCCAGCAAAAGCAACATAGAAGAGCTTTACAACTCTTATTACCCGATTTTTTCTTGCATCCTGAACAATGTTCAAAACATGCTTGCGGGGGATTTGGATTTAAATCCTCGTCCCGTCCTAAAGTCAAGAATCAAGTCATTTAAAAGCTATTATTCAAAAGTCGTGCGGCAAAGGGCGGACGCGATTTACCGCACCGACAAACTGGTTTGCCTTACTGACATGATTGGAATCCGCGTTGTCTGCGCCTTTTTGGAAGACATTTCCAACGTTGTAAAGCAAATTTCAGAAAAGTATTCAGTCCGCGAAATCGAGCGCAAAGGCGAGTCGATGAGCTTTAAGGAATTTGGCTACGAGTCAGTTCACATTTTGATAAACATTCCAACGGAATGCTTGGACTTAAGCGTCTTGAACCCAGGCCTCGTAAAAGACCATCCGATTCCGCCGGAACTCTGCTGCGAAATTCAAGTTAGAACGATTTTGCAGGACGCTTGGGCGGAGGTTGAGCACGAGCTTATTTACAAAACCGAGTTCACGCCTTTTGACGCGCCCCTTAGAAGAAAACTCGCTTGCGTAAACGCCTCGCTTTCGTTGGCGGACACAATATTCCAGGAAATCCGCGACTACCAAAAGAATTTCCAGCGGGCGGTTGACGAGAGGCGCGAAAGCTTTTACCAAAAGGCCGATGTCATCACTGACCAAGAAAACGGCCTGCAGGCGGTTAAGGGCCAGGCTCAGGCAAAGCAAGAAGACATTGGGCGCGTAAGCCCTTACGTTCGCGGAACAATCGACGACATGATTTTGCGCGCGCTTCAAGCCCACAACAGCGGAAACTTGGATTTGGCCGTCACGATTTATTCCGACATCCTAAACTCAAAGACCCAGTTAAACGACAACGTTCTTTCTGTGATTCACAAGCACAGGGGAATGGCTTTCTTTGCCCAAAACAAGTACAATGAAGCGCTTGAGGACTTTGAAAAAAGCGCCAACTACGGAACGGACAACTTCCGCTCGATTTATTACATGGGAATCGTTTACGGCGTGACCGGCCAAAACGAAAAGGCGCTGGAGGCTTTCACTAAGTCACTCGAATTAAACGGCTTCCAGTCGCACGCCTATTACCGCCGCGCCTTGACTTACTTTAATTTGGCCGACTACCAAAAGTCGCTAGAGGACCTTAACGCCGCGAACCGTCTGGGCCTTGACAACGACGAATGCAAGGCCTTGCGCGCAAAGCTAAACAAAAAGTTCGACATGATGTAGCCGCGCGGAGCGGTGCTCAAGCGTCTTTGGCTTTTAAACAATTTTCGCGCCGCTACTTGACAGTTTTTTTTATTTATGCTATTATCCCTTTGTTGACGCAAGTCAATATGTCTCCTTCGTCTAGTGGTTAGGACATCGGGTTTTCATCCCGACAACATGGGTTCAATTCCCGTAGGAGATGTGAACAGCGCGCAAAGCTTTCGCTTTGGCGCTTTTTTTTTGGGTGGGAAAATGAAGGCGGAAGAGCGGATTTCGATGCCGGCGATCATAAAGATGCGGCGCGAGATTCAAGACGCCGGCGGAAACGAAGTTTTCTTTGTCGGTCAAATCAACGAAAATTGCATCGTCACGTCCATAAAGGCTTGCTCCCGCGGAGACGAGCATTCCGTCGGCGTAAACTTTTTTGAAACCCGCGAGCCTTGCGTTTTTATCCACAACCATCCAGGCGGAGACCTCACTCCAAGCGGCGCCGACATGGCCGTAGCCAGCCGCGCCAACGAAAATCTTTCCGGCTTTTTTATTGTTGACAACGACGTAAAAAAAGTTTACGTGGTCATGGAAGCCGTTCCGCCAAAAAAAGTTGTCGCGCTTGACGAAGACCAGGCCGCTTCATACATACAAAACGGCGGCCCTTTGAGCAAGATGTCCGATAACTTTGAGGAGCGGCCCGTCCAAGTGGATTTGCTTCGGCGCATCGCGCGCGCCTTTAACGAAAACTCGATCGCGGCCTTTGAGGCCGGAACCGGCGTTGGAAAAAGCTTCGCTTACTTGATTCCCGCGATGCTTTGGGCCAGCCAAAACAAGGAGCGCGTCGTAGTTTCCACCGGAACGATAAACTTGCAGCAACAGCTTAGCGAAAAAGACATTCCCGCGGCAAAAAAGATTTTGGGCTTGGACCTAAAGGCCGTTCTTTTAAAGGGCCGCAACAATTACGTGTGTTTGCGACGCCTTGAGGAAATGAAAAAGGAGCGCGACCTTTTTACGGCTGAAGTCGAGGCCTTGGAGCAAATAGCGGAATGGGCGTTGTCCAGCCCAAGCGGAAGCAAAAGCGACTTGTCCTTTAACCCAAGCGAAAGCCTTTGGGGCCGCGTTTGCTCGGAAAGCGACGCCTGCATGGGCCTTCATTGCCCGTATCGCGACAAGTGCTTTGTTATGGCCGCGCGCAGGGAAGCGAGCGACGCGCAGATTTTGGTCGTCAACCACCACCTATTGTTCGCCGACATAGAAAGCCGAATGAACGCTGTCGGCTACGACGACGCGGCGGTTTTGCCGCCCTACAAGCGCATTGTCTTTGACGAGGCGCACGGAATCGAGGGCGCGGCCACAAGCTTTTTTAGCGAGCAAGTTACGCGCTTTAAAATCATAAAGCAGCTTAACCTTCTTTACAGGGAACGGCGGAGCAGTCTTGCGGGCTATGTCTTTACGCTGACCGCGCTTTCTAACGGGCCTGACAACAGCGAAAAAATCGGGGAGGCCGTGGACAGAATCAAGGAAAGCATTAAAAGCCTAGAGACCGCGGCTTTGGACCTTTTGGGCAACGAATGGACTAGCCGCCTTTACGAAAAGACCGCCGCCTCTTTTTCGCCCGTAATTTCCTTGCTTACAAGTTTGGGCGGGGAGCTAGGCCGCTTGGTCGCGCTTGTAAGGGAGCTTTGCGACAATATTAGCGACGAGGACAAGACTGAAAACGCTTATTGGGAGACAAAGGCGATTTTGCGCCGCCTTGATGACGCCGCTAGCGTTTGCAAGGACTTTAGCTTTTGGGACGAAAAGCGCGACCAAGTCTTTTGGATGCAAAAGCAGCGGCTTAACGAAGAATTCGTAAAGGACGGCTCGCTTCCGTTCTACATCGCTTTTTCAAGGACGCCGCTTGACATTGCGCCTCTTATGAACACCGGCGTTTTTGAGCCGATGGAAAGCGTCGTTTGCGCGAGCGCCACGCTGAAGATTGCCGGAAGCTTTGACTTTTGGACGCGAAGGACAGGCCTTTCCTTTGTGGAGGAGGAACGGCTTAAAAGCGCGGGCTTTGACTCTCCGTTTCCATACGAAAAAAACGTTCTCTTTGCCTGCCCCAAGGACATTCCCTTTCCGGACAGCATAGAGTTCCAGCAATACGTTGAGCTGGCTTTGATAAAGCTTGTTAGGGCCTCAAAGGGCAGGGCGCTGGTTTTGTTCACATCCTACGATTCGTTGAAAAGCGCCTACAGCACATGCCAGTACGAGCTTTCAAAGCTGGGAATCAATGTTATGAAGCAGGGCGACGACGACCGCTTTAGGCTTTTGGACAAGTTCAAGAACGACGAGACCAGCGCCCTGTTCGCGACCGACTCTTTTTGGCAGGGAATAGACGTTCCGGGAAGCTCGCTTAGCCAAGTTATTATCGTAAAGCTGCCTTTTAGCGTGCCCAACGATCCGATTTTCGCGGCACGGGCGGAAGAGGTTGAGCGCAGGGGAGGCTCGTCCTTTATGGAGCTAAGCCTTCCCGAAGCGGTAATAAAGTTCAGGCAGGGCTTTGGCCGCCTTGTGCGCCGCTCTACGGACAAGGGCGCTGTGGTGGTTTTGGACAGACGCGTAATGGAAAAGCGCTACGGAAAGATTTTCTTGGACAGTCTTCCGCGAACAAAGAGAATGTATTCAAGCCTTTCTGAAATCGCGGCGGCCGTAGGGAATTTTCTGGACGATTAAGAAATTTTTGGCCTTGCCCTTCCAATTGCCTTGTTTTTTAGTAGACAATTTTAATATAGTGTGTTATAATGAATTCTTAGGGGAAGAGAGCTTCCTTTTACAATGGAGTAAAAGACATAAATGGCATCCGGAAAAAAATTCATGCTTGATCTTCCGCTCAAAATAATTTTGACGGAAGACGGAACTTCTAACTTTATCAGTCATAAAAAGAAGCTTCTAAGAATCAAGATGGCTGACAATGTCGAAGAGTATGGAATTTCTTTGAACAAGTTTTCGCCCCAGTCAATTCAAAACATGATTTTGATAGACTACATTTCCAAGATTGAAATTTCCATGTCAGAATTCGTTTCAAAGCGCCAGGAAATCATGGACCTTTCAAAATTGGTCGTTTACTCCGTAATGTACAAGCAGTTTGACCGGGAGATTTTCCAAGCGCTTATAGAGACGGACTGCGTGCGAAAATACAACCGCACCCACGCCGGAAGCCTTATCGACGAAAAGACGCAGATTTCCGACAAGCAGCTGCGCGCAGAGCTTTCTAATAAAAACGCCTTGATTGACCAAATCCGCAAAAACATTTTGACTCCGATTTGGAAAAACGTAATGACCAACAAGGAATATTCGGCCGAAGAAAAGAACATCTATCTTTTGATGTCCGAAAAATTCATGAACCGCCTAAGCCTCCTCAACTGGCACATATTCACTCTTTTCCACAAGGACGAAGGCTTTGGAGAACTTGTAAGCCAAACCCGCATGGTGCTTTCGCGCTACATGGACAAGAGCCGCGTCGCCGACTACATCTCGACGATGGTAATGGAATTGGCCCTTAACAGCGAAAACACCAACATAACGAAAGAAGCCCAGAACATGTACCGCGGCCGAGACGACATCAACATGCTTATCCTTGACCCGGACGTGCGAAAGAAAATCGTCCACGAGCTTGAAGCCAAGGGCGAGTTGGTATTCCTTAGCTGGAAGCTTGGCGGAGGCTCCACTTCCATCGGAAAGCAGGGCCGCTTGCAAATAACGATTTACAACAAAACCGACGAGTTCCAGGAAGTCAAGGACACGATTGACGCGGCCCAGCAGGCAAACACCAACAAGCGCTCGCTTGTTGACTTTTACCGCGAGATGCCCGAAGGCCAGGAAGGAACCGACTTGGGCATGTACTACCTTTCTTACTTGGACGACGCGTGCAAAAAGGTCAAGGTAAAATTTGATTCGTTGGTAAACCAATTCTCGGCCAACGACTTGACCGTTATTACTTTGACATTCAACTTCTAGTATGAAAAAGCCACCGCCTGCCGACAATTTTTTCTTTGCTGTTTTCTTTTCGCTGGCCGCTTTTTTTTCTTTGCCGCTTTGCTCTTGTTCCGACGACGCGGTAGACGCCGCTTCGGCTCAGGCGAATTTAATTCTTGATTGGGAAGACGAGCAAAGCTTGCCAACCGAGCGCCTTAGCGTTTTTGTGGAAATTGCCTCCAATGTCAGAAGGCTTGAGTCTTTTTCCGTCAAATCCGGCCCCTACACATGGAACGTGGATTCCCCGATCGTCTTTATGGCCGGCGAAAACCAGTGGGCTGGCTGGCCTCGCTTGGAGCCGCCGCTTGTTGACGCGAAGGAAAGGCCGCTTTTTCCATTGGGAAACTATCAAATTGAGTGCGTTGACGCCGCAGGAAAAAAAGACACCGCTTCTTTTTCAATCACATTCAACGCAGCCTTGCTGGATGCCACTGTCGACAAGGTTGAAGGCCTTTTGCCCGCTCCGCAAAAAAGAATCGCGGTCTATTCAGAAAGCAACGAACTGCTTTATTTTGATTCGCCAAAAAGCTCTTGGCTTAATGACGAGTCGATTTTTAAAGACGTAAAAGATTCGTCATATTATAGAAACACAATCGCGAATGGCAACGCGCTTTGTTTTTTTCCAAAGAAATTTAAGGAAGCCAAAGAGGGAGAAAAGCCTGATGCAGTCGAATGAAGATATGAGTGACGCCGGTTTGGAAGCTGAAAGCGACGCCGGCAATTCTTTTTACCGAACAATCAAAACCTACGTAATGAGGGCGGGCAGGATGACAAGCGCCCAAGAAAAGGCCTATAAGGATTTGGCCCACATTTATTGCGTTCCTTTTCAAGAATCCGCCGTCAACTTGGTTGATGTTTTTGGAAACACAAATCCGATAATCGTTGAAATCGGCTTTGGAATGGGCGCGGCGACGATTCAAATTGCCAAGGAAAATCCCAACATAAATTATTTGGGAATAGAAGTCCACAAGCCTGGCGTGGGCCGCGTCTTGAGCGAAATACGCGCGAACGATTTAAAGAACCTTTACATTATCGAGCATGACGCGCTTGACGTTCTTGAAAAAATGATCGGCGACAATTCGGTCGACGGCTTTCATGTCTTTTTTCCAGACCCCTGGCCAAAGAAAAAGCACCACAAGAGGCGCCTTATGAGAAGGCCCAACACAAATATGCTGCAAAGAAAATTGCGGTCGGGCGGCTACCTTTACATGTGCACCGATTGGGAAGAGTACGCGCAAGAGGCGCTTGAAGAGTTAAAGGCTACTGAAGGCCTTTCGAATAAATTCGATGATTTCGCGCCCCACCAAGAATGGCGGCCAATGACAAAGTTTGAGCGAAAGGGGCTTGAGGCCGGCCGCGAAATTCGCGAGCTGTTTTTTGTAAAAAAAGATTAGCGGCGGAGTCAGGGAGGAAAAATGGCTGATTTGTTTGAAAGCGCCCGCATAGACGAGCTTGCTTCTCTTATAAAAAAATACCAGGACTCCTACTACAACGGCGAGGCCGAAATCGAGGACGCCGAATTTGACAAGCTTTGGGACGAGCTAAAGGCCCTTGATCCAAACAATCCAATCCTAAAAAAAGTCGGCGCCGATTCGGGAAACTTTGAAAAGGCCGCGCACGTTATGCCGATGGGAAGCCAGGAAAAGGCCGCCGACCCAGAGCAGTTTTTGGCTTGGGCGCAAAAGCACGTTTACCCCGAATACTTGGTTGAATACAAGCTGGACGGGGCCTCTTTGGAGTTGCAGTACCAAAAGGGCCGCCTTGTCCGCGCTGTGACCCGCGGCGACGGCTCTGTCGGCGACGACATAACGGCCAACGCAAAAAAAATGAAGGGCGTTTTAAGCGTCTTGGAAAAGTCGCCCGACTTTACTGGAGGAGTTCGCGGCGAGGTCATTATGACCCACAGCGTCCACAAAAAATATTTTTCCGACAAGGCAAATTGCCGCAACGCCGCCAACGGCCTTATGAAGCGTAAGGACGGCGAAAAATCGGAGTTCCTTTGCCTTATAACTTACGACGCGCTTGCGACTGACGGCGGCGCGAATCCCTTTAAGGACGAAGAGGAGAAAATTGCTTGGCTTGTCCAAAACGGCTTTGAAAGCGTTCCTCTTAAGATTTGCAAAAGCCCGGAGGAAGTCATAGACTACCGCGCCGCCGTCATGGAAAAACGGCCCGGCCTTGAATACGACATCGACGGCCTTGTAATAAAGGAGCGCGCGATAAACCTTGACGACGCAAGCCGCGCCCGACCCGACAGGCAGATAGCCTTTAAGTTTTCGCTTGAAGAGGCGGTGAGCGTAGTGCGCGAGGTTGAATGGAGCGAAAACGGCGCGACTTACACGCCTGTCGCGATTTTTGACGCGGTCCAGCTTGCCGGAACGACAGTCCAGCGCGCGAGCCTTGCAAACCCCGACACGCTAAGAAAGCTTGGCGTCCAAATCGGAAGCCATGTCGTGGTCGTAAAGCGCGGAGAAATCATTCCAAAAATCGTGGGCCTTGTCGCGCATGAGGACGACGCCAAAAAATGCAAGCCGATTGTCTTTCCAAAAAAATGCTCGGTTTGCGGCGCCTCTCTTTTGGACACGCCAAGCCGCCTTTACTGCCCCAACAAGGCTTGCCCCAAGCGAGTCCTGCACCAAATCTTTAAGTGGATTGAATGTTCCGACATACGCGAAATGGGCGACGCTTTGGTAAACGCGCTTTTTAACGACAAAAAGCTGCGCTCGATTTCTGACATTTACTCTTTGGACGAAGCGGCGCTGACTCCGTACTTTTTGAACCAAGAAAGCATTGAAAAGGAAAAGGATTCTCTTGGAGCAAAGAACGTCGTCGCGTCGATAAAGGCTCATTCCACGTTAAGCCTTGCGCAATTTATTGCCGGCTTTGACATTGAGGGTATCGGCGAGCAAATGGTGGAGAAGGTGATAGAAGGCGGCTTTGACAGTTTGGAAAAGCTTTTGTCCGCCACGCCGGAGGAATTTGAAAAAGTTTACGGCTTTGCCCAAATAACCGCCGCCGCCTTCGCGCAAGGCTTGGCCGAGAACGCCGCCGAAATGCGCTCTTTGGCCAAAAGCGGCGCGATAACGATAAAGGAAAAAAAATCCGGCGCCTTGGCAGGCCTTTCATTTTGCTTTACCGGCGAGCTAAAGACGATGAAGCGCGCGGACGCGGAAGCCTTGGTGAAAGAGAAGGGCGGAAGCGCCAAAAGCTCTGTCACAAAGGATTTGTCATACCTAGTCACAAACGATAAAAATAGCGGCTCGGGCAAAAACGCCAAAGCCGCCAAATTTGGAATCCAGATTATTGACGAAGAAGAATTCCTAAAGCTCGTTAAATGACCAATCGTTTTCGATAAAATAGTCTGGGTTTACGATTACCGAGTTAAGCCTGACTTCCCAATGCAAGTGGGGGCCAGTCGCAAAGCCTGTCGCGCCGCTTAGTCCCAACAAGTCGCCCTGCTGGACGTTTTGGCCTTCCTTGACTTTTAGCTGGCTTAAATGGTAGTACATCGTGTAAAGGCCCGGAAGGTGCTCGATGATTATTGTCCAGCCGGTCGCGATGCGGTTTTCGGCAAGCATGACTTTGCCCGATGACGGCGCGACGATTTCCGTTCCTGTAGGAATTCCGTAGTCGATTCCGGCGTGGGTCGTCGTGCTTTCCTTTCCGCCAGGGTACTTGTAGATTATGCGCTCGGCAAAGGCTGTCGTGCGGCGGGTGGACTTTACGGGAGCGATGAAGCGCTTTAGGTTGTAGACGTCGTCTTTGTTTATTGAATTGATTATGTCGTTCAGCTTTTTTGACTGAGCGACTTTTTCAGGGCTTGTGTCTTTTGAGATTTTGTTCATCGTTTGGTTCAGCGTAATCACGCCGCTTTCAAATTCTTTTTCTTGGACAAAAAGGGGCAGGGCAAAGGACTTTTCGCCCTCGTCGCCGGCAGTGTAAAGAACTGAGATTTTCCATTCGCCGCTTTTTGCCCAGCTTGAGATTGCCAGTCCTGTCATGTATTCAAGCGAGCCCTTTTTTGAAATCGCGTAAAAGTCGCTTGAGCCGATAACTTTGTCCTCGACTTTTAGTTCGGCCCTGGCGGCGGGCGAAAAGGACTTTTTCTTTGCCTTTACGTTTTCAAAGCGCATCCTTATAAAAACGGGGTCGCCCGGCGCCACGCTGTCGTTGTAGTCAAGGCTAATGCTGTAGTTTGTTCCGTCAAAGCGCGCGTTTTTAGCAAAAGATGAGGCCGCCATAAGGGCGAGCGCAAGGAATGCCAGCGATATTTTTGCAATTTTCATTTTAAACTCCGTCATTTTATTATCGACAAATTAGCGGCAAATTTTATTTCCTGCTAGAATAAAATTTGAAAGATTGCCGCGCAAGTCGCAACGCGTCGCTTGCGGATTTTTTGTAAATGCGCTAGAATAGTTAAGATATATTCAATTAAAGGAGCTTTGTTTTGTATAAGCCGGTAGATCCCAAAGCGGAATTTCCCAAGCAGGAAGAAGAAATCTTAAAATACTGGAGCGACAACGACATCTTTAAAAAGTCCATCTCCCAGCGCGAGGGCGCGGAAGAGTTCATTTTTTACGACGGACCGCCCTTTGCCACAGGCCTTCCTCACTTTGGCCACTTCATTCCTTCAACGATAAAAGACATCATTCCCCGATACCAGACTATGCGCGGAAAGCGCGTAGACCGCCGCTTTGGCTGGGACTGCCACGGCCTTCCGGTGGAAAACTTGATAGAAAAAGAGCTTGGCATCAACTCCAAGCACGAAATCGAAGAATACGGCGTGGCCAACTTCAACGAAAAGTGCCGCGCTTCTGTCCTTAAATACACGGGCGAATGGAGAAAGACCATCACCCGCATGGGCCGCTGGGTTGACTTTGACCGCGACTACAAGACGATGAACCCAGACTACATGGAGTCGATTTGGTGGGTGGCAAAAAGCCTTTGGGACAAGGGCTTGATTTACGAAGGAAAGTACATTCTTCCTTACTGCCCGCGCTGTTCAACGGTTCTTTCAAGCCACGAATTGGCGCAGGGCTACAAGGAAGTCCAAGACCCGGCGATTACGATTCGCTTTAAGATTACGGCCGCGCCAAAGGGAATTGACGACCCAAGCATGGCTGACGGAAAGACATACTTTTTGGCCTGGACGACAACTCCGTGGACGCTGCCTTCTAACCAAGGCTTGGCGATGGGCCCGGACATCGACTACGTTAAAATCTTGGACAAGGATTCAGGCGACCATTACATCTTGGCCGAAAGCCGCCTTGGCGCCTATTACAAGGACGCCGCCGAATACGAGGTTGTCTACAAGAAAAAGGGAAAGGATTTTGTCGGCGCCAAGTACGAGCCGCTCTTTCCTTACTTTGAAAAGCTTTCCAAAAACGAAGACGGCTCTGACGGCGCCTTTAGGCTCTTTAACGCCGATTACGTTTCAACCGAAGACGGAACCGGCATCGTCCACTTGGCTCCTTCCTTTGGCGAAGACGACAGCCAAGTCTTTAAAAAGGAAAACGCCGGAAAAGACGCAAAGGCGCAGATTCCTTTCATGGAGCCGATTGACGCCGAATGCAAATTCACAAAGGAAGTCCCTGACTACCAAGGCCGCTTTGTAAAGGAAGCCGACAAGGACATCATGGACCGCCTCAAGAAAGAGGGCAAGCTTGTAAAGCGCGACCAAATAAAGCACCAATACCCGCACTGCTGGAGATGCGGCTCTCCGCTGATTTACCGCGGAATCGGAAGCTGGTTCGTGAAGGTTGCCGGAAAGAACGACAAGCTTTTAAAGGCCAACAGCCAAATCAAATGGCAGCCGGGCCACATAAAGGAAGGCCGCTTTGGCAAATGGCTTGAAGGCGCTCGCGACTGGGCCGTTAGCCGAAACCGCTATTGGGGAAACCCGATTCCGATTTGGAAGTGCCCCGACTGCTCAAAGACTGTCTGCGTCGGAAGCCGCCAAGAGCTAAAGGAACTTAGCGGAATTTACCCAGACGACTTGCACAAGCAGTTTGTCGACAAAATTGAAATCCCTTGCTCATGCGGCGGCAAGATGAAGCGCATTCCGGAAGTCTTTGACTGCTGGTTTGAGTCGGGCAGCATGCCTTACGCGCAGCTTCACTATCCCTTTGAGAACAAGGAATTTTTTGAAAAGCATTTCCCGGCCGACTTCATCAGCGAAGGCCTTGACCAAACGCGCGGCTGGTTCTACACGCTCACCGTTTTGGCCGCCGAGCTTTTTGACAAGCCCGCCTTCAAGAACTGCATCGTAAACGGCTTGGTTCTTGCCTCCGACGGCCGCAAGATGTCCAAGTCGCTCAAAAACTACACCGACCCTGTAGAAGCGATAAACATGTTTGGAGCGGACGCCTTGCGCTTGTTCCTTATGCACTCGGCGGTCGTGAAGGCCGACGACCTTCGCTATTCCGACGACGGAGTAAAGGAAGTCCTTAAGTCGATCTTGATTCCGCTTTGGAACAGCTACTCGTTCTTTGTGACATACGCCAACATCGACAAAATTCAGCCCAACGGAAAGCTGTTCGAAAAATCCTTGCCTCAAAATCCGCTTGACCGCTGGATTTTGAGCGTGACCCAGTCTTTGGTAAAGAACGTGAGCGAGGCGCTTGACGACTACGACCTTAGCGGAGCGATTGACCCGATTGTGGCCTTCATCGACCAGCTCAACAACTGGTACATCCGCCGAAGCCGCCGCCGCTTTTGGAAGAGCGAAAACGATTCCGACAAGGCGGAAGCCTACGAGGCCTTGTACTTGGCGCTTAAGACGTTCGCGCAAGTCAGCGCTCCCTTTGTTCCCTTTATCGCCGAGCAGATTTGGCAGAACCTAAAGGTTTCGGGCGACGCCGAAAGCGTTCACCTTAGCGACTGGCCTAAGTACAACGAGGCTTGGCATGACGAGGCGCTTGAGTTCAAGATGGCCACAGTTCAAAAGGCCGTGTCTATGGGCCACAGCTTGCGAAACCAGTTCAACATAAAGAACCGCCAGCCCTTGGCCGCCGTCGCCCTTGTCACTCGCAACGCCGAAGAAAAGAAAGTCTTGGCCGAGATGGAAGACGCGATCCGCGAAGAGCTTAACGTAAAGAAAGTCGTTTTCCACGACCGCGAGGACGAGCTTGTGGAATACAAGGCCAAGGCCAACTTTAAGGTTCTTGGAAAAGAGCTTGGCGGCTTGATGAAGCTTGCCGCGACAAAAATCGCCGCGCTTGGCCAGGAAGAAATCCAGTCAATCTTGGACGGCTCAAAGCTTTCTCTTGACGTTGAAGGAAAGAGCGTCGACTTGACCGAAGAAAAAATCATCGTCGAGCGAATCGAAAAGGAAGGCCTTAAGGTTGTCAACGACGGCACTCTTACCGTTGGCCTTGAGACTAACATCACCGACGAGCTTAAGAAGGAAGGCTGGGCGCGCGACTTGGTTCGCGGAATCCAAAACCTCCGCAAGGAATCCGGCCTTAGCGTTACCGACCGAATCAAGCTTATGGTCTTTGGCGACGACGAGCTTAAGGACGCGTGGACAATGTTCGCGGACTTTGTGGCCGGCGAAACCTTGGCCGCGAGCGCCGAGTGGACGAATGTTGACGGCGGCGTTGTGATTGAAGCCGACGATAAAAAATGGAGCGTGAAAATTGAAAAGAACTAACAGTTTTGTTTTGGCGCTTGCCGCCGCTTTTTTGGCCGTTTTCGGCGCCGCGACGCTTGGCTCTTGCGCGTCGGTCATGGAATCTAGCGTAAAGGTAAACGCCTTTGACACGCTTGATTCCGACGCATTGGTTTACATGAGCGTTCCAGTTCATGTTCACAGCGAATTGACCAACAGCCTTCTAAAAAAGATGATTGGCTCTGACGTTTCTGAAAAATACATCAAGAACGTCACAGACAGCATCGACCGCGTTTACATCGGATTGGGCTCGGCTTCCGACAAAAACCGCGTTCAAATCGCTTGCGACGGAACGGTGTCCACGGCCTCTAAGCTCGCGCTTTCTTCAACAGAGTATTTTACAAAGAAAATACAAAACGTGAACACGGCGGGCTTGTATCAGGTTTATACAGAAAAGAAGTCAGGCATGCAGCTTTGCAATCCTGGAAGCGACTTGATTTTAATCGCAAGCGACGTAACGCCGCAGCTAAAAAAATACGACAGCGAGGCCAACTCGCAAATTCTTTCCGACATTTTGAACGCTGGCTCAGCCAACTCCAACGCGGCTGAATGGAAGTCCAGCGAAGCCTACAAGTTTGTCGGAGACTCAAGCGCCAGCACTGTCCGCCTTTACATGAACAGGCCGCTTTCGTTCATCACAAACCTTTTGGGAACCGCGCTTTCATCTTCAATTTTCCAGTTGAACTTTATCGAAGGCGAGTTTACAAAACTGGCCTCGGGAAAGTATTCGGTTGACTTGAACATGGAATTTTCCAAGGACAACCTTATCGCCAAGGCCGTCGCCTTCCTAAAAGTGGCGCTTTTGATGACGGATTCTAAGGTGACGATGGTTGACGACCATCACCTTTCTGTGACAGGCATTCAAGTTTCGCTTTCGCAAATGCAGAACATGTTGGGAATTCGCTAGCGGCAAATAAAAGGAGACAATTATGGCAAACGACAAAATAATTCTAAAAGCGGAAGACCTTGACGGCTACCTTACGGAGCAGGACCAGGCCGACCTTAAAAACTTGGCCGCCATGTACGAGGAGACGATGAAGTCCTTCGTTCCGCTTGACCAAGCCAAGACGATTGAGCAGTTTGACAAGATGGGCCACGTGATGCAGGACATCCTTAAAAAGCATCCTTCGATCAAAGTTTTTTCTTTTGAAACGGAGGAGGGAAGCCATGCCGAAGCAAGCCATGTAATCTCAAAGCTTCGCAACATCAAGACAGGAAACCACGAGTTTGTCTACTACACCCAGCGCGCTTACGAAATGCTTTTCCGCTTGGCTTACACAGGCCCGCACTCGGACAAAAAGAACTACATCGTTACTCCAACTCCGGTCACTAATCCAGTGCAGAACTACGCTGTCCACAAGATTCCCGACATTGACTCTGAAATTTCCAATTCAGTAATGTGCGTGATGTTGCGCGGCGCCTTGCTTCCTAGCATCATCATGTCAAAGGAAATCGAAGAGTATTCATCAAACGGATACGTCACGCCGTTCGCGCTCTTTAAAATCAACCGCGACGACACCAAGCAAGAAAACGACATGCAGTACATTTTGGACTTAAAGAAGTCTTTCTTTGACCTTGAGCAGTTGGACGGAAAGGACTTGATTTTCGCCGACCCGATGAACGCGACCGGCGGCTCGCTTGTTACAGTCGTAAAATACCTTCAAAGCCAAGGCGTAAAGCCGCGCTCAATAAAGTTCTTCAATGTAATATCGGCGTTTAAAGGCGCCCTTAGAATTAGCCGCGCGCTTGAAAATTGCGTCTGCTACACCTTGTGGATGGATCCCGCGCTCAACGAAAAGGCTTACATCATGCCGGGCTTGGGCGACGCCGGCGACCGCTTGAACGGCTGCGACAAAAAGGAGAATCCCCGCAACATCATTCGCCTTATCGCAAATTATGGCAGCACAATCAACGGCTTGTACAACTCGCAGCTTGCCGAAATTGAGTCTATGGTTTTGGACAAGAACTAATGCCAAGAAGCGCCGCCTGTAAAAAAAACGCCGCCGCCGCAATGGCTGCGGCCATTCTTCTTTTTTGCTCATCCTCATGCAAGACTACAAGGTTCATTATTCCTGGCTCAAAAAAAGTCGCTGTGAACAATATCTTCATCGAATATTATAATATCGCTGAAGAATACTTTAAGGTAAAAAACTATGCAAAAGCGGCGGAGTATTACATAAAGGCTTCTTCAAACAAGGACATTTATAACGCTTCGTATTTTAAGGCGGCGCGCTCTTACGCTTTGGCGAAGGATTGGCAAAAGGCGGCGCCGGTTTATGAGGAAATCATAAGGCAGGACAAGGACAATGTAAGCGCCAAGGAAAGTTTGGCCTATATTTACGCAATGTCAAACGATTTTGAGCGTTCTGAGCGCCTTTACTTGGAACTGATTTCAACGAATCCAAATTCGGCAGAGGTTTTGGTCAACTACACGATTGTCCTGGTTACTTTGGAAAAGTACAAGGAGGCGGCCGAGCAACTCGCCGTCATAAAGGAAAAATTTCCTGACGAAGAAAAGATAAAATCCCTTGAGGAAAAAATCAACGAGGCCTTGAATCCGCCTTCAGATGAAAGCGAAGGAAACATTCCCGCCGAGCTTGAACAGCCAGAACTTAATCCTAAGGAGGACGCCGAAAAATAACGGCGCCTTATTCTTCCGCAGCCGCCTCTTGGTCGTCTTCCTGGCCGCCTATGAATTTTCTGTATTTTTCAGGATTGACCCTAAAGGCGATGATGGGGCTGTTGGGATCATCGGATGCGTGAACCAAGGCTTGCTCCGCCTCGTTCTTTAGGCGCTCGGCGGAAATAAGGCGCAGCGAGCGGCTTGATATTCCAATCAAGGGTTTTGCGCTTTGTCCTGTTGATTGAAGGGCGCTTGCGATGTCTGTATGAAGGACTTCGGCGCTTTGCATGGCCGTGTCGATGTCAGAGTGCTGCATGATGGCCGCAAATCCATCCTCTCCGTATTCAAAGATGAAGTCTTTGTATTGGAAGAAGTTTTGCAAAACTTGGCAAATGTTTCCGTAGTAGTCCGATTCTTTTGTCATTCCCGGAATCTTGATTATGGCAAGCGCCAGGTCCTGTTCGCTTGAAGCGGCGCGCACAAGCTCGGATTCCAAACGGGTAGGCAAGTATGATTCCCAGCCAAAGCCGCTCGCTGGAGAGAAAAGTCCTTGCTCTGAGCCAAGCGAAACTGTCGGCTGGCTTTCTTGCGCGCCGCCGCTATCGCTAGCGGCTTGGCTTGAAGCGCATTCCTCGTCGTTTTTTGCTTGCGCCTTTTGGTCTTCGTAGGCGTTTTCCAAAGGATTGTAGTCGACTTTTTCCGTTTTTTCTTCCCGCTTCTCTTCGGCCTGAATGTCGGACTTTTCTTCCTCAATCTTTTCTTCTTCGGCCTTGCTATCCTCAGCCTTGTAATTGTCGGAAGCGTCTTCTTCGGTCGCTTGCGCCTCCTCGTCAAAAAGCGATTCGCCAAATTCGTCCTTGACATCTGTCTTCTTAAAGTCAACGTCGCCATCGCTTTCCTGAACGGACTCGCCCAAATACAAGGTGAGAAGCAAAATGCAAGCGAGCAGGGTTCCTGCCAAAATTACGATAAAGGCGATTTTTGCCCGGTAATAAATTATTGACGAGGAAACTGTGTGAATGTTCGCGTCAAGACGGATGTCGGCTCCGTCTCCGCCAACGATTCGCGTGCTGAAAGTTTTTACGAACGCTGACGCGGAGAGGCTTTCCTCCATTGGATAAACATAAACGTCTTTTCCGTTGACTTTGAGGTTTATGGACTCGTAGATTTCCGGCGCGCCCACGGCCGAGTTGAATAGGTTTATGAATTCCTTGGAGCCGCTTGGATAAATCTCGCTTGCTTCCGCCGTGCGGGATGAAAGCTTTTCAAATTTCGTACCAGCGGCTTTTAGGCCGGAATTGTAGTCTGAATAAACGCAAATTGAAAAAACAATTGCTGTTGCGATAAAGACGCCCGCGATGGCGAACGTCGCGATTGAAATTCCCCTCTTTTTCATATCAATTTATTATACAATATAATGCTTTTGAGCGCAAGTTTTTTTATCTCTTTTGTTGAAATTTTATTTTGCCCTAGATTTTCAAGTTTTTTGCGCCAATAGGCCATTTCGGGAAGAATCAAGGCCTCGTTTGCCGTAAGGTCTTCTTCTTGCTCGATTTTTTGCGCGACGCCTTCTATGGCCTTGCTAAGCGCTGGAAAGTCCATGCCGTTGCAAAAGCTTGCCTCAATCTCTGGCGAGGTCTTGTCCTCCCATTCGTATATGAAGTCTTTCCATTTCCAATCGCCCAAAAGAGTTTCCATCGATTTTTGGTAGCGCCGCAGGGTAGGGCTTTGTAAAAAGCCCCGCGCGTTTTTTTCAAGCTCTGTTCTGAACATAAGCCGGCAAAAGCTTGTCTCGGCGTTTTGCGTTTTGTCTTGCCTGGCGCCATGCAAATCGTCCAAGTAGCTTCCTTTTGCGTACGCTTTTCCCTGCGAATAGCCAAAGTCCGCGCCGAAAATTTTGATTTTCTTAAAACCGATTTTTCTTGCGAAATCAACGGCGCAAACGGCGACTGTTCCTCCGCCTGAATTTAATTTTAAAAAGGAGCGCTTGCAAAAGCTTCCCGCAAACGAAACCAAGGGGTGCCCTGAATCCGTGAAAAGCGCCCTGGCTTTTTTTTGAAGCGCGAATTTTGCGATGGATGGATTTCCGGCAAGGTCCAATACGAAGATTGCGTCCTTTACATTGGCGCCGTTAAAATGCTCGGCGCTTAAATGCTGCGCGTCTATCGAAACCACGGCGTCGACTTTAATTTTTCTTCTGCTGAAAATTTTAAGCGCTGTGTCGGTCGCTATGACAAAATATTTTTCCCGATTGTTTAGGATTTCGCAGGCGCTTTTGTCCAAGCTTGGGCCTGCGGCTATTACGGCGGCGGTTTTTCGCAAAATGCTTTTGTCGAATTGAATTTCTTTTTGTTCGCTTTCCTGCATTTTTTTTAGCGCCATTAGGTTGCAAAAAATGTTTTTTGTCCAAAGCCGCCCAAAGTGCGCCTGCGTCGAGTAATCAGCGCTTATTTCCTGTAGCGCGCTTTGAATCCTTTGCGCGATTTTGTGATGGCCGTCCTGCGTTTCTTGAACCCACGAGCGCAAAGAAAGAATTGTCAAGGCGCCGTGGTGGGCGGGGAAATAATTTTGAAGCAAGGCGCTTTCAATGCCGCCTTCCTCTTCCGCGGCGCGAAAAATGACGCTTTTGTTTTGATAAAGCCCGGAGACGCAGGGAATGTTTTTTTTCAAGAAGTCTAGGTCTTCTGCCGTGTTTTCAATCGCTAATATTTTGCATCCAGGATTTTTGTTTAAGAATGACTTTATCTGGTAGCCGCCGGCCACTCCGATTATTACCGCGAAGGCGGCGCCATCGGTCTCAAGGCCAAAAGAAAGGGCTTCGCGCTCTGGGTCGTACTTTGATTGAGCCGCTTTTCCCGAAGCGTAAACCGGCACTTTTAGGCCTGTCTTTGCCACGGCGGTTTCCTTGTAAACGGCGCTCATTCCTTGCCTCCAAAAAGCTTGGCTAGCGTTTTCGCTTTTTTATCTTCAAGCGCTTTTTTCCTTTCATCCGCATCTTCCTTGCTGGCGGCTCTTCTCAACAAGATTGAGTCAGCTGGAAAAAGCTCTTGATAAAAGTTTTCTGTGGCGCTCCAATCCAAAATGATTTTTTTTACAAGGCGCCGCCTTTCTTTGTTGCAAGGCAAATCTTTTTGCCGCTCGAATAAATCGCTGGCGTTGACGCTCTTTTCTTTTTTTAAGCGCTCCGCAAAATCCCCGGCGCTTATGTCCTGAATTTGTCCAAGAGAATTTAGGAATTTTTTTTCTCCCTCTATCCTGAAAACCTTTCTTCCCTTAAGGTCGAATGACTTGAACCAATCTTCATAGATTTTCAGGCTTTCGGAGGGGAGGGCCGCCGCGGCTTGCCTTGTGGCTTTTGTCATTAGCCTGTAGTCCATGGCTTCTCTTTCTTTTTCCAAAATGTTGGGGCTTGCGTGCGACTTGCTTTTAGACGGCGACAAGTCAAGGCCTGCAAAGTAAATCTCGCCTGATGTTAAGGTCAAAAAAAGCTCCAAGGCGCTTCCGCTTACAGTGCCGTTTCTTCTTGCTGCAAGGCTTTTTGCGCCAAGCGCGTCGTAAAGTTTTTTTCCGACTGTGTCGTCGTCATAGCAAAGCGGAAGGATTTCGCTTTTTTCAAGCGCGAAGCTGGGGCAGGCGCTTTCCGCTTCGATGGCTAGCGGTATGGCCGAAAAAGAAGTCTTTAACGGATACAAGTGCCTTTTTGCCCACCAGCCGCCGTCCGCGCTAAGGGCCAAGTCCGGCCGAATGTCAAAGCGTTCCAATACGCTTATGGCCGAGGAAAGCGCGCAGACAAAAATTTTTTCTCGGACTTTTTTTATTGACTCAAGCGCTCCCTCAAGGCTTGGGCCTGACGCGCATATCAGGACGGGGACGCTTGTTTTTTTTAGCCAAAGTGTTTTTTGAATGCGGCTAAAAAAAGCGACTTTGTTTTTAAGCCAGCGCTTTCCAAAATGCTCTCTCGTCGCCAAAACCGCCTTTGCCTTTTCTAGCGCCTCTTTCGTTTGCTCCCAAGCGCTTTTGCTTTCATTTGGCCACGCGTCGGCTGAAGGCTTCCAATCAAAGAAAGCGCTTTGAAACAAGCCTTCTTCTCCCATAAGGTCAAAAAGCCTGCTTGAAAGGGGCCGGCCTTCAAAACCGTCCGCTCCATGGTCATTAAGGCAAAGGACAAAGTCCCATTCCTTGTCGCTTTCAGAAAAGGATGCGCTAAATCTTACGCAGCCAACTTTCGCGCCGTTGTAGATTTTTTTTATGAAAGGAGCGCAATAGCTTAAGGCGCCTTCCATAATTACGATGAATTTTGGATTAAAGTCAAGCTTAAGGCCTTGCGCGAAACGCTGGCCTTCTACTTCCGGATTGTATGCGGAATGAAGCGCGACGCCATTGGCCCTTGCGCTTTTCATGGAGTTTTTAGCAAGAAAGAATTCAAGGGCCAAAATCAGCCTCTTAAAAGATAGTCTAATATTTCTTCGTTGTCGTTTGAGTAGCCGGCTGTAAGGATTATGATTTTATTCGCGGCTTCGTTTCCGATTAAGTCGGCGTATTCAAGTGAAAGCTGTTCCTTTAAGATTTCGTCTTCTGTTTCGGAGTTGACTATTGAGGCCACCTTTATTTCGTCGGAGTCAACGGAGTAAATCAAGGCCGGAGAAGAGAAGAGTTTTTTTGTCTTGTAGAAAAGCTCCTCAAACACTGTGTTGACAAGCATTTTAAGAAGGGTGCTTTCGCAAACTTCGATTTTGGAACTGCAGTCTTCCAGAGCCCTTTTTGTTGAAATCAAAAAAAGGCGGACGCATCCTTTTTTGGAAAGCGCCTCAACCAATTCGCTGGTCGGTTCTGACAAAAGGCTTTGCTTGTGGCATCTTGTGACTTCCAGCAATTCTTCCTTGAAGTTTTCCTTTGCATTTAAAAAGCCGGCCGGCGTGTAGGAATATTGAAAGAATACAATCAGTTCCTGCCCGTCGTTGATTTTCAGAATCCTGAACGCCCTTGTCTTTTCGCGGGCTTCGGGCCCTAGGAATTGCGTGAATGCCGTGAAGTTTGGGCTTTCACGGTCAATCGTTACCCAAGTGTCGGAATGGACAGAGCCGTTCCAAAAGTCTTGCGTTGAGATTGAGCGGAAAACGCTTTGAGCGTCCACGCCGTAGGCGCATTCAAGCAGCATCAATCCGTTCCTTGAGCGGAAAACGCCGCAGCGCTCAAAGCCGTTTTGCTTTGCCCATTGTTGAAATGTTAAAACTGAAGCGCTTTCGGCTTTTGCCAGAAGGCCTGGCTGCATGCCGCGCACGACGCTAAGCAATCCCATTTTTTACGAAAGACCAAGCTCGTCAAAAAGTTTTTTGTAAGTTACAAAATGCTCTGACTTGGCAAATTCCGTTATTTTTTCTTCAGGAAGGTTTTCGAGCAATTGATCCATGTATGAAAGAACTGAAACGATTTCTGACTTCAAGTCTTTCGTGATTACAGTTTTTTCGGCCTGGTCGGTCTCTGCCTTTTCTACCGCGCTTGCGGCCGCGCTTGTCTCAGCGACAGTTTCTTCTGCCGGAATGTCTACGGAATTTTCGCCTTCATCGTCAAAGATTGACTCGTCGATTGCCGTTTCGTCAATCGCGCTCTCGCTTTCAGATGAATCGCGCAAGAGGCTTTCGTCCAAGGTTTCAGGAACGGGCTCTTCGTTTTCGTTTCCGATGTCAAGCGAGAATTCCTCTTCCATTGACTTTGAATTTTCGTACGCGTCTTTTTCCGCAAGGGCAGAGTCGGTGATGGCGGATTCCGTCTGGTCAGCTTCCTCAAAGGCTGTGTTGATGTCGTCTCCGACAGAAACTGAAACGTTGTCCTCGTCTTCCTGCAAGGAAATGTTTTCCTTCATGATGTCGGACACAGAGTTTTCGTAAGCGTCCTTTTCGGCCAGCGCTGTGTCGGCGATTTCCGACTCCGTTGCGTCGGCCTCGTCAAACGCCGCGTTTATGTCGTCGCCGACAGAGATTGAGACGTCGTCCTCGCTGTTTTGCAGCGAAACGTTTTCCTTTACGATGTCGTCAACGTTCACTATGCTGTCGTCCTCGACGTCCTGTTTCATGTAGTCAATCTTTTCTTCGTCAAGAGAGTCTGCGATGGAAATGTCATCCTGCATGATTTCGTCAATCGCTTCGCTGTTGAGCGTTTCTTCCACAAGCGGCTCTTCTACAAGCGGCTCTTCCTGGATTTCGTCCGTGTTGACGACAGAATCCATCAGGTCGCTGTTGGATGACTCTACCGTTATGTCGTCGTCGATTTTTGGCACGCTGATTTCTTCGGGAAGAACGTTTTCCTCGCCAAATTCGTCGGTGGTTCCAGCCAAGTCTTCCGGCGTGATTTCAGTCGTGTCGATGGTCGGCTCTTCCATGTTTTCGTTGTCAACGATAAAAGCGCTTTCTTCGGGTTCTTCGCTTTCGCCCGCGTCTTCGGTAGAGAATTCGGCGCTGCTCAAAATGTTTGTCAGCTCGTTGCCGCTCAAGGCGATTGTGTCGTCGCCGTCGTCAGCTCCAAAGAAGCCCGTGTCCTCCTCTTTAACTTCAGTCGTTTCCGCGGCGGGAATAGAGGCAGTTCCGGCCGCAGGGGAAGGGCGGTCCTTTAAATCCGCGAAGTCTGTCTTTAGGTTTCTTATTTCGTCCTTTAGGCTTGAAAGCTCGCTCATGATTTGAGAGAGAATTTCCTGGCCTTTCTGGCTAATCTCCGGGCTGGCTGCCGCCGCTGAGGCTGCTGAGCTTTCCGCGGCCGCGCTTTCCTCGTCGCTTTCCGCCGCGCTGTCCACGTTGCCCGAAAGCACGTCTTGCACGCTGGGCGTCTTGGAGTCGTCGTCGGCGCTGACCTTCATGTCGTAGTTGACTACTTCCTTTTCTGGGGCGGCCGCGCTGTCAGGGCCGTTTGTCATTCCAATGTTGGAGTCGTCGTCGTCAAAGCCAAAGTCGCTAAGGTCGATTTCCTCCGTGTCGCCGGCAGGGGCGGCGCCCGGCGCCTTCTTGATGGCGGCGCCTTCGTCAAATTCCGCGAACATCGCGTCGTCCGCCTTCGGGGCCGCTTCTTTTGCGGCGGGGCTTTCATCCGCTTCAACTGTGTTGTCTTCAGTCGCGATTTCGGCCGCGCTGTCGTCAAAGCTGACGTCTATGTCAAGCGATTTTTCGTCTTGAATTTCCTCGGGCTTTGGCTCGCTCTTGCTTGGGCCCGCGTCGTCCATAAAGGCTCCCAAGTCAACCTCTCCGTCGTCGCCGTCCATGAAGGCGCTAAGGTCGACGTCTCCGTCGGGGGTCGAGTCGCCGCCGCTTGAATCGCTTGACGATGAGTCGCTCATGAAGTCGTCAAGGTCAACCTCTCCGTCGGGAATGTCGTCAAGGCTGATTTCTTCCGTCGCGCTTTCCGCGGCCGCTTCGGGGGCGGGGGCGGGCTCTTCGGCGGACGGCTCTTTTGTTATGTCTAGGTCGTCGATGTTAAATTCGTCCAAGCCGTCGTCGGGCGCGGCTTCCTCGGTGGGGATTTCCTGGTTTTCCGTTATGTTCATAAGCTCGTCGGGGCTTAGCGTCGTGTCGGCGTTTTCGTCTTCCGCGCCTTCCATGCCGCCGGTTATGTTCATGAGCTCGTCAGGGCTAAGCGTTGTGTCGGAGTTTTCGTCCTCAACGTCCGGAGCCTCTTCGCTTGCCTCTGGAATGTCAATGTCGATGTCAAGGTCCGATATTTCCGTTTGCTCTTGCGCTTCAGCATCTTCCTTTGCGGTTCCTTCCTTTGGCAAGTCTTCCGCGGTCATCGGAAATTCAATGTCGTTGAACATGTCGTCGTCTGACGGCAAGTCAATGTCGTCGATTGCGTTTTCAGGCATTTCGAAGTCTTCTCCCTTTATGTCTTTTGGCGAGTTTTTCACCCACACGCCGTATTTGTCGAGTTCCTTTGAGTCGCTCATGTTTTATTCCCCTATAAAAAACTTTACATTATATTATCGGCGTCATTTGCTTAAACGCGCGCATTTTTCGTATATAAAAGCGCGTTTCGCCGCGTTTCATAAATTGTTATAATTATAGCGCATATTTCAAAAAATTCCAATAAGAAAATAACTTTTTTTTCCGATAATAAATGCATAATGAAAACTGGAAAATATTTGCCCGCTCTGCTTGCCGGAACGCTCGCATACGCCCTTCTTTCGTTCTTTTGGGGACAGAACGGCGTCTGGGCCCAAAAGCAACTTGAGGCGCAAAAAAAAGTCATTAGCGCGAGAACGCAAGAAATTCAAAATATCAACGACGACCTTAACTTGGAAAAGACTGCGATTAGGGACGACGCCGATGTGATAGCGGCCTACGCCAGAAAGCTGGACTATGTCTTTCCCGGAGAGAAGCTTGTAAAAATCAAAGGGCTTGGAAGCGCCAAGAGCCTTGTGTATGAGACCGGAAGCGTCCTGAAAAGCGTCCCTGTCGCGTATGTCAGCGAATGGTTCTGCAAGGGCGCCGGCCTTGTCGTGGGGCTTTTGCTGGCCTTCGCCATATTCTTGTTCGACGTTTCATACGGAGTGAAGTCTTTTTCAAAAAAGAAGCGCTTTGAAACGATAGAGGGAATCCCTGTCTATGACGTCGCTCAAGTCTGATTCTGGCAGCGCGGAAGCGGCCGCCAAAATTCTTCTTGAAAAAAAAATAGTCATTTTGCCCACTGACACCGTTTACGGCTTTAGCGGCTTGGCGATTGCCGGCGGACAAAAAACCAACCTTGACATCAGTATAGATAAAATCAAAAAAAGCCCTTCCTCAAAGCCCTTGATCGAGCTGGTCGCCAGCCCCGATGACATTCGCAAATACGCTGGCCAGGAAATTCCAAGCGCCTTGCTTGAAAAATGGCCCGGTCCCCTGACTCTTTTGGTAAAGAACAACGCTTGGTACGCCGCGCTTACGGGAAGGGAAGCCACCGCCTTTCGCTGCCCCGGCGACGAATGGCTAAGGCAAGTCATAAGCCTTTGCGGCGGCCCGATCTATTCCACCAGCGTAAACTATAGCGGCCAGGCGGTTTTGGAGACCGAGGATGAGATTTTAGCCGCCTTTGGAAAGTCCGCGGCTCTTTTTGTCCGCGACGGCGACAAGAGAAAGGCTCTTCCCAGCACGCTCGTTTCCCTCTTGGACGGCGATATAAAAATTCTCCGGCAAGGCGCGGCGAAACTTTCTTAAGGCGTTTTTTTCTTCTTGATTTTTTGTCTTAAAACATCTATTCTAATCGCATGAATTTTCCGCGGATATTTTTAAAGAAGAACGAAGAGAAAGAGATTAAGGGCGGCTTTTTGTGGGCCTTTGACAACGAGCTTGGCAGGGTAAAATATTTTGAGGAGAACGAGTGGAAGGAATGCCAATTCGTTCCCAAGGACGGCGGCGAAGGCGGAGCGCGCGACAAAAAAGGCGCCGCCTTTCCGGTCAAGGACGGAGAGCTTGTCGAGCTTTACACAAACGCAGGCGCCTTTTTGGCGAGCGGAATTTTCAACCGCTCCTCAAAAATCACAGTCCGCCTTTTGGGGCCTGAAAAAGCCGAGGAAATCGACGCCGACAAAAGCGAATACATTTACAAGAAAATTTATGGCGCGATGAACTTGCGCAAAATCCATTTTGACCAAGGTGATTCCTTTAGGCTTGTCTTTGGCGAGGCGGACTTTTTGCCGGGCTTTATTTGCGAGCGCTATGTCGCGGAAGGAAGCAAGGTTTACTTGCTGGTCCAGTTCCTCTCGCTTTCGTGCGAAGTTTTTAGGAAGGAAATAATTTCCGCGCTCGAAAAAGTTTGCGAACCCTTTGCCATTTACGAGCGTAGCGACGCCGACGTGCGCTTAAAGGAGGGCTTGGAGTTAAAGAGCGGCTGGATAAAGGCGCCAAAAGGCGGAGGCTCTTCCGCAAACGGCGGCGCGACGATTACGATTGTGGAAAATTCCGTCCGCATTCAAGTCGACTTGGCCAAGGGCCAAAAGACCGGCTACTTCCTTGACCAAAAATTCAACCGCAAGGAAATCTGGAAGTACTGCCGAGGAAAGAACGTCTTTGACGCATTCAGCCACACCGGAGCCTTTGGCCTCAACGCCTTTATGGCCGGAGCCAAGAGCGTCGTTTGCGCGGACATTTCCGAGGACGCGGTTGACCTTATCAACGCGAACATAAAGCTTAACGGCGCGGAGAAAGTCGTTTCGGCCCTTTGCGTCGACGTCTTTGACGCGCTAAAACAATACGAGGCCGAAGGAAAAAAGTTTGACGTCATAATTCTGGATCCGCCGGCCTTTACAAAGAGCGCCAAGATGATAAAGAAGGCGTATGGCGGCTACAAGGAAATCAACTTGCGCGCGATGAGGATTCTCAACAAGGGCGGCATTCTTGTAACATGCTCTTGCTCGCACTTTTTTGACGAGACCAACTTTTATTCGATGCTCGCTTCGGCGGCGGCCGACAGCCACAGGCGCGTCCAAATTTTGTCCAAGGGCGGCGCGGCTCCCGACCATCCGGTCTTGCTGGGCTACCCAAAGAGCGAATACCTAAAGCGCGCGATTTGTAGTGTTCAGTGACTTTAGAACCAAATATGAACGATGGCATTTCTAAAAACGAAACTCCTGTCTTAGGCGAAAGGTTAACACAAGCCCAAAACGGCGCAAACGAAAATCTTTCGCAAGCCCCAAAAGGGCCGCCCTACAACTGCGTCGTCCTCCTTGGACCCACCGCCGTCGGAAAGACCGCGATTGGCGTCCGCCTTGCCCGCGCGCTCGGAACGGAAATCATTTCCGCCGACAGCCGGCAAGTCTACAAGGGCTTGGACATCGGAAGCGGAAAGGACTTGGCCGACTACGTCCTTGACGGCGTCAAGGTTCCCTACCATTTGATTGACGTGGCCGACTTAAGCCAAGAGTACTCTGTCTTTTTGTACCAAAAGGATTTTTACAAATGCTTTTTGGAAATGCGGGGGCGCGGCCTCGTTCCGCTTGTTGTCGGCGGAAGCGGGATGTACGTCGACGCGGTTGTCCGAGGCTACGACTTGGTTCCCGTTCCTGAAAACGCCGCCCTTCGCGCCTCGCTCGCGGACAAATCGCTTGAAGAGCTTGGAAAAATTTTATTGGACCTAAAGGGCGGCTCGATTCACGTTCCCCGCGATTTGCTGGAAAGGGAGCGCGTAGTCAAGGCTATAGAGATAGAAACTTTCATCCAAAGCCCTGAATGCGAGGCGTTTAAAAAATCCCTTTCGCCGCGCCCCGACATCCGCCCGCTGGTTTTGGGAACGACATTGCCACGCGAGCGTTTGCGCGCCAACATCGCCCGCCGCCTTGACGAGCGCTTGCAAGAGGGCATGGTGGAAGAAGTCCGCCGCCTGCATGACGAAGGCGCCTCTTGGGAGCGCTTGGAAAAGCTTGGCCTTGAGTACCGCTTTGTCTCGGAGTTTTTGCAAGGAAAACATTCTTCGCCAAAAGAAATGCGAGACCTTTTATGCACGGCCATTTGCCAGTTCGCAAAGCGGCAGGAAACTTGGTTTAGGGGAATGGAAAAGAAGGGCGTTAAGATTAATTGGCTTCCGCTAGAGGGAAGCGTGGAAGAAAAAGTTAAGGCCGCGACGGAGATTGCCGCGGCCAATGGATTTGAGCTTACGCGCTGATCGCGTCGGCCTGTTCAACCTTTGTAAGGTAGCCTGTGCGCACGCAGCTGTCAAAGAGCGACTTTGAGATGTAGTCGGTCTTCACTTCGTTGTAGCCGTCTTGGTCGCGGACGATGCGGACGACATATCCGTCTTCAACCTCGCGAACTATTGTCATGTAGTCGTTTGCGTTTCCAATGCTTTTCAATGTATAGGTTCCCATAATTTCCTCCTATCAATTTTAAATGAAAGCAATTTAAACTTGCCAAGCGCAAGTTCTAATACTATAATTGTCGGTAACGGGAGGAAATTGTTTAGTGATTTTTTGCGACGCCCACTTTCATTTGCTGCCTTCGGAAGAAGCCTTGCAGGGCTTGCCTTTTTTGTTGGGAAGGGCTGTCACGGCCGTGCATTCGCCCCAGGAGTTTTTGGCGCAAGAGGCGCGAGTCAAAGAGTTGAACGCCTCTGTTATTCCCGCGCCAGACAATGACAATAGTTCCGCGCGCCTTTCGCCTTGCGCCCAGCCTTGTTCGCCGCGCGTCCTCCAATCATTTGGCCTGCATCCGCAAGCGCCTTTTTCGGACGAGCGCGATTTTGCCCTCCGCCTTGAATTTTTGGAAAGCCTCTTGCGCGAGCGGCGCGTCCAAGCGGTGGGCGAGTGCGGGCTTGATTTTTTTACCCAAGAATTTTCGGCCAAGCGCGCCGCGCAGGAAAAGGCCTTCGCCGCGCAATTAGACTTGGCCGCTCGCCATAAAGTTCCCGCGATTGTCCACGCCAGAAAAGCCATGCAAGAAATTTTCGCCGCGGCGGCCGCGCTAAAAAAAGTTCCGGCCGTCGTTTTCCATTCGTTTGCGGGGACTCTTATGGACGCGCGCTCGCTTTTGTCCAAGGGAGTCAACGCATATTTTTCTTTTGGAAAGCCGCTTATGAACGGAGCCAAAAAAGCGATTCTATGCGTACGCGCTCTTCCCTTGGACCGCCTGCTTTTTGAGACCGACGCTCCCTACCAAACGCTAAGGGGCGAGAAGGCCACAAGCCCCGCCGAGATCGCCGACGTTTACCAAGCGGCCTTTGAGCTTAGAACGGCGGGGATTCCTTATGAGGCTCGGCCTTCGTTCATTGATTTTTCCGCGGAGATTGAGAAAAACTTTCGCGACGTTTTTGGCGCGTGACAAGCGGCGCTTCTTGAACTTCCTTACAGTTCGCTTGCGGCGGCTTCTGCTTCTTCAAGGCATTTTTGGTAAGCGTCGCAAAAGTCTTGGGCAAGGGCGGCCATCTCTTCTGGGCTTCTTTGGCTTGCGTCGGGCGAAACCTTTGAGCGCAAAATGTCTTCAAGCGCTTGCGCCTTGCAGCCCAATTTTGCCGCGCCGATTTGGTAGGAAGCCCCCTTTGTCTTGTGGACGATTTTCGCCGCCGCCTCAAATTCCTTCTTTTTAATAAAGTCCTTTAGCGCGTTTGGGTCAAATTTGCTTTCGTTTGCATAAGCGTCAAGCAGCATTTTATACAATTCTTTGTCGCCGTCCAAAAACGACAGTCCTTCTTTTGTGTCTAGGTATTCCGCCATGATCGCATTATAGACTGAAATGCCTTTTTCTGCTATAGTATTTTGCCATGAAGCTTTTAAAAACATTTTTTTTGCTTGACGCGATTTTCGCCGCGCTTTTTTCAGTCGCTAACATTTATTTTGGACTTGACGTCGCGGCCTTTGCCTTTCCAATCGCGCTTGCCTTTAACGCGGCTCTTTTTCATCAAATTTATTTTGGCCTCTTAAAAAACGCCTCGCGCGGCAACTTCAACGCGGCGAAAAAGCTTTTGCAGTACCAGCCCTTCGCGCACTTGGTCTCTTTCATCATCCGCCGTTCAGGGGAGAGCGGAACGTCGTTCGCCTTTGACGTGGTTTCAGTTTGCTTTTGGCTCTTGGCCTTTGTCTTTTCTTTGGCGGCCTTGCGCCTGGTTTCCGACAAGCGGCTAAAGAAAATCGCGCCGGACTGGCTGGAATTTTCCAAGCCCAAAAAGCGCAAGGGCGGATCTTGGCTGGCCTTTGAAATTTTGGATTGGGCCGACGCCTTGGTGCAGGCGGTCTTTATGGTTTTGCTTTTCCAGATTTTCTTCTTTCAGTTTTACAAGATTCCGTCGGAATCGATGGTGTCGGAGCTTTTGATCCGCGACCGCTTGATGGTTTCAAAAATCACAAGCGGGCCAAAGTTCCCTCTGACAAAAGTCGGGCTTCCGACATTCAAAAAGTACAAGAGGGGCGACATAGTCGTGTTCCGAAATCCCCATTACGCAGGCGGAAGGAAGGAAGAAGTAAAGTCTGTTGTGTCCGAGCTTGTTTACATGCTTACGTTCACCACGGTGAATTTGAACGTAGACAAAAACGGACAAGTCAAGGCCGACCCCTTGGTAAAGCGCTTGGTTGGCCTTCCGGGCGAGCAGCTTATGATGGTGAACGGAATCCTTTATTCCAGGACAAAGGATTCGCCGCGCTTTTCTCCGGTTCAAGAGGACTCAAAATGGGCCAACTACAACCTTAACGAAAAAAGCCCTGAGCTAAAGCGCCTTATCCAAGAGTTCCCGATAAGCCAAGAAGGCTACGAAGAAATGCTGGCCCTTGAAAAAGAGCGCGACTCGATGGACATAAGCGCCGTCCAAAAAGAATGCGAACGCCTGGCCTGGGATTTTTGGCGCTTGGCTCGCGGCGACAAGCTGGGCAAGGCCAAAAAAGACTTGCTTTCGGACAGCGAGCTTTTTGAGTACAACTTGCTCCGCGACAACTATTCCTTGACGACAAAACTGCTGGCGGCGGGGCAGGACGGCGTTGAATGGTTCCACGCCTTTATGACGGACTGGACAAAAACTGCCGCGCCTCAAGTTAAGGACGGCCTTTACGGCGGCGACTTGTATTCGGACTCAAACTTTAGGCTGAACCTTATGCTAAAGCTTTGCGTCGGAAAATTCGTTTTGAGGAACGCCCAGCTAATCCAAAGCGGACTTCCGTATTCAAGCCTTGTTGACGACTCGGAGATCAGGGGCCTTTGGGACCGCGCCCAGCTTTTGCAAAGCTACATAAATTATTTGGACAGAAGAAACATGCCGGTTTTTCCGGCCAACCAGGCGGACGGCTCTCCAAGCTACATTCCCGACGGCTGCTACTTTATGATGGGCGACAACCGCTTCAATTCCCTGGACATGAGGCACTGTTATGAGGAACGCATGGAGCCGCTTACGCCTTATGACGAATATTCGGTCTACTACTACACCAATATGGAGCCGCAATTCGTAAGCCAAGACAAAATTTTGGGCACAACGGAATTCCGCTTTTGGCCCAAGGGCCGCATCGGTTTCTTGCGCTAGTTGAACAAAAGCGCGGTCTATGATAGAATAATCCAATTATGATTATTGACAAAATTTTGACCGCGATTTTTGGCTCGGCCAACGACCGCGAAGTAAAAAAACTGCGCCCGATTGTGGACCAAATCAACGCCCGCGAGGAATGGGCGGCCTCTCTCAAAGACGAAGACTTTGCAAAGCAAACAAAAATATTCAAGGAAGAGCTTGCCGCGGGCAAGACGCTGGACGACATTTTAGTCGACGCCTTTGCCTTGGCGCGCGAGGCGGCCAAGCGCGTTTTGGGCGAGCGTCCCTACGACGTCCAGCTTATGGGCGCCTTGGTCCTTCACTCAGGCCGAATCACCGAAATGAAAACCGGCGAAGGAAAGACCTTGATGTGCGTCGCCGCCGTCTACCTTAACTCTCTAAGCGGAAAGGGCGTCCACATCGTCACGGTCAACGACTACCTTGCCGAGCGCGACGCCGCTTGGATGCGCCCGGTTTACGGCTTGCTTGGCCAGACTGTCGGAACAATCCTTTCCAACATGGACAACGACGCGCGTCGTGCGGCCTACGCTTGCGACATCACTTACGGAACCAACAACGAGTTCGGCTTTGACTACCTTCGCGACAACATGGTCGTGGACCTTTCAAACAAGGTTCAGCGCGGCTTTAACTTTTGCGTTGTCGACGAAATCGACTCAATCTTGATTGACGAAGCGAGAACTCCGCTTATCATCAGCGGAGCCGGGGAGGACGACACTTACAAGTATCACGAAGTCGACAAATACATTAAGGAGCTTACCGAAGTTCCCAAAGACCCCAAGACCGGAGACTATCCCGACGAAGTTCAGATGACTCCCGAGGAGCGAGCGGCGCTTCCCGGAGACTACACGCTTGACGAAAAGAGCAAGCGCGTTTCTTTCACCGACAAGGGAATGAACCATATCGACGCGATTTTGCATCAGCACAACTTGATTCCGGCCGGGACGACTGTGTTTGACTCGGAAAACTTTGAGTTTGTCCATTACTTTACCCAAGCCCTCCGCGCGCACAAGCTTTACAAAGCCGAAGTCGACTACCTTGTGAAAGACGGCCAGGTAATGATCGTCGACGAATTCACCGGCCGCGTTTTGGAAGGAAGGCGCTACGGCGACGGCTTGCACCAAGCGATCGAGGCCAAAGAGCATCTTAGAATCGCGCAGCGAAACCGCACGATGGCGACAATCACGTTCCAAAACTTCTTTAGAATGTACTCAAAGCTTTCGGGCATGACCGGAACCGCGGCCACCGAAGCGATAGAGTTCAACAAAATCTACAAGCTTGACGTCGTCGCCATTCCGACAAACCGCCCCGTCGCGCGCAAGGACGAAAACGACGAGGTTTACCTAAACGAAAGCGACAAGTGGGAGGCGATTTGCAAAGAGATTCAAGCCGCCCGCGAAAAAGGCCAGCCGGTTTTGGTCGGAACTATCTCGGTCGAAAAGTCTGAGCGCCTTAGCGCGCTCCTTACCAAAAAAGGAATCCGCCACGAAGTCTTGAACGCAAAGAACCACGCCCGCGAAGCCGCGATCATCGCCGAAGCCGGCGCCAAGGGGGCGGTTACGATCGCCACCAACATGGCCGGCCGCGGAACCGACATCAAGCTTGGCGGAAACCCCGAGATGCGCGCCAGAAAGAGAGCCGGCGCTGAAGCCACAAAGGAACAGTACGAGGCCGCGCTCGCGATAGAAAAAGAGCAGTGGAAAAAAGACTACGAGGAAGTCAGAAGCCTTGGCGGCCTTTACGTAATCGGTTCAGAGCGCCATGAAAGCCGCCGCATCGACAACCAGCTTCGCGGCCGCTCCGGACGCCAGGGAGACCCGGGCCGCTCCAAGTTCTACATATCAATGGACGACGACCTTATGCGCTTGTTCGGCGGCGAGCGAATGAAGAACATTATGACCCGCATCGGAATGCAGCCCGGCGAGCCGATTGACCATCCGATGCTTAACAAGGCTGTAGAGCGCGCCCAGCATAAGGTTGAGGAGCGCAACTTTGAAATCCGAAAGCACCTTCTTGACTACGACGACGTCCTTAACGAGCAGCGCTCTGTGATTTACGAGCAGCGCGACGCGATATTGGCCGACAACGATTTGAGCGGCCGCGTCTTTAACAACGCCAAGGATTTCTTGACGGACTTGTTCGCGCAGTACGGCCGCAAGGGCAACGAAAAGGAAATCGGCGAGCAGGTTAAGAGCGTCTTTGGCTTGCAGCTTCCGCCCGAGCGCTTGACCATCGAGGCGATAGAAAGCGAGCTGCAAAACGACATAACGCAAAAGGAAACCCTTGTCGGAAAAGAAAATCTCAACATGTTCATCCGCTACCAATACATTCAAGTCATCGACAAAAAGTGGCTTGACCAGTTGGAAGCCTTGGAAGCCTTGCGCGAGGCCGTAAGCCTTAGAACTTACAGCAGCAAGAATCCTTTGACTGAATACAAGATTGACGGCTTTAACATTTTCTACGACGCGCTTGATTCTATAAGACAGACGATAATTTCTCGTTTGTTCAAGGTCCGAATCCAGCTTAGCCCAGAAGCTTTGGCCGAGCGCCAGAGGCAGCAAGAGGCCGCCCGCATGAGCGCCCTTAACGCCCGCCACGACGAGACCGGCCAAAACTTTGGAGAGGCGCCCGCCGCGCGTCCTAGCGCCTTTGACGGAGACGCCGCAAGAAGGCAGGCGGCAGGCGGAGCCATGCAAAGGAGCAGGCAAGGCGCCTCTGTAACTGTCCGGCGGACGATTCCAAAAGTAGGCCGCAACGATCCTTGTCCTTGCGGAAGCGGAAAAAAATACAAGCAGTGCCATGGCAGGAATGAATAGGCTTTTTGCCGCTTCGCTTTTGGCCGTTTTTTCCGCCTGCTTTTTTTCTTGCAAAAAGGCGGGGAGCGTTGCTAGCGTAAAAAGACAAGAATTGTTTTCGCTTAAGTATGGTTCCTTTGAGGAGCAGTTGAACCTGGCCGGCGGCCTTAACGCGACCGGCGCGGTCAACACGGCGATAGCCATGCGCGACGGTTTTTTCTACATTTCAAACGGCGAGTCGCAAAAGATTTTGGAACTAAACTCTTACGGCGACTTGCTGACCCTTTACCATAATCCTGAAACAAATCCGACGCCGCTTTTTGACAACTCTGACTCAAGGCAGGGCTCTTCAAAAAACGTCAGCACAAGAAAAACCGTTGACTATCCTTTTAACGCTCCGTCTCTTTTGGCCTTGGACTCAAGCAAGTACATTTACGTCGCCGAAACCCTTCCCAAGGAAAGGCAGGAGACCGGCGACAACAAGATTCTTTTGCAGGTCGTCTTGCGCTTTAACTCAAATTCTTTTGTCGACTACATTGGCCAGCAGGGCGTGGGCGGAACTCCATTTCCCTTTATCCGGAACATTTATGTAACCCAAGACGACTGCCTTGTGGTTGTCTGCGTCGTAAACGAAGGCTTTCAGGTTTTTAGATACAATCCGCAAGGCTTTCCCTTGTCGGAGACCTTGATAAAGTATTCTGACGCGCCCGAATACGGAGAGGCCAAGATGGGCGTCACAAAATACGCCGAAATAGAGAACGTGATTCCAGATCCCGCGTCCGACCGCTTGTTCGTAAAGGCTGATTACTACGAAACTTCGATTGACGTTTCTAGCAAGGCTCAGAACGGAATTTCGGATCCTGTGAGCGTGGTCTTCCCATATGACTTAAAGAAAGGCTCTTTTGGAAGCGGAATGGAAATTCCCCCTTACGAAGAGACGATTTCAGACGGCTTTTCAAAGCAAGTATACAAGCTGCCTTACGACATGGTCGGCGCCACAAAGAACGGCTGGCTTTTCTTTTCTATCGCGCTTGAATCCGGCTGCATGGTTCAAATGATAAACTTGGAGTCGGGACGCGTTGTTAGAAGGCAGTTGAATTTTGACGCGTCCAGCGTCGTCTACAGCTCTTATTCCTTGAGCGACACGGGCATCGTCAGCGCGCTTTTGGCTGAACGCGACAAGGCGAAGGTTGTTTGGTGGAGAACCGACGCTTTGGTTGACCAATGATTTTGGCGAGGAGGGGACATGGCTTTTTACGACAACATTCCGGAAAGCAATAGTCCGGAGCAAGACGCGGAAGAAAACCTTGTCTTTCGCTACAACCGCCAAGAGAGGATAAAAAACGCGCCAAAAATCGTTCAGGACTATTATGCCGGAAGGCTTAATCCAACAAAGGGCCTTTTTAAGGTTTTGGTCGCTACAAAGTTCAACCGCTTTATGCTTTTTACAGTCGCGCTTTGTTTTGCCGTTCTTCTAATCGTTAAAGTGTTTGGAAACAGGCCCAACATAGCGACCGTTTCCGGCTTTGAGCTTGAGCTAAGCGCTTTTAAATACGATGAAAGCGTTTACGCCCAAATAAAAATTCATCCGCTAAAAAAAAGCTTGGCTGACAAAAATTTTCCGATAGAGCGATATATTAAAGACCGCGAGAAAATTTTGGCGGCTTTTTCCTTTGTGGACGTTGACGGACAAACTTTGGACAAAATTCAAAAATCCGCGGAAATCGAAAAAAAGGCTTTTTTTATAAGGACAAACAGTTCAGATTATGATATAATGAAAGTCGACGCTGTCGTTGACATTTTAGGCCAAAAAGTTGATTTGACTTCAAATGTCGCGCGGCGCGAATAAAAAAAAGGCAGGGTGAGTTATGGCGCAGTTTTATTGCTTGTCAGTCATATTGAGCGTTTTGTGCGGCTTGATTTTGATTTATTCTCAGGGTGAAAGTTTTAGCGACGATTCCTTTGGAGAAACGGCGGAAAAGAAATCCATTCCGGCTTTTGAAAAAATCCAGGAAAGCTTGGCGGGTGAGTCGCTTTTTTCAAACGAGCTTTTCAGGCTTGTGTGCGGAGCCTTGTGTTTTGTCACTGGCTTTGTGATTTTCTTCGTTCCGTATAATGGAATTTCCGTCATAGGCGATTTGCTTCCTTCTTTCGCTTGCCTTTTCGCCGGAGCGGGCGTTTTGCTTGGCTATTTTGAGGAAAAAAGCGATTCCTTCGTGATGCCGGACTTTTTGGAAAACGCCTTTTCCTCAAACAGGCTTTACATAGGAATTGGCTCGATGCTTGTTGGAATCGTTCACTTTATTTTGCCCGGAGTTCCTTTGCTATGAAAAGTTCAGTCGCCTGCGTGATTCTTGGAAAAACTATTGAGACGCGGAATAAAGTTTTGATTGCCCGCCGCGCTCAAGTGGGCGACATGGGCGGCCGTTGGGAATTGCCGGGCGGAAAGGTTGATGGCAATGAAAGCGACCGAGACGCGATAGTCCGCGAGATGTTGGAGGAATTTGGCGAGAACGTCTTGGTCGGCGAGCGAATCGCCACAACGCAATTTGAGCATAAAGGAAAGGCGTCTGAATTGCGCGCTTATGAGGTCTTTTTTTGCAACGACGGCTTGGAAAAGCCTTTCGCTTTGACAGAGCACACTGAATATAAGTGGGTGGACTTTGACAATCTTCCGACTGAAAATTTTGTTGACTCGGACTTGAAAATTTTGCCGGAAGTGAAAAAATACATTGAGAAAAATTATGAAAGCAGCTAAAAGCATTTTGCCGTTGTTCTTTTTATTTTCTCTTTTTTTCTTCGCTCTTTCTTCCTGCAAGAGGAGCGAGGCTTCGGAAATTGTCCTTGACAATTCCGACCCCTTGGCGCTTGCCCCTGACGTGCGCTGGGCTGTAGTCATAGAGCCTTACGCGGCTTTTAGAGAGGAGCTTTCTTGGGACGCCGAGGCCACCGATTATTGCAAGCAAGGAGAACTCTTTCCGATTTTGGCGAGCGCTTTGGCGAACGAAGAAAACGGTGGCGAAGCTTGGTACCGTTTTGATAACGGCTGGCTTCCAGCTTCGGCGATTACCGTTTATCCCAATAAATTAAGGGCGCTAAAAGCCGCCGCTTCGCTGGGGGCAAAAAAATGAAGGCCGAGCAAAAGGAAACGCTTTATCAAATTCTAAAAAAAAGTTCGGGCGCTCTTCTTGGATACACGGCCAAGGAATTTTCTGTTGATCCGCAATTTGCTGACGACATTGAAAGGCCAGTCGCGCCGCCGCAAGCGCAAGCCGCTCCGTCGTATGCTAAAAATCCAGATCCAGTTCAAGGGCAGCCTTTTGTCATTGAAAGCGCCGGCGCGACAATTGATTCCGTAAACAAAAAAATAATCTCTTGCGCTCGATGCGGCCTTTCAAAGACTAGAAGAAACGTTGTTCCCGGCGAAGGCGTCGAAAATCCGCTTGTTCTTGTCGTTGGCGAGGGACCCGGCGCCGATGAGGACGAGCAGGGACGACCCTTTGTCGGAAAGGCCGGCCAGCTTTTGGACAAAATGCTTTCCGCGATAAATTTAAGCCGCCAAAAAAACTGCTACATAGCCAATATCGTAAAATGCCGCCCGCCGATGAACCGGGATCCGTCTCCGGAAGAAAGCCAGGCCTGCCGCTCTTTTTTAGACGCGCAAATACATGTCCTTAAGCCCAAGATGATTTTGGCCATGGGCCGCGTAGCATTGCAAAATTTATTGGACACTTCGATTGGCATTAACAAAATGCGCGGCCAGTTCGTTGACTTTAAAGGCATTCCCTTTATGGCAACCTACCATCCCAGCGCTCTTTTGCGCGACGAAAGCTTAAAGCGGCCCGCGTGGGAAGACCTAAAGGCTTTTAAACAAAAATTGCTTGAGATTTGTCCGGACTACGACAAATGAAGTATTTGCAAATCGCGCTGAATGTTCCCTCAAACCAAACCTTTACCTATGCCAATGTTGAGGCTGGAAAGCGGGTCGCGCAAGAGGAAAAAGCCCAAAAGGATTTGATTCCCCAAAAAAGAGCGCGCAAAGTTGATTCATTTGAGGCTCGCGTCGGAAGCCGCGCAGAAGTCATGTTCGGCAATAAAAGAATGATTGGAATCATTACGGATGTCTTTGACACGCTTCCCAAAGACCTTTCTTTTGACGCGCGGAAAATAAGAAAAATACTTAGGGTTTTGGACGAAAGCCCCTTGCTGTCTAGCGAGCTCTTGGACTTGGGCCGCTGGATAAGCGATTTTTACTTGTGCCCGATCGGGGAAGTCTTGCGCTCTATGATTCCTGACGCCAAGAAAGTAGGCGAGACGGGCTTTCTTTCGTCTGTTGACGCTGATTCCTTTGAGGGAAAAAACGAGCTTTCGGAAGAGCAGGCCCAGGCAGTCAAAGCGATTGTGGATGGCGAAAAGGCGTCCGGCAAGGAAGCGCGCCTTTACCATTATCTTTACGGCTCGACAGGAAGCGGAAAGACCGAAGTTTTTTTGAGCGCGGCGGAAAAAATTTTGGAAAAGGGCCGGGGCGTTTTGTATTTGGTTCCCGAAATTGGCCTTACGCCCCAAGTTGTAAGCGCCGTCACGCGCCGCTTTGGGCCAACCGCGGCTATTTTGCATTCCGAGCTCACTTCCGCGCAAAAGCTTGGCGAATGGAAGCGGATTGTCCAAAAAGAGGCTAGGGTGGTCATTGGGGCAAGAAGCGCGGTCTTCGCTCCGATTCCTGATTTGGGCTTGATTATAATTGACGAGGAGCATGACTCTTCATACAAGTCCGGAAACTCGCCCCGCTACCACGCCAGGCAAGTCGCCATGCGCCGCGCTTCAAAACTGCGGATTCCCTTGGTGATGGGAAGCGCGACTCCCAGCGTCGAGGCATGGAAAGCGATGAGTGACGGCCAGTTCATCGTTCATCGCCTTACAAAAAGGCTTTCCGGCGGAAAGATGCCCATAATCGCCGCGGTTGACTTGGCGCGGCAAAAAATGGACGGCTCGATTTCTCCCGCGCTAGAGGAAGAAATTCGGGCCGCGCTAAAAGAAAAGCGGCAAACTATTTTGTTCTTGAACCGGCGCGGCTTTAACCATGTATTTAGATGCGCTTCATGCGGCTTTGAGATGAAGTGCAAGAATTGCTCCGTTCCAATGACTTACCACAAAAAGCAAAACCGCTTGGTGTGCCATTATTGCTCCTACTCAGTCGAGCCTTTTAGGGTTTGCCCGCAATGCGGCTCCGTTGACATCGGTTACTTTGGCTTTGGAACGGAATTCATCGAAAGCGAAGTCCAGTCAAAATTTCCAAACGCTAGGGCCTTGCGCTTGGACACGGACTCGGTTGGCAAAAAGGGCGAACTGGAAGAAAAAATCGCCGCGTTCAAAAAAGGAGGCTACGACATTTTGCTTGGAACGCAAATGATAGCCAAAGGCCTGAACTTTCCTTCGCTAAAGTTGGTCGGCGTGATTTTGGCCGACACGTCGCTTCACTTGCCCGACTTTAGGGCGGCGGAAAAAACCTTTAGCCTTATAACGCAAGTGGCGGGCAGGGCCGGCCGCTTTTTTCCAGACGGAAAAGTCTTGGTGCAAACGTATTCTCCAAACAATCCCGCGGTCTATTGCGCCTGCCATTCGCGGCAAAAAGAATTTTACGAGCAGGAGCTTTCGACAAGAAAGCTTTTGAATTTTCCTCCGTATTCCCGCCTCTTGCGCCTTGTTTTTAGAAGCATGGTTCAAAGCGACGCGGAGGCCTTTGCCGGTGACGCCTATAAAATTTTGTCAGAGACCTTGGATTCGTTTAAGAAAAAGCGCCTTTCCGGCGCCGAGGAAACTGAAATATTGGGCCCAAGCGCTTGCCCCCTTGAAAAAATCAATTCAAATTACAGAAGCCAGATATTGCTTAGGGGGCCTTCGGTGGCTGTCTTGCAAAGAGTCGCCGCAAGCTTGATTTACGGTTACAGGGCAAAGGCGGGCGTTTACATTGAAGTTGACGTCGATCCTGTAAGCCTGTTATAGCGGGATGCAGTCCGCAAGCGAAGCGTTGCGGCTTACGAACTATTATTGTTTTTCGGTGGTTTGTTTTTGCCGCTAAACGTGCCGCCTTACGCCGTCAAATTTCACTTGCCACAAAAAAAGTCCGTCGGGCATAGCGGTGGGGCCTGCCTTGGAACGGTCGCAAGACATAAGCGCTTTCTTAAAGTCGGCGGCGCCTTTTTTGTTTTTGTCAAAGTCAATAAAGGTTCCTGTAAGAGAGCGGACCATGCGGTACAAAAAAGCGTTGGCCTCTATTTCGAAAACGATTTTCTTTTGTCCAAATGAATCCTCTTCCTCAAAGAAAAAGGCCTTGTCTATGTAGCGCTTTGTCGAAAGGCTTGCGTCGCCCGCGCCGGCGAATGTCTTGCAATCCAATTCGCCGCGCAAGACGGCCGCCATCTCGTTAAGGTTTTGAATGTTCGGCTGGTGCTTTATTGGCCAAACATAGCGGCTGGAGGCCGCGCAGGGGATTTGCTTTGGCAAAATAAAGTATCGGTAGACGCGGCTTGTCGCGCTAAAGCGGGCCGAAAAGTCTTGGCCAACGGCGCGGGCTTCGTTGACCCTGACGTCGCGCGGCAAAAAATTGTTCAAGGCCTTTGGAATGTTTTGGTCTGGAATAGAATCGACGGGACACAAAAAATTCGCGGCTTGCGCTTTTGCGTGCACGCCTGAATCGGTGCGGCCGGATCCCTGCAAATTGATTTTTTGTCCAAAAAGCTTTTCAAGCGCCGTCTCAAGCTCGCCTTGGACGCTTCTTTGTTCGTCCTGCCGTTGCCAGCCGCAAAAATCCGTTCCGTCGTATGAAATGGAAAGAAGAATGTTTTTGGCCATCTATGCCCGCCGCGCCGTCATTCAATCGCTATGTCAGCGTCGCCCAAAACTTTGTTTAGGTTGTCGTAAAGGTTTCGCGAATGCTCCAAAAGCGGGCCCGGCTTTTCCTTGGTGGACTTTCCCAAGCCAAAAATGCGCGCGATGGCGATTTTTGATTCGTCCAGCTTTTTTAGGCGCAAGGCCTGGTCCTCTGTCTGGCCGTACTTGTATTCCAAAAGGCCGCACAAGTAGATGACACCGTCCCAACCGTAGTTTTTGTCGGTGTCCGGGCCCATGTTGGCCAATGTTGAGCTTTTTTCGACGCGCTTGGACTCGTTTATCACGGCTTGCTGGTAAAAGAAAATCGCCTTTTGGTAAAAGACCTTGGCCACCATGTCAAAGTTGTGGTCTGGAACCTCTTCGTTTAGCTCGTTGCAAAGCCAGGCCAAGCGCAGGCTAAGGATCGCGCGCTTCATGGTCGGAAGGTATGCAAAGTCAACTTCGTCGTAAGTCAATATGGCCAAAAAGTACATGGCCGCGCCGTCCAATAGGTTGCGGTTTCGCGTAAGGTTGTAGTAGGGGAAAATCATGTTGGTGAATTTTTTGCGCGCTTCCATCGTTTCGTAAATTCGGTCAAGCGAGGCCTGGTCCTTTATTTCGTTGAAGTCGTTCCAAAAAAAGGCTGAATGGCAGTTGGGGCAGGCGCCAATCGCGTAAATCAAGGGGTTTATCTTTCCGTAGCGGGCTGTGGGAATGTATTCTCGGTGAAGCTCTTCTGTCAAGGCGCCTGCGTTAAGGCGGCCGCTTCCGGTAAGCATTTCTTCGCGCTGAAAGTCCTTTTGGCAAACAGGACAGCGAATTTTTGTCTTTGACCAATAAGAGACGGCAAGCGGTTTTTTGGGGCCAGTGTCCTTTTTAAATTTGGTGTACATACTCCCACTATATCAAAAAGCGGACGGAATTTCAAGTTTAATTCCGTCCGCTTTTTTTTTGTTGCCTTTAGATTATTGTTCCAGCCGGAATTACCGCGTTCTTTCGGATTACGATGATTCCGTCGGCGCTGTAGAACATTCCGTGGTCGCCATCCTCGTATTTCTTTCCAGAAACGTTAATCTGGCAGTTTTCGCCTATGCGGGCGTTTTTGTCGATGATAGTCTTTTCAATGTGGCAGTGCTTTCCGATTCCGATGTTGGGAAGCCCCGCCTTTTTGTTGCTTTCCTTTTCTTCGTTAGACTCGTAGTAGTCGGCTCCCATGATGATTGTTCCCTTAAGGATAGTTCCGGCTTCGACGATTGAGCGGACTCCGATGACCGACTTTGTGACCATTGAGTCGGTGATTATGCAGCCGTCGCTTGTGAGCGAGGCCGTGATGTCGGCGTGGTTCATTTTGCAAGGCGGAAGGTTTCTCGCGTGGGTGTAAATGGGCTGGGCCTCGTCAAAGAGGTTGAATTTTGGCTCTGGATTGGTAAGGTCAAGCGTGGCCTCGTAGAAGCTTCTGATTGTTCCGATGTCTTCCCAATAGCCGTCAAAGACGTAAGAGTTGATTTTCTTGGTCTTTATGGCCATCGGAATGATTTCCTTTCCAAAGTCGGTCTTGTCGTTGTCCAAGACTTCTTCCATCGTCGAGGCGTTGAAAATGTAAATGCCCATGCTGGCAAGGTATTCTTTTTCGGGCGGCAAGTCGGGGTTCCTGGCGGCGGCGGGAATCTTCCAGTCGTCGATGTTCATGTCCGGCTTGGGTTTTTCCATGAATTCCGTTATGCGGTTTTTGTCGTCGATTTTCATTATGCCAAAGCCGGAGGCGTCGCGGCGGTTGACGGCTGTCGTGGCGATTGTGACGTCCGCTCCGCTGGCCACGTGCGCGTTGAAGAAGGCTTGCAAGTCCATGTGGTAAAGCTGGTCGCCCGACAAAATGATGTAGTGGCTGGGGTTCTGCGCCTTAAAGTGGACGAAGTTCTTGCGAACCGAGTCCGCCGTTCCCTCGTACCAGCCTGAATGTTCCAGCGTCTGCTCCGCCGCCAAAATTTCAACGAAGCCCTTTGAAAAGCGGTCAAAATTGTAGGAGTTGGTGATGTGCAAGTGGAGCGAGGCTGAGTTGAATTGTGTCAAAAGGTAAATCTTTTTAAAGCCTGAATTAATGCAGTTTGAAAGGGGGATGTCTACGATTCTGTATTTTCCGCCGAACGAAACGGCCGGCTTTGAGCGGTCTTTTGTAAGCGGGTAGAGGCGGGTTCCCTTTCCGCCTCCCAAAATAAGGGCCAAAACGCGAGATGTGTCAACCTTGTTGGACATTTTTTTCCTCCGAAAATCTAATAAAATCAAATGTTTTTCTATAAATATAGAAATATTATAAACCCGTTCTTTTAATAAAGCAAGAAAAAAAACGATTTTTTTTAAAACTAGACAAATTCCCCTTTCCGCGCTATAATTTAAGGCTAGGTATAAAATGGATTCATCGTGCACAATCATTGTTCCGGACGCCGACGTTCTTACCAAGCTGTGCGGAACAAACGACAGCAACTTAAAACTCATAGAAGAAAGCCTTGGCGCCACGATTTACGCCCGCGGAAACGAGCTTTGCGTCGAGGAAGAAAATCCGGACATTCAGCGCAGGTTTAAGTTCATCGTTGACAGAATCATAGACGAAATTGAGGACGGGGCCGCGGATTCCGCGGACGCCGTCGCTTCCATTTTAAATACAAACGCAAGGGCGGACCAAAATTCAATTAACATTGTAGTTCCCGGAGGCCTTAGGCGGGTCTATCCAAAGACGCAAAACCAGGCCGACTACATCGCCTTGATGCGAAAGCATGACATGGTCTTTTGCGTAGGGCCGGCCGGAAGCGGAAAAACCTTCCTGGCCATAGCCGAGGCCTTGCGCCTTGTCCTTTCAAAGCAGGCCAGGGGAATCGTCTTGACCCGTCCGGTCGTGGAGGCCGGCGAAAATCTCGGCTACCTTCCAGGCGACTTGGAGCAAAAGACGGCCCCCTACTTGCGGCCCCTTTACGACGCGATGGAGATGATTCTTCCCCGCGACACTGTCGCCCGCCTGTTGGAAAGCCGCATAATAGAAACCGCTCCCTTGGCCTATATGCGCGGCCGCACTTTTTGCGACAAAATACTCATCCTTGACGAAGCCCAAAACACAAGCCAAGAGCAAATGAAAATGTTCTTGACCAGAATGGGAAGCGGTTCCAAGGTGTTCATAACCGGCGACTTGACGCAAGTCGATTTGCCGAACAAAGTTCAAAGCGGGCTTACGCAGGCTTTGGCGCTTCTTTCCCGCGTTCCTGAAATCGGAATGATGAGAATGACAGGCCAAGACGTTTCGCGCAATCCGCTTGTAAAAAAAATTGTTAAGGCGTATGAAAATGACACAAACAAAAACTGAAGTCGTTGGCGCTAAGCCCGCGAGCGCTTTTAAAATCGCGGCTAAAAAACAGCTTCCGCGAGCGGTTACAGCTGGCATCGCTTTTTTGGCGATGTCCATTGTGGCTTTCTTCAATGTAAGCCGCAGCTTGACTGTAGCCTCTTTCGCCCTTGACGAATACGAAATCGGACAAGTCGCGGACAGGACAATCATCGCGGACCGCAGCCTCCCGGGAACGATGGAGTATCCCACCGTTGTCCAAAAGGGCGAGAAAGTGATAAAGAAGGGCTTTGTGATTACCGAAGAGGCCTACAGAAAGCTTGAAAAAATGGCGAACATCCACGAGTACATCGACTACAGGGCCTTTGCCGATTCCTTGATTTATCTTGCCCTTTTGACGGTTTTGTGGTTCTTCCTTTTCTCAAAGGCCTTGATTGGCCATACCGTGCGCTTAAAGGAATCCATTGTCAGCGTCATTTTCTTTTTGGCGGTTTTCGCAAGCGGAGTTTTCACAAGGAAGCTCAATTTCGCTTCCGGCTCTCCGTTCACGCTTTGCGTTTTCATGCCAATGTCTTTGTTCATTTTTTTAATCGTAATTCTTTTTGGCGAAAAGCAAGCGGTCTTCTTTGCCTTGATAAGCGCGCTTGGGCTTTTGAACGCCTCAAATTTCAACATAACTGTTTTCCTTTACGCGCTTGTGTCCGGCTTTGCCGCGTGCAGAATCGCGCGAAAGCTTGAGAACCGCATCCAATTGGTTTTCGCTGCCTTGATTACGGCAATGGTGAATGTCGTGACGGCCTTTTTGCTTAAGGTTATCTTCAACGAGAATTTTGACGGCTCGGGCATAATCGCCTTTGGACTAGCGATAAACGGCTTCTTTAGCGGAATCCTCGCGCTTGGCTTTATCACGCCGCTTGAGCAAATCTTGAACACGGCCTCGGTCTTTAGGCTTACCGATTTAAGCGACTTGAACAATCCGATAATGCGAAAAATGCTTTTGACCGCGAGCGGCACTTACAACCATTCCTTGATGGTAGCCCAGCTTGCGGAAAACGCCTGCAAGGCGATAGGGGCGAACTCCCTTGTCGCTCGCGTCGGAGCCTACTATCACGACATGGGAAAAATCGAGCAAAGCGAGTATTTTGTCGAGAACCAAAGCGGCGAGAACAAGCACGACGAGATTAATCCAAACCTTTCCGTTTCGATAATTCGAAGCCATGTAAAGAAGGGCGTTGAGATGGCGCTTTCAATGAGGCTTCCAAAGCAAGTGATTGACATAATTAGCGAGCATCATGGAAACGGCGTAATGCAATACTTTTACCAAGAGGCCCTTAAGGAAAATCCAGACGCCAAGGCGGAGGACTTCTCTTATTTTGGAAATCCGCCCACAAGCCGCGAAAGCGGAGTCGTTATGCTTGCCGACACTGTCGAGGCCGCCTGCCGCACTTTGGACAAGCCGACCGTTCCGCGCCTGGAAAAATTCATCCACACTTTGATAGACGCAAAAATGCAGGCTGGCCAGCTTAAGAACTGCGCCTTGACTTTTGGAGAACTGACTAAAATTCAGGAAAGCTTCGCCTCGATTTTGGCGGGCTACTATCATTCAAGGATTGAATATCCCGACCAAAAAGACCCGGACGCTCCAGACAAGGAAAAAGAGAAGGAAAAGGAAGGCAGGGGCTCAAAAAAAACAAAGGGCGAAGGTAAGTCCGATGGCAAATAGATTTTTGGTCAGCGCGGACGGAATCGACGAGCCTGCATGGATGATGAACGTCGAGCCTTTTTTGCAAAAGGTGGCGGCGGAACTTGAATTTGACGGACAGGAAGCTTCGATTCTGTTTTGCGGCGACAAAACGATTCAGGAATTGAACAAGAATTACCGTAACATTGACGCGGCGACAGATGTTCTTTCTTTTGAGAACGGAGAAAAATTTACGGACGAGGACGGAAGCCAGTGGACTTTGGCCGGCGACATCGCCGTCAGCGTTGACACATTGAAAAAAAACGCCGAATATTTCGGCATTGATGAAAATTCCGAACTAAAGCGCCTTTTGCTTCACGGGCTTTTGCACCTTAACGGCTACGACCACGGGGAGGAGCACATAGAGAAGGGCAAGGCGCCTGAATGCGAGATGCTTAGATTGCAGGAAGAAATTCTTTTAAAATATGAAGGGGAAAAAATAATTTAGCTTTATGGGACTGTTCAAGCATAAAAAAGAAAGCAGCGAAGAAGAAGCCAAGCGGGAGATTCTAAACGAAGAGAAAAAAGACATGATTCGCGGAATCGAGGACTTGTCCGAAACTAGCGTAAAGGAAGTCATGGTTCCGCGCATCGACGTTGACTTCATTAACATCAACACTCCGGGCCAGGAGCTTTTGGAAAAAATCGCGGCGAGCGGCCACTCGCGCTTTCCGGTTTACGCGGACTCAATCGATAACGTTGTCGGCGTCCTTTACGTAAAGGACATGATCCGCTGCTTCAGCAAGAACGAGGAAATCGCCTTGGACAAAATCATCCGCAAGGCCTTCTTTGTTCCAGAGTCCAAGCGCATAGACAGCCTTTTGCGCGAGTTCAAGAGGCGCCATGTCCACATCGCGCTGGCCGTCGACGAGTACGGCGGAATTTCCGGCATCGTCTGCATGGAAGACATCATCGAGGAAATCGTAGGCGACATTCAGGACGAGTTTGACAACGAGCGCGAGGACATCATTCCTCTTGGCCCCAACGTTTGGCTTTGCGACGCCCGGACCAGCCTTGACGACTTGAATGAGACGATCGGCTCTGAATTTCCGGTCGAGGATTTTGACACCTTGGGCGGCTTTGTCTTTGACATGTTCGGAAAAATTCCGGTAAAATACGAAAAGCATTCTTGGAATAATTACGATTTTATTGTGCAGGACATGGAAGGCCACAGAATAAACGTGATTAAGGTCATTCAAAAAAACGGGGAAAACAATGACGGTGGGAAAAAGGAATCAGGCGAGTAGCTCTTTTTTGGCGCGAAAAAGAATTTTCGCCTCTTTGGCGTGCGCGGCGCTTTTGTCAGCGTTCGCTTTTGGACAGAACGCTAAAAGCGCCTCTTATTTGTTTGAAGAGGGAAAGAATTTCCAAGACGAGCGCGATTGGTGGAACGCAAGCGAAAAATACCAAGAGGCGCTTAAAGCCAACCCTTCCTATGCGGACGCTTGGTTCCGCTTGGCGCAGTGTGTTTATCAAATGAATCAAAGCGAGGCCGCGCTGGAGTATTTGCAGAGCGCCAAGAAATACGCTCCTGGCCGAAGCGACATGCTTAACCTTGAGGGAATGGCGATGATTTCCTTGGGCCGCCTTGACGAGGCCCAAAAGATTTTTGAAGGAATCCAGAAAAAATATCCCAACGACATAGACTCCCGCTTTGGCTTGGCGGAACTCAATCTTTTTAAGGGCCGGGTGTCAGGCGCCGAAAGCCTTTATTCCGACGCGCTAAAAAGAAATCCAGGCTCGTCCAAGGCCTTGCTTTCTTTGGCCTTGATAAGCGCCGAGCTTGGAAAGGACAAGCAGGCTGAAACTTTTGTGAACCAGGCAATACAATCCCACGCTGAAAATCCTCAGGCGCATTACGTCGCTTCTTACTTAAGCCTAAAGAAAGGTGACGCTGCCGCGGCCGAAAAAAGATGCCTTGCGGCGATTCAAGTTGACTCAAATTATTGGAAGGCTTACGAGCTTTTGTCATTGATTTACTTCGCGCAAGGCCGCTACAACGATGTCATCGACTTGTCCGACATGATGATTTCGCGCGACAGGAACAACGGCCGCGCTTGGTTCATCAAGGGGCTTTCGCTTGAAAGGCTTGGGCAAAAAACAAAGGCCATTGACATATGGTCGCGCGGCCTTGACGCCGTTCCCCAAGACGAAGTGATGCGGGCCGCTTTTGAGCTTTTGGTTTTTGACGACATTGACATTGAGGACGCCAGAAGAAAAACTTGGGCAAAGCATCATGTCCAAAAGGGCGCGGACTACGCGAAAAAATTCGCCGGCCCTCAAATGCGCTACGAATACCAAGCGGCCCTAAGGCTTGACCCGGCCAACTACGCGGCCCGTTCGGCCTTTAGCAGGCTTTTGCGCGCGGAAGGCTTTAGCGAAAACTTTTTGTCGCAAATAAAATTCATCCAAGAAAACGAAATCCTTAAAAGCGGAATCGAGGAAGCAAAGAAAAACGGAAAGAAAATAGACGCCGATGATGAAAAAATCGCCTACACCCGCTTGTCTGACACGGTTGAAGGCTATGAGTGTCTTTTGCAAGACACGCTCGCCTCAAAGTGGGACGTCAATCCATTCTTCTTGGACAAGACCCGCTGGACTATCGGCTTTTACTGCCTTCCGGCAAACGGAACGTCCGCGCATCCAGAGCTTTCAAATATCGCGGCCAAGCATTTGTCCTTGATGTTCAGGGGAATCTTGGGGACAAGCGCGAGAATCGCTGTTTCTGACGCGCCTTCTTTTGGAGCGGCCTACGCTGACGCCCACAAAAACGGATACGACTACTTTGTTCTTTTTAGCGCGGCCGAAAGCGAAAGGGACATAAAATTCAGCGCCGACGTTTATTCCGCCAGAACAGGAACGGAAACGCAAAAATTCGCGGTCTATAAAACCGGCAACAACCGCTACGCCGCGGCCTTGCTTTCGTTAAGGCAGGGAATCTTGGACATACTTCCTGTGCGGGCGAAACTTTTGGAGAGAAGCGGAAACGACGTATTGGTTGACATTGGAAAGACTGAGGGCATGGTCAAGGGCGCGAAATTCGCAGTGATAGCCCGCGGCGCTCTAAAGACAGCCGACAGCGGAAAGGGCCTGCGCTTTGAAAAGGACGCCTTGCTGGGAACTGTTGAGCTTGTGAAAGTGGGCGAGGAGATTTCGGAAGGCGTTTTAAGCGGAACCGGCTTTTACGACCGCGTGAATCCCCGCGACGAATTGCTTTTATTGGAAATGCCAAAAGACGACAGCGACGCCTCAAAAACAGCGCAAGACACGTCGCCGGCAGCTGACCAAAACGGAAGGCCGCTTGACGGAAGCCCGATTGAGGCCGCCGCGGAAGACCCCTTGCGCGGAGCCGCCGCAAAAGCTGAAAGGACTCCCGAACTTTTGGAAATGATTAGAGGACTTTACTGATTTATTTCTAGCAAGTCCAGGCTTGAGTCTATCCACTGTTTTGAAAGCTCAGGAAAGGCGTCCTGCACGGTCAAAAAGCAGCGGATGGCTTTTTCGTAGTCTTTGCAAAAATAGTGGCTTTGGCCCAAATAGAACTGGGCTCGCTCTGTCGTTTCCTTGTTTCTGTGCACGCTCAAAAAGTCTTGCAATACTGTCACGCTGTCGGCGTATTTTTTAGGCGCCAGGCCAGATCTAAGGCATTCAAACAAAGTGTATTCGTCTCCGCCGTCGGGCGAGAACATGTCCTCTTCAAAAAAATAGGGGCTTTTAAATTCAACCGTCTTGCTCTTTTTTTTGCTGCCCAATTCCTTGGCCGCTTTTTTTGAGCTTTCGCTCATAATGACTCGGCCTTGGTTAAAGCCAAGCAAGGTTCCGGGATTTGGAAGCGGGGCTTTTCTGATTTTTTCTTGTTCGCTTTTTTTGGCGCTTTCGGCCTTCGTTGTCGCGTCTTCCGCGGCGTCACCTTGATTTTTTTCTTGAATTCGCGGGCGGACGCCCTTTGCGGTCGCGTTCACTCCTGGAATGACGATTTTGTAAAGGCCTTTTTCGGTTTCAGCCAAGACTGCGTAAAAATAGTCGCCTGGCGTTGAAGGCGTGTCTTCATAGCGATTTTGGCCAGGCTCCAAACGGGCGATTGGATTTAGGCCTTCGATTTCGTGGTAGGACATGCAAGGCTTGCTGGTTCTGAATACTTGGACTGAAAGAATTTGAGGCTGCGCTTTTGCCGGCATTTCCCATTCAAGATAAATCTTTTTTTCCTCTCCGCTGGCCGCAGTAAGGAAACTGGCGACCGGCTTTTTTTGCCCGAAGATGGATGATGTGAAAATGGCGAGCGCCGTCACGAAAAACAAAGATTTTTTATTAGCCTTCATACTTTTATATTATCGGTCTTTTTATCTTTCTTCAATAGATAAATGCGGCGCGTCCAAAGCCGCTTTCGCTAAAAGCCTCTTGCCCCATAAAGCGGTTTACATAAGAAAGAAAAAGCATTATAATGAATTTTCATATTAAAATTAGGGGAAAATATGCTTGAAGAACTAAAACAGCCGATTGACGAACTAAAAGAAAACATTTTAAACGTATGGGGGCGTCTTTGACGCGCCCTCGGTTTATAAAAAAATCGAAGAGCAAGAGGCTTTGACCGGAGCGCCGGGCTTTTGGGACGACGCGGCCAACGCCGGAAAAGTGATGAATAAAATCAAGCGCCTAAAGAACAGCGTTGAGCCGTGGAAAGAGCTTAAGGCGCAAATCGAAGACATAGAAGCCCTTTACGAGCTTTCGCTTGAGTCCGGCGAGCAAGGCGAAGAGGCCGAAATCCGCTCGCAATTAGAGGAAACGCAAAAAAAATATGAGAGCGAAAGCCGCATGAGCCTTTTGAGCGGAGAAGTCGATTCTTCAAGCGCCTTCCTTTCGATACACTCCGGCGCCGGCGGAACGGAGGCCGAGGACTGGGCCTTTATGCTTAGCCGCATGTATTCAAGGTGGGCGGAACGCCGCGGATTTAAATTGGAAACTGTTGACCTTTTGGAGGCGGAAGGCGGAATAAAGTCCGTCACTTTCCAAATCGACGGCGACTATGTTTACGGATTCCTTAAGGGCGAGGCCGGAATCCACCGCTTGGTGCGCATAAGCCCCTTTGACGCAAACGCGCGCCGCCACACTTCCTTTGCAAGCGTTTACGTTTTTCCTGTTTTGGACGATACGATTGAAGTTAAAATAGATCCCAAGGATTTGCGCGTCGACACATACCGTTCCGGCGGAAAGGGCGGCCAGCACGTGAACAAAACCGATTCGGCGGTGCGCTTCACCCACTTGCCGACAGGAATCGTTGTCGCCTGCGACAGCGAGCGAAGCCAGCTTATGAACCGCGCGACGGCCATGTCAATCCTTAAGTCAAAGCTTTACGAATACTACAAGCAGGAAAAGGAAAAGGAAAACTCAAAGTATTCCGCCGAAAAAAAAGACATTTCGTGGGGAAACCAAATTCGCTCGTACGTTTTCCAGCCTTACACGATGGTAAAGGACTTGCGCACGCGCGCGGAGACCGGAAACATTCAGGCTGTGATGGACGGAGACATTGACCAATTTATCGAGGCGTACTTGAACGCCATGTGGAAGGGACTTCCATTGGACGCGGAAGATGACGGAGAAGGGTCGCAATAGAATTTCCTTTTTAAGAAAGCGTGTCATTTCTCTTTTAATGCTTTGCCTTTGCGCCTCTAGCTTTTATTGCGCTGACAATAATTCGCCCGAAGACAAATCCTGGATTTTGGCGGCAAGAAAATTCAGCGTCGAAGGCGCTTCGTCCAAAGCCGCCCAAAGCGCGGCCAGCGTTCTTCCAAAGCTTATCCTTGAGCGTATTTCCGTGGGCATGGTCCGTTCCGTGGAAAGAGACGAAAAGGCCGCCAGAAAAATCGACTCTCTTTTGACTGAGCGCCTTGATTTGTATTTGCAGCTAAGCAAAGAGGTCAAGGCGCGGGATTCTCTTGCCCTGAACAATTACAACGCGCTGGCTTTTGAGCTTGCGTTGGCCGACGAGCAAAAAAAAATAAAGGACATTCAGGAAAAAATCGACGCGAACCTAAAGCGGCAGGCGGGCGTCTTTCATCCTGAAAAGGCTAAGAAAAAAATCATAAAGGAATTGAAGCCTGATTTGCTTGGCTCTAATGAAAAAATCGCCCTTTACAAAAACGATTCCGAGGCGCTTTTTCTAGCGGGCGAAGACGCCGAAAGCCAGGGCTTGTATTCCAGAAAATACGAAAAGGAAGCCTCTTCGGCGAAAATAAACGCTGTCGTCGCTGGAACCATTTCTTTTTTAGGGGACTACGCTTGCGTCAACGTTGAGCTTGTCGTTTATCCTGGCGCGAAAAAAATCGCAAGCGCGATGGAGGTTGGCTCCCTTTCGCAAATAGGGGAGATTGCCGAAAATTTAGCCTTTGAACTGATTCCAAAAATCGCGAACGGACTTCCTGTTGAGCTTAACTTTAAGGTTAATCCAGGCGAGGCTTTTTCCAACGCGATTTTGACAATAGACAATATCGTTTACGATCCGATGCCGGAGAAGGCGGTTGTGAGCGCGGGCTTCCATTCAATTTCGATAGAGGCCGACAATTACGCGCGCGAAACTTTCGTCTATAATTTTTCAGGAAAAAGCCGCTTTTTTGTCGAGGTCAGTTTTAAGAAAAAGTCTGAAGGCTCGGTTAAGTTGGTTCTAAGCAAGTTCGTTCCAGGCGACCTTTTTTTTGACGGAAAAAACGTAGGCCCTTCGTCAAAAACTGATTTTGTCGACGTTCCGCTAAAAGTAAACGGCGACACGGTTTTTGGATATTTTGAAAGCCCCCTCGTAGACAAAAAGCATCCAGAAAAAAACCGCAACGAGATAATGTTCATGCAAATCCCCAGGAACCTTATGGTTGACGGAAACCAGCTTCAGGCCAGGCTGAAGGTGTTTGACATAAGCAAGAATATCGACAGAAGGCGCAAAATGATGTATCTTTCCTACAGCGCCCTAATGATTTCGCTTCCATATTTGTTTTACACTTACGGCCGTTTCACAACCTATCAAAGGGGCGCGCAAACTTCGTATGGCAATGTTACGAGCGATGAATTCTATAAGTACAAAAATCTTTCGCTTATCGGAACGGGAATAACCGCCGCTTGCGGAGCCTGGTTCCTCTGCGAGTTGGTCGCGTATTTGATTGCGGTTGACAAAACGCTTCCGCCAAGGGCAAAGAAGATCAGGCCGTCAACCACAAGAAGGATGAAGAACGCGCGGCAGCTTGAAGCGGTTCAAAGCATGATGGAGGATGAGGCCAATGCCCTGACGCCTTTTATGCCAAAAGACGAAGGCGGCAAGGAAGATGACGGCAAAAAAACGCAAGGCCCTAAAACTGAAGGCGAAAGCAAAAATGAATTGGAGGACAGATGAAAAGTTCGTTCGCGGATAAAATAAAAAGCTTGTTCGCGGGGAAAACCGCGCATAACCAGGAATTCTTTGACGATTTGGCCGACGCCCTTATTGAAGGCGACATCGGCGCGAAGCTTTCCATGGAGTTGATTGATTCTCTTGAAAGCGAATGCAAAAAACAAAAGCTTTTTGACCAAGGCCAAATTCTATTAAAGCTAAAGCAAGCGCTTTCCCCATTCGCGAAAGGAATTGACTTAAAGGTCCAGGACGGAAAGACCAACATTTGGATGCTTTTGGGCGTGAATGGCGTTGGAAAAACAACCAGCGCCGCGAAAATAGCCTTGCTGCAAAAAAATTCCGGCGTTCAAAACATTTCGCTAAGCGCAAGCGACACCTTTAGGGCCGCGGCTGTCGACCAACTTATGGAGCATGGACAACGGCTGGGAATAAGGGTCGTGGCGCATCAAATGGGAAGCGATCCGGCGGCGGTTGTCTTTGACGCGGCGGAATCCGTTTCTTCAAAGGGAGGCGGTCTTGTAATCGCCGACACGGCCGGACGCCTGCACAACAAGGAAAATCTTGTAAGGGAGCTGGAGAAAATCGACCGCGTTTGCTCTCAAAAGGCGGACGAGGGCTGCTACAAAAAACTATTGGTTCTTGACGCCACGACCGGCCAAAACGCTTTAAGGCAGGCTGAGGTTTTTAACGAGGCGGTTGGCGTGGACGCGATTGTCTTGACAAAATACGACTCAAGCGCCAAGGGCGGAATTGCCGTGTCTATTGGAAAAGAGTTGTCTCTTCCTGTCGCCTATGTTTGTACTGGAGAAAGCTACGCTGACATAGCCTTGTTTGACGCGGAAAAATATTTAAACGAATTTTTGGGACTTTAGCCTTGAAAATATGCCGAGCCTTTCTTTCAGTCTTTTTTCTCCTTGTCGCTTTTGAATCTCAGCTTTTTTGCCAGGAAGATTCTGTTCTAAGCGAGGATGACGGCGGACAGCCTGAATTGATTTTGGAAGACGAGACTGTAGAGGAGGCTGAACTATCCAAGGAGGAGGAGAATCCGGAAGCGGCCTGCCTTTCTTTCATTGACTCGCTAAAGAGAATAAGATTGCATGAGACAAGCGAGGATTATTTTTTGGCTGGGCAGCATTCTTCCGACGGCAGGCGCCTGGTAAGCGGCGCCAACGGAAAGTTCTCGCGCCGCTATTACGACAACGATTTTCGGCTTGAAAAAATCGAGTATTGGAAGCAAGGCGAAAGCAGCGCTCAAAGCGTAATGGAAAGGCTTTTGCAGTTTAATCCTGAAAACTCATCTGGAATCCATTCCACATTTGAAAAAAACTTTTCGGAAAAATTTGAGCGGCGCAGCTTTTATTATTCCGACGGAAGGCTTAAGTCGGAAAGAAAGAATTATTTTGACGACGACGGAAAGCTTTTGTCGTTTGACGCGCTTTCGATTGGCTACGACAAGTCTTTGCGCGCGGTTCAAGAGCGCCTTCAAAAATACAAGGTCAATAAAAAGAGCGTCTTGCTTTTTAGCGACGAACTGCGCGTAAGCAAGTATGGCAAAAATGTTTTGGAAGAAAGCTTGTATTACAAGAATTCAGTCTTGCGCGTCCGAACCCATTACCAAAATTTTGAGAAAGGCGATTATGTCAGAACCACATATTTTGACGGCGGAATAATTGTAAGGGAATTTTACAGGGACAACGTAAAAGTGGATTCTACGATAAAGAACGGAGGCGTCCATGAAAACTAAAGGGGCCTTGTCGTGGATATATTATGTCGCAAACCGATTTTCCTTTGTTGATCGAAAAGGCGCCGGCGCCCTGTCTTACAGGCTGTCTACGCTGGGAATTTGCTTTGGCGTTATGACGCTTATAATCGTCGTAAGCGTCATGAACGGATTTCAGCGGGAGTTTATTGACGCGATTATGGAAGTGTCTTCGTTCCATGTGAGGACGCAAGGTGAGATAGACAATAAGGACAGCTTTAGGCGTTTTTTGGAAAACGATAAAAAAGTTCTTTGCTTCCAGGAATTCATAGAAAGCGAAAGCCTTGCGGTGGGTCCGGGCGGAAAACAGGCCGCGATATTGGTTCGCGGCATCGAGTCAAACGCTTCTGAAAAGGACAAGGGCTTTGCGGGCCAGATAAAAGTCTTGCGCGGGAAATTTTCGCTTTTATACAATCCTTTTCATCTAAAAGAAAACGGGCTCAATCTTCCGCCCGTCGCGCTTGGCTCTAGCTTGGCGCGCAGCCTAGACGCGCGGGTAGGCGACGTGATAAGCCTTTACAGCCTTTCGTCAAAAAAGCCTCTGCTTGAAGCGCTGAAGGAAAAAACAGATTTTGTTGTCGGCGCTATTTTTATGACTGGCTACGCGGACATAAACCAAACATTCGCTTACGTTGACATTAATTGTCCCTCTTTCTTTGACGGACAAAACGCGTCGTATGGAATAAAACTAAAAAAGCCTTCGTTTGATTCGGCGCTGATTGATGAAATCAACCGAAAATTTCCAAACGCTGGCGCGAAGTCTTGGCGCGAATACAACCGCAGCTTTTACGGCGCTCTTCGGGTGGAAAAGAATGTCTTGTTTTTGCTTGTCCTCTTGATTTTTCTTGTTGTCGCGGTGAATATTTTCAACTCCATGCGCCGCATTGTCTATGAGCGCCGCTTTGAAATATCAACTCTCAGCGCGCTTGGCGGAAAGGTTTCGTCAATCAAAAACATTTTCGTCATGCGAGGCTTTTTGACCGGCCTTAGGGGCGCTTGTCCAGGCTTGGCGCTTGGAATCTTTTTTTGCGTGAACATAAAAACTGTTTTCGCGCTTTTGTCCAAAGCCGTTTTTTGGCTTGAATATGTCGCCGCGCTTGTTTTTTCGCCCAATGAAGCGGCTTTGGTCGCTCAAAACCCAATGTTCGCCGTTTATGGAAACATCCCGGCAAGAATGTATTTTGGCGAGGTGTTTTTCATTTTTCTCTTCGGACTTTTGTCCGCTGTTCTTTCTTCTTGGGCGGCTAGCCGCGAGGTTCTAAACGCCGCCATTTCGGAGGTCTTGCATGACGAGTGAGGTTTTGTCGATAAAGAATCTTTGCAAAGAATATGTCAGCCAAAGCGAGCGGCTTTGCGTTTTAAAAGGCCTGGATTTGTCTGTCCAAAAGGGCGAGCGGGTTTGCGTTATTGGAAAGAGCGGAAACGGAAAAAGCACCTTGCTGAACATTGTCGGAGGAATTGACAGCGCCACAAGCGGTTCGGTCGTAGCCGGCGGCAAGGAAATTTCTTCGCTTGACGAAGACCAAATCGCGGAATACAGGGCTAAATTTGTCGGCCTTGTCTTTCAGTTCCATTACCTTTTAAAGGATTTCACTGCCTTGGAAAACGTTTTTCTTCCGGCTTACATGGCGGGTTTTCCAAAGGCGGCCGCGATGGAAAAAGCCAAAAAGCTTTTGTCTGATGTCGGCCTTTCCGAAAGGGCCTCTCATTTGCCGTCGGAGCTTTCAGGCGGAGAGCGGCAGCGCGTCGCCGTGGCAAGGGCCTTGGTGAACGACCCTGAGCTTGTTTTGGCCGACGAGCCTACTGGAAACCTGGATCCCGCCAATTCAGCGATGATCGGAGACTTGCTCTTTGACATTACAAGCCGCTACAATAAAAGCCTTTTGCTTGTGACCCACGATATAGGCTTGGCCAAAAAAGGCCAAAGCGTTTATGAGCTTAAAGACGGCGCGTTGCACAGAAAATGAATTTTAAGTCTTCCCTTTTGTTCGCAAAAAGAATCCTCTTCCCCAAAAGCGGCCGCTCCTCCATCGCAAGGAAAAGCCTCTTGGGCAGCGTCCTTTGCATAGGCGTGTCCTTGATTCCCCTTGTGGCTGTTTTGACGGTTTCAAATGGAATGATAAAAGGCATTACCGGCCGTTTGGTTTCCCTTTCTTCGTCGCACTTGGAGGCTGTTTCATTTGAGAAAAATCCTGAGCGTTTGGAAGATGCGGCGCTTTCGGCAAAAGAAATCCAAGGCGTGACCGGCGTTTATCCAATGATAAGTTTTTCCGCCTTGGCGACTGCAAATTCAGAAAGGCGCGGCGTTCAAGTCCGCGCGCTTCCAAGCGGCGTTTTTAAGGATTATGAGAGCTATAAAGAGCTTTTTGAGGCTGTTGACGGATCCCTTGAGGATTTTTCAAATGAGAAAAACGGAGTGTTGATAGGGCAGGGAATAGCCGAAAAACTTTTGATAAAAGCGGGCGATAAAATTCGTCTTGTCGTAGCTGCCAAGAATTCCGCTTCGACAGCCGCGCCTTTTGTCAAGGCTTTTTACGTCGCCGCTGTTGTTTCCTGCGGATACAGGGAGCTTGACGGCCTTTGGCTTTTTATGCCTTACGAGAAGGCCAAGAGCTTTTCCCGGCAGGTCGACGCCGTTTTTTCCCTTATGTGTGAAAGCGTGGACCCCTTTTCAAAGGACTTGAAAAAGACTCAAGCGAGCCTGAAAAAAGCCTTGGGAAGGCAGTGGAGGGTCTACCGTTGGGACGAGTTGAATCGGAGCCAATACGAAAACTTTTCCTCAACAAAAATACTCTTGGTTTTCATACAGCTTTTAATTGTACTTGTCGCCGCGGTGAACATATCCAGCGCCTTGATAATGCTTGTCTTGGAGCGCCGCCGCGAAATCGCAATCTTAAAGTCGTTGGGCGCCTCTTCTCGCGGAATTTCGCTTTCTTTCATAATGACAGGCTTCGCTTGCGGAGCGGGCGGCTTGCTGTTTGGGTTTCCCTTGGGGCTTTTGCTAAGCGTAAACATAAACTCCTTCATTAAGTTTGCGGAGAAGGCGATTAATTTTGCGATGAGGGGTTTGTCTTTTTTTGCCAACAGTGATATAATAGGCGTCAAGCAAATCAGACTTTTGGACGAGGAATATTATCTTAAGGTTATTCCGATTGAAATTCCTTTCGGCGATTTGTTTTTGATTGCTTTTGCGACCCTTTTGCTTTCGCTCGCTGCCAGCCTTTTGCCCGCGGCCAAAGCTGGCAAACAAAGGCCGATTGACACTTTGCGAAATTCGAGGTGAACTATGCTTTGCGACATGTGCCATAAGAACCAAGCGATTATTTATGTCGAACAGACAAGCCGTTTGGGAATAAAAAAAATAAACCTTTGCAGGGACTGCGCCGTCGCTTGCGGCATTTCGCCGGAAAGCCAGGAGATTGACAGGCAGATTGGCTCTCTTTTCAAGCAAATGAGGCAAGACCGCCGCGACCAGCTTGTTAAAAACGACAGGGCTTGTCCGGTTTGCGGCCGCCTTAGATCAGAAATAATTTTGACGGGAAAGCTTGGCTGCCCGGAATGCTACGCGATTTTCAAGGCGGAAGTCAACGACTATTTTTCCGAGCGGAAAATAGCCTTTCCGTATACAGGTTCAATGCCAAAGCGGCTCGCGAATTTTAGGTCGGCCCTTACAGACAGGGTTTTGATTCGGGAAAAGCTTGACGCCGCGGTAAAAAGCGAGGACTACGAAAAGGCGGCCTTTTACAGGGACTACTTGCGCGCGATAGAAAAAAAGTCTGTCTCCGCGGAGAGTGACAGCGAAGATGATTGAAGAAAGAAGGACTGTTGGAGACGCTTGGTACGCCGCTCCGGGTGACGACGACGACGTTGTTCTTTCAACGCGCGTCCGCCTCGCAAGAAATTTAGCTAATTTTCCCTTTCCTGAAAGCTGCGACGACGACGAAGCGGTAAGAATTCAAAACATCATTTTTGACGCCTTCAACCATTTTGAAAACGGCTCGGCCTACCAAAGCGTGCCTTTGTCCGTCGTCGAGCCCTTGGGTGCCAAAATCCTGTCGGAGCGCGGGCTTTTTGAGAACAATTTTGGAACGGGCCTTGTGATGCGCCTTGACGGAATCGCAAGCTGTCTTGTAAATTGCGTCGACCACGCCCGCATTTCAAGCTTTTCTCCGGGCCTCGCCTTAAACGCGGCCTATTCCGCCTCGCGCGAGGTTGACATGCAGCTGCAAGACCGCGTGCAGTTTGCAGCCAGTTATGATTTTGGCTATTTGACCGCAAACGCCTTGGATTCCGGCAGCGGAATGAAGGCTTCGGTAAAGATTCATCTTCCGTCAATGTCATGCGCGGGAAAAATATCTGATTTGATTAAGAGCGCCGAAAAAAAAGGCTTTTCCGTCACCGCTTGCTATGGAAGCGGAATACAAGCGGGATCTTCCCTTGGCGCCTTCTACCAACTGTCCACCACTCAGTCTGTAAGCGGCAACGAAATTGACCAATTGGCGGCCCTGATATCATTCGCCAAAAATATTTGCGAAAGCGAGCGCAAGTTTCGGCTTAATTATGCCGATAATAAATCGACCGCTGTTCGCGACGCGATATTGAGGGCTTTTGCAACCGCGCGCTTTTGCGTCTTGATGGGCCTTCGCGAGTCGATAGAGATAGTCTCCAACGTCAAATGGGGCCTTGATTTGGGCTTTATAAAAGGCGCGAGGGACTTTGAGCTTTCGTCTCTTTTGTATCGCGCCCAAAGCGGACATTTGGGATTTTTGCTAAAGACAGGAAACTTTAAGTTTGAAAAAGACGTCGCCGAAAACGACGAGCTTAAGGAAGAGCGTCTTAGGGCAATCATCATGCAAGACGCATTTAAAAATCTTTCATTTGAAATTTAAAGTGAAGAACTAAAGGAAGTTTTGTTTATGAAATCTTTTTCACCGCGCGCTCAAAGGTTGATTGTGGCTCTCGCGCAAGACGAGGGAAGGAAAAGCGGAGCCTCTCAGCTTATGCCTGAACACTTGATGCTTGCCCTTGTGAAAAACGCCGACGGCCTTGGATACGCGATTCTCAACATTTTAAGGGTTAATGTCCTGACTTTTCAGCTTGAGTTGGAGAAATCGATTGCCGGAGGAACGGTTCGCGCAGGAGACTTTTCGGAGCTTCCGCCCAGCCGCCGCCTTTTGACCTTGTTTGAGTCGGCCGAATACGAAGCGCGCTCAATGAGGAATAATTACATCGGAACGGAACATCTTTTGCTTGCCGCCATCCGCGAGAACGCAAGCGTATCCTCGCGCTATTTTGAGCGCTCCGGGATCTCTTACGAAAGCGCTCGCGAGGCGGCTTTTGAAGCGCGCGAAAGGCTTCAGACGTCAGCGGGAAGTTCCGCCAAGGGCGGCGACGCTGACTTTAAGCGCATGATGGACCGCGACGGCGCTTCATACGACAGGCAAATGGCCGGCTCTGGTTCGGAACAAAAAACGAGAAACGGCGGCTTTTTGAAAAATTATTCCCGCGACATAACAGAGTTGGCCTTGAAAGGCTTGGCCGACCCTGTTGTTGGCCGGCACGACGAGATTGACCGCGTGGTTCAAATTCTTTCAAGAAGGACGAAGAACAATCCGCTCTTGATTGGCGAGCCGGGCGTGGGAAAGACAGCGATTGTTGAGGGCTTGGCTGCAAGGATCGCCGCGGCCAACGTTCCCTACAATTTGCTGAAAAAACGGGTCCTTACGCTTGACTTGACCGCGCTTATAGCGGGAACAAAATACAGGGGCGAGTTTGAGGAGCGCATGAAGCGCTTGATGAAAGAGGCGCGCGAAGACAAAAGCATAATTTTGTTCGTGGACGAAATACACACGATGATTGGAGCCGGCGGCCCCGAAGGCTCGCTTGACGCGTCGAACATTTTAAAGCCGGCTCTAAGCCGCGGAGAAATACAAATAATTGGCGCGACGACAATCAAGGAATACCGCCGTTACATGGAAAAAGACGCGGCGCTCGCAAGGCGCTTCCAGACCGTTTCGGTTGACGAGCCCAGCGACCAAGAGTCAGCGGAAATCCTTTTGGGCCTTAAGGGCAAGTACGAGGAATTCCACAATGTGAAATACGCTGACTCAGTGATCCCGTCAATCATTAAATTTTCTCGCCGCTATTTGACCGACCGCTTTTTGCCGGACAAGGCCATAGACATTTTGGACGAAGCCGGCGCCCAAAAGAAAATCGCCGAAGGAAACAGGCCGGCCGAGCTTGACGAGTTGGAAAAGCGCATTGACGCCTTGGTCCAAGAGAAAAATGATTTGGTCAAAAACCAAAACTACGAGCGCGCGGCGGAAGTTCGCGACAGGGTTTTGGAGCTTAAAGAGCGCCTTGAGAAATTTAAGGAAGAGTGGAAAAGCAAAAGCGGCGCCTTTGTAAAGGAAGTGGGCGTGAATGACATTTGCGCGATAATCAGCAAAATGACAGGAATTCCCGCCGAGCAGTTGAGCGACGACGAAAAGACCCGGCTCTTAAAAATGGAAGCGGAGCTTCACAAAAGCGTCATCGGACAGAACGAAGCGATCAAGGCAATCGCCTCGGCTGTGCGTAGAAGCCGAAGCGGCATATCAAGCCCCAAGCGGCCCACAGGCTCCTTTATTTTCTTGGGGCCTACAGGCGTAGGAAAGACCCAGCTTGCAAAGTCATTGGCCAAGTTCTTGTTCGGAACGGAGGACGCGCTTATCCGCCTTGACATGTCCGATTACATGGAAAAGCACAACGTAAGCAAAATGGTCGGCTCTCCTCCGGGCTATGTCGGCTTTGAGTCGGGCGGCCAGCTTACCGAGCAAGTCAGGACGCATCCGTATTCCGTCGTCTTGTTTGACGAAATCGAAAAGGCTCATCCCGAAGTTTTCAACCTCCTTTTGCAAATATTGGAAGAGGGCGAAATCGTTGACTCGCTTGGACACAAGATTAACTTTAGAAACACAATCATCATTATGACCAGCAACGCCGGCGCCCGCGAAATCACCCAAGAAGGCCGCGTCGGCTTTTCTAGCGCGGCTGGCGGCGTGATTCCTTACGAGGAAATAAAGTCAAACGCGATGCAGTCAATAAAGGAGTTCATGCGGCCGGAGCTTTTAAACCGCATAGACGACATCCTTGTCTTTGACGCCTTGAACCGCGACGAAGTAAGCCGCATCTTGGATTTGCAAATCGAAGAGCTTAACGGTCGCCTTGCGGAGAATGGAGTTCAGCTTAAACTAAAGGCGGCCGCCCGCGACTACCTTATCGACAAGGGCTTTGACCCAAGCATGGGAGCGCGTCCGATGCGCCGCTTGATCCAAAAGGAGATTGAAGACTCTCTTTCAACGCTTATGCTTGAAGGAAAAGTTTCTGGCGAGGCGACTGTCGATTGTGTTGGCGAAAGCCTTGTCGTAAGGCCAAAAAAGGCCAAGGAGCCGGGCTCTCGCTCGAAAAATGAAAAGGCCTTGGAGCCGGTCGTTTAACTTTGAATTTTATGGGAGGAAAAATTCATGCCTAAAATAATTTTCTCTGACTTTGGAAAAAAACTCACCGGCGAGTCCGGCATTCTCCAGCTGATGGACGACATTGGAAAGCCCTTGCCGGCCGGCGTAAAGCCCTATCGTTTGGGCGGCGGAAACCCGGCCCGCATTCCGCAAGTCGAAAAGCTTTATCGCGCCCGCATGGAAAAAATCATGGGCCATAAGGACGATTTTGAAAAGCTTATCGGCCTTTACGACAGCCCCCAGGGGCGCGTCGAATTCATCGAATGCGTCGCGGAATACCTTTCAAAAACTTACGGCTGGAAAATCGGGCCGGAAAACGTCGCTATTACAAACGGAAGCCAGAGCGCCTTCTTTTACATCTTTAATCTTTTGAGCGGAACGTTCTCCGACGGAAAAAAGCCGGTCAAAAAAACAATCGTTCTTCCGCTTGTTCCCGAATACATAGGCTACGCCGACCAGGGAATCGAGCGCGGCCAATTTGTCGGCATTCCTTCGACTTGCCAATATGAAAAGGACAGAACGTTTAAATACCACGTTGACTTTGACGCGCTTGAAAACTATATGGAAAGGCATTCCAATGTCGGCGCCCTTTGCGTAAGCCGTCCGACGAACCCGACTGGAAACGTCTTGACCGACAGCGAAATCAAGCGCCTTTCAAAAATCGCGCGCAAGTACGGCGTTCCGCTTATGATAGACAACGCCTACGGCCTTCCTTGGCCCGACATCATTTTTACCGACGACGCGGCGCCTTACTGGGACTCAAACGTCATTCTTTCGATGAGCCTTTCTAAAATCGGCCTTCCGTCGCTGCGAACCGGAATCATCGTCGCCGACAAAAAAATCGTTCAGGCTGTCGGAAACATAAACGCAATCGCCGCGCTTGCAAGCGGAAGCGTAGGGCAGGCCATCGCCGCTCCGCTTATCAAAAACGGAAGCTTAATCGACTGCGCCCAAAAATACGTCCGGCCTTTCTACCAAAAAAAGTCGGTCGAAACGCAAAAGGCCATCCACAAGCTCTTTGCCGGAACAAACTATTACGTCCACAAAAGCGAGGGTTCGATTTTCCAATGGCTTTTAATGCCCGGCCTAAAAATTTCCTCGATGAAATTTTATTCAGAACTAAAAAAGCGCGGCGTGATTGTCGTTCCTGGCGAATACTTTTTCTTTGGCGCCGCGCCCGACAAAAGCCTTCCGCCAGTGGAAGAGCATCCCCATTACTCCAAGTGCCTGCGCCTTAATTACGCCGGCGACCAAAAGGAAACTGAAGGCGGCCTGAAAATCATCGCGGAGCTTTACAAGAAATACAGTTGACGCGAACGCTTCGCCGGGATTTTCCGGCGATTTTTTTTGTCGTTTTCTTGTCAATTAAGTCTTTTTGGTGTATAATTTATAGCATGAACAAAGAATTCTTACCATACGACGTTGTGCGCAACAACGCGCTGAAATTGGCCCACAAGATTTACAAGGACGGCTTTGTGCCCGACGTCCTATACTGCTCGCTTAGAGGAGGCGCCTACATGGCCAACGTCATTAGCGAGTATTTTAAGATAGTCCGAAAAGACCAGCATCCTGTTTTGTACGCCGCCGTGGTCGCCCGTTCCTACACAGACGTTCGCTCCAACACAAAGCTTATGATTGACGGTTGGACATACCCGCCTGAGCGCCTTCGGCCCGGCGATAAAATCATGCTTGTTGACGACATCTTTGACACGGGAAACACTATCAACGCCTTGACGGAAATTCTTCTTGACCGCGGCGTTCCCAGAAACGACATAAAGGTTGTCGTTCATGACTACAAGCATTTTACCTACAGGGCGCAGCAGCCGATAATTCCCGACTACTGGTGCCGCAAGTTCGAGATTACAAAGCCTGAAGAAGACTTGTGGATTCACTACATGAGCCATGAGCTTATTGGACTTAGCAAAGAGGACTTGGAAGAAAACTACTTTAAGCAGGATCCCGAGTTGCGGGAAGTTTTGAGCGTCCTCGCAAACAAATAGGTTTTCGATATGAAAAAAAGATTTTTTTCCGCGCTTTGCGCCTTGCTTTCTTTTAGCCTTTTCGCCGAAGTTAGGGTAGTGAACCCTGTTCCTGGCGAATACGCGAACTTGCAATCCCTTGTGCTGGAGTTTGACGAGGACGAAGAAGTTTATTATTCTTTTTCCGGAACCGATCCGTTGGCGCAAGGCTTTGCCTACGATGGCCCCGTCGTTCTTGACGTTACAGGAAATGTGGAGCTGCGCGTTGTAAGCGTTGGGCGGGACCAAAACAGGGAAGAGCGGAAAATTTATTTTTCTGTTGAGCCAAGCGTTCCGGAAAACGAGGAAACAAGCGCCTTCTTAAAGTCATTTGAGACAGGCCCGTGCTTTGACTATGTGGCCGGAAATAAATTGCAAATACCTTTTGCGTTCAACTATTCCTTTTTTCAAAGCAAGGACTTTGAAAAGGGGCGTGAAATCTTCATTTCAAAAAGCGCAACGATGGAACGCTTTATTCCCATAAATTTAAGCGACGGCGCGAAGGTTTGGCGCTATGTGCTTAGAACCCTTCCAGCCGAGACTGGCGTTTTGACAAAGCGAGAGACGCCATTTAATTCAAGCGATTGGACAACGCTTGTTTTCACCGACCCTAAAAAGATTTATTCGCTTGACGGCGATTGGTGGCAGCCATGCGGAAAACTCGTTGAGCTTGACAGAAACAAGGACAACGAGCTTTATTGCCAAAGCGTTGATTTTTCCGCGGAAAATTCAGTTGAAAAATTTCCGCTTCCCGCAAAACCGGCTCTTGCGTCTAAAAGGGATTTTGACGGAAGCCTTGTGATTTATGTCGTTGGAGATGAGGGTAAAAAGTTTGAGCTTGCCGCGTCGCCCCTTTCCAAAAACAAAATCATCGCCGACGGCCTTTATTCCCAGCTTGTTCTTGACGTTTTTCCTGGCGACAAAATTGAGGAGCGCCTTCCTGTGGACATTTACTGCGAGCAAGTTTACCAAGGCTCCTTGTTCATTGACGTTTTGGTCAACCGGTCAACGCCGCCCGCTCCAAAAATTATTTCCAGCGCCTCGTCATCTTACTCGCGCGATGATGTCCGCGTAAGCGCGCGGCTTGAGCCAAAGTTAAAGTATTATTTCTCCGTTTCAAATCCCGTTTCGCTGGAGCCTTCTTTTGCCGCGCCTGATTTGGCCTTGTTGAAATTTGACCACGAAGGCTACAACGCTTATCAAGGCCAAAACATCACGCTTTTCGGCGACACAGAAAGAACGCTCGCTTATCAAGTTTCATTCTATTCGGAAGACGAAAGCGGCGCCAAAAGCGCGACTTCCGATTATTCGGTTGTGATAGACAAGTACAATTATTACGTCGATTCTTCGTCAACGGCCGGCGAGCAGGACGGAAGCCCGTTCGCTCCCTTTAAGGATTTGTCAAAGCTTTCAAAAATCGTGAATAAAAAGAATTTTTCGCGCTTTTACATAAGGGGAGACGTCGCTCTAAATTCAGGCGAAATTTCAATAACAAACAACGTTGAATTTTGCGGAATTGACGACGCTCATGTCTTTGTTCCCGCGACCGCGGCTCTTTCTGTAAAGAACGCGGGCCTTTTTGCCCAAAACATTTTCTGGGAAAAAACGGAGCCGCCGGCTTCCTCAAAAAAACTTAGGGGAGCCGCAAAGGCGCTTACAAACCTTTTTATTTTAGAGCATTCCGCGGCTACCTTCAAAGACTGCCAGCTCGTGGCCCGCTTTTCAGGAGACGGCCGCGTCTTTAACTGTCAGTCCTCCGCTTTAAGCGTAGAGTCCACCGGCATTACAAGCGAGGCGCAAGGCTATTCTTGCGTGGTTTCAGCTAACGGCAATTCAAAGACTCTTGTAAAAAATTCAAGGCTGCTTTCAATTGCGGACACGGCCGTGGCGCTTTCGGTTAACGGCGGCTCCCTGGACTTTGACAACAATTTCGCGCAAATTACAAGCCGCATGGGACGGCCCGCTGAGTTTATCGATTGTTCGGTTAGATTGGTGAACAATAAATTCACCGCCGACACTCAAAACAAGTCCGAAAACTACAAGAGCGTCTACACTGCCGGAAAAACGGTTTTTTCTGAAAACCAAGGCAATTCCTACAAATGATCGCGGTTGGCTTTGACGAAGCGGGACGCGGGCCGTTGGCGGGCCCTGTATGCGCCGCCGCGGTGATTCTTCCCAAGTCTTTTCCTTTGGAAATATTGAACGACTCAAAGAAAATGTCTGAAAAAAAAAGATTGGCCGCGGAAGCTGTCATCAAAGAAAAAGCCGTTTGGGGCTTGGCCTTTGTTGACCATAAAACGATTGACGAAATGAACATTTTGCGCGCAAGCCTTTACGCGATGAAACTCGCCTTTGACGATTTGCTAAAAAAGAATTCCAATCTTGATTTAAGCGGCCTGAAGGGAATCGCCGACGGAAACTTTGTTCCGCCGGATTTGCCGTTTGAATGCGAGGCCGTCGTAAAGGCCGACGCGAAATTTCCAGAAGTCATGGCCGCAAGCATACTTGCGAAAACCGCGCGCGACCGCCTTATGGTGGAGCTGGACAAAAAGTATCCGGGCTACGGATACGCCAAGCACAAGGGCTATCCGACAGCGGCGCACAAGGCCGCCTGCCGGGCATTGGGCCCAAGCCCGATACAGCGGCTTAGTTTTAGTTATTAGCCGCTGTTTTGCTAGTGGTAATATTTACGTGTCCGCTCTCGCGGACTACTGGCAATACAGCGGCTTAGTTTTAGTTATTAGCCGCTGTTTTGCTAGTGGAAATATTTACGTGTCCGCTTTCGCGGACTACTGGCAATACAAAGACTTGGTTTTAGTTTTTAGAGCGTTTTGAGACCACGTGGATGCGGCCAGTTTTTTTTGGCGCGTTGGGGTCTACGGGGCGCGCGTCGGGATCTTCGACCTTTTTCTTGTAGATCTTTTTTCCTGACAAGCCTTCGCTTGAGTACTTGGCGTCTTTTGCGGCTTTCCTTTCTGCGCGAAGCTTGTCGCGCTCCTTTTTATTCTTTTGAATGAACTTTAGCGAGTCGTCCAAGCCTCCAAAGAACTTTTGCATGTCTTCCTCAAAGACTGCGATTTGGTGGCGGTCGCGCTCTGTGCCTTCCTTTCCATTCTTGCTTTCAACAATCTGCAAGAAAACGTCGCCCGTCCTGTTTTCCTTTACGTTAAAAAAATACGAACGGTTTGCCAGAGTTACTTGTGTTGTGTATAGTTCTCCGCGGATTCCCATTTTTAACCTTCCCTGTCTTTTGGTGGATTTTATAATAATCTAGCGCAAAGGGAAAAAAAACGCAAGAGAAAAACGAATCTTTCTATAAAAAATCGCTTGCATTTTCTTGGCGCTTGTTTTATAATAAATAAAATTAAGCTTTAGGAGATTTGCTGCTATGCAAAAAAAGATATTTGTAGACGGAATGTTTGACGACGGCGTTGCCGGCAAGGTCGGAGCGGCTGTTAAAGGCGTTGCCGGGGTTACAGAATGCGTGGCAGATCCCGCAAAGTCACAGGTTAAGGTTGACTTTGACGAAAGCGTAGGCGGAATTGAAGACGCCATCAACGCGGCCATTTCCGGCGCCGGCGTTACAGTTCTTGGCTAAAGAACCCCATGAAAAGTTTAATCATGCTTAAAAATTTAAGCGGGCTTGACAAATTCTTCAAAAATAATTAAAATCTTTAATTATTTTTAACTTTCAGGAGAATTGATTATGGGAAAAACAATCGCTCAAAAGATTTTTGAAAAGCATCTTTTGGAAAAGCCTTTTAAAGACACTTACATCCTCAAACTGGACAGAGTTTTCTGCCACGAAATAACAACCCCAATCGCCATCAACGACCTTTGCGAGCGCGGAAAGGATAGGGTTTTTGACAAAACAAAAATCAAGGCCGTAATCGACCACGTCACTCCGGCCAAAGACTCAAAGACGGCCACGCAGGAAAAAATTCTTCGCGACTGGGCCAGGCGCAACGACATAAAGGACTTCTTTGACATCGGCTGTAACGGCGTTTGCCACGCGATTTTCCCCGAAAAAGGCTTTGTCCGCCCCGGCTTTACCGTAATCATGGGCGACAGCCACACTTGCACCCACGGCGCCTTTGGGGCCTTTGCCGCTGGCGTCGGCACTACCGACCTTGAGGTAGGCATCTTAAAGGGCGTTTGCTCTTTTAAAGAGCCAAAGTCAATAAAATTTGTTTTAAATGGAACCTTAAAGCCCGGCGTTTACGCCAAGGACGTAATCCTTTACTTGATAGGCAAAATCGGAGTGAACGGAGCCACAAACTGCGTCGTCGAGTTCACCGGTCCAGTCGTTGACAACTTTGGAATGGAAGAGCGAATGACGATCTGCAATATGGCCGTTGAAGCCGGCGCCACTAGCGGAATCTGCTTTCCCGACCAAAAGACCGTCGACTACCTTTGGGAATTCATCAAGGACGAATACAAGACTAAGGAAGAGGCTTTGGCCGACTACCAGCAGTGGAAGAGCGACCCCGACGCCGAATACGAAAAAGTCATCGAATGCGACTTGAGCGATTTGCAGCCCTTGGCAACGGTCGGCTACAAGCCAGACCAAGTAAAGCCGATCGCCGAATTGGCCGGAACAAAGGTGGACCAGATTTACATCGGTTCGTGCACCAACGGCCGCATCTCGGACTTGCGCGTCGCCGCCGAAGTCCTTAAAGGAAAGCGTTTGGCCCCCGGAGTTCGCGGCATCGTAAGCCCGGCCACGCCCAAAATTTACAAGATGGCCTTGGACGAAGGCATCTTGTCGATTTTTATGGACGCGGGCTTTTGCGTCACAAACCCGACTTGCGGCGCCTGCTTAGGAATGAGCAACGGAGTTTTGGCCGAGGGCGAAGTTTGCGCCTCCACCACAAACCGCAACTTTAACGGCCGCATGGGAAAAGGCGGAATGGTTCACCTTATGAGCCCCGCGTCCGCCGCCGCGACAGCAATCGCCGGAACTATAACGAATTCACCATTATACAAAGCATAGATTGTAGGAGATTATCATGAAGCAATTTGGAGGCCCGGTTCTCTTTTTGGACAGAACTGACATCAATACCGACGAAATCATTCCGGCCAAGTATTTGACGGAAAACACAAAGCAAGCGCTTAAGCCTTACCTTTTGGAAGACTTAAAGCTTGAAGGCTTTGACTCTAAGACCGACGTTCCCGGAAAAAAGGTAATCGTAACCCGAGACAACTTTGGCTGCGGATCAAGCCGCGAGCACGCTCCCTGGGCTTTGGAAGTCAACGGCATTTATGTTGTCGTCGCGGTGAACTTTGCCCGCATCTTCCGCCAGAACATGTACAACTGCGGCCTCTTGGCCGTTGAGATGGACAAAAAATCCATTGACGACATGTTCCGCACTTTTGCCGAAAAAGACACCGAATGCAAAATCGTTTTCAATGACGATGGAACGGCCAAGGTAAAGCTTATCGCTGGAAGCCTTTCAAAAAGCTATCCCTTTAAGCTTGAAGGCTTTGAGAAGGCTCTTGTGGAAAAAGAGGGTTGGATAGGATACGCCGAAAGCAAATTCTAGTTGGGCGTAATCAAAGCAAAAAGGACGCGGCGTTTTTTCGCCGCGTTTTTTTTTAGACAAGGTCCTTTCGCCACTTGACATAAAGCGCGTTTTTTGATATATTGTTAAAACATTCGGCGACTTAGCTCAGTTGGTAGAGCACACGGCTCATATCCGTGATGTCAATGGTTCAATCCCATTAGTCGCTATTCAAGGCTTCCCAATCGGGAGGCCTTTTTTTTAAGTTGTAAAAAGCGCCTTGATTGCCAGCCCGCGCGAGCGGGCAGTTTAATCTTTTCTTATAGCAAAATGGAGCGCAGCGACATACCGTTCCTACCTTAACTCGGCGCCCGAAATCGAAGAGCGCGCCAATTCAACAAGCGCCGTCTCTTTTTCTTCCGTGTAGGGCTGGACTTTCTCGGCGGCGGCGCATAGGCAGCGTCCGTTAAGAAAATGGGCGAAAAACCAGCGCGCGTCCTTTGGCAAAAGCTTTGCGATTTCTTTTATCTCTTTTTCTCCGACCAATGGCGGGTAGAGGACCGTCCTAAATTCGCGCGCGTCGGCAGGAAGCACCGAAACGATTTTTATTGAATCGATTATTTTTTGCGCCGCCGCGTCTTGGGCTTGCGATGCCTTGAAAGTCAATGAATCCGGCGCGGCGTTAAGGTCTTGCGAAAAATCTTGGCCGCCGGCGTTAAGGTCTTGAACAGCCTTAACTGTGGCCGCGTTTTGGACGAGCAACTCACTGTAGCGCGCAGGCGCCGTCTTTACGTCAAGCGCGACGTAGTCGGGCGCGCAGGCGGGATCGGACAAGAGCTCTTGCAGGCGGTCTGGAAAAGCGCCGTTTGTGTCAAGCTTTATTTTGTAGCCCAAGGAGCGCGCCTCTAAAATCAAGCCTCGGACGGCGTCAGGCTGGCACAGCGGCTCTCCGCCGGAAATCACAAAGCCCGAAAGCACATTGGCGCGCTTTTTTAGGTGGGCGATTACGTCTTGGATTGAAACAAACTGGGGATTGTCGCGCTTTGCCTGCGCGCCCGATTTTTGGGCTTGCAAACAATTGCAGTCGCCAGCGTCTTGGGTTTGCGATTGGTTTCTGCCGCTTGGCTCCACCAGCTCGGTGTTGTAGCAGTAGGGGCAACGAAAATTGCAGCCGCGCAAAAAACACGCGGCCGCGACTCTTTGGGGATAGTCTACTAAGGATGTCTTTATTAGAACGGCTTCAAGCGGTTTCAAGATTAAAGATTTCTTCCAGCTCGGCCACGTTGTGGGCGCGCGCCGATTCGCTTCCGTCGGCCTTGTAGAAAATAACCGTTGGAGCGGCGAAAACGCCTTTTTGCGCGGCTTCGGCAAGGCCTTCATCGCTGTCAACGTCGATTGATCGGCCCGCTAAGCCGCTGTTTGCTATCCATTCCTTTACAGGCGGGCAGTTGGGGCAAGTGGCGCGGGCAAAAAGCTCGTATGTAAGGCCGCCGTTAGAGGCTGCCGAATCACGCGCGGTTGTGACAGGCGCGACAGCGTTGTTTGCAGCCGCGTCGTCGTATCGCTCGTCTTCCATAAGCATTTCGCTTTCCGGGCTAAAGGTTGTCTGGCCGCTTTCGCCCGCGTCGGCGTATGAATGAATGTCGTATTCGGAGGAGTCTTCAAGGGCGAAATTCTTTCTGTGCTTGTATTCTTCGGCCTTGCCCTTGTTCCAGTTTTTTATGGCGCGGTAGTAGCCTACGATGCGGGCGTAAACTTCCGTTTCCGTTCCGTGAACGTCGGAAAGCTCTTTTTGAACCTGCGCGATTTCTTTGTCAATTTCCTGCAACGTTTTTGCCATTTTTTTTCCTCCCTATAATAATTGCCAGCAAACAATCAAGGGCTTTTTTGCGCCTTTTATTGCCGCTGCCTCCCTATTTATTGCGCCGCGATGGCGGCCTGGCGTTCCATAAGCAAGCCGTCAAGCTTGGCTTGAAGGGCGCGCCTCTTTTCTTCCTTGCACTTGGGACATTCCGCGTGTTCCCCCGACAAATATCCGTGAACAGGACAAATCGAGTAAACCGGCGAGATTGTCAAATACGGAATGCGGTAGTTGGCCATCACGGCCTTCACCAAGTCGCGGCACGCCTTCCAGTCCTTGATTTGCTCGCCCATGTATGTGTGGAACACAGTTCCGCCCGTGTAGCGGGTTTGCAAGGATTCCTGCATGTCCAAGGCCTCAAAGATGTCGCTTGTAAAGTCAACCGGCAATTGGGTGGAGTTTGTGTAGTAGGGGTCGCTTGTTCCGGAAGCGATGATGTCCGGGTAGTTTTGCTTGTCGTGGCGCGCCAAGCGGTAGCTGGTGCTTTCGGCCGGAGTGGCCTCCAAGTTGAAAAGCTCTCCGGTCTCCTCTTGGTAGTCCTGCATTCTCTGTCGCATGTAGTCCAAGACTTTTTCTGCGAATTTTTTTCCTTCAGGGTGAACGATGTTGACGCCCAAAAAGTTAAGGCAACATTCGTTCATTCCGCAAAGGCCGATTGTGTTAAAGTGGTTGTTGAGCGTCTTAAGGTAGCGCTTTGTGTAGGGGAAAAGGCCTCCGTCGTAAAGCTTTTGGATTACCTTTCTCTTTATGCAAAGGCTCTGCTTGGCCAAATCCATAAGGTAGTCCAGCCTCTTGAAGAACTGCTCCTCGTTCTTTGCCAAGTATCCGATTTGCGGAAGGTTGATTGTGACCACTCCGATGCTTCCTGTGAACTCGTCGCTTCCAAAAAGGCCTCCGCCGCGCTTTCTAAGCTCGCGCTTGTCAAGCCTAAGGCGGCAGCACATTGAGCGCACGTCGCTCGGGTTGAGGTCTGAGTTGACGAAGTTTTGGAAGTAGGGCGTTCCGTACTGGCTTGTCATCTCGAACAAGAGCTTTGTGTTTTCGGAATCCCAGTCAAAGTCCTTTGTGATGTTGTATGTCGGAATCGGGTAGCCGAAGCCGCGGCCTTCCGCGTCGCCTTCAAGCATGATTTTTATGAACTGCTTGTTGATAAGGTCCATTTCCTTTTGGCAGTCGCCGTAGGTAAAGTCCTGCTCCTTTCCGCCGACGATGGCCTTTTTGTCGCGCAAGTCCGCGGGGCAAGTCCAGTCAAGCGTGATGTTGGTGAAGGGCGCCTGGCTTCCCCAGCGGCTGGGAGTGTTGACTCCGTAGACGTAGGACTGGATGCACTGGCGAACTTCCTTTTCCGACAAATTGTCGATTTTGACGAAGGGAGCCAAGTAAGTGTCGAATGAGCTGAAGGCTTGGGCGCCCGCCCATTCGTTTTGCATGATTCCCAAAAAGTTTACGATTTGGTTTACCAAGGTTGAAAGGTGCGTTGCCGGCTTTGAAGTGATTTTGTCCTTTACGCCGCCAAGGCCTTCGACGATAAGCTGGCGCAAAGACCAGCCGGCGCAGTAGCCTGAGAACATCGAAAGGTCGTGAATGTGGAAGGCGGCCGTCTTGTGCGCGTCCGCGATTTCTTTTGAATAAATGTTGTTAAGCCAGTAGTTGGCCGTGATCGTTCCTGAGTTGTGAAGGATCAGGCCGCCGAGGGAGAAGTTTACGTTGGCGTTTTCGTTAACCCGCCAGTCGCTCTGGGCAAGGTAGCCGTCCATCGTCTTGTTGATGTCAAGCATGAGGCTCTTGGCGTCGCGGACGGCCTCGTGGCGGGCGCGGTAAAGGATGTAGGCCTTGGCCACCTCGACTTCCTTGGCCTCGATAAGAGCGGACTCAACCACGTCCTGAATTTCTTCTATCGCGGGAATCGAATGGGCGCGCCTTCCCGCCATCAAAAGGCGGAGCTTTTCTTCGACGCTGTCGGTAAGCGATGCGGCCTTGTCCGGGTTGGCGAATTTTTCAACCGCCTGAATGGCCTTGCCTATGGCCTTTTCGATTTTCTTTCGGTCGTAGGAGACGATGTCTCCAGATCTTTTTACGACGCTTTTAATGAACGACTTGGTTTCCTCGTCGCCGCTCTTTCCCAAAAAACTTTTCCATTGCGGAAAAACCGACTGCTCGCTCACTTTTTGATTCCCCCAACCTTATTTACTTCGTTTATAAATTCTTCCAAATTTTCAAAATGCTTGTAGACAGAGGCAAAGCGGATGTAGGCCACTTTGTCGATGTCGTTAAGGCGCTGCAAGACCAACTCGCCCAAGTCGCTGGTCGAAATCTCGCGGCTGGACTTGGCCTGCATTACGGCCTGGTCCTCGATTTCGGCGGCCAAGTTTTCCACCGTCGTCGTCGAAACGGGCCGTTTTTCAAGCGCCCGCTCGATGCCTTTTTCAAGTTTTTTGGAGTCAAAGGGCTGCCTGCGGCCGTCTCGCTTGATGACCATCAGGGGCTTTTCTTCTATGCGTTCGTAGCTGGTGAAGCGGTAGCCGCAGCTTAGGCATTCGCGTCGCCTGCGAATGTTTTCGCCGTTGGCCATTGCGCGGCTTTCTATGACCCTGTCGTCAAGCGAGCCGCAGTAAGGACAGCGCATATTTTCCCCTATATTCCCCAAAATTAGCGCTATGTATAGCGTTTTTTATGTAATTAATCTATTCTAACACGCTATTTTATAAAAAGCAAGCAAAATTTTCATAAATTTACAAAATATTTTGCCCGCTTTTGGGGCGGAACGAAACAGGCTTTTTGGCCGGCTTCCAATTGCGCAAATGGCCGCTTGAAAAGTCTTTTATTTCAGGAATGTCCGACAAATCGATTTTCTTTCTAAGTTCCGCCACTCTTTTAGTTGTAGAATTGCTTGCGCCAGTTTGTCTTTGTGTCATTTCCAGTTTACCGCCCAATTGCTTGGAATGCCGCTTGCGCTATTTGTAGGCCAGCTTGTCATGCTCGCAGCCTTGGTGAACGTGCCGGCGGAGGCAACGCCGTAAAGCCAGTTTGTCGTGCAGTAAGCTGCAGAAATATTTGTGGCAAGGCAAGTTACGCTGGAAAGTTTTGAACAGCCGAAGAACATGCTGTTGTAGCAGTTTTCCGCCAGCGTGGTGGCAGGGAGTTCTGGCGCGACTGTCAGGCTCGCGCAGCCTTGGAACATGTATTGGTAGCAGTTGCTCGCCAGCGTGGTGGCGGGAAGGCTTGGCGCGGCTGTCAGGCTTGCGCAGCCGGAGAACATGCCCTCGCAGCAGGCGTACTCCAGCGTGGTGGCGGGAAGGCTTGGCGCGGCTGTCAGGCTTGCGCAACCTTTGAACATTTCGTAGTAGCAAAGATTTGCGAGATTGGTTGCGGGGAGTGGTAGCGCGGAGGTCAGGTTTGCGCAGCCGGAGAACATGCTTCTGTAACAGGATTGCGCCAGCGTGGTTGCGGGCAGGGCCGGAGCTGCGGCCAGGTTTGTGCAGCCGTAGAACATGCCGCTGTAGCACCAATCCGCCAGCGTGGTTGCGGGCAGGGCCGGAGCTGCGGCCAGGCTTGTGCAGCCGTAGAACATGTCGCTGTAGCAGGAATGTGCCAGGGTGGTCGCGGGGAGCTTCGGAGCTGCGGCTAAGCTTGAGCATTCTGAGAACATTCCTTGGTAGCAACCAGGAACAAGATCGGTTGCGGGCAAAAGCAGTTCGGCGCCGTCTTTGTTCTTTATGTGCGCGTTGGCAGAAAAAAGGAACGCGAAATTGTAGCTTTGTTCAAGCGCCGTCGAGCTTTCAAAACCCTCGCTTTTTATAAGGCTCATTACATTGCCATAAAGATAGCAGTCGGCGGAACAGGCGATATTGCTGTTAATGCACATGGGGTCTCCATACGCTGGATTGTCACCCCAAAACTGCACTTTGTCGCCAAAAGCGGCAAGCGTAATAGAACATTTTGATCCGCTTGCGATTGTTTGAGCATCGCCGCCGTTGACTTTGTAGGTGACGGGGCCGGCGGCCCTGTTGATAAATGTTATGATCGCGCCGGCTTCGGCGGCTTCAAGCGTGAGAGGCGTTGTGAGCATTTCATAATATTCCACCGTCCAGCCGATTGGAATGCCGCTTGGACCATTTTCCCAAGAGTTTGAATTTTTTGCTTTTATAAATGTGCCTGTGGCGGCCACGCCGTAAAGCCAGTTTGTCGTGCAGCCGGTTGCTGAAATATTCGTTGCAAGGCAAGTTACGCTGTTGAGGCTTGCGCAACCGTCGAACATGGAGTCGTAGCAGAAGACCGTCAGCGTGGTTGCGGGCAGGCTTGGCGCGGATGTCAGGCTCGCGCAGCCGTTGAACATGTTGCTGTAGCAGTAGTCCGCCAATGTGGTGGCTGGAAGGCTTGGCGCGGCTGTCAGGCTTGCGCAGCCTTCGAACATGCAGAAGTAGCAGTGGTTCGCCAGCGTGGTTGCGGGAAGGCTTGGCGCGCTTGCAAGGCTCGTGCAGTCTTCGAACATGCTTTGGTAGCATCTTATTGCCAAAGTGGTTGCGTTAAGGCTTGGCGCGGATGTCAGGCTTGTACATTTGTAGAACATGCTTTTATAGCAGCCTTCCGCCAGCGTGGTGGCGGGAAGGCTTGGCGCGGCTGTCAGGCTCGCGCAGCCGAAGAACATGTTGGCGTAGCAGTAGTTCGCCAAAGTGGCGGCTTTGAGCTCTGGCGCGGCTGTCAGGCTTTTGCAGTCGTCGAACATGCCGATGTAGCAGCCGTCCGCCAGCGTGGTGGCGGGCAAAAGCAAGTCCGCGCCGATTTTATTTTTTATATGGGTGTTGCTTTTGAAGAGATAGGCAAACGTATAAGCATTTTCTAGCGTTGTCGCTTTTTCAAAATGCTCGCTCTTAACAAGGCTCATGATGTTGCCGTAAACATAGCAGTCTTTGTCGCAAGCGATGTTGCTGTAATTGCTATAGTTGTTTGTCGCATAAGCCTTGTTGTCGCCAAAGAATTCAACCTTGTCGCCGCTTTTGGCAAGCGTTATGTTTGCGGAGTCGCCGCTTGCGATTGTTTGCGCCTCTCCGCCGTTAACTTTGTAGGTGATGGGGCCGGATGCCTTGTTGCTAAATGTTACGACCGCTCCGTCTGCGGCGGCTTCCAAAGTAAGAGGCGTGGCCAAAGCGGACGGTTCGGGAGCCGGAGTTGGGGCTGGCGTTGGCGCCGGCGCGGGTTGGGAGGCGGGGCGAACCTTTAGGTCGTCCATTATGTTCGAGCAGGCGGCAAACACAATTGTCGTCGCAACGATCGCCGCCAAAGTTTTGATAAAGCGCTTCATTTGTCGCCTCCGTTCTTTTTAAAGATCTTTCCAAAGTGCCAAAGGGCTCCAAACCTAAAACCAATCGTCTGTATTAGTCCGCCGCCTTTTTGCGGCATTATTGTCCATAAGGGGCTAAAGTCAAATTCCAAATTTTTCAAGGCCTCGACAGGCGCGACGTAGCGCAAGGCGGGGGCGACGCAAATAGCTTGGCTAAGATAAAGGCCGTTTGTGTCCGTTCCGTCCTTGCCCTTTGCCATGGCGAAATTTACGCCGTAAGAGACTTCCGGCTGGAAGGCAAAGCTTTGGTTCTTTATTGCAAAAGGAATCCTAAGCCAAAGGCCCGCGCTTGCCGTGACGCCCTCGTAGCGCTCCAGCGTTCCTTTTGTAAAGGAGTGGTCGTAGTCGATGCGGACGCTGGCGCCTAAGTCAAGGCTTTTTGGCAAAAATTCGGGCAGCGTGTATTCGGCAAAAGCCGTGATTCCCAAATTGGCAGGCGAATAGTCGGCCCAGTCGCCGACTGAATACTGGTTTTTAATTCCCGCTCCCGCGGCCAGGCCTTGATAGCGGACCGCTTGGGATTGGGCCTCTATAGCGACAAAAGCCGCAAGGACTGCGGCAAAAGCGAACTTTTTATTGACTTGCATGATAAAATAATTATAAGCCCGCTTTTTAAATTTTGCAAGCGTTAAAATTCAATCTTTAAAAGTTCGGCCATGACGCAGTCGCGCAGCTTCGGGCGGCGGAAGTCCCGCGCCTTGCAGACGGCGGCCAAGGCGATAAGGATTAGGATTAAATGGGCGAACCAGTCTCCGCAGCTTGAGTAGACGGTGGCGCGGCGCCGGTAAATCGGTATTTTTGCGCAAAGATAGCCGTCCTCAAAAAGCGGAATGCTTTGCAAAACGCGGCCCTTGTCGTCCACGACAGCGGTAAGGCCGGCGTTTGTCGAGCGGACAAGGCTGGTCCTGTATTCAACGGCGCGGAAGGCGGCCACGGCAAAGTGCTGGCGCTCGGCCGAAGCGGTCTTGGACCAAGAGTCGTCGGTTATGTTGATGAAAACTTCCGCGCCGGCTTGGAACATGGGGCCGCAAACGTCGGGAAAGGCGTCCTCAAAGCAAATTGGGAGGGCGGCCCTAACCTTGGCCTCATTTCGCTTTTTTTCGTCGGCGGCCGCGTCCAGGCTTAAATCGTAGTAGGCTGGGGCCGCATCCGAATAGCCTTCCGAGGCTGGAAAGTCAAAAAGGTCCAGCCGCTTTCCGGGATTCCAGCCGTTTGAAAAGCCTACAAGGCGCTCCATTGTTTTTCTGACAAATTTCCGATCCGCATATGGAATGACTTCGGCAAAGGGAACCAAGTGGCTTTTTGCGTAAAAGCCCCGCAAGGCCGCCGACTGGTCAAAGACCAAGGCCGCGTTGTACATTTTTCGGCCTTCGCCTTCGCTTAGCGGCTCAAAATATGGGCCGCCAATCACAAAAGGAACGCCTTGGCTTTTTATGAAGTCAAAGAGGCTTTGGCCTTGCGGAACGTAATCGTAGCGGCCCAGCGCGTGGGGAAGCGCGTATCTAAGGACGGCCTCGCTCCAAACGACAAGGTCTGCCTTTTTCCCTTCCGACTCAAAGTCAAAGAGGCCCTTTTTTGAAAGCTCTATGGACTTTTGCAGGCTTTCCTCGTCGTCGTCGCTGGCCCAAGGGTCCATGTTTTGCTGGACTAGAACTGCGTTAAAGGTCTTTATGGCCGGGCTCTTTTGGCAAAGCCTAAAGGCTCCGTATGAGTAAACTAATAGGAGGCAAAGGGCAAGGCATTTGGCGGCGCAAGCCAGGTTGAATTTCGCTTCTTTATAAGGAAGGGCCGCTCCAAAGGAAAATTTGTTCAATAATAAGGCGGCCTCGGCGCAGCAGGCGGAAAAATAGGCCATCAAAAAGCTTATTCCGTAGGTTCCAAAGATGTCGGAGCACTGAATCAAGGCCTTGTCGTTAAAGGCGGCCATCGATAGAACGCCCCAGGGGTAGGCTAAAAAGCCTGTGGACTTGGCCCATTCGTAGGCCGCGCGGACGGCGGCAAAGAGAAGGGGCCTTAGGCTTTCAGCGTCAAAAAAGGCTTTTCCAATCGCAAGCTTCGCCCGGCCGCCGTCAACTCTTCCCCCCTTGCTAAAAGGAAAGAAGAAAAGGCAGCCGGCCATCGCCTCTATGCAGGCCGTTCCAAAGGCCGACGCCCCCAGCGTGAAGACGGCGAAATCCTTGAAGTTGGCCAGCCAGTAGCTGGAAAGCAAGTGCGTCGCAAGCGCGTCCAAGGCGAACAAAAGGGCGCAAACTTTATAGGATCGGGCCTTTTTTACGGCCAAATACAGGGGAAGCAGGGCAAAAAAGCCAATGACGGGCGAGCCAAAGGCCAAAAATTCGTTTGGCATCGCAAGCGCGGACAATATTCCGGAAAAAATAGCGCAAATAACTTGAAAAATTAACGTCATTGTGATATAATATATTATTGTATTTTTAACAAATGTTCAATATAAAAACGATTTAATATAAATGGGTGGAAGGAAATGGCTACAACAAAAGATATTTACGCGGCGCATAAAAAGGAATACGGCGACAATCCAAAAGTCGTGATTTCCACACCGGGCCGCTTTCACTTGATGGGTGAGCATTCCTGCTGGTTCTTCAAGGACAAGACGCTTTCCATGGCGGTGAACATTCCGGTTTACGTCGCGGTTTCTCCAAGGGACGACACGACGCTTAAATTCCATTTTGTCCAGCTAAAGGAGCGCAAGAAGTCCGACCTTACAAACCTTAAGGTCAAAAAAGAGGACCGCTGGGCCAACATCCTTAAGGCCGTCGTCTACGGCTTCCTTTCTTGCGGCTTTGACTTGCGCGGAATGGACTTCACCGTTTATTCCGAGATTCTCCCTTCCGCCGGCTTTGGAATCACCTCGGCAATCAAGGCTGGAACGGCGCTTGCAATCAAGAAGGTTCAAAAAATAAATTGCGAGGACTCGCAGCTTTTGCAGGCCTTGGACATCGGAAACCGCCTTTTCCTAAAGACAAGGAATTTGATAGCCGACAATTTCGCCGCGCTTTATTCCGAGCCTGGCTCGATGATTTTGACTGACTACGGAAAGCAGACTTACGAAAACATTCCCTTTGACTTTGGCGGCTACAAAATTCTTTTGACCGACGCAAAGGTTCCGCGCTTTTCCATTTGGAACGAGGACGAAATCCGCGAGCCGGAGCACGCTCTTTTGCTGGGAGACCTCAAGGAGCGCAAGAAGGGAATTCCCGGCGGCTGGGTCTACGACACAAATCCGACCAACGTCAACGAAATGCTTTCTGTCGTCAGCGAAGACATGAGGCAAAAGCTTTTGTACATAATTTACGAGCACGGCTTGATTTTGGACGCGCTTGACGGAATAAAGAAGGGCAAGTTCACGAAATTCGCCCGGGCCGTAAACAACAGCCACAAGCTTTTGCAGGAAAACTACAAGCTTTCATGCCCCGAGATTGACTGGATTTTAAAGCGCGTCGGCGAGCTTGAGCCAAACCTTGTCGACATTCGCGAGCCTGTAACTTGCGGCCGCATAACCGGAAAGGGCTTTGGCCGCTGCCTTTACGCGATAATCCGCGAAAGCGACGAGGAAGTCTACCGCAAGAAGCTGGACGAGTATTCAAGAATCTTCGGCTTTGAGGCGGAGACCTTTGAAGTCAAGCCCGCCAAGGGCGCCCACCAGGTGCGGCTCTAGTGAAAATACTTTTGACCAACGACGACGGCTTTGACGCGCCTGGAATAAACGTTTTGCGCGAGCGCTTGTTGGACGACAACCACACTGTTTGCGTAATGGCGCCCGCCTCAAACCAAAGCGGAACCAGCCAAAGCATTCATTTGGGCGCGGGAATGGAAGTGCGCGAAATCGACGAAAACTTTTTCACTTGCGCCGGCTCTCCGGCCGACTGCGTGATGACGGCCATTCACGGAAAATTGTTTGACAAGCCCGACATTTTGCTTTCGGGAATAAACCGCGGCCCGAACCTTGGCCTTGACATTTTGTATTCCGGCACTTGCGGAGCGGCGCGGCAGGCGGTCTTGATGGGAATCCCCAGCGCGGCCTTAAGCGTGATGTGGCCTGGCGACGAATTTTTTGGAAGCGAGGACGAAAACGAATACTACGCGATGGCCGACTTCGCCGCGAAAAATTTGGAGGCCTTGAAAAGCCTTGCCGTCACCGCGAAGGGCGGCCTTATGCCAAAAGAGCGCTGCGTTTTCACTAACGTCAACGGAATGGCGCAAGGCCGCCGCTACAAGGGAGCCAAGTTCGCTGGAGTGTCATTCAGGGAATACATAGAAGACAAGGTGGTCCTAAAAGACTTGGGCGGCGGCCGCTTTGACAGGAATTTTTCGGGCGGAAAGGTTCAAAGCAGGGGGCGCTGCTATTGCGACTACGAAGCGTGCGTCGAAGGCTACGCGGCGGTGACCCGCCTTTACGCAGAGCCGTCGGCCGCTCCGACACTAGACGGAATTGATTTTAAGGTGTAAAATCGTTTTAGGGTGTAAATGGGCGGGAGGAATTAATGGAAAATTCAGTCCTTTCAAACGGAATAAGTCTGTACGTTCAAAACAAATTCGCGGACGCGCTCGCGTTCTTTTTGTCGCTGCCCGACGAGGCGCAAGTTGACAATTTTGAGCTTGCCTACTACATAGGCCTTTGCTACGCGCGGCTGGGAAAGTACGACGACGCCTTGATGTACATAGAGCAAGTCGTCACGGGCGGAAAGGACTACCAGCGCGTTTTGCAGTGCCGCTACCTTTTGGCGATCATTTACGTTAAGAGCGGCCGAAAGCGCCTGGCCGACTTTGAGCTTAACAAGCTTTTGGAAACAGGCTACAAGAGCGCCGACGTTCTGGCCTCGCTTGCATACATATCTTGGGAAAACAAGGACATCGACAAGTGCTTGGAGTACTACGAGCGCTCGCTTGAAAAGGATTCCGACAACGTCACCGCGCTGAACGGCATGGGATATGTCTTGGCGGAGGAGGGCCGCGAGCTTACCCGCGCCTTGGGCTATTGCAAGAAGGCCTTGAACAACGCTCCCCAAAACGCGGCCTGCCTTGACTCTCTAGGCTGGGTTTACTACAAGCTGGGCCTTTTGGAAGAGGCGGCCAAATACCTTAAGCAGGCGGAAGAAAAGCTTCCGGAAAACGTTGAGATACAAAAGCACCTTAACTCTTTGGCGCAGGCAAGGACAAACCACTGATGAAAAAAATTCTTATCCTTTTGACAGTTTTTTTTCTTGCTTCAAGCTCGGGTTTTTCGCAGAGGCTTGCCGAGCATCTTTTTGAGGACGCCGGAAACGGCTCGGGATTGAAGCGCAGCGCGGAGGCCGGATTCGCTGAAGAGGAATTCAGGCGCGGAGTCCAGTCCTACTACCGCGGTTTTTTCAACGACGCGATAATCCAATTTGAGAAAGCCTTGTCTTATTTGCCTGACGAAAAGTTGATTTTGGACTGGCTTGGAAAGTCCTACTACCGCGCCGGAATGGAGGGAACCGCGCTTGAGCAATGGCAGTTCGCGAGCGACTCCGGCTACGGCGGCATCTTGCTTGAAAACAAGATAGAGGTTGTCCGAGAAAGGCGCGTCAACGCTTCGGCCGAACAAGCCTTGCGCTACACCGAAACCGGAACTTTCGACGGCAACAACAGGGTCGAGGGAAGCGACTTTCAAATTTTCAGCCAGCCGATTTCAATTCTCGCTAACTCGGACGGAACCATTTGGGTTTGCGCCTACGGTTCCAACGAGCTGGTTTTGCTTGACATAAACGGAAACGTAGCGCGGCGAGTCACCGGCCCCTTGAACGGCTTTGACAGGCCCGTTGACGTGATTAAGACTCATGACGGAAAGCTTTTGGTCAGCGAGAGCGCGGGCGACAGAATCAGCGTTCTAAGCGAATTCGGCTTGTTTGAAAAATACATCGGAAAAAAAGGCCGCGGGCTTGGCGAGCTTGTCGGGCCGCAGTACATGGCCCAGGATTATTTGGGAAACATATATGTCTCTGATTTTGGAAACGCCCGCGTCACGGTTTTTGACAAGGACGGAAACGGACTCTTTTCTTTTGGAAAAAAAGGCTACGCCTTCAAGGGCTTAAAAGGGCCTACTGGAATCGCCGTTGACGGGCAAAGGGTTTTTGTAGCCGACGGAGTTTTGGGCGGCGTGTATGAATTTGACTTGAGCGGAAACTATGTCGACGTCTTGGTTCAAGAAAAAACGTTCGCGTTCCCGGAGGCGCTTAAATTTTCAAGCGCGGGCGATTCGCTTATCGTAAGCGACCGAAACCGCGTCTTTACGATTGACTTGGGAACAGGGGCGGTTTACGAAAACGCATTTACGGGAAACGCTCCCGCCCGAATCACTTACGCCACGCCCGACCAAAACGGAAACATTCTGGCCGCGGATTTCAGGAACAACGAGATTTGCATTTTGTCCAACATGACGGAATTGTTGGGCGGCCTTTTTGTCGAAATCGAGCGCGTTGACGCTGAAAAATTTCCAAAGGTGACAATGAATGTCCGCGTCCAAAACAGAAGGCGGCAGCCTGTTGTTGGACTTCGCGCCGAAAATTTTTACATCAGCGAAGGAAAGCGCCCTGTCGCAAAGCTGCGCTTTGAAGGCGCCGCGTCGTCAAACAAAAACGAGGACGTCGCGATAGTGGTTGACCGCAGCATGGGATCGGAATTCAATTCCGCCCTTGACCAAGCCGTGCGCGACATAGCGGCTGCGATGCAGGGCGTTGGAAAAATCACTTTGATTTCAAGCGGGCAAATTCCCGTAATGGAATATTCCGGGGACCCAAAAGGCCTTTTGAAATTCTCGCAGTCCGCCCTTCAAAGCAAAAGAAGCGCCTCTTGCGCCTTTGACTTGGCGATAAGAATGGCGGTTAACGGCTTGATAAACGCCGAGCCAAAGCGGGCTGTCATTTACATCACGGACGGGCTTATGCCGCAGAACTCCTTTGACCATTACGGCTTGACAGACTTGACGGCCTTTATGGACAACAACAGCGTAGCCTTTAGCGTTATCACGCTTAGACAGGGCGCTCTTGACGAGGAGCTGGACTACATATACAAAAGCTCATACGGAAAGTCCTACTACGTTTACAGGCCGGAAGGCTTGTCCAGCATCGTGCGGGACTTGCTTGAAGTTCCAAACGGCTTGTACCAATTCAGCTTTGAGTCTGTTTTGCAAACGGACATGGGCCGCGCCTTTTTGCCGCTTGAAGTCGAAACTTACATCATGAACAGAAGCGGCCGCGACGAGACAGGCTACTTCGCGCCCTTGCAATAGCAAAGGCGCTTGCCTAAAAGTTAAGCTTTCCGCCCAAGCTCCAAGCGGCCGTGATTGTACAGATTTCGTCAAAGGCGCAAGTCACGCCCAGATTGATTTCGGTCGTCATCGCGAAAAATTTAGCGAACTGAAAGTCCGCGCCGTGAATGTATTCGTATGAGTGCGTTCTTTTTGTCTTGCTTGAGTTTACGGCGGACGCGCTCCTCCAAGAACAGTTTATGCTGTCGTTCCTTATAATCGGAATTTCCTGCGTCCGCATTTTTTTGAATATCGCTTTGGCGAGCGCTGATATCGGGCTTGCCTTTCCAGGCCGCTTCCAAGCGAGCGTTCCTTTAATCGTGTAGTTGTCCGCGTCCTGAAACGAAAGCTCCGCGCCGCTTTTTAGCGCGTTGTCCTTCGCGATGTAAAAGTTCGCCTGCAAGTAGCATGTGTATGCTTGCGTCAAATCGCTTGGCGCGTCCCGAGGGCTTTTTAAGGCCGCGCTGAACGAGGCGATGTATTCGTCTTGTTCGAACCATGACGCTATTGGAATTGAGCCGTACTTTCCAAAAATGTTAAAAGCCGCCCAGCCGACTTTAAGCTTGTATTGGTACGTGTCGCTTAGCGTTTGGGCCGCCCTGATGTCGCGCGCTACGGCGAGCGTCACATTTGACGGAACAAAAAAATCCCGCTTGTCCGCGTACAGGGGCCTGCTGAACGAAAAGTCATATTCGCTTGTGTAGAACTCCGACTGGAGGCTGTCGCCCTGCGGCAAGCCCTTTGTCGCGCTATGAACGTTGTCCGCAAGCCTTCCGCTTATCAAATCGTAAACCGGAGCGGCGGCGAAATAATATCCGCGCCTTCCGTATGTTTCCGAAAGGCTTTTTATGTCGGACGCGTAGTCGCCGCCGCGCTCGACAGCCTCGACTCCGCCCGAAATCTTTTTCCATGACGCCGACAGGGAATTTTTTCCAATCTTAAAGGGGAAAGCCATGACGAAAGTGTTTTTGTCGTTGTAATAATAATTTGAGGAGGCCGAATAGTTTTCCTCCGCGCTGTAGTTTATTTGCGGCGACAGGGAAGCCCATGGCAGGCGGAACGCGTTTTCTATGTTCGCGGCGACGCGGCGCTTTGAGGCGGCTGAATCCCCAAACGAAAATTCTTTTTTAGTCGCGGAAAGCCATGTCGCAAAATAATTGTCGGTTTTAAGAATCTCTCCGCTGTTTTTCAAAAGCTTTTGCGAGGCTTCTGTCGAAACGTTAAGGGAGTAGCCAAAGGCGCCGCTAGCTAATTTTAGGGCCGCGGAGTTTTGCTCTTTGGTGTTAAGCGACCAAGCCGACGATTCGCTTTTGGCCGTGGCTTTGAGCGAAAGGGGAGCGCCCAGCGAATTAAAGTCCAGCGCGATTGAGTTTTCTTTTGCGGCGGCTTTTGAGTCCCTGTCAAAGTTGTATTCCTCGTTGAATGAAATCGTCTTGAATAAAGGCGAAGCGCTTTTTACCGAGTGGGCGGCGTTTGTTATAGCGTCTGAACTTTCGGCGGCCCTAGCGGCGCTCGCGCTTAAGGCGATTTTCGCTAAAGTCGCGCTCGCGCTTGCGTCAGCGCTTACGCTCCCTTTTGTCTTTCGGTATTTTTCAGTGTAAAAGGTTACGCTCTCTTGGCTTGATGCGTGAAGCTTTACGTCGCTTAAAATCGGAAAGCCGTTTTTGCTTTCGGCGAGAACGCCGTCCTTTTTCCAATCGACTGAATTTTTGTCTTGCGCAATAAAATGCGGCGATGTTTTTGAAAAATAAATTTCATCGATTTTCAGCGTTCCCGCCTTGTTCCAAGCGTCAGAGCTTTTTGTGTCAAACACAATCTTCGCGCGGCTGGGAACGACCGAGTTGTTTATTTGCAAATAAGCGTCCTCTTTTGCAAGCTCCGCGCCGTTTATGTAAATTTTGTTTTCCGACTTGTCAATCGACAAAAGCTTCCAGCCTGTGCCTTTAAAACGCTCAAGCGCCCTTCTTGAAATTTTGGCCAGTGCGGCGGTTTTTCCAGAGCCAAGAACGCTTTCGCTGTCGGTGTCCAATAAAAAAGTCAGGCCCGCCTCGCTTGGGTCGGAAGAAAGCGGCGCCGACAAGGCGTAGTCAAAGCAAAAGTACATGTTGATTTCGCCGTAGTCGCTGTGGTCAACTTCGTCAAAGTATTTGTAAATCGTTATGGAAGAGTCGTCGGGCGCGATGGATTCGTCGCTTGTCCACGCAATCTCCTGCGCGTAGTTTGCGCTTTTGTTGAACCTTGACGCGCCTGGATTTGATGTCCTTGACTGCGCCGTCGTGACGGTAAAGCATTTGTTTTGCGCCGTAAAAACGCCTTGCGCGGCAAGCTCGTATGGGCCAAAGCATACCGCGCCGCTTCCTGTCGCCAAACCGTCCGCGTTTAAGACAATTATTCGGGCGTTCTTGTTCTTTAAGCATTGCGCTCGGTCTGTGTCCTTAAGGGCGACTTGTATTTCATACCAATTGTTGGCTTTTCTCTGGTATTTCAACACGTCGATTGAGCTTCCGTCCGTAATGTCCCATGTTGGAATCGAGCCGACCGCTTCCGCCTCAAAATTCTCGTCGTCGCTGACTCCCAGCTGCAAGTAAATCTTTGACGGAAAATTGTCCGGCTTTTCCAAGAAAAAAGAAAAAGTCGAAGAGGAAGAAAGAGCTCCGCCGGCGATTGAAATTGCGTTCGCCGCCCATTCGTTTGGCCCGCTTCCCGTCCAAGACCATTCGACTGGAATCTTGTAGCCGGTTATGCTGCTGTCTGACGCGCCTTTTTGCGGCGGCCTTGAGGAATTCTTTTTTGGATCCAAGTCTATCGCGGACGAAAGCGCCTGCGAAGGGCGGGGATTCAGGCGGGGCGCGAAATTGTCGGGAAGCTTTTTTGCCGCGTTTTGGGCGTTGAAGTTTGTCTTGGCGGCGCTGTCGTCAAAGCTTAAAAGCTTGTAAAAGCCGGTCGTGTTTTTGTTTTCAACCGTTCCCGCGATTGTGTTTTGCGCTTTCCAATTGTCGTCCTGGTATTTCACGCGGCTGGCCAGCGTTCCGTAGCCAAAATAGCTTTTCTTAGCCTCCGCGTACTTTGTTGTCGGAGACAAAGTCCATCGGGTTGCCAATGAAGCGTCGCCCGAAAGTCTTGGCGTGAAATTGTAGTTAAAGCCCGCCGCCGCCGCCAGGGAGCCCGAATCGAATGTTTTAGAGTCCTCAAACCATACGATGTAAATTTTGTCGTTTCCCGACACGCTGGAAGAGAGCGTGACTTCCCCAGTCTCGGAATTGTATTTGGCTCCGGAATCCACGGCGCCGTTTTTATAGACGATGACCGTTCCGCTAATGGCGTCCGTTCCAATGTCAAAGCGCTTTACCGGACTGTAGTTCCTTGCGCGAAGGACAATGTCGTCGGTGTCTGAATAGCCCAAGTAAGTTCCCGGAGACGTCGCGCAAAATGGATAGCGAATCTCGGCTTCGGCGTAATCGCGCTTTGTTGAAAGCGTGTCGTAGACGTCCGCGTAAAAGCGCTTCTCGCCAAAAAAGTTTTCGTTTGTCAAAGAAAGGTCGTCGTCCGCTTGAATCGCGGCGTATCTTTCCTGCGCTTTTCCGCTTTGCGCGTGGACCAGCAAAAGCTCGTCAATCGCGTTGATTCCCAAATCGTATCTAAAGCACGCCGTGAACGGAGAAAATCCCGCCGGATGCTGGACAAACAAGACAGTCTTTGAGTCAAGCGTTCCAAAAAAGCCGCAGCCGTCAACCGACGCGGGAGCGGCGCCTGTTGGGTCCGCTACAGGAATTTGTCCGGCTTTTCCGCAGTATGAAAAACTCGCGACGTTTGGACAGAGTTCGGGGGAAGGGGAAACGTCCGTCAAGCCAAAAGCCTTTTGAACGTTTCCCAAAAAGCCGCTTCCGACGCCAGCGCTGGTGTTCGTTCCGTAGTTGCCCAATTGGACAAGGCAGCGGGAAGGAATTCCAGGGCTTGCGAAAGCTACCGCGACGGCGGGAAGAGCGCCGTTCTTTTTGGCCGCGCCCGCTGAAGGGCTTAAGACAAGCTCTTTCCTTGAAGGAACGGCAAGGTAGTCCGACGACGAAAGCTTTTTGTATTTGCGGCCGGCCGAATCCCTGTAGCTTCCGTTGAAGCTTTCGACATAAACGTCTTGAACCGCCGCGGCGACTTCGTAAGAAGGAAACACGAAAATCCGTCCAGTCAAAAACGAAGACTTTGCGTGGTTTGAGTCGTTGACTGAATTCTTTCCGTAGTAAGTTTTGTCGCGCGAAGAAAGCATGTCGTATCGCAAGGCCGCGTCCATCGTCCATTTTCCGTCAGGGTCGGCCAACTTGACGCTGGCGCCAGGCGCTTGGTTCTCGCCGCCGCCGATGCCGCGGCTGACGTCGTCAACGGAATAGCTTGTCGGAAAAACGATTTTCCTGTTCGCAACCCGCGCTTCCTTTAGGTAGCCGTCTCCGTTCTTGTAGCCCGCGGCGAACGTGTTCTTGTTGAATTCGTCGGCGAAGGCGGCTTCCAAGTACCAATGCTTGTTGACCATGAACCAAAGCGTCATGTCTACTTGCTGGATGAATACCGGCGTTCCAAAGGAAATGGAAAAGTCCTTTCCCCAGCCAAAAGTCGCGGTTATCGTTTGCTTAAGCTTTGCCGTCCAATAGCCTTGCGCGCTGAATTCAATCTTGTTGTCGCGAACGTCCCAATCCAAAAATTTTGTTCCGGGAGAAATTTTTTCGGGCGGCAAGTCCTTTCCAACAACCATAGGGCCCGAACCGCTTGCCTCAATTGTTTTTGTGTCGTCCGCGCAAACCTTGTTTGAAAAAAGCGCCGACAGAGCCAAGAGCGCGAAGGCTAGGGCAAGGCCCTTGCTATTGTGGCTTTCGCGCAAGGCCTTTGTGTCGCTTGACAAAAGCCGCGCCCTATGGATTTTTACGCCGGGATTTTTTTGCTCTATCTTTAGAATCGCCTTTTCAATCGTCTTACGCTTTTTTTCTCCAAAGTCAAAAAGCTCGTTTTGCTTGTCCTCGTCGGCGTCCGTAGTGTTGTTGATTGTGATTCCCAACAGGCGCACGGCGCGGCCTGTCTCCCATTTTGCCCTAAAGATTGAAGTCGCGCGCGAAAACAAGTCGTCGACGCTTGTAACATTTTGCGCCCTTGTGTTTTGCGCGCTGACGGTTGTAAAGTCGTCATAGCGTATTTTCACCGCGACCGTCTTTCCCGTAATGTTTTCGCGCAAAAGCCTGAACATAAGCTGCTCGGAAAGCGACAGAAGCGCGCGCTCGATTTGCTCCCATTCAGTCAAGTCGTATTCGTAAGTGCTTTCGATTCCAGCGGAATGGCTTTTTGCTTCCTCCAAAAAGCCGGGCGGCTCGATTCCGCGGACGACGTTATGCAAGAAGCTTGCTGTGGCGTTTCCAAAAACAGAAGCCAAAAGCTTTTCAGAATGCTTTCTAATGTCGCTTGTCGTGTTAAAGCCGGCCGCCCGCATTCGTTCAAGGGTCTTGGCTCCGATTCCCCAAACTTTTTCAAGCGGAAGCGAAAGCATGAACTCCTCTTCTTTTCCAGGGGGGACGGCGTAAAGGCCGTCGGGCTTTTTTAGTCCGCTTGAAATTTTGGCGATGTAGTTTGTCGTCGCGATTCCGACAGAAACAGTAAGGCCCGTCCGCTCATAAACCTCGCGCTTTAATTTCTTTGCGCATTCAATCGCGTCTCCAAAAAGGCGCTCTGTTCCAGTCATGTCCAAAAAGGCTTCGTCAATGGAAATCTGGCGGACGTCTGGAGAGAACTCTCCGAATATCGACATGATTTTTTCAGAATATTCGCCGTAAAGCTTGTAGTCGCCCCGCGTGTAAATTCCGTCCGGGCATAGTTCCACCGCGCGCGCCAAAGGCATCGCCGAATGGACTCCGTACTTTCTAGCCTCGTAGCTTGCGGTGGAAACGACCGCGCGCCTGTCGCCCGGAAGCCCGCCGACAATCACAGGCTTTCCGCGCCATTCGGGATGGACAAGCTGCTCCACGGAAGCGAAAAAAGCGTCAAGGTCAACGTGAAAAAAGCATTTTTTTCCGTCAAAGCTCATTTGCCGCCGTCCGCATGTTTATTTGCTCTCCGCGCGCCTCAAAAACGAGCGTTTCGCAAAAGTATCTTGGCCTTTGGCTTTCACGGTCCAAATAGTAGGCGTTGATTATTATGTCTTGGTCCGAGCTGGAGTCGGGAGTGTACATAACGGTAAGTTTTTTCGGCGGATTGTCTGGCAAAAGGAATTCGGTCGACTTTTCGGTCGAGACAGTGTCATAGACAGAAAAGTAAACCGGATTCGCGCTTTTTCCGTTCACTACGACAGAAAAGCGCTCCGCGTCCTCGCTTGAAGAAATTTCAACGCGCCTGATTTTTCCGCCGTAGTATTCGGTGTCATAAACCTGCGCCTCCGTCCTTTCTATTTTTTCGGAATTAAAGACGCGGGCCTTTACGCGCGACGGCTCGACCTTAGAAAAGAAAATCCTGTTCAACGAAAAAATCACAATGAAAGAAAAAAGCGAAAGACCCGCGAAACACGCGGCGCTAGTTACAATGTAGCCCGTTATCTTTTGGCTTTGGTTTTTCGCCTTTATGTTCAGCCTTGCCAAAATTCTAAGCCAAAGCAAGTTAAAGGGAACCAATGCGAAGGCAAGCGTAAGGTTTTGCCAAAAACCGCAGAAAATCAACTTGTAAATCGTTTGGCCGTCGGCGAAAATCAAGATTGTGTAAAGAATCGGAAGGTAGGGCGTTATGAAAAGCGCGATGAAAATGAAAATCGACAGGCGGCTCTTGAAGGCTCGCGACAAGGCCAATATCAAGTATTCAATCGCGAACAAGTAAAAAAGACTGATGTCAAAAAGACTGAAAATGAAAATGTTCAAAATCGCGCTTATCGACAAAATGTATTCGTAATGGTAAGTGGACAAATGCGAGTGCCGGCCCAGCTCCAGCGGATAAATCGTCGAGACAATGAAAAAGGCGGGCGCGAGCTTTATGACAAAAAGAATCATCGGGTTCCTGACTCCCGCGCTTTGGAAAAGCCGGGCCGCTCCCTGCCCAAGGTAAAACGAAAGGGCGACGACAAGGGCTGTCAAAAGAATCAAATAGTTTGACCTAAGCGCCCGCCGTTTTATGACGACCAAGCGCTTTGTGCGGCGCCTAAAGATAAAGGCAAAGTCGGCCAGGATGAACATTGTCAGCGCGATGAAAACCATTATGCTGTAGATGATGTTTTTTTCCTCAAGCCAATGCCGCTTTGAAAAGATTTTAAATGGAATGTAGTGCTGGCTCCATTCATCCGCCTTTTGAATGTCTATCGAAGAAAAGAAATCCTTTATTGAATTCAGTTGGCTCCGCTCCTCTTCGTCGCTTTTTAAAAGCCGCAGGGCGATTGCTGGAAGCTCCCTGCTTAGGAAGGAAGAAAGGGCGCTGTCGTTCCTCAAAAGGTTTTTGCTGTATAGCGAAAGGAAGATTCCGCCGGAAATGGAGTAGGGGCACGAATTCCTTTCCAAACTGTCGCACAAGAGCCTGCAATAGTAGAAGGGCGAAATCTTTCCGCCAGAGCCAGGAATCACATGGCTTTTGTGGCGGGCGTCAAAAGACAAGAGAAATGCCGCCGCGTTTTGAATTCCTTCCACGCTTTTGCAAAAGACTTCCGAGCCGGACATCTTTTCGTTTCCAGCGATGTTTTGCCTGTCGCCCGCGGTAAGGACAACCTTGATGTTGTACGGAAAAGACGCCGCGTTAAAATAGTTTATCAACTCGATTATAAAGAAGCGGTTTTCGTAAGCGTCTTCTTGCGGCGCCATGAAAAAAATCGTCCAATCGCTTTTTTCGCTGGCGGGAAAATCCAAAGTGATGTTGTAGGGAAAATCAGTGAACAGCGCCGAGGACAGCGGGACTTTTGTGGAAGAAAAGCCCGCCTTTTTTAAGAAGGCCGTTGTCGCGTCTGAAAGCGCCATGCCTTTAAGCTCTTGCGAAAAAAGCTTTTGGGGCGCGAAAGTTCCTAGAAAGAATAAATAAAAAAAGAGAAGGCAAAACGTTTTTTTTAAAGGAACTTTTAAATGATGCATTTTAAACATTATACCATATAATGCCCTTAACTTTCAATGGCAAAAAAACACTTGCAAAACGGAAGAAAATATTGTAAACTTAAAAAATGTTCAGGGCGCTTGGAAATTTCTTAATACTCTTGACTTTAATCGGAATGCTCGCTCCGCCCTCAATCGGGCTTGCGATTTTCTATCCATTCTGCCATCCGCTTTGCTACATGTTCTCCGACTACATTGTGAACGTTTGCGCCCGCAGGCTTTTTGTCATTTTGCGCGTTTACAAAAAATTCCGCCTGTCGTTCAGCAAGGACAATTTTGAAAAGCTGCCCGGCCAGTTCATCGTTTTGTCAAACCACCAAAGCCTTTTGGACATTCCTATTTACATGAATTTCTTTCCCGACCGCGACGTGCGCTTTGTTGCCAAGGACGCCTTGAGCAAAAGCTGGATTCCGATGGTGGCTCCGATGCTAAAGTCGCACGGCCACTGCTTTATCCCCAGAAAGGGCGGAACCTCGTTGGTCATGCATAGAATCGATTCCTTTTGCAAGCGCTGCCTTGACAACAAGTGGAATCCCGTCATTTTCCCGGAGGGAACAAGGAGCAAGGACGGCAGCTTGGGAAAATTCTACAGCGCGGGCTTTAGAAGAATCTCCGACGCCACAAAACTTCCTGTCGCCGTTTGCGTCGTGGACGACGGCTACAAAATCAACGACATCCGGCACGTCATGGAAAACATGCACAACATAAACTACCGCGTAAAGCTTTTAAAGGTTTTTCCCGCGCCTAAAACAAAGGAAGAGCAGGTGGAGCTTTTGGACCAAGCCCGCGCCCTTATGCAGGAACAGCTGGACAAGTGGAGAAGCGGCGCCGAAGCCTAAGAAGCGCCAAACGCCTTTTTTAGGACAAAAAAACAGGACATAAAAAAAAGCCGCTCCATTCGAGCGGCTTTTGTCTTACTTGAAATCCTTAGGACGTCTTTCAACGCGCTTGCACTTTGAGCACTCGGCTACGTTCTTAAGCCTTCCGTTTTCCAACTTTGTCTTCATGATGATTTCGCCGCCGCAATCGGGGCACATGAACTTTTGCGTGGCAACAGTAGTACGAGAGTTTTTACTTGCTCCGGCCATTGTATTCCTCCAAAATTATTTTCAATTAAGTTTTTCTATTTTATTGAAAAAGTTAAATTGTGTCAAGACAAAAAGAGGCGCGCGGCGAAAAATAATTATGGCGGCGATTTAGGGGCTGGAGGCGGAACGGCCGCTTTTTGTTTTTACGCTAGTTGACACAATTTCGCATTATAGTGTATATTTTTCATAGATTTTCAAAACAATTCAAGGATATTTCAAAAATGGACGAAGAAATTTTAACTATCGAAGAAGTCGCCAAATACTTGCGCGTTTCAGAAAGAACTGTATACGATTGGGCGCAAAAGGGCGAAATTCCCGCCGGAAAAATCGGAACGGTTTGGCGCTTTAAAAAGTCAGAGATTGAAAAATGGGTCAACGAGCGCCTTTCTTCCGGCAGCCGCCTTTCTTCGCCAAAAATGGCCGTTCAAGTAAAGAACATTCTTTCCACGGACAGAGTGATTTTCATAAAGCAAAGCTCAAAGCGCGACGCTTTGATAGAGCTTTCGTCTGCGCTTAGCAAGGCCCCGCAAGTCAAATTCGCCAAGGAGCTTGAGACTGAAATCCTAAAGCGCGAAGAGCTTATGTCAACCGCAATCGGCCGCGGCATAGCGATTCCGCACGCGCGTCTTTCAAGCGTAACCGACTTGGTTATGGCGGTGGGAATTTGCAAGACTCCAATCCAGGACTTCCAGACCCTTGACGACCAGCCCATACAGCTTTTGATTATGATCGCCGCGGCCTACAACCAGCACTCATACTACTTGCAGACTTTGTCACACCTTAGCGCAAAGCTTAAGGACAACGCCTTGCGCGACGCGCTTTTGTCCGCCCAAAGCGCCGACGAAGCCTACAAGCTTTTGGTCTCGTGACAAGCGGGCGGCGGCCGCAAGAACGCGGTGACTCCGCTCGAAATAATAATTTTTGCCTTGCAAACGAAAACACGAGCGGCTTAGGGCAAGTCCACGCTAATCCAGTTCTTTGTCTCTGACTGCTCTTTTGCCACAAGCCCCATGTCAACCGGCGCCGTGGTTTCGCACAAAAGATAGTTTGTTCCGTCAACCATAATCCGCGCGCCCGGATAGGGCAAGTCCACGCCAAAAAGCGCGTGCGAGTAAACGCCCGAAACGAACAATTCCGTCTTGACGCCGTAATGCTCCATCAAGACGCATAGCAAGAGCGCGCGGCTGTCGCAGTCCGAGCCCTTGTTTTGCAAGACGCTGGCCAAGTCGTTTAGGTCGCTTGCGTCCTGCTCGCGCTGGTAGCTAAAGTCCTGGACCCAGGCCAAAAGCTTTTTGCAAATTTCCAAGTTGGGGTTTTGGGGGTTCTTTGTAAGCGCGTCCACGCTGAGGGCCGCGTAAATCGCTTGGCTTGCCCCGTCCAAGCGGGAATAGGCTTCCCTAAAGACAAGGCGGTAGTAGCGCTGCCAAGCCTCTTTCCATTGCTTTTGCTTTGCGTAAAGGGTAAGCACGCTGAATTCCCGGTCTATGACAAAGCGGCCCGATTCTTGGGCTTGCGAGGGAATGCTTGCGTAAAGCTCCTTTCCGTCGATTTTAATCTTTACGTTTTGGCTGTCTCCGGAATTAAAGGCGTAGCTTGTGATTGGGCCGGGAAGCCTAAAGTCCTTTTTTCCAACGCAAAGGGAGTCGACCGCGCTCAAAATGAACTGCTGGCAGTCGTCGGCGACGTTCTTGTCGGCGTAGCAAAGGACCACAAGGTGGACGGGCTTTTGCTCGGTGGTGACGGAAATTCCCCAGCCGGCTTGGGCGGTCGGGTTTCCCGGAAGCTGGAAGGAATACTGCGCGACAGAGGCATGCCGGCCGTTCCACAAAAAGCCGTCGATTTCGCCGTCCGCGCCAATCTTGTTCAGCGTGTCCTCCATGGCCAAGTCGCTTCGCTCGTAAAGGTCCGCGCCAAACATCTTTATCGCCGCGCGGACTTTCATGAACTCGTGCTCAAGGTAAAAAGAAAGGCCGTCGTCGGACGCCTCCTTTAGGACAAAGCCCTCGGGCAAGTCAAGGTTCCAGCCGTAGTATGAGGAGGAATAGAATTCCGCGAAGGAAAGAAGCGGAGCGAAAAGCAAGAATAAAGAGGCCGCGCAAAGCTTAAAAAATTTCATAGACCGTCCTTGAAAAATATTCATATATTATATATCATTTTTGACAAAATGAAAAGCGAAACTTTTATACCGGTCGTCTACGAGGACGACGAGATAATTTTAGTGAACAAAAAAAGCGGACTGGCAAGCCAGGGCGGAGCCGGAGTGGGCCGCAGCGTTGACACAGACCTTGCGGAACAAATCGGCCAAAAGGTTTTCCTTTGCCACCGGCTTGACAAGGACACCAGCGGCCTTTTGCTTTGCGCAAAGAGTTCCGCCGCGGCCAACAAGTGGTCGCGCCTGGTCGGCGAAAAGTCGGTTAAAAAGGAATACCTTGCCCTTTGCTTTGGAACTCCCAAAAGCCCAAGCGGAAAGATAACGCTTCCGATAAAGGAAAAGGGGCAAAGCAAGAGCGCCATGACCCTTTACGAGCGCGAAAAGCTTCCTGATTTTTTGGAGGAGGAGGCAAAGGCTTCCAGGCTGGACGTTTGCCTTATGCGCTTGACGCTGGCCACAGGCCGCACGCACCAAATCCGCATACACTTGGCTCAAAGCGGCCTTCCGATAATCGGCGACGACAAGTACGGAGACTTTGGCCTTAACAAGGCGGCCAAGCGCGACATGGGGCTAAAGCGCCTTTGCCTTTGCGCCTTTAGGCTGACATTGCCGCTTTCAACAGGCCAAAGGGCTTTTGAAATTCAGCCCGACTTTTTGCCGGAATAGAACGGATTGGACTCTTCATTGACAATTTTGATGGGGGGATGTATAATAATAGAAGAATCAAAAAAAAAGTTTGAGGGAGGAACTATGAAAAAAGTTTTCGCGGCCGTTTTCTTTATGGCCGCTTCTTTCGTCATTCATGCGCAAAGCATGGAATCAATCAGCCAAATAGTGGAAAGCCCAGCCATAAACTACGGCCAGGCCGCCTATCTTGCCTTGACATATTCGGGCGGCATTGACGAGGGCGCGACGGAAAGCGAAGCCCTTTACGAAGCCGTGAAAAAGGATTGGATAAAAAGCGGCGCGTCTGACGTTGGCCAAATAAGGCTTGGCGAGCTTTGCGCTCTTTACGCCAAGGCCGCGGGAATCAAGGGCGGCCTTTTTTGCAGGCTGACAAAAAATTCAGCGCGCTATTCATTTAAGGAATTCAAGGCCTTGGGGCTTTTGGACAAGGCCGCCGATCCATCGATGACGGTTTCGGGCCAGAACGCGCTAAGCCTTTTTAATTCCTGCATACAAGCGGCGGAGGGCTCAAAATGAAAATCGCTGTCAACGCAAAGAAAACACTGCTTGCCGCCGCGCTTTTCTGCTCGGCTTTGGCCCTTTCGTTCCCCTTGGACTTTGGCGGCTCTATCGCAAACTTCACCAGAGTAAAGGGAAACAATTTCTCTAACCTTAAGCTGGACCAGGTGAACGACCTTTTGGCCTGGATAAAGGTTCCGCTTAACAAGGACGGCTCATCCTATTTCGCCGCGCAGGCGCTTTACGAATTTGAACATGACGCCTTTGTCGAAAAGACCTACAACCGCGTGGACATAAACTTGGCCAAGTATGTCGGCGCCTGGAACGTCGCCGGCTCTCCGCTCACAGTCAGCGCGGGCCGCTTTTTCTACACCGACCTTTCGGGCCTTGTGATGAAGCAAAACTGCGACGGCGTCAACGCAAGCGTCGAGTTTCCGCGCGTCGTCGTTTCGGCCTACGCCGGCTTCACGGGCCTTTTGAATTCCGGCACGGTGAAAATTTTAAACCACAAGAACGACCCCTACGAGTACAAGACCGACAAGGTCTACCAAGTTTGCGAGCGCTATGTCGTCGCTTCTGTCGGAGCCAGCGTTCCAAACCTCTTTTCGACGCAAACCCTTTCGGGCCAGTTTTTGGCGGCTGTCAAAACTTCGGGAAAGGCGTTCAACCGCCTTTACGCCACGCTGGACATGACAGGCCCGATTTACAAGACCGTATACTACGACGCCTCCAGCACGCTGGGCTTGCAAAGCTTTGACGGCGGCTCTTTTGAGGCGACAAACTTGACCCGCGCCGAAGTCAAGTGGTACGCGCCCTTCAAGGACTTGACGGTGGGCGCGGGCGCGGTCTACGCTTCAGGCGACAAGGACGGAAAGAACGCCTTTACGGGCTTCACAAAAATCGACTCTTGCTTTTCTATGAAAGAGCCGCAATACACAAGCCTTTTCAAGGCCTACGCCTCCGCGTCAATCAAGCCTTTGCCATTCCTTTTGGCGCGCTCGGGAGCCGGCCTTGTCTTTAACTTTGCGAAGAACTCTGGAGGCTTCCAAGGCTTTGAGTGGAATGTCGGCGCGGACTATCAAATCGTAAGCGACGCCTGCGTTGGGGCCTCGTTCCAGCAGTACATAGACAAGGACGACAGCGATTCCAGCAAGGTCCAGATTTCGCTTAACGCAAGCCTGTCGTTCTAAGAGGGGGAGTTTTATGAAGAGGATTTTATTTTCAATCATTCTTTCTTTCGCGGCCGTTTGCCTCTTTGCCTACGACGCGGAGGTTTTGTCAATTCAGGGAAAGGCACAATACAGCTTAAACGGAACAAGCTGGACGCCGCTTTCTGTTGGAGCCAAGATAGGGCAGGGAGCCACAATCCAGACGGCCTTCAAGAGCGCCCTAAAGCTTAAGTTCAAGGGCTCGGTCGTGGACCTAGGCCCTATGACCCGCGTAAAGCTTGACGAGCTTTCGGAAAGCCCCGCCAAGGACAACGCCGTGGTCAGCATGAAAATCGGAACTTTGACTTCAAACGTAAAAAAACTGGAAGACCGCCGCGCGGGCTTTACAATCAAGGGGCCTGCCGCGACCGCTTCTGTGCGCGGAACCATCGTGCGCGAGGAATGCGGCTACAACACGGACACAGTGACTGCCATAGAAAGCGTCACCGCCGTTTGGCCCACGTCAAAAGGCGAGGGAAGCGCGACTGAAATTTCGGACGATTCCAACAGCGCGGTGGCTGTAAGCGGAGGCCGCGCTGTTCCAGGAGCCTGCGCGCTTAACGAAGGCCAGTCCACAAGCGTGAACAAGCTGGAAGGCGCCAAAAAGCCTTTTGGCTACGCCAACGAAAGGGCCCTTTCAGCGCGGCCTTTCAACATCGCGCTTGACGAGGCCGTGGGCATGAACGCCATCAGCGCAAGCGAGTTCGCGCCGGCTGGCGGAGCGTTTGCAGGCGGGGCCGGCGGAAGTCCCGCTCCGACGACAGGAACGATTATCGTTAACGTAACGGTGGGAGGAAATTAACCATGAAAAAGAGCGTAGCCTTTATCGCGGCAGCGGCCTTTGCATTTTCTTTTTTGTCGCTTTCGCTTACGTCTTGCGACTCTTTTAACGGCGGACAAAATTTCGCCGCTGACGGAGCCATATGCGTCCGCCTTCCGGACCAAAGCCAATTGGCCGGCCAAGCCGCCGCCGAAAAGCTTTCTGGCTCGGTAAGTTCAGACGGAACCTTGAACGGCGCGAGCGTCGACTCATTCAAGGTGACGGTAAGGAATGTCGCGCTAAAAACAGAAACAAGCCAAACAGTCGCCCCTGGCTCGATTGTAACGATAGACAAGCTTTCCGAGGGAAGCTACGACGTGGCTGTCTTTGGCTATGGAGCGGACAGCCAAGCCAATCCGTCTTATTACGGAAACGCCCGCGCCGTCGCGGTGACGGCCGGAAAAACCTCGACGGCCAATGTCGTCCTTTCGCGCTTGACCGAGCGGCCGGGCGTAAGCTTTGCTTTTTCCGCAGTGGACTTGCAATACGCGTTCCTAACTTATTCCTGCGACGAAATGGGTAAAAGCGGAGAGGTCTTTTACTCCTTTACGACTCCTGGCGGAACGGATCTTGTAAAGCCCCCGATGCCAGTCTTTATGGAGCCTGGCTATAACTACAAGGTTAAGGTCGTGTTTTACGGAATGAGCAGTGAAGCCAAATACATTTGCTCGGCCGAAGGCGTTGTCCCCGCAAGCGGAGGCCTTGTCTCGGGAAGCGCGAGCGATGTTGACAAAGGCTTTGTTCCGTGGACTAACTACACAGCCCCATTGCTTTTGGGAAACAGCCCAGCCGATTACTTTAAGGATAATGTGTCGTTCTCTTTGGAAGGGGAAAGCGTTCCCGCAGAGGATGTTTCATTCCACGCGATAAACGACAAGGCCTGCGGCTTTACAGTTCCATTTATCGCAAGCTACCAAGAATACTCTTGCCTTCTTATGCCGAGCGTCGTCCACCCAGTCACCGCGCCAAATGTCAGCGTTGCAGACATGCAGGTTCCAAAAGGCGAGACAAAAGAAGTCGCGGTCTCCTACAATCCGCCGGCTCCTGTAAATTGGCCCGTTTTGGGGCAGCTTCCAGACACCCAAAACGGCTTTACTTCCTACGGAGTCACAGGCTATGATTCGGACACTTGGCAAGGCGAAGCGGATTGCCCACAGTCTTACTCAAACTACATAAAGGCAAGCGACGACAAAAAATCAATAATTGGAATCGACGTAAGCCCCAGCCCCTGTCCCTGCGTCTGGACTGTAAGCGTAACTCACGGCGCCCATGGCCAGATGAACGATACGTCAGCGTCCGCCAATTTCAACGTCTCCTGCGTCGAGGCCGCTTCGTCAGGCGGCGGGGGAGGAAGCGTGAATTATCCGCCAGACCCGAATTGGTTCAGCTTCCAAAGCACACCGGAAGTATTGCCGGAAGGAACACAAGGCGCCGCAGAGGTTATCTATAATAATGTTTCTAATGGAACTAGACTTTTATATCCTGCGCCAACCCCGCGTTATGTAAAGTTCGGAAACTATCCAAGAACTCATAAAGCCGCTTCCGTTAATATAGACGAATCTGTATATCAGACAATGGGTAATTTTACCTATTATAAAGGTGATGACAATAACTGGTATGCAAAGTTTCAGGTAAAGAAGAACTCAAGTACCACTTATTATAATAATGGTACAGATACTATTGAAGCTACTAGTAATTATGCGTATTTCAAGTTGGAACCTATAACCTGGCGTGTTCTTACAACAAATTACAAAGGAACTGGCAAGGCCCTCCTTGTTACAGACGAAGCTCTGCCGGGATACTTTGATTATGCCAATTCGCCTGGTCACAAGGCATTTGCATTTGTGTATAATTCTGACTATAGCACTCCAAATAGAACCTATAGGCGTAAAGACAATTTATAAGAATAACTACCAGTATTCCAACGCCCGGGCTTGGTTGAACGGTTTGGACGGAAGCGGCTATGGTCAACAGAATTGGACTGATAAAGGCTTTATAAACAGCGCATTTACGGAAGCCGGACGTATGAAAATTGCCGAGACTGATGTAGATAACAGCGCTCAATCATGTTACCAAACATTTGAAGTGGCAGGAACTACTTATAATAATTATTTGTCAGACAATACTACAGATAAAGTATTTATTCTAAGCGTGAACGAGATAACAAATCCTTTGTATGGATTCTATGAACCCTCTAATCAGTATAACTCGCGCTGTTACATTCCAACGGATCTAGCTTTAGCATCAAATGCGCAAGTTACTTATAATCCTACTACTATAGCCTGTTGTTATTGCTATCTGAGAAGCCCTGGTAGTAGTGATACAGGATTACAGTCTTGCGGACAAGACGGTGCAATTGGAGACCTTGCTGCTTCCGCTTATGACGATTATAGCAATTATTTCGCTCCCGCAATTTGTGTAGATTTAAGCGGCGCTGTAGGCGCTCAAATTGGAAAAGTTGGAGAAGGAAATGCCGCCGCAGATAGTCAAGGACTTCTTCCCGGCAAGTTTACTGTAAATGCAAGCGGAAAGCAGGTTAAGTTCAGCCAGAGCAACCTTTGGAAAAACATTTCAACTTCTACAGAATACCACTTTGTTTCTCAGCAGTATTATTACAGTCAAAGAAATAAAAATCGTGAATCTACTGGCTATTTTAAATATAACCATGATTTGTTTGAATATATGGATGTAACAGCGATTTCAGGTATAAGCATTGCAGAAAGTGATATTACTAATTGGCGTTTGCTTACCGCAGATGAATGGCAGTATCTCTTTGAAGGTCGCACTAATGCCGCAAGTAAATTTGGTGTGGCAAGGATTAATAACTTTAACTATAGCAAATCTGAATACATGACAGGATTTATTCTTTTGCCAGACAGTTGGACCGCTCCTGCAGGAATCTCGTTTACACCTGGCTGGATGGCAGCTGGCGCTAATTTCCCTACAGATGTTAATAATACTTATGATTCCTGGGATTGGAAAAAAATGGAAGAGGCCGGCGCTGTTTTCCTGCCAGCAGGAGGTTATTTATATACGCAAGGTAGTACTATCGATTATTATTGTAGTCAAAAATATGGAGGACGATATTGGAATGGGTCTGATTCTGATCATGTTGCAAGCATAGATGGAGATGGTTTAACTCCTAATTATACTAATTCTTCTCCTTATTATCCAATTAAGTACGCATCCATCCGCCTTGTAGTGGACGCAAACTAGGCTAGTTTAGGGCTTGCGCGAGCAATCGCGCGCTTGCGGCGGTAGTTCCATCTTGGACTGCCGCCAATTTTTTTTATCCGCATGTCGCGCAATAATGGCCGTCAACTAGCGCCGGCGCTTTTGGGCTTGCCGCCGTTTATGGCCGTAAGCCTGCAATGTTTTGCTTATCCAACAACGTGACGGAAACGCCACGTTGTTTTTTTTTATGTGGGCGGGGAATTAGTTTGCGGGGGAGGGGTGGTTTAACGCTTCAAGAACTTTGTCCAATGGAGCGCCCATCTTTTCCGCCGCGACTTCGGGTAAAGCGTTGTAATCTCTAATCAGCGTAAGAGCGTTTTCAATGGCTTTTTCTTGGATGCCTTCTTCCTTGGCTTCGGTCATAATGTCAAAATCGTGCAAATTCATATTGGCGAACTCCTTTCTGAATTTTTCGTTTTCCTTGACTTTTGCCACGAACTCGGAAAGACGCTTGGAAAAGTCGTCCTCGCCAGGCTCGTCGGTCTGGATAAAGCGCAAGAGCGCTCGGACTTTTGGATCTTCCACGCTCTTGTAAGCGCTTGCATTGTATACCACTTTTAAGGTTTTGTCATCCAAATTCACCGAATTGTTTTCGGCGCAAATGTTTTGGAATGTGTAACGGGGCAAGCCGTAGCCGCGTTTGTTGTCGTCCTGGAAGGGGTCGAACTTGCAAATGAACAGGATGTAGCTTTCCTTTAGCTTGGTGTAAGGCTGTCCTTTCATAAGACAGTCGCAGTCAACCATCGATTGGTAGTAGCGCATTCTTTTTCCCAAAGCCTTTTGCGGGTAGGACTGCAGCTCCACGTCTATAACCTTGTTCTCGTCCTTTAGATACACGTCAAGCCGCACGCCATGTGAAGTGTAGTAGGGCTCGATAGCCTTTTCCAATTCCGGATACTCCACTTGCTTGACGCGGACGCCCAAAAGGCGCTCCACCAGCTCCGCCGAAATCTGCGGGTCCTTCATAACGGTCTGAAACATTCCGTCGTCCGCGAACGTTAGTTCGTCAAAAGATTTTCGTTTCATAAAATCTCCTTATAGCTGCTAGCGCGGTTGTTCGAGCGAGCGTTGGCCGCTATACAATAAGGTACGAATTTTTTATCGAAAGTTTTGCAAATTTTCGGGAAATTTCGTAAAAAAAATGCGCGCAACGTCTCCGGCATCCTCCGCCAGCGCTTGCTGCTAGTTGAACATTCCCCCCAAATTCATTATAATATTTCAACTTAAATTTATAGGGGAAAGATGATGAAACGCAGACTCGTGACCTCGGCCTTGCCGTATGTAAATAACATTCCACACTTAGGAAACTTGATTCAAATGCTCAGCGCGGACGTTTACGCGCGCTTTTGCCGAAGCCGGGGATACGACACCCTTTATGTTTGCGGAACAGACGAATACGGAACCGCAACCGAGACAAAGGCGCTGGAGGAAAAAAAGACTCCGCGCGAGCTTTGCGACTACTACTTTAAGGAACACACAAAAATCTACGACTGGTTCCACATCGACTTTGACATTTTTGGCCGCACTTCGAATCCTGAATGCACCGAGCGCACGCAAGAGCTTTACAAGGACTTGGAAAAGAACGGCTACATCGTTGAAAAAACAAACACCCAGCTTTACTGCCCCAAGTGCCAGCGCTTTTTGGCCGACCGCTACGTTCACGGCGTTTGCCCCAAGTGCGGAAGCGACAAGGCGCGCGGAGACCAGTGCGACGATTGCGGAAGTCTTCTTGACCCGATTGAACTAAAGGAGCCAAAGTGCTCAACTTGCGGCGCGACCCCCGAGCCAAAAGAGACCAAGCATCTTTACATAAACCTTCCGGCCATCAGCCAAAAGCTCAACGACTGGATGGAAAAAGCTAGCGCCGAAGGAAAGTGGAGCGACAACGCGATAAACATCACAAAGGCATGGATTCGCGACGGCCTAAACGAGCGCGCGATTACCCGCGACTTAAAGTGGGGCATTCCCGTTCCGCGCGAAGGCTACGAGAACAAGGTCTTCTACGTTTGGTTCAACGCTCCGATCGGCTACATCTCAATCACCCAGCAGCTTGCGAACGAGCTTAAGGCGGCAGGAAAAGATTCCTTTGACTGGCAGTCTTGGTGGCAGCCCAAGGACAAGGACGTGGAATTGTTCCAGTTCATCGGAAAGGACAACATTCCATTCCACACGGTGATTTTCCCTTGCACGCTTTTGGGAAGCGGCCGCGACTGGACAAAGCTTTACCACATGAGCTCGACTGAATACTTGAATTACGAGGACGGAAAGTTCTCAAAGAGCCGCGGAGTCGGTGTCTTTGGAAGCGACGCGATAGAGACAGGAATTCCAGCCGACGCTTGGCGCTTTTACATTTTCTACAACAGGCCCGAAAAACAAGACTTCCAGTTCACTTGGAAGGACTTCCAGGAAAAGCTTAACTCGGAGCTTGTCGGCAATTTGGGAAACCTCGTCAACCGAACGCTCTTGTTCGTAAACAAGTACTACGAGGGAAAAATTCCTTCCGCGCCCGTCGACGAGGAATTGTGGGCCAAGGTCCGAGCGCTTGAAGAAAAAATCACCGACAACATGGAATGGGCCAACCTTAAGGACGCCTTCCGCCAAATGTTCGAAATCGCGGACATTTGCAACAAGGCTTTCCAAGCGGCGGAACCTTGGAAGGCGCGGAACGACGACCCCGCCAAGGCCGAAAAGCTCATTCACAACCTTTGCTACGTAATCAAAGACTTGATGATTATGGCCCACGCCTTTATGCCCCAGTACACGCAAAAAGTCATGGGCTATTTTGGAAAGACCATAAAGGAAAGCCGCATAGGCCAGCCCACGCTTCAAGGCTTGGACTGGTCCGACTTGGGCAAAATGGAAGGCTTGGACTCTCTTGGCCCGACAGAGATTTACTTCACTCCGATGGACAAAAAGACGATGGAAGCCTTTAGGGAAAAATTCTCAGGAAGCCAAAAGGAACGAAAGGAAGGCGAACAAAAGAAAGAAAAAGCCAAAAAGGCCGCCAAAGAAGAGCCCGCTCCCTTGCCGCCCGCCGAGCAGCCCGCGCACTTTAACAAAAACATCGAGCTTCGCGTGGCAAAAATCCTTAAGGTTGACAACAACCCCGATGGCGACAAATTATATGTCGAGACCATGGACGACGGAAGCGGAACAGAGCGCGTAGTCCAGTCCGGCCTTCGCCAATACCTTAAGCCCGAGGACTTGATTGGAAAGAACATAATTTTGGCGGCCAACTTGGCTCCCCGAAAAATGCGCGGAATCGAAAGCCACGGAATGCTCCTCGCCGCCGACTACAAGGACGCCGACGGAAAGGATTGCGTAGAAGTTTTGACCGCGCCTTGGGCCAAGCCCGGCGACCCCGTCATTTTGGAAGGCGCCGACCCGGCCTTTAAAAAGCCCGACGTAATCGACATCGACACTTTCTGCGCGGTCGAAATCAAGACCGTAAACAAGAGCGTCCAAATCGGCGGCGTGAACCTTGTCGTTGGCGGAAAGGCCGTCACTACAGAATTTACGGTTAACGGAGACATTCACTAATTGTCCTGCGCCACTGTTCAAAAGCTGGAATTTTCCCCAAGCGGAAACGAAGGCTCTTTTTTGCAAACTCCCTTTTGGGGCCTCTTTAAGTCGCGCCACGGCTGGAAATTGATCCGAGCCCGCGCGTCTTTTGGCGCGGAAGAAAACCGTTCGAAAGCCAAAGAAGGCGCGGCTAAAGAAAACGCTTTGAAAGCCCAAGAGGCGGGCGGCTTTGACTTTTCGATTTTGGTCCGCTCTTTCGCGCGCGGCTTTTTTAGCCTGGCCTACGTTCCGCTTTTTCCGAGCGAAAAAGCCTTTAAGTTTTTGCAAGCCCAAGAGGGCGGCAAGGCGAACGACAGCGCCAGCGCGAATGAGGGCGGCGTAGCGAACGACAGCGACGGCTCGAACGAGGGCGGCTTGTCGGACGACAGCGCCGGCTCGAACGAGGGCGGCGAAACTAATTCTAGCGCCGGCTCGAACGAGGGCGGCAAGGCGAACGACGCGGCCGCGCCCAGCCCAAAAGTTTTTTGCGCCGCGCTTGACCAATTGGCGGCCGCGTTAAAGGCTCTTTTGCCGGCCAACACGATTTGCGTCCGCTTTGACCCGCAAGTTGAATTTCCTGAGCCCGACGAGCGCGACGAGTTTAACCAAAGCGTTAAAGCCGCGGCAAAAAAAGGCCGCTTTTTGTGCAAAAAAAACGCGGTGGACATCCAGCCGCCCGACACGACGCAAGTTGACTTGACGCGGACCGAAGAAGAAATTTTAGCCGGAATGAAGAACAAGTGGAGATACAACGTAAACCTTGCCAAAAGGAAGGGCGTTCAAATCCAAAAAATATCTGGAAACAGTCTCAACTTGTCTGATTTTGTAGACATTTTTTACGATTTGTACAAGGAAACAAGTGCTCGAGACGGCATCGCGATGCATGCAAAGGCCTATTACAAGGACTTGCTTGAGCTTTCGGCTCAAGAGGCGCAAAAAGGAAGCGACGTTCCTCAAGTCAACCTTTACGTCGCAAGCCACGAAGGCGACAAGTTGGGCGCGATAATGACGCTTTTTTCAAAGACCGAAAGCGTTTACCTTTACGGCTGTTCCTCCAACAAAAAAAGAAATTTAATGCCAAACTTCCTCTTGCAGTGGACGGCGATGAGCGACGCCAAGGCTTACGGAAGCTGCTATTACGACATGTACGGAATGCCGCCGACCGACGATCCCAGCCACCCGATGCATGGCCTTTATCTATTCAAGACCGGCTTTGGCGGGAGGAACGTTCACCGCGCCGGTAGCTATGACGTTCCGCTAAAAGGAATATACAAGCTTTGCGTTCTTGCGGAAGGCGCCAGGGCTTTTTGGCATAAAAAAATATTGAAGAAAATTCGCGGACGGTAAAATATGAACATGGAATGCTTTATTTTGGGCTGCGGCGGAATGATGCCGCTTCCGTACAGGCACTTGACTAGCGCCCTTTTGAGGCGCGACGGAGACCTCTTTTTGTTTGACGGAGGCGAGGGAACGCAAGTGTCGCTGCGCCGCCTTAACCTTAAGTGGAAAAAAATCAACGCGATTTTTGTAAGCCACACGCACGCCGACCATGTCACCGGCCTTCCTGGAATCATGATGCTTAGCGCGCAGGTTGAACGGAGCGAGCCCCTTTACATTTACGGCCCGCCAAAAATCGCCGAGTACATCGAGACCAGCCGAAAAGTTTTGGACATGTACATAAACTATCCTGTAGTCGTGAAGGAAATCACCGCGCCTTGCGTCGTCCACAAGGAAAAGGATTTTCAAGTCAGGGCTTTTCCGCTTGACCACACAAAGGTTTGCGTAGGCTACACGCTGGAGGAATTTGACAGGCCCGGAGAATTCAATCCGCAGGCCGCGATCAACTTAAAAGTTCCGCGGGGCGCGCTTTGGTCAAAATTGCAGAACGGGCATGAAGTGACCGCTACAGACGGAACTATTGTAAGACCAGAGCAAGTTCTTGGCCCGTCAAGAAAAGGCCGCAAGTTCAGCTACGTGACCGACACCCTTTACCTTGACTCAATCGCCAAGGAAGTAAAAGGAAGCGACCTCCTTCTTTGCGAGGGAATGTTCGAGGACGCGCTCCTTGACCAAGCCAAAGAAAAAAAGCACATGACCGCAAAGCAGGCCGCCACAATCGCCCGCGACGCGCAAGCAAAGAAAATGGCCATGATTCACTACAGCCCTCGCTACACCGACAAGGAGCTTTCCGTTTTGGAAAGCGAGGCTAGGGAAGTCTACCCGGACGCGATTTTAGGCCGCGACCGAATGCGCTTTGAAATTCCCTACGAAGACTAGCGGAGCGTTTTATGGTTCGCGCTCTTTCTTTTTCAAAGACATATTCAAAAAAATCTAAGGCGGCCTGCGCCGATGTCACGTTGTCCGCCGAGCGCGGAAAGATAACCGTCCTTCTTGGCCCAAACGGCGCCGGAAAAAGCACGCTCTTAAAGGCCTTTTGCGCCCAGCATTACGCGACAAGCGGCAAGGTTCTTGCGGAACGGAGCGACGGCGCCATTTTTGACGCGGCCGAAAGCCCGGAAGAAGTCAAGGCCATGACAGGCTTTGTAAGCGAAGTTCCCGCGCTCTATGACGACTGGACCGTCATCGAGTTTTTGGAAATGGCCGCCGCCTTGCGACTTGCGGAGAATGATTACAAGGCCAAAACTTCGGCCGGAATAAAAACTGATTGCAAGGCCAAAACTGAGGCCGCGCCACAAGCCCAAGACGCTTCGAAAAAAAAAGAGACTGATGGCAAAACAAAAACTGCGGCCGCCCCATGCGCTTTGGCCGCCCAAAAAGCCGCGCGCCTTTGCAAGCTGGACTCTGTCTTAAATCAAAAAATATCTTCGCTAAGCCACGGCTACAAGCAGCGCGTGAACTTCGCGCAGGCGCTCGTCTCAGACCCTCAAATTTTAATCCTTGACGAGCCGGCCACAGGCCTTGACCCGGAACAAATTCGCGAAATGCGAAAGCTTGTCCAAGGCCTAAAAAAGAGCCGCGCGGTGATTTTTTCCACCCACATAATCCAAGAGGCCGCGTCTCTTTCCGACAAAATTTACATCATAAAAGACGGCCGCGTCGCGGCCAGCGGAAGCCCGTCCGATCTTATAAAGAAAAGCGGCTCCAAAAATTTGGAAGACGCCTACATGTTCTTTGTCTCCGACCCGCGCGGCTCAAGCAATTCTGGTCTTGCCGCCGCGCCAGGCGCTGAAACAGTCCGCAAGATCCAAAGCGCGGCCTCCGATTGCGGCATGTCAAACGATTCGGTCGCCTCGACCGATTCCCACGCCTCAACCGTTTCCACGGCTGTAAACGCGGCGGCCGTTTCCCACCCGGTCAATGCCTTTTGGGGCTTGGTGAAAAAAGAGCTTTTTTCATGCGCGATAAATCCATTTTATTGGATCGCAGCCCTTGTGTTCGAGCTTTTTTCCGCGTCCGCCTTCTTTTTTGGAAGCCGCTTTTTTGTCCAGGGCTTTGGAAGCTCTTCAATGGCGCCGTTCTTTTTAACGATGCCCTATGTTCTTTCCGTGATTTTGCCGGCTTTGTGCATGAACATAAAGGACCGCGCCTTTGACCAAACGCTTCCATTTGGCGAATTTGAAAAAGCCGCCGCGCGCCTTTTTTCCGCCCTCATTGCGGCAAGCGCCTTTTTGCTTCCAACGCTTTTCGTTCCGCTTTGCGTCTCGCTTTTTGGAAGCGTTGATTTTGGAGCCACAACCGTTTCGTATTTTGGCCTTTTGTTTTACGCGGCGGCGGCCATTTCGTTTTGCGTTTTTTTGTCGGGCCTTTTTAAAAGCCGGGCCGCTTATTTTTCATTCGCGGTGTTGGCGCTTTCGGCCTTGAACCTTGTCCATTCCGCCTTGAATTTCGTTCAGCTTGGAGATTTTCTTTCTGAAGCCTTGCGCTCGATAAGCTTTGCCTGGCGCTTTGACTCCGCCTCAAAGGGAATCCTTGACAGCCGGGACTTTTCGTTTTTCGCGCTGGCGGCGCTTTTCTTTTTGGCTTTTTCGGCCTTTGTTTCAGAGCGCGAAAAGGGAAAAAAATATTTTTCCAAAAAAAACGCGCTTCGATCTTGGACGGTGATTTTTCTCTTTGTTTTCTTGGCGCTGGACTCGTCAAGAATCTACACGCGGGTTGACTTTAGCGCGGGGAAAATTTACTCTCCGTCCGAGCGGACAAAAAGTCTTTTGGAAGCGGCGCAGGAAAAGGTTAGGGTGACTTACTTGCGTTCCTCAAATTTAATAAGGCTTTATCCGCAAGTCAGGGATGTGGGCGACTTCTTGCGCTCTCTTTCCCATTCTTGCAAAAACTTTTCGTATTCAGAGCTTGACGCGCAAAGCGCCGCTGCAAAAAAAATCTTGGACGGCCTAGACGTTCAGCCCTTGCAAATACAAAGGCAGGACGGCGACTCGCTCGAGTATGTCAACGCGTACTCAGCCGTTATAATCGACTACATGGACAAAAGCCTCTGCGTTCCGGCCGCCTTTTCGACGTTCGGCCTTGAATACGACTTGAATTTGCGCTTGGACTTCTTGATAAAACAAAAAAGCCGCCGCGCCTATATACTTTGCGGAAACGGCATGAGCCTAAAAAAAGACTACAAGAGCGCCGTTGACTGGCTTAACTTGGAAGGCTTTGAGACAATTGAATTAGACGCAAGCGATTTGCCTTTTGCTGCATTGGACAAAACAATTCCTTTGGCGCTCTTTGGAACGAATGATTTGAGCCAGGAAGAAGCGGCGGCGATTTTTAGCTTTGCGAACGGCGGAGGCCGCCTTCTTGCGATGGCAAGCCCATACACAGTCAATGTAAACGGAGACTGGTCATTAAAAAAGAACAAGCTTGATTATATGCTGCCGCTTTTGGAAATGGAGGGCGTATCGTTTTCCGAATCCTTGGCGGCCGACCTTTCTTGCGTCCGCGCGAACTTTTATTCATCCGATAAAAAAGGCGATGCGGGCGGAAATGCCTCTGCCGAAAACAAGTCGGTCAACTATCCGCTTTGGATAAACCTTTTGCCGCAAGAAGGCGCTCCATACGGCGCAAACGTTTTTTGGGCCAGCCCCCTTTCGTTGGACAAGGCGAAAGCCGAGCCTCTTTTGATTTCAAGCCCCGCCTCTTGGCGCTTTTTGCCCGACAAGAAAAATCCCGGTTTGCTCTTTGACACAAATCCCTTTACCGTTCCAAAGACCGCGATCGCCGATCCCTTGGTTCAAAAAGAAGAAAGCGTTCTTGCCGCCCGGACTTTGGACAAAAAAATAATCGTAATAAGCGGCGACTTGTTCGCAAACGATTTGCTTTTGTCGCTTAGCGGCGGAGAGACCGGCGACTTTAGGAATTTTAACTATTTGACGACAAGCCTTTTGGAATTGTCGGGCGAAAGCGACATGGCCGCGCTAAAGAACAAGGGAGCAGCGGACTTTTCCTTGTGGAAGATTAGTGAAAGCCGCGAATGGCAGTCGGCTAAAAATCTTTCGCTTTTGTTGAACTTTGCCGCGCTTCCTTTGGCTCTTTTGTTTTTAATGGCGGCTTTTTTTTCAAGGAGAAAGGTTTTTAAATGAAAGCAAAATTTTTTTCGCAAATAAAAAAATTCCGCCTTCAAATTTTGTTGGCCTTTTTGGCGGCGCTTTATTTTCTTTCCGCTCCAAGAAGCGAAAAGTCTTTTACCACCGCTCTTTTAAATCCCAAGCATAAGGTTCAAAAAATCGTTCTTGGAAATCTTGAGCAAGGAAAGCTTGTCCTTCAAAAAAGCGGTTCTTTTTGGCTGGGGCAAAAAAATGTCGCGGACGGTAAAGCCCTTTTCTTTGCAAGCGATTCGGCTTTGGTTGAAAGCTTTTTGTCAGTCTTAAAAAGGCTTTCGACAGTTTACGAAGTCTCGAACACAATAAATTTAAAGGCTTACGGCTTGGAAAAGGGCGGAGCCTTTTTCCTTGGCTTTTACGATGAAATGGGCAAGGACATCTTGACTCTGCATTTTGGAAGCGTTGATTCCCAGCGCCGCCTTTATTTTTTTGTTCCCAAGCGGAACAAAATTTTTTCGATTGATTCGGAAGCCTTGGCGCCTTACTTAAGCGCAAGCGAAAATCTTTGGGCGAGCGCTGAAATTTTTCCCAAAGACATAGTGGGAAGCGACAAAAAATACCGGCGCGGAAAACTTGCGACGATGGGAAAGCAGCCGCTTTTAGCGGACGGCATTAATTGGACTGGAGCGCTTGAAAAAGACTATGACCCAGGCGACGGAAACATTTACCGCGCCTTCTTTTTGCCCAAGACAGACGGCGACTATTACTATCGTTTTGAAGCCCAGCCCAGCGTCCAGCGCCTCGGCGAAGAAAAGGAGGCGCTAAAAAAAATAAACGCCGTCTTTAACGTCAGCGCTTGGACTTTTGAGCGCGTCATGGAGCAGGAATAGTTCTCTTTTGCCAAAATCATTTTCCCAGCAAAAAAAGGGCGGCCGCGTTATAGGCCAAATGCGCGATGAAGGGCGGCCAAACGCTTTTTGACTTGGCGTAAGAAAGCCTTAAAACGATTCCCGCGGCCATAGCGTTAAAAAGCGCCAGCGTTCCTTGGTACCTGTGCGCGAACGCGAACAATAAAACCGCGGCCGCCTCCGCCAGCCAAAAAAGCGCGGCATTTTTATTTGCCCGCGCGATTATTCCAAACGCTTTTGGCAAATAAAGGCGGTAAAGGCATTCTTCGTAAAAGGCGCTTGAGCAAAGGGTAAAAGCGCAAACAAGGAATTCAAGGAAGGTGGACGGAAGAATCACGTTCCCTGATGGTTGGGCCTTTAGCGCGATGGCGGCAAGCTCAAAAAGCGAGGCGCAAATGGCAAGGCTTCCAAAGGTTAAAAAGAAAGTTCCGCTAAAATCCGCCAGCGTCCAAAAGCGCGCTCTTTTGAGATCGCTTTGTCTTTGCGGATTGTTTTTTTTCTGCAAATGTTCCTGTAAATACAAAAAAAGAGCCAAAAGAAGGCTTGGAATTATGAAAAAGTTGAATTTTGAGAAGTCAATCGCCAAATCGCTTGAATGGTTGACAAAAATGGGAGGAAAAACAAAAATCAACAATATTAAAGAAAACTGTAGAAAAAATTTAAAATTTGTCATATAATGTAAGTAATATAATTTGTTTTTAGCATTTATACAAGTTAGAGGATTTTTGTGTCTGTAATTATTGTTGCTTTAGGCGTTTTGGTTTTGCTCTTGGCGATTTGGCTTTTAAAGACCTTTTCGACAAAGATTAATTTTTTTACGGCTGGCCTTGACCAAAAATTTACTTTGGGCGAAATCTCGATTTTGTGGAAGCTGGCCAAGATTGTCGACTTGGAGGAGCCGGAAACCCTTTTTGTCTCGACCAACGCGCTGTCCCGCTGCATCTCAAACCTTATAGAAAGCTCCAAGCGAGATGGAACCGAAAACCAGCTGGAGACGCAAAATTTTTTGGCCAAACTTTACAAGTTTAGGACAAAGATTGAGCTGGCCTCCGAAAACAAAAGGGGCTTGGAATCCAGCCGCGCGCTTTCAAACGGCCAAAAGCTCCGCCTTATATTAAAGGGAAGCGGTGTTTTCGCCTCGCGCATTTTGAACAATTCGCGCGACTTGATTATCACGATTCCAATTCAGGACGGAAGAATAAAAATCCCGCCGGAGGATTGGAAGGACAAGCAAATCAGCGTCTACCTTTGGCGCAAGGGCGACGCGGGCTATGTCTTTGACACAAAGGTTTTGGCCGCGGGAATTTTTTTGGGGCAGAACGTTCTTTACGTGGCGCATTCCAACAACCTCTTTCGCGCGCAAAAGCGAAAGTCGATTCGCACTGAATGCCACATTCCAGCCCAGCTTTACATCATAAAGGAAGCCGTAACGGAATTTTCGCAAGTTGAGACCGCGCCCGGCTTTAAGTGCTTTTTGGAAGACATAAGCTCCGACGGCGCCTTGATTCGCGTTGGCGGAAAGGGCGTCAACAACATTCAGGTAAAGCTGCAGTTTGAGATTGACGACATGCTCATCCTTATGTATTGTCTTGTCCGCTCGGTTGAATACAACGCTTCCTCAAACCAAAGCCGCCTGCACTTGGAATGCCTTCACATAGAGCCGGCGATGCGAAACGCGATTTTGTCATTTGTCTACAAGGTGCTGCCTGAGGAACAAAAGAACGCCGAGGTCGCTTTGGCCCAGCTTGAGGACGAGCAAAAGGCGGACGACAAAAAGGAGGCGGAGGCCAATCCCGCGCCCGGCGGCTCGGAAAATGAAAGCGGGAGCGACGAGATAAAGCCTGTTACCGAAAGCCTTGAAAAGAGTTATAGTATAGAGATACCTACTGCGATAGACCCCGAATTTCTTGATGGAGGATCGGAAAAATGACTGAATACACAAAGAAAACGCTCGCTTTTTGCGCCCTGGCGCTTGCGGCCCTTTTTTCTTACGCGCAAAGCGCTTCTCCCGCAAAAGAGGAAATAAAATTCGCCAAAGGAAACATAAACGACAAGATTGCGGCCGTAAAAAGCTCTGGCGACAGCGCGCTTGCCAAAAAGGCCGTTGACTTTGTCGTCGAGAACGCTTTGCTTTTAAAGGGCGACCGCGATTTGGCGGGCCTAGCTGTGGCGGGAATCCTTTCGTATCCGGTTGAGGAAAGCAAAAAAAATCCACAAGCGGTATTGCAGGACTTTTCCGACGTTTTTTACGGCGTGGACGACGTAAACGTCCGCGTTAGCGTTTTGGAAAAAATCGCCGCGATTTATGCCCAAAGGGAAGACTCCGATTGGACCGCCTTTGTAAACGGCTACTTGTCGCAAAAGCTCGCGGCGGGCGGCTCGGCGGACGAAACGGTAAAAAAGTCCATTTCCACGCTTGGAGTGGTCGGAAACGGATCGTCCTTCAACATTTTGTACTCGATATTGCGCCAGCCAGTTTGGTCTGAGCTTGACGCCGACGTTTCATCCGCGTTGGCCAAAATTTCCGACAAGTCGCTAAACGAAATATTTGACGCGATTGACAAGGCTGAGTTAGTTGAATTAAAACAACTAACTAAAATTTTTGTAAAAAACAGCGAAATTTCCGCCGCTTTAAGGGCGGAAATTGCTGAAAAATCTTTAAACAGGTCTATGATAATAGAGGGGGCTTCTTCGAATTCCCAAGACTTGGCTCTTTTCCAATTGGAACTGCTCCAAGTGTTGGCGGACAACAAGTGGACCCGCGCCGGCGACTTGGCGAAAAAGTATTTTATCGTCGCTAAGACCGCCTACAATGGAAAATATTTGAACAGCCAGCAGTGGACCCAGGCTATCTCTTGCGTGGAAGCCTTGGCCTCGCGCGCGGCGGTTCTTCCGTTCACTGAGTATTTGGACCAAATGAACAAGGCGCAGGAAGCGGGCAATTCCCCCGACAAGACAGTGGTTCTTGCCATCATCAATGCGCTAGCCGAGCTAGGCGACAAGTCCTCGTTTGACTCATTGCTTTATGTAACGTATGTGAAAGATTATCCAGAGGAGGTTGCCGCCGCGGCTCGTAACGCGCTTACGAGACTAAAATGGTAGACGCCTTTAAAAACAATTTTCTCGTTTTTCCAGCTTTGGCTATCGCCGCTCTTTTGTATTTTGCCCTTCCAGTAAGAGAACAAAAGAGCGCGTTTTTTTTATTCGACAGCCATGAAGCGCGCCTTGTGGAATGCCGCCTTTTGTCCGCTCCAGTAAAGGTTGGAACAAAGAAAAAGTCATACATGGCAAAAGCCTCTGTTTTAGGCGCGATCGGCAAGAGGGGCTTCGCTTCGTCAGCGTTCGGCGAGGCGATTTTCTTCCTCCCGCTTGAGCTATGCGAAATTTACCAGCCCGGAAAGCTTTATTCGGCTTGGCGCGGGCAAAAGGTTGACTTTTTGCTTGACAAGGGCGGGCGCGTTCTTTTTGAGGTTGAGGAAGGCTCAAGCGGCGATTCTTTCAATGTCCGTTCAATCGTTTCTTGCGGCTACGAATGCTCTTTTTGGGGAAGCGTCCAAAAATTCAGGGCCCTTTGCCGCCTTCATTTCACGCGCCTTATGTACGCGTGGGGAGGGGCAGGCGGACTCTTGCTGGCCCTGCTTACTGGCTCAAGGGCTTATTTGGAGGAGGAGAGCGCCGCCGCTTTTAGACTGGCCGGCCTTAGCCACATTCTTGCCTTAAGCGGAATGCACTTGTCCCTGTTTGGCTCGCTAGCCTTCGCGATTGGCAAAAAGTCTTTTGGAAAAAAAGCCGCTCCTTTTTTTGAGCTTTTTGCGGCGCTGGCGTTTGTTTGGTTTGCCGGAAGGTCTCCGTCCCTGTTCAGGGCGCTCTTGTGCTCGGCGGCGGCGATTTTATTCGGCCTTTTAAGGGTTCCCGTAAAAAGCGCGCTAAATCTTTTGGCCCTTGTATTCATCGTTCACGTTTCCATTTTTCCGGATGAAATGTTTGAGCTTTCATTCATGCTTTCCTACGGGGCGCTTGCAGGAATTTTAGCTTTCAATGAATTTGTGTCAAAGCCCTTGCTCGCCGCGCTTCCGTCGGGCGCGGGAAAATCCTTGGGCCAGTCGATAGGCGCGCAAGCGATGACATTTCCGATTTGCGCGCGTTTTTTTGGCTCTGTCGCGCCCGGAGCGATTGTTTCAAGCGCCATTGTCGCGCCCCTTGTTTTGCTTTTTGTTTACGCGGGCTTGGCGGCAATAATCTTGTCCTTGCTTTTTCCGTCCTTCGCTCCTTTTTGCGGCGGCCTTCTAAAAGCCTTTTACGCGGCGATAAAGGGCGCGGTTCTCTTTTTTGCAAGGATTCCTTGCTTAAAGATTTAAGGCGCGGTATAATATTAAAAATGAACATTATTCCTGACTACAATTCGCCCGCCTCCCTAAGCGCCTTCCTTGAAGAAAAAGGAATGGCCATGCAAAAAAAGTTTGGGCAAAATTTTTTGATTAACCAAGACGCCCGAAAGAGGATCGCGGCGGCTTTGGGAATTCAAAAGGGCGAAAGCGTTTGGGAAGTAGGGCCCGGCCTTGGCGCTATGACAAAAGAGCTGCTGGACCTAGGCGCGAAAGTGACCGTTTTTGAGATTGACAGGGGCTTTGCCGCCGCCTTGCAGGAATTTTACGCGGAAGAAATCCAGTCCGGAGCTTTAGAGCTCGTTCAAGGAGACGTCTTAAAAACCTGGCGGCCCCGCCTGGAAAAAGCCAGACAAGAGGGAGTCCGACAAGAAGCGGCTGGCCAAGAATCGGCCGGTGTCCCCAAATATTTTTTTGGAAACCTTCCTTACAACATCGCCGCCGCCTTGATCGCCGACACGATAGAGGCGGGCGTTCGCTTTGAAAAGTGCGCCTTTACGGTCCAAAAGGAAGTCGCGCAAAGAATGGCGGCCAAGGAGTCAAGCGAAGACTACTCAAGCTTTTCTGTCCTTTGCCAATGGGCCTACGACGTTAAGACGATTTGCGACCTTGGCCGCGCGAATTTTTGGCCGCGTCCAAACGTTGAGTCGCGCGCGGTTTTATTCAGCAAAAAGGCGGATTTTCCCTCCTGCCAAGACCAAAAGCTTTTTGTCAAAATGCAAAGGGCGCTTTTTGCAAGCAGGCGAAAAACCGTAAAGAACAATTTGACGAAATTTTTATCCTCCTATAATCATGGCGGCGCTTTGGACGCCGACAAAGTTTTGGAAAAAGCCGGCATTGACGACAATGTCAGGGCCGAAGCCTTAAGCGTAAGCCAAATTTTGCGCTTGTCAGACGCAATCAATTTTTTTATAATGCAATCATGTCAATAAAAGAAAATTTAATAAACATAAAAAGCAAGCTTCCCAAAGCCGTCCGCCTTGTAGCCGTCAGCAAGTTCCATAGCGCCGACGAAGTCGCGCAGGCGATTCAAGCCGGACAAACAGTCTTTGGCGAAAACCGCGTTCAAGAGGCGGCCGCCAAATTTGACGAAGTGAAAAAATCATTTCCAAACGCAAGCCTTAGAATAATCGGCCAGCTTCAGCGCAACAAGGTCAAGGAGGCCGTCCGAATCGCCGACGCGATTGACTCTGTTGACCGCCTTGAATTGCTGGACGAAATAGAAAAGCAGGCCGCCAGGATAGACAAGAAAATCCAAGTCCTCTTTGAGTTCCATACCGGAGAAGAGTCAAAGTCCGGCTTTGAGGACAAGGGCCAAATCGTCGAGGCCCTAAATCGAATGGCGGCCGGCGCTTATCCCCACATAGAGCCCAAAGGCTTTATGACGATGGCGCCATTTACCGACGACAAGGACTTGGTTCGCGCCTCTTTTAAAAAACTAAGGGCCCTGCGCGACGAATGCGCGGCCGCATTCCCCGGCATGGACTTGTCTGAGCTGTCGATGGGAATGTCGGGCGACTGGCAAATCGCGGTGGAGGAAGGCTCAACGATGGTTCGAATAGGAACGGCCATTTTCGGCGAGCGCGATTATTCCCAAGCTAAAAAGGTATAGAAGGCTTTGAAAAAGTTTTGGGCGGCCTTTTTGGCCTTTTTGCTTGCATTGAACTTCTCCTCATTCGCGGACGATTTGACGATTTCGGACGCGGAGCCTTACAACACAAAGGTGATTCCGCAATGGGTAAAGGACGTCAGGCGCGGCGAGATAATCACCTTGGGCTCTTGGCCTTTCACGACGCTTTTGGTTTCGCTTTCTTACTCAATGGGAATGTTCGCCATTCACAATTGGGACAGTTCGTATTTTAGGAATCCATTCTCTTCAAGCGGCGACGGTTATTCATACAAGGAGATAAGGAACATTTTGCTTGTTTCCGCCGGCGTTAGCGTGGGAATCGGAATAACGGACTTAATCGTGAACATTGTCAAGCGCGAGAACGCGAAGAAAAAACGGAACGCCGAACAGCTTAAAAACATCACGATTACGCCGCTTGATTCCGGACAAGACAGGCTTTTTATCTTTGACGGAAGCAAGCGGGAATACATTTTTGGGGATTTGGAAAGTGCCGTTTTTTAGCGCCAAGGTTCCGGACTCTTTTGAGGGAACGGAGCGCCTTGACAAGTACATCGCGTCCTTGCCAAACGCCTTCAACCGTTCCAAGCTAAAGAGCGGCGTCCACGAAATTTTAATCAATTCCCAAAAGGCCAAGCTTTCAAGCAAAGTGCGTTCCGGCGACCAAATCGACATTCAATGGGAAGACAACATTCCCGACAATATCGAGCCGGAAGACATTCCGCTTAAAATCATTTTTGAAAACGACGACGTGACCGTAGTGAACAAAGAGCAGGGAATGGTGACGCACCCCGCGGCTGGAAACTGGTCTGGCACTTTGGTCAACGCGCTCTTGCGCCACTGGGGAAGGGAGGCGCTTTCGCAAATAAAGGAAGGAGACGCCTCAGAAATTTTGGCTCGGCGCAGGCCCGGCATTGTCCACCGCCTGGACAAGGATACAAGCGGAATCATAATCACGGCCAAAAACCGCGACAGCGAGGAATGGCTTCAAACGCAGTTCCAAACGCGCTCCCTTACAAAGGAATACATTTTGATTGTCCGCGGCTGTCCTCCAAAAAAAGACGGCGTCGTTGACACTTACTTGACGCGCGACAGCGCGGACAGAAAAAGATTCAAGGCTGTCGCTTTGGACTCCGGCCCCTGCGCCGGAAAGCGAGCGGTCACTTTATACCATGTCGTTTCGGTCTACTCAAACTATTCTCTTGTCCGCGTCCGCCTTCTTACCGGAAGAACACATCAAATCCGCGTCCACATGAAATTCTTGGGCTGCCCGATTTTAGGCGACGCGGTTTATTCCAAAAAGGACAATTTTTTTCCAAACGAAAATCTCATGCTGCACTCGCGCCTATTAAAGATACGGCTTCCCGGCCAAAAACATTATTCAGTTTTCAAGGCCGCCGTTCCCGAGCGCTTTAAGCGTGTCATAAAGGCGCTAAAAAAAGAATGGCCGCGCGCCTACGCCTCGGACGGAATCAAGGCGGCGGAAAAAAATCTTTCGCGCGGCGAAGAAGGCGGCGGCGAATGAGCGGCTTGGACTTTTTGAATGGCCAAAATAGCGGCGCGATAAAAATAATCCACGAGCCAAGCGCGGCCGAGCCTTTTGTTGTCCTTGAAAAGCCGGCGGGCCTGCCCAGCGCGCCGCTTGTCAAAGGAGAGCCTTCGGCCCTTACAGAATGCGGCCGCCTCTTTCCGCAAGCGCTGAATGTAAGGGGAAAAAAAACGGTGGAGGGCGGCCTCTTGCATAGGATTGACACGGCCACAAGCGGCTTGCTCTTGATTTCGACAAGCCAGGATTTTTACGATCATATTTGGGCCGCCCAAGAAAAAGGCCTTTTTGCAAAGGGCTACCGCGCCGAATGCGACATTGACGGCCAGAACGCCGCCGCCCTTGGAGGCTTTCCCAAAACGCCCGTAAATCCCGCTTTGTTGAATGATTTGCCTAGCTTGCGCGGCTTGAAAATAGTCTCGCTTTTTAGGCCTTTTGGAAAAGGAAAAAAAGAGTCGCGGCCTGTTTCGCCTCCGGCCGCGCTTCTTGGGCTTGCAAGCGATTCTGGAGCCGCGCTTTCTGGGCTTGCAAATGATTCCGGGTTAAGCGGCCGCGCCGCGCTAAAAAAAGTTTCCAGCGTCCGCCTTTATTCAACGCGGATTCTAAGCGCTTCCTCTTTGGAAGGCGGAGCGCTTGTCGAATGCCAAATCACGCAAGGCTTCAGGCACCAGGTCCGAGCGCACTTGGCATGGCTTGGCCTTCCTGTAAAGGGCGACGCGCTTTATAACGCGAACAAACGCCGAGCGCTAAACGGAGTTTTTGAAGAACCGATGCGCTTTTACGCCGTGTCGCTTGAGTTTCCCGACTTGTTTTCCAACAAAGCCTATCGCTTTTCGCTTTAGCGCCATCCTTTTGCGCGCAAGATGATTTCGTCCGAACGCTGGAAAAATTGGTTTGCCGCGCGGCTATCTTCCAAAGCCACCAAAGCGAATTTCCCTAATAGCCGGCCTCCATCCAAAATTTCAAGCGAGCCGCATTCCTGGCCAAAGTCAATTTTACCGAACAAAAATTTTGGCGAGACAACGCGGACAGTCGGCACGGCGCTTGCCGGCACGGGCAGCGCGGCCTTTTCTTTTAGGGCTAGGCGGACAAAGGTCCTTTCGGAGCCGTATAGGGGAACGATGAATTCCGTCTGGCCAAAGGCGGCCGCGTCAAAGCTCCTGAAATTTTTGTAGGCCCATTCATGCAAGGCCGTTCCGTCACGGCAGCGGCCCATGTCGCCTTCGCGCATGTTGCTTCCAGGCCCCTTCATCGTAACCGAAATCCAACGCTCCTCTCCGCGCCTTGTCGTAAGCGCCAGGTTGTAGCCGCTTTCTATTATGTGGCCGGTCTTGATTCCGTCGCAGCCCGGCAAAACGTCCAAAAGCTTGTTTGTGTTCTCAAAGTCAATTGGCGTCCAAATTTCCTCGGGGATTCCTTTTGAAAAGTCTTGCCGCGGCCGGCCCTTTTGTTCCGGCGGAAGGTTTTGTTCCTTTGGATAAACAAAATTTTTTATCGAGTGGAATTTTTTTAGCGCGTCGGGATATTCGTATATGTAGGAACGGCAAAAGGCCGCCATTTCGCGCGGCGTGGTCAAATTGTTTTCGGAATAGCCCGAAGACTCGACGATGACAGTTTTCTTTAGCCCAAGCGAGCGCGAAAGCTCGTTTGCTTCCTTGATGAAATTATCCATCGAGCCAAACAGGCTTAGCGCAAGCGCCATCGCCGCGTCGTTTCCGCTAGCCACGCTAAGGCCGCATAAAAGTTCCTCCAGCGTGACGATTTGCCCCTTTCCCAAAAACATAAGGGAGCTTTGCGGAGGGGCGTTGGAAGCCCAAGACTCTGGCCCAAGGGGAATCGTTTGTCCAAGCGAAGCCTTGCCGCCTTTCACTTTTTCCAAGACCGAGCGCATCAAAAAAAGTTTTGTCATTGACGCGGGCGGAATTACTTCGTCGGCGTTTTTTTCGTAAAGGACAAAGCCTGTCTTTGCGTCAACCATAATCGCGGCTTCGGCCGACAGCGTAAAGCTTGCGGCTGGCGCTGCGTAGGGAAGGGCGCGCAAAAGCGCTTTCCGCTCCGGAAACATCTTGTCCAAAGCGGCTTCGGCCTTTGCCTTTTGGTCCGCCGGCAAAAGTTGCGCGCCTTGGACGGCCTTGTCTATCATCGCCGCGCGGCAAAGCAAAAAGGCCGCGAAGCTTATCGCCAAAAAAAGCGGCAAAAAAGCCGCGGCGTTTGTCAACTGTCTTTTTTTTGCGGAGCTCATGTTGATAATACTAGCATATTTCGCTTTTTTGCGCTATAATCCATTAATTCAATCAAAAAGGAGTTATTATGGCAGAAAGCAATTCCAGCGTCCTTATGCCCGGCGACAAGCCGCCTTTGGCAAAATGGATTCCGCTAAGCTTCCAGCATGTGTTCGCGATGTTCGGAGCCACAATCTTGGTTCCGATTCTAACAGGATTGAGCACATCAACAGCCTTGTTTACGGCCGGAACGGGAACGCTCTTGTACATTTTGATTACAGGAGCCAAGGTTCCGGCTTTTTTAGGCTCGTCGTTCGCTTTTATTCCGGCCTTGATCGCCGTCGGAAAGGAGTACGGAGTCCCGTACGCGATGGGCGGAGCGATTTTCGCGGGAATTTTCTACGCGATTGTCGCCCTTATCGTCCGCTTTGCCGGAAAGAAATGGATTGACGCGGCGCTTCCGCCAGTGGTCATCGGCTCGGTAATCATCGTAATCGGAATGTCGCTTGCCCCGACGGCTGTGAACGAAGCCTTTTACTTGAACAACGAATATTCTTTGGTCGCCCTAAGCATCGCCGCCGTGACGCTTGCCATCGCGGTTTTCGCGACGATTTTCCTAAAGGGCTTTTTCAACACGCTTTCAATTTTAATCGGCCTTGTCGGCGGCTATCTTTTCACCTTGATCATGGGCTGCTTTTTCCCGGCCTATCATTTGATTGACTTTTCTTCTGTCCAAGAAGCAAAATGGTTCGCGCTTCCGTTCTTGCAGTACGACGGCGCCGGCCGCGCCTTTTGGCAGGCTCCAAAGTTCAACCTTGTGGCGATTCTCACTTTTGTAATAGTTTCAATCTCCACAATTTGCGAGCACATGGGCGACACGCTCACGACAAGCAAGGTTGTCGGAACTGACTTTTACAAGGACCCGGGACTACACCGCACCTTACTTGGAGACGGCGTGGCGACCGCTTGGGCTGCCCTTTGGGGAGGCCCGCCGAACACGACTTACGGCGAAAACATCGGCGTCATGGCAATCACAAAGGTTTACTCTGTTTGGGTAATCGGAGGAGCCGCCGTCATCGCGGTAATCCTTTCGTTCTGCCAAAAATTCGGCGCGGTAATCCAGACAATTCCGACTCCGGTTTTGGGCGGAATCTGCACGCTCCTTTACGGCCTCATCGCTTCCAGCGGCCTTAGAACTTTGGTCGACGCCGGCGTTGACTACCAAGAAAAGCGCAACCTTACGATTTCTTCTGTCATCATGGTAATCGGAATCGGCGGCGGCGCCTTGACATTTATGGTAAAAAGCTTCAAGTTCTCGCTTGGCGGCGTCGCTTTGGCCACGGTCGTGGGAATCTTGCTCAACCTTATCATTCCCAAGAACAAAAGCGGCGAGCTTCAATAAGCTTTTTTAGCCAATGCTTTTATAGGGCTGTCCATCTTTGGACGGCCCTTTTTTTCCGGCTTTTTCAAGCGCGTAAGGAAAGTATATCAAGCCCGAAAAGACCGAGGCCGCGCTTCCAAAAAACATAAAGAAGGCCGCGTCCGCCGCGAACGAAAGGCCCGAAAGCATTACCGGAACGCTGGCCACAAGCGTAGTCGCGCACGAAGACAAGACGCTTTTTGAAAGCCGCCTTGCCGCAAGAAAGGCGCCGCGTTTTTCACCTGCCTTTCGCTCCGCCAATATGTACAAGGCGTTGTTCACGCTAAGGCCTGATATAAAGGCCATTCCGACCGCGTCGCCTAGCGTCAATGGCGAAAGCGAAACGCAGCGCAATAATAGGGGCAAAGAAAGGGAAATCGGAACATTAGCCAACACCAAAAGGGCTTCGAAAATCCTTTCGCTTTGGGCGGCCACAAGAAAGAATATCGCCGCCGCGCCCACCAAAAACGCCGCGAAAATTTTGGCGTAGCTTTCAGGCATTGACACGTATTCCTTTGGCCATGAAAAATAATATCCGTCAGGCAATTCGATTTTTTTTAGCGCGGCTTTTACGCTTTTAAACGCTTTTCCAGAATTCCCGGTCCGCGTTTCCACGGTAAAAAAGGCCGCCCGCTTTGAATCCTTTCTGAAAATTCTTTCGGGCCTTTTTTCCTTAGAAAAGTCAAAGAGGCTGTAAAGGGGAGCCTCTTTGAGGCAAAGTTTCTTCACGTCCTCTATCGACGCGCCATTTTCAAAGGCGAGCCGTCCGTTTCCAAGACGAGCGTCCGTTTGCAGGCCAAGCGCCCAAACCTTTAGCGCGACAGGGCCAAAGAGGTTCCAGCGCAAAAAATAAGAGGCGTCGCTCGCGCTTGCCGAGCGCTTCCTTAAAAGGTCTTTTTTAGGCCTTGCGACAAAAACGTCTTCGTCTTCCTTGAAGTTAAGGATGACTTGGCTATTTTCAAAAAGCGCGCCATTCTGTTCCTGCAAGGCCCGCGCGGCCTCTTTTGCGATTTTTTTGCAAAGCCCGGAATCTTCCCCCAAAACCGCGATTTGCATTTTTTGCGCCAAATTTCTTTTTGACGGAACTATGGGAGCGTAGAGAAAGCCTGAGCCGACGCTTTTTTCGCCTTGCAAAAACGCCAAGACTCTTTTTTTGTCTGAAGGGCTTTTAAGGATGATTTGGATTTCCGCCCGGCCTCTCTTAGCCTCGCTTTTAACATGCTTTACGCCCTTTTGCTCCGTCAATTTTTTTACCAGGCCGCCAATCTCCTTGTCAACAAGATCCATGCGCTTTTCCGGGGTAAATTCCGCTTGGGCGTAAATCGAAGCGTCCAAATCCATTGGCTGAAGGTTTTTTGGAAGCAAAACGAATAAAACAAAGGGCAAAAAGTATAAAATTTTAGACAAGTTAAGAAACTTTCTAAGCCTTCTGTCTGAAAAATCATACAAGTTAATAGGGTTTCTAGCCGCGTTCCTTCTTTTTGCTGTGTTTGAGAACGCGGGAAGAAAGACAAGAGCCAAGACGCACGAAAGGCCTATTGAGACAGCGCAAGCGATTGACATGGATTTTACGCCTGGAACAAGCGTTTCCAGCGCGGCCAGCGGCAAAATGGAGGCCGCCGTAGTAAGGGCGCAGGCAATCAAGGCTTTGGGCGAGGTTTGGCAGTCGTCAAGGACGTAAAGGGCCGCGTCGCACATAAGGCCCAAAGAAATCGTCAGACCGCTTATTGTGGCCGAGTCCAAGGGAATGTTCAAAGCCGAAAAGACCGCCGCCGTAAAAAGGCTGTCCGCGGCGCAAAAGGCTAGGGCTAAAGAAGTGGCCCTTTTTGACCTAAAGAAAAGCCAGACGGCAAACGTCAGCGCCCCCAAAGTTTCAAAAAAAGCGGCGGCTATCCTTTTTAGCGAATTTTCCTGCTCCAAGCCGTTGTCGTAAACAATCGTCCAGCCGCTTTTTCCGCCAAGCCTTTCCTTAATGATTTTACGGGCCTTTTTTGAGATGGCCATGTTCTTGCTTTCGTCGGAGCTTTTTAGGCTAAGGACAAGGCTTTCCTTGCCATTTACGCGGACAACGCTTTCTTTTCTTTGAAGGCCTTCCGACACCAGGCCCAATTTAAGCGGCCCTAGCGCCTTTTCCATGGCCTCTAGGCTTTCAATTTTTTCTTCGTAGTGAACATTATTTCCGTCCAAAAAGCCAGCCTGGTTTTCCCGAATCGTTTTAGCCAAGTCCCAGGGCAGGAGGCCTCGCTTGTCAAGAGCTTTATCGTCAAAGGCAATGTGAATCTCGCGGCCTTCGCCGCCAGAAAGCCGCGCCTGGCTCACGCCGTTGATTCCCTTTAGCTCTTGCAACAGTCGGCTTTTTATTTCCTCGTATGAAAAAGACCCTTTGTCAAAGGCCGCGCAAAAAACGAATTTTGAGTCTTGGGCCGCCGCGTAAATTCTAGGGTTTTGGACGTCTTTGGGAAGGCTTCTTTTTATTTCGTCCGCGGCGTCAGACACAAGGCTTAGGGCAGGCCGCTTTCCTTTTTCAAACACTAGGCTTGTCACGCAGTTGGACCTTTCGCAAACGGACGACGCCGCAAGCAAGCGGGGAAGCTTCGCCGCCTTTTCCTCAAAGGGAATCGCGACTTCTTTTTCCATTCTTTGCGCGTCCATGCCGAACCATTCAAATTCAACCGTATAATATTCTTTAGCGCTTGGAGCCGCCCTTGACAAGCGGATATTCTTTATGGAATACAAGGACAAAAGTGTCATGGCAAAAAGAACGAAGGCGGCTTTTTTTTTGCTGCTAAAAATCATTTGCCTCTCCAATAAAGCATGTTCGGCGTCATAATCAACACGGCCGCGGCTGACATTGCCAAGCCCCCCGCCACCGCAAGAGACAATGAACTCTGGGGATTTGTTTGAAGCGGGTCAAAGGCGAAGGGCAAAAGAGAGGCGATGGAGGTGGCGCTTGTTATGAAAACCGTTGACGTTTTTTTTCCGCCGCTTTCATGCAAGACTATCGAATTGTTAACTGAGCTTCCGAACAAAATCGTCAAGGCTATTATTGAATTTATGTTTAGCGACGAGCCAAAAATCAAGAGAGCGGCCGCGGCTCCAAAAAAACTCGGCGGAACGGCAGTCAAATAATAAAGTGGCAGCGTTAACGATTCCGTTTGAGCGCCAAGAATGCAATACAATAGCGCAAGAACCAGCGTCAAAAGAAAAGCGCCGTTCAGAAACAAAGACTTTAATCCCTGGCGTTTTAAATAGACAAGGCGCTTTCCAATCTCAAAAGGCGCGGCGGCCGCGTTTTTTTTGTCAATGATTTTTGAATCCTTTCCGTTCAACCTAAAAAGCGCGGCCTCTTCCGCTTTTTCCGTCCAATCTCCAAGCGACGAAAGCGCGACAGGGGAGGAGCCTAAAAGCGCGTTCATCGAGCCAAGCTTCTCTTGCTCCGAATACTCGTTTTTCTTAAATTTGACAGTCATTGGAATTTCAAGTCCGCTCTCGCAATACGACGAGGCCGCCGCGCCATTTAGCGCCCGCCTTAAAATTTGCGAAAGCTCGTAAGGCGAAAGCTTAAGCCTTTCCATTTGCTTTTTGTCCGCCTTAAAAATTTTTTGCATTGAAATCTCATTGGGGCTAAAGCCGCCGTTAAAAGCCTTTTCGCTGTCGGCCCAAAACTTGTCCACGTCATCGTCTTCGGCGGAAAACAAAAAATTGTTTGAGATTTCAAGCCTTTCCGACATCAAGTCCAGCCTCTCAATCTCTGAATGCGAAAAGCCTGAATCGTCAAGAATTTTTTTCACAAGCTTTTTGCATTTTGCCATGTCGTCCGCCTCTATGAATAAAAAAACGCTCTCTTTTTTGTTTTCCGCGTTTGCCAAAAAGTTAAGGTCCGTCTTTTCAAAGCCGCCCTGGGAAAAAACGTTTTTAACCTCTTGCGCCTCTTTTATCCTGCAAGAAAGCGCTTTTGCCTTGCTTTCCACAAGCTTTAAGTCGGCGCCGCAAGGAAAAACGATTTTCTCGCAAAAAAACTTTTCGCGCGTTTTCTCTTGCATCTCCTTTTTAAGTCCAAGCATCGCCAAAAGCGAAAGGATTGTAAAGGCCAGCGCAAGGGCGGGGCACAAAAACCTTATTTTGTTCGTCTTTCGCAAGATTTTCGCCAATCTTTCCTCCAACAATGGAAAAGCCCTGCATTTGCATTTCTTTACATCTTCCCTCAAGAAAAGGACGCAAAGCGCGGGCAACACAGAAAACGAATAGAAAAGCGAAAACAAAAGGCCCGACGCGACGCTTATCGCCAAATCCAAAAACAGCTCGCCGATAATGCCGCCGATAAATAAAAGCGGAAGAAAGACTATAGCGCTTGTGACTGTCGACGCGACGTTTGAAAGCCGGACGTCCAAAAAGGCCGCGTCGATTTTTTTATCGCAAGCGCTTTCAAGCGCGACGATGCTGTTGTCGACAATCATTCCCAGGCAAATTGTCATCCCCGAAATTGAAATTATGTTCAGGCTTCTTTTTAGCGCAAGAAGAACCGCGCAAGTGAACAAGAGGCTAAAAGGAATTACAGCCGCGATTGAGAGCGACATTTTCACCGAATTAAAAAAGAAAAGCAACAAAAAGAAGGCGATTAAAAGGCTGACAAGCGAGTTTATCGCTAAGTTTTTAACCGTTCCCATTATTTCTTTTGAGCTATCGTCTTGAATTATCAATTCATAGTTTGACTTTTCCTCGTTGGCTTGCTTGACTGTTTCCTTGATTTTCCTTGAAAGCCTTAAGGGATTTTTCCCCTTTTTGCAAAAAACTTGCAAAGAAACGCAGCGCTCGCCATTGTAATGGCAAAAAGAGTCAAAGTCTTTGTCCTCTTTTTTTACTTTAGCCAAATGCCTTGCCTTAAGCGGCCCTTCATTGCTGTTCAGGCTTGTGTCAAGGATGTCGTCAAAAGATTTAAAGGCGCCCTCTGTCTTTAGCATAAGATCGTTCTCTCCGTCCAAAACGCTTCCGGCGGGGTAGTCAAAATTGGAAAGGCTAATCTCTTGCGCTATTTGTTCAAGCGACAGGCCGTAATATGACGACAAGTTTGAATCCACTTCAATGACTATCTCGCGCTCAACAAGTCCGCTTGTCTTTACGCCGCCGCACTCATCAAGCGCCAAAAGCCTCCTTTTTAGCTCGTTTTTCACGAAGGCGCTTGCGTTGGAAATATTCCCGTCTTTTGGAAGCGCAATAATCCTTGTGGACATTGATTCGCTTTCTGATTTTTTTTGCGCCGAAGGCTTTGGACAGTCTTGGGGCAAAGAATCTGCGGCGGCGTCCAAAAGCGCCCTTGCTTCCAGCAAGGCAAGTTCAATATCAACGTTCCACTTCAATTCAATTTTGACAAGCGCTCGGCCATCCCGCGAAAGCGACTCAATGTTTTTTACGCCCTTTAAGCTTGAAAGGCTTTCTTCCAAAGGAATGGCGACAAGCCGCCGGATTTCTTTCGCCCGCGCGCCTTGGTAGGGAGCGTCAACCATTATAAAACGCTCGCTAGCGTCAGGAAGAAAATTTACGTTTAGCAAAAAAGGCGAGACAGCGCCTAAAAAAATCACAAGGCAAAAATACATAAGGACAGAGATTGGATGTTTTATTGAATATTGAATCAATTTTTTCATGCTAGATTTTGTTGCAGCTAAGCCGCGCGCTTTCCTCCATAAAGTTTTTTTTGTCGTCAAAAACTTTTTCGCTTGCCGAAAATTCAATCAGGCCAAGGCTTGGCTTTCCGTTTCGCTCCGCGTTTTTATAAAGCGCCGAATACTTTAACGCGCACACGCCGCCTTGCGCCTTTAAGGAATCCAGCCTGTCTTTCGTATCCTGCAAATCAAAGAAGTCCGAAAATCTTTCAAATTCATCTTCCTCCAATGAATCAAGGCCCTTTAACGCTATTGTCCCCGCGAAAGATGAATCTACGGACACGCCATCGAAGGCGGCTTTTTTGTCGATTTTTTTCGAGCTCTGGGCGATTGAAAAAACAAAATATATTGGAAGGCTTTCAAAAGAAACGGCCGGATAATCTTCTATCGGAAAGCAAACGCTCTTAAAGTTTTCGCCGGCGCTAAGATAATTGTATTTTCCGCAGACCTTGAACGCGACAAATTCAAGCTTAGGCGGACGCGCGAGGGGGGAATTGTTTTTGATTGATATTTTCCTGGGCAAAACGCTGAATCCGCTAAAATCCTTTATGTCTTCATTTATAAACAAAGTTTTCTGAACGTTCCATTTGGGCTTTTCGTTGAATTTGATTTTAGCCCTTTGGCACAGGCCGCCTTCGCTTTCACGTTCGGCTTCAACGTAAAAGGAACAATCAGGCTCAATTTTGATTCCATGGAAAACGCTTTGCGCCAAAACTTTTTTGTCAAAGACAATTTCAATTTCTTTTGAATAGTCTGCGTTTTCATAAACGTCAAAAATTTCATTTTTTTGGTTTTGTCCAAATTCAAAAGCGTAAACCTTAAAGCCTATTTTGTCGGCGTCCTTTCCGTTTGTCCAAGACCAATAATAGTCGTCCACAGTCGGATTGTTCAGCTTGTCTTTAAGGCCCTTTTGTATTTTAACGGAGTAGAGCGTTTTATCATAAAGGCTGGACTTGAACAAAATTTCGACAGTTTTTTTGTCCTCGCTCCAATTAACGTAATAGTCGGCCGCAGGCGAGATTGAAAAGCTTTCCATAAATGATTTCTGGTCAATCGGCTTGTCAAAAGCGATTTCAAGCCCTTTTATGCGGCTTGCGTTTTCCTCAAGCGCCTTTATTTTTAAGACTAGCGGAGGCGAAAGGTCCGCCTTTGTGTGAATGATTTTCTTAAAATTTTTTTGCAATGTGTTTCCATCAACATCTTGAACGCCTGAATAAACGGTTATTTTGTAGCTGTGGTTTTCGCTTATCGCTTCTTTTGGAATGAATTGCATTTTATTTCCGTCAAACGAAAGTTTTCCGTCAATTTCACGCTCGTCTTGCGCAAACAAAAAATTCTTCATCGCGCTGCTTGGTTCCGCGGGTGCTGAAAACACGACTACCGCCTTGTTTCCGTCCAAATACGCGTCTAAGGCCTCAAACTCAGGAAAAAAGCGGTCGGCGCATGACTGGCCCAGCGTTGCAATCAAAAACGCAAGCCCAAAAAAGGCGGCCCTCTTCAAAAAACGCAAAGCTTTTCTTTCCCTTAATTCTTTTTTCTCGCGCTTATGTAAAAGCATTTGTCCTCCTTTAAATATTCGTTTTGCGCGTCAAAAATAAAGTTTTCTCCGCCCTTTACGCAAAGCTTGTAAACGCAATCCTCGCCAACAAGGGCCGGCTTAAGGTTTGAATATGTGAACTCAATCGAGGCCGCGCTGATTATTTGTATGGAATCCAGTTTTGGATTTTCAAGCGACAAGGGAAAAGCGCTTTCAAGCCTTATCGCGCTCTTTATTCCCAAAAGCGCCTTTTGGTCAAGAAATTTTGAAAAAACGATTTTCACGCAAAAAGGCGCTTCTGGCTCGATAGGAACTTCGGTCAACTTTTCTTCGTCTAAAGGCGCGCCATTCGCGCTCGCGCTTTGTATTTTTATATAATCGTTTTTTAACGTAAAATAAAAATTCCTTTCGATTCCTAACTTTTCTCCCCATACGTCCTCAAGCATGCTGTCAACGCAAAGAAGGCATTCTTTTTGAATCTGATAGTTTTTGTATGGAGTGAAAACATATTTTCCCGCGCCGGCTTTTGTCCAATATCCTTGCGCCGACGGGGTGAAGCTAACGGACCTCTCTAGGCTTTCAAGATTAATCTCGCAATCAAATACAAAGCCAATGCTTTGCCTTTCAAGCAAATCGTCAAGGCTTTTTTCCTCAAAAAAAACGTCGCCTAGAACCGGGCAAACCTTCAAAAGCTTAGGAGCCTTTTCTTTTTTGGCGCCAACAAACACACCCTTGCATTCCTTAAAAATCTTCGTCCCGTCCTGGCTAAAAACATTGTCGATTTTCCATTCGTAAAATTCGTTAGCCTTCCACTTTTCGCCGGGAATTATTTCTACGCGCTTTAAGTCCTCTGAAAATATTTTTTTTGTTTGAATGAAGGGGGTTAAGCCAAACTCCCGCTCAAACATCGCCGCGTCAACTGGCTTGTTAAATCGAAATTCCAGGCTTTCGACATCGCCGCGCTCGTTTTTACGCTCTTCATAAGAATCAAGCGTAAAGTCGCCGCCTTCTTCTCCATGAACAAATTCCTTAAAGACGTTAAGCCAATATTTTCTTCCGTCGCTTGCGTAAACATCTCCCTGCAAGCTAAGAGTGTATTTACAGCCCTTTTTAAAGCCGCCTATCGCTTGCGCGAAACAATTGTCCTTTTCCCATTCAATTTTGGCGTCAATTCTTTTTCCGTCTTCTTTTAACGACAAAAGACTTTCAACCGAGCCTCTGTCCATTCCAAGCGAAAAGGCGATCTTTACGCGGCTTTCAACAAACACGTCCGTTTCCAATTCTTCAAAGGAGAGTAGGGCGCGCGAGCAGCTTGAGGCCAATAGCATGGCCAAAATCGAAATCTTAAATGCATTTGACACGCAAACCTTCCTTTAGGGCGTTTGTCGGGCGCGCAACGATTTTGTCGCCTTCCTTCAAGCCGCTTTTTATGTATATATTTCCATCGCGTTCCATCTCAATTGGACATTCCTTTTGATACAAAAAATCATTTTGAACGCAAAAGAAATATGCCGTGTTTCCATCCCTGCGCCGCAAAGCGCTTTCTGGCAGCTCGAAATATTCCCCCGTAGATTTTGTTTGTATGGCGCATTTTGCGAACATTCCGAACCTTATTTTATTTTCACTGTTGTCCACAGGGATTTTTATGTAAAAGTTTCCTGTCTCCGAATCAGCCAAAGGGCTTATAAAGTCAACAATGCTTTCTTGGCGAAATGCGGCGGAATCAATCTCAACCAAAGTGGGCGCTCCTATTTGAATCTTTTCCATATCCCTTTCTTGCAGAAATACCTTTGCGTATGGAATTTTCATGTCAATAATCGTTGCAAGCTTTTCATTTTGCGTTACCCTCTCTCCGTTCTCAAAATAAACGGCGCCGATGATCCCGTCGCAAGGAGCCCTAACCGTAAGAGCGTCAATCAGCGCCTCAATTGATTCTAAATCCCTCTCGGCGTTTTTCAGCTCAACTTCCGCAAGCTCTATTTGAATTTTCGCGCTTTGGCTATTCAAATCAATCAATTGCCTTTGCCTTGTTTCAACGTCCGCGCTTGGCTCCATGCCTGCGTTTATAAGATCGCTTTCGTTGTAACCCAAAGACTTCATTTGCAATTCTTTTTCCAATACATCGATTTCGCTTTTTGAAGCGCGTTCCTCCATTTGCATTTGCTCCAAGGAACTTTCTGAAATGCCGCCAGCGTCAAAAAGCCTCTTGTTTTTTTCAAGGTTCTTTAGCAAAAGCGTTCTTTCGTCTTTTTTTTGCATTAAACTTGTCTTTGCGTTTTCCAGAGCGATTATCGTTGACTGCGCGTTCCGTTCTTGTTCAAGCAAATTGTTTTTAGCCGCTTTTAGCTTGGCGCGCGCGGAATTCAATTGATTTTGCCTTTCAGCCTTTTGAATTTGATATTGAATGTTTTCCAGCCTAAAAAGAGTCTCGCCTTTTTGCACGCTTTTTCCTTCGAGCGCGTTTTGCTCAACGATAGTGCCTTCAACAATGGAGCGCGCTTCGTTCTTTTTTTTGTAAGTGATCGATCCGTAGCTTTCAAGCGTGACGCGTTGTTTGCTTTTCACCGCGACCAGCGTTTTCACTTCTATCGATTGGCTGTCCGGCGCTTCCTTTCCTGCGCAAGAAACTAACAAAGCGGCTAAAAGCGACGCTGCAAGTCTTGCCGCGCTTTTTTTCATATTTCCTCCTTTTTTCGCAAATCGATTTTCGACATGGTTTCAAGCTGCTTGGCCATGTAGTCCCGTTCCTTTAACAAGCTTAGAGCTTGAATTTTTTGCTTGGACAATTCGCCCATTTCTTCAAGGTAGTCGCTTTTCTTTATCCTGCCTTGCTCAAGCTCAATGGCGGACAAGGCCAATTTCAGCTCCTTGATTCTCACGCTCTCCATAGTCAAAAGAAAGCTTTCTTGCGACTGTTCAATCCTTTTCAATAAATCCCAAACGCTATCGTCTATACGCTTTTTTGTGTTTTCAACGCCAAGTTTTTTTCGAGCGATATCAATTTTATTTAGGCGAAGGCGTCCAAAATAACTTGTGTCGGCCAAGGCTTGTCCGGAAATAGAGTCTGAAAGCGACTCCAACTTTCCGTTAGAAAAGCCCGCTTGCCTTGACACTGACGTTTTTAACCAGGGATTGTCGTCAAAGCTTAAAATCACTTTCATTGAATATACGGGGGAGGTTAGCGGGTAGTTCCTTCCGCTAAACGCCACGCCGCCTCTAATTGACACGCTGGGAAGCATAAAGCGTTTTTGCATAGACCTCATTTTTTTCGCCCAAGCAAGCTCCGCCGACGCAAGCTTTAAGTCAACGCTGTTTTTTATCGCTCCTTGGCAAAGCGAGATTTTTTTTTCTTCAAGGCCTTCAAGCAATTGGTACCTGTCCAACGCTTTTTCAAAAATTTCTGTTTCTTTTAAGAACACATTTTGGGAACGGCTTAAGCCCATCGCTCTTTTTAGTTCCTGCGCCGACTTTTCCAGTTCGTCGCCAGCAACTTTCGCTTCAAGCTCCATTTTCTTGAATTGCAATAGCGTCTCTAGGTAACTAGCGTTTGTAATCATTCCTTGCTCTTTTTCCAAGGCAGCTGCCTCTACTATTCGCGCCGCGTTCTCAACATTCTTATTCAACACACGGCTTTTTAGCGTTAAAAGCAGTGTGTTGTAGTAGAGCCGCAAAAACTCGTCCTTAAAAATTTCCCGCTCCTTTTGCGCGCTTAAAAAATTATAAAAGCTTTTTTCCTTTTGCATCCTCCATTCCAAAAATGTCTTTCCGCCGTTAAAAATCTTTTGCGTCAAGCCAAATTCAATCGTTTTGTTTTTTGTGTCCTCTTTTCCTTTTTGAACCCGCGCGCCGTCTGTAAGCGCGAAGTCAAGGACCGGAAAAAAGCCTCCGACATTTCTTTTTGAAAGCCTCAACTCTTCTTGCGCGCTTTGGCTTTGAAGAGCGCCGTCAATGTCGTTTGTCACGGCGATTTTCAACGCTTCGGAAAAGCTCTCCAGCGTTATTTGGCTTAAGGCGCTGGATAGCGGGCAAAGCGCCAGAAGAGCGATGAGAATGAATTTACGCATCGCTTTCGCTTCCGTTTTTAAAATGCTTTTTTATGTCTTTCGCGATTTTTTCGATTTGCCTTTGCTGAACCAGCGCGGATAGAATCGATTTTTTGCTTTCGCTGCAAAAGACGTTTTCCAAAACGCATTCTCCTTCTTCCGAAAAAAGTTGGTAGCTGGCGTAAAGGGAATGAAAGTTGTCAACATTCTTGTAAAACGACCTTTCGCTTAAATTGATTTTTATCCAATAATTTTTTTCCTGCCCGCAAAATCCGTTAAAGGCGTTCTTCGCGATGCCAGAAATTTGCGATGAAATTCCTTCCTCAAAAATGTTGTCAACCATGACTTCCACATTTTCCACTATAATTCCAGGCTTTTTTTGCAGGCAGCTTTGGGCGAAATTCGGCAAATTTAGGCCAAATAACGCGCAAATCAGCGCAAAAAGCTTGAATTTCACGATGAATGTTTCACGAATTGTTTCACGGAATTTTTCCGTCAGACTCATTTTTTTCCTCCTTAAAAAACGCTTGATAGCTAGAGTCAAGGCAAAGGCACTTATCCCTATACTCCTTGGCTTTCTCATCGATTCCAAGCGACTGCCATGAAAACGCCAAGTCAAAGTAAACTTGGGCGCCGGGCGCGAGAGCGCTTTTCGCAAGGTTCAGGCTCTCTAAGCGCTCGTCCGCCTTCTTTTCCTTTGCCGCGACAGTCGCAGCGAAAAAATAAAGGCGCCAGTCCCCCTTGTCTTTTTTCAGCGCCTCTTGGATTTCTTTTTTTGCGCTTTCATAGTCTTCTAAAAAAATCAGGCTTTGGATTAGGTAGCGTTGAATGTCTTTGTTGTCAGATTCAGATTTATATAGGTCGGAAAAAAGTTTCGCGGCCGTTTGGAATTGGCCTTGAAACAAATGGATTTTTGCTTTTAGATATACAGCCTGTTTGCTTTTTTTGTCCGCTTTTAGGCTTTGGTTGATAAAGGCTTCGGCCGTTGAAAAATCTTTTTGCCTGTAAGACTCCAGAGCCTTTATGTACAAGATTCCAGCCGCTTTCTTGTTTGCGCAAGACAAAAGGCTTGCGCAGGCCAAGAGCAGGGCGGCGACCCAAAATAGCTTTATGAGCCGCATTTAGTATTTTACATTCACCTCCTTGACAAAATCTCCGCGGCCAAAAGAGGCCGCTCGTTTTTTACAAACGGTTCTTTCCGTTTGCGTTGTGAATCGGCTTGCTTAAAATTTCCTTAAGCTCGGCCATGTGTTTTTTGTCGCCGGCCTTTTCCGCCTTTTCGTAAAGACGAATGTAGAAGTTTCCTATAGTTGTAAAGAAGGGCTCAAACTCTTCGCGCAATGCCGCGATGTCGTCAGAAGTCTTCATTTTGTACATGTAGCGCAAGGGCATGAATTCCCGGACGCTTTTTGGAATAAGCTTAAGGTCTTCCTCTGTGAAAGTTTGGCTATCGTCATAAAACTTTTCGATGAAGGCAATGCATTTTTCCGCGTTTGGGCTTTTGCTGAAATTTTTTCTCAAAACGGCCAGCAATTCATCGGCGCTTGTTTTGTTGTATGTGTCGGCGTATTCCTTGTCCAAAATCGAAACTAAAGCCGCTTTTGACTTGTCGGTTAGAAAGTCAAATCCACTGGCCATGATTGAGCCATAATTTGGAAAATATGTAAAATATTCATTCGAAACCAAATTGTCCAAAAGTTCAAACTCCAATATTCCTCCTGATTTTCTGATGCAAAAAACTATGTTTCTCAAGTCATTTTCTGCCAGCAATTCAAATTTTTTGTCGTATTTTAGCGCGGTTTTGAATGTGAACAAGGCTTTTCTATAGTTTTTAGCCGAAGCATAATAATTTCCTAGCAAGTAATAAATTTGGGCGCCCAAAAGCTCGTTGTATTTTGTACAACTCATCGCATCGCCATTCGCCAAAAAGGCTCCCGTGTTTCCGCCGGGCGTGATAAAAAGATTCACTTCCGCCGAAAGCCTGTAGTACTTTGCCTTTGCGAATTTTCCTTCTTCAGTTTCTGGAACGCTTGGAAGAATTTTTGACGCGGCCTTTAACGCCTCAACTCCTTCTTTTGTCCTCCGCGCCTTTAAGGATTCCGTCGCTAAATCCACGCGGGACAAAAGGCATTGCGGATGCTCATTGCAAAAAGCGCGCAAGTCATCCAGCAGCAAAAGCTGGCCGAACTTTTCGTCCTTATGCTTTTGGACGCTTTCAAACCAATAGTTCTTGTAGTCCTCGGCTTCCTTGTCAAATTCTTCCGCAGGTCGCGGGGCGGCCCACAAAAGAGTTCCCAGCGCAAGGAGAGCGGCGATTGCCGCGATTCTTTTTCCTTTCTTCATTTTTTCCCTCACATTAAACAATGAACTTTTTTTTTGCCAAAAAACTTTGACATTTATATCATACACTTTTTTTTGCGTTTTTTGGAAAAAAAATTGATTTTTTTTTAAATTTTTTGTATATTTTTTTTATGAGCGAAGAAAAATACGTCCGCCCCACTTGGGACGAATATTTTATGGAAGTGGCCAGGACAATCGCAAAGAGAGCCACTTGCGACAGAGGCAGAAGCGGCTGCGTAATCGCCCGCGACAACCAGATTTTAGTGACGGGATATGTCGGAAGCCCGGCCGGGCTTCCGCACTGCGACGACGTCGGCCATCTTTTTAGAAAGAGCGTTCACGAAGACGGCTCGATCACTAACCACTGCGTGCGCACGGTTCACGCCGAGCAAAACGCCATTTGCCAGGCGGCCAAGCGCGGCATATCCATTGACGGCGGAACGGTCTACTGCAAGATGACGCCTTGCCGCACCTGCGCGATGCTAATCATAAACTGCGGAATAAAAAGGGTAGTCTGCGAAAAGCACTACCACGACGAGGAAGACTCTATGCGCATGTTCAAGGAAGCCGGCGTCAAGATCGAGCACTTGGAAGACGCCGTGCAAACCTACAGCGACATGTAACAAAAAAATCGCCTTGCGGCGATTTTTTTGTTTCAGAGGTTTTCGATAAGCCAGGCCTTGAACTTTTCGTAGTCGTTTTCCATAGGAATCGCGCGGTCGGGCAGGGCCATGACCTTTTGCAAGCGTTCGGGAATCGAAGGCTCCTTTCCGATTGCGTCCTTGACAATCGCGCTGAACTTGGCCGGGTCGGCGGTTTCCAAAACGATTCCGACCGCGCTTTTGGCGCAATCCGCCCAATCGGGCCTGTTGGGAGTGATTCCCGGCTTTGTGATGTCAATGCCTTCAAGTTTGTCCAAAGCGCCGCCCTTTATGTCTTCCCAGGCCCTGTAAGCCACCGCTCCGTGCGGATCAATCGTGTAGCCGGTTGAGTCGGAGCAAGCCTTGATCGCCTTTACGATTCCCTCGTTGTCAAGCCAATAAGAGGCGAAAAGCTTTCTTACTTCTTCCAAAGAATACATGTATGCGATGCGCTCGTAGTTTGAGGGGGCGCCGACATCCATCGCGTTGGCGTAAGTTTCAACGCTGGGGCGGGCCTTGTATTCGCTTGTGGCAATCCAATCGGGAATGGTGCGGTTGGAATTTGTGGCCGCGACAAAGCCGGTGATCGGGGCGCCCATTTCCCGCGCGATAAGGCCTGAGGTGAGGTTTCCAAAGTTTCCGCTGGGAACGGTGACGACGATTTCCTTTCCGGGGTTTTCAGAGCGCGCGACAAGAGACGCGTACATGTAGTAAAAGCCCTGCGGAAGCAAGCGCGAAATGTTGATGGAGTTGGCGCTTGACAAGCGGAACTTTGCGCGCAAGTCCTTGTCGGTGAAGGCGGTCTTTACCAATTTTTGGCAGTCGTCAAAGGTTCCCTTTACTTTAAGAGCGCGGACGTTTCCCGTAAAGGTCGAAAGCTGCTTTTCTTGCAAAGGGCTGATTTTTCCTTCCGGGTACAAAATCGTCACGTCCAAGCCTTCTACATTGTGAAAGGCGCTTCCGACAGCGCTTCCTGTGTCGCCGGACGTCGCAACCAAGATATGAAGCTTTCCGTTCTCGCCGCGGTTAAAGAAAGACATCGCGCGGGCCATAAAGCGCGCTCCAAAGTCCTTGAAGGCGCAAGTCGGGCCGTGCGACAATTCAAGGACGTATGTTCCGTCCTCAATCTTAACGAGCTTTGGCTCAAAAGGATAGGCGTCCTTTATCAAGGCTTCCAAGTCCGCGTCGGGGATTTCGCCCTCGACATAAGGCTTGGCCATTTCTATCGCCACGCTGACAAAGTCTGGCTTTCCGTTCTTGGTCATTTTTGAAAGGTCAGCCTTTGGAAATTCAACGGGAACGTAAAGGCCGCCGGTCGCGGAATTCATTCCGTTCATCACGGCAGTTTTAAAGTCAACTTTCGCTTCGTTGTCGCGTGTGTCTGTGTATACCATCTTTTTCTCCTAGTTGGAAACTGAGTAAATGACTTCTTCGCAAAAGAGTTTAGCCATTTCTTGCTGGGCGTTTGAAATCGCCTTCCATTCCGACTTGTCTTTTACCGTCACGCTTTTTGTCGTCTTCAACAAAACCTCTCCGGTGGAAAGGCTTAAGGCTCCAAGGCTTCCGTTGAATGTGACATTAAAGTATCCGTCGGCGTCCTGCGTGACAGGCCCGGCGTATTTTACGCTTCCATATATGACAAACTTAAAAAGTGAATTTCCGCTAAGCTGCTTTAGTGCGTCGTTCCTGATTCTCGCGGGATCGTCCGCTTCGATGGAGTTGTGGAAGTCAGCGTTTTGCGCGCCCATGAATCCCGCGCGCCACAAAGAGCTTGTAAGGGCCTGGGCGCTAGGCTGCGAGCCGTTTCCGGCGTTGTAGCTTCCATTTTGCCTGTAGTCCGCGATTGACACCAAGATTCCCGTGCGAGCGCCCAAATTGCTTTTTGCCTTCCAAGGCGCTTCGGCCGCGATTGAAGACGCGAGCTTTATCAAGTCAGGATCGCTGGACGGCGGCTGAGGATAGAACAAAACGCTTGCGGAGGCCGAAAAGTCTGGGACCGGAGCGCTGAATTCGGCGACGCCGTTTTGGTCAGTCACAAGCTCGGCCTGAGCGCATCCAATGTTGTCTTGCTTTCTGTAAGCGGGATATTCCGCCGTTATTTTTAGGGAAGGCAAAGGCTGGCCGGACAAGTTCGTCGCTTGAATCTTGTAGGGGCTGGAAAAAGCCTTTCCCTTTGTTGTCTCTTTTGGAGAAGAAAGGACAGAAATTTTTATGTCCTGCAAAAGTTTTTTGTATTGAGGCTTTGACGAAACCGTCGAAGCAAGAGGAGCGGCTTCTTTTTTGCCTTCTTTTTCCGACTGAAGGCTTTGCTCGACTTTGCCAGTCTCCTGCGTCTGCAAAGCGTCCGCGTCCTGCTTTGTTGACTCGCATGAAGCAAAAACAAAAACCGCCAATGACAACGCCAAAGCGCCGCGAAAAACTGCAAAAACTTTTTTCATTTTTTCCACCCTAAAATGATTGTTGTAGCTTGAATAATATAGCGCTTTTCGCCAAAAAGTTCAATACTTATCATTGTTGCAAAATCTTCCGAAAATGAATATTATGAGCGGAATGAGACTTACATTTGCTGAAATTTACATAAAGAACTTTGAAGCCAACGTAAAGGCGATAAAAAAATTCGTAAAGCCCGAAGTGAAGATTTGCTGTTCGGTAAAGGCAGACGCTTACGGCCACGGAGCCGTTCCTTGCGCCAAAGCCGCCGTTAAATGCGGCGCCGACTTTTTGGCCGTTGCGACAGTGGGCGAGGGAATCGAATTGCGCGAGGCCAAGATAAAAGCTCCGATTTTGCTTTTAAGCTACTGCTCTCCGTCTGAGATGGCGGACTTGGTGAAATTCAACATAACGCCCTTTGTCGGCGACGAGGAATACATAGGCTTAGTCGAGGCGGCCGCAAAGAAAGCGGCGAAGGCGTCGCAAGCCCAAAAAGCGGCCGCCAAAAAATTCGCAGTCCATCTTGCCGTTGACAGCGGAATGGGCCGCGTGGGCTGCCTTCCAAGCGACGCGGCGGCTTTGGCAAAAAGAATAGCGTCTTCTAAATGCCTATGCTTGGGCGGAATGTGCACGCACTTTGCCAGCGCCGACGGAACTAGCGCGCGCGACCGCTCCTACGCAAAAAAGCAGCGCGACGCTTTTGCCGCCGCAGTCGAGTCGGTCAAGGCTTGCGGCATCAATCCCGGAATCGTCCACGCCTCGGCGAGCGCGGCTCTTATGGACAAGCCTGAATGGCAGTTTGACATGGTTCGTCCCGGAATAATTTTGTACGGCTACTATCCCGACAAGATTACCGAAAAATACTTGCGCGCCAAAAAAACGCCGCTTGTGGTAAAGCCCGTCATGGCGCTTGTCACAGGAATAAGCGCGCTGCGGCCTTTTAAAAAAGGCATGAGCGTTTCCTACGGCTCCACGTGGACCGCGGCAAAGGACACGACAATCGGCGTGTTGCCGATAGGCTATGCGGATGGCCTTTTGCGCCGCCAAGCCGGAAGTCTAAAGGTGAGCGTTGGCGGAAAGCTTTATCCAGTCCGCGGCCGCATTTGCATGGACCAGTGCATGGTTGACCTAGGAAGCGCCAAAGGAATCAAGCGCTTTGACCGCGCCGTTGTTTTTGGCCCCAAGGAAAGCGGCGCCCTTTTGACCGCCGACGACTTGGCCAACGCCGCGGGAACGATTAGCTACGAGATTTTAACTTGCATTGGAAAGCGGGTGGAACGGGTGTTAGTGAAGTAAAGGCTTACTTCGCGCTAAAGCCCGCCACAAAATAAAGCGCGGTGATGACGACAAAAACAACTATTGTTCATCGGCTTTAGGCTTTTTATTTCTTCTTTGACGGAACTAATGAATTTTTTCATCGCGTTTTTTTTCTTGTATATTCTAACTCAAGGCTTTGTCGTTTGACAAGATTTCCGCGGCCAAATAAAAGCTTCCCGTGGCAAGCAATACCGCGCCGTCGCGCTTGGCGGCCTCAACCGCGCTAAGGATGGCCGCCTCGTAGTCTTCGTTCAGCTCATAATTCAAGCCGGCTTCCTTAAAGGCGGCGGCCGCTTTTTGCGGGTCGCTTTGCTTTGCCGAATTCAGTTTTGTAATCACAATCTTTTCAAAAATGGGGCGGCCCGCCTTGTCCTTAAAAAGCGGCGCGATGTGGTGGACGTCCTTGTCGGCGGCGCAGGCGAACAGGAGGCGGCGCGGGCGCGCGTCGTCGGCAAAAAGAGCGTTGAATGTTTCCATCGTTCCCTCGATTGAGTGGACCGTGTGCGCGCCGTCAAGGACAAGGAGGGCTGAAGCGGCCGCTTCTTGGTCTTGCAAACAATTTTGGCCAAGCGCGATTGTTTGGAAGCGCGCGGGAAGGGACGCAGCCTCAAGGCCGCGCTCGATTGTGTCTTCCGAGATTTCCGGAAAGGCAAGGCGGACGGCGGCCGCGGCCAGGAAGGCGTTGTGGGCCTGAACTTTTCCCAAAAGGCTAAGACGAGCCTTTAACGGCCGGCTAAAGAGCGGCGAGCGCATCTCGACGTTCATAAAGTATCGGGCGCTTTCCCGGCCTGAATCGTTTGCAGCCGCCGCGTTTTGGCCTTGCGACGATTTCTCGTAGGAATATTCCAGGGCGTCGCAAAGCTCGTCGGCAAAATAGAGGCTCGCGTTTTTTTGGCGGGCGGCTTCTTCAAAGGCGGCGCGGACTCCTGGGCTTGTCGGCTCGGCGCAAAGAACAGGCGTGTTTTCTTTTATGATGCCCGCTTTTTCGGCGGCGATTTTTTCCAACGTGTCGCCCAAAAATTCCGTGTGCTCAAGCTCGATTGTGTTTATGACGGCAATTTTTGGACGGACGATGTTTGTCGCGTCCAAGCGGCCTCCCAAGCCCACTTCAAAAACGTTGGCGTCGGTCTTTGCCGCCCTAAAGCACAAAAAGGAGTAGACAGTCACAAGCTCAAACCAAGTTATTTGACGGTTGGAAGGAAGCGCGCCGTTTTTTAGCGCGTCGACTTTTTTTTGCAATTCGCGCGCGCAAGACTCGTACAAAGCCTTGTCCATCAAGGCGCCGTTAATAGAAACGCGCTCGTAAAAGTCCTTTATGTGCGGGGAAGTGTAGAGTCCGGTTTTTTTTCCGCTTGCGGTCAAGATGGAACTGACCATTCTTGACACCGAGCCCTTTCCCTTGCTTCCGGCAACGTGAACGCAGGGAGCGCTTTCTTGCGGATTGTTGAACTTGCCGCAAAGCCATTCTATCGTGTCCAGCCAAAAAATGTCTTTGGCCGGAAGCTTTTCAAAGTTCAAGAACGAGTCGAGCCAATTTTTAAAATCTATTTTAGTCATATAATTACGCCAGCCTTGCGTTGTCAATTTTCATATTCTTGCATGACAACAGGATAACCTTTTTTCAAGCGATAAAAAACGCGCGAAGGAGCGGGGCGTCTTGCGGAAACACTCTGTTTGCGCCGCCGCGTCTAGCGGCGAAGTCAATAGTTACAAACGCAAACAGCGTGTAGCGACGCTAGCTAGCGGTTCCGCCAAGACGAAGCCGCGTCTGGGAGCGTTTTTGTCGGTTAAACAATATATTTGTCCTTATATTCAAGTATAGTCCATATTGAAAAAAAAATCTATATAAAGTATTATATAAAAAAACTTTTAGGAAACAAAAATGGCAAAAGACGAAATTGAATATTCTGACTTGAGCGGAACTTACGAGGCCGCGCTAAAAAAAAGCCGCGAGATTGAGGCGGACATTAAGGTTAATCCAAAAAAATACCGCGTCCTTACCGGCGACAGGCCCACAGGCCAGCTTCACATCGGCCACTATTTTGGCTCCCTTCAAAACCGCGTGCGCCTGCAAAACCTTGGCGTTCCGGTTATGATATTGGTGGCCGACTACCAGGTCTTGACCGACCACGACGCCTACGACCAGATTTCGCAAAACACAAAGCAGCTGGTCATCGACTACCTTGCCGCCGGAATCAAGCCCGGAAAGGACGTCGTGATTTTTCCGCACTCATACGTTCCCGAAGAAAACCAGCTTATGCTGCCGTTCCTTACGCTTGTAAGCAATTCGGAACTGGCCCGAAACCCGACCGTAAAGGACGAAATCCAAAAGGCCAAGGACTCAGGCGGCTTTAAGCAAGGCGTCAACGAGGGAATGTACACCTATCCCGTCCACCAAGCCTGCGACATCCTTTTTTGCAAGGCAAACATCGTTCCTGTGGGAAAAGACCAGCTTCCGCACTTGGAGATAAGCCGAACGATTGCCCGCCGCTTTAACAACAAGTACGGCCAGGGAAAGGAGATTTTCCCGGAGCCTTACGCGCTGCTTTCAAAGACTCCGCTGATAAAGGGCTTGGACGGCCAGGCCAAGATGAGCAAGTCGCTCAACAACTGCGTCTTCCTGCATAACACGGAAGACGAAACCGCCGCCTTGGTAAAAAAGGCCAAGACCGACAGCGACCGCCACATCACATACGATCCGGAAAATCGCCCAGAAGTGGCCAACTTGCTTACATTGATTTCCCTTTGCACGGACGAAGCGCCCGAAGCGATTGCCGAGCGTTTGGGAGACGGCGGCGGAGGAGCGCTTAAGACCGAGCTTACAAAAGCGATAAACGAAAAGCTAAAGCCCCTTCGCGCCGAGCGGGCCAAGCTGGAGGCCAATCCCGACTACATCAGGCAAGTTCTTTTGGACGGAGTCAAGCAAGCCCGCGAAATCGCGCAGGCCACGCTAGAAGAAGTCCGCGCTTCCATGAACATGGTAATTTAACTATAGCGCGCAGCGCATTGCGGCGCGATAATTTTAATCGCGCCGCAAAAGGAACGAGTCAAGGCCTTGAGCGCAGCGTGCCTTGACCGTTCCTATAGCGCGCAGCGCATGACGCCGGCGACTAGGGCGACTAGCGCGGCGAATGTCACGGCGTAAATCCAAGCGGGCAAGCTTCCGTCTCCGCGGGGCTGCCCGATTTTTTTTGCCGAAGAATGTTTTTTGTGGATGTAAAAATGGCCCTTCTTGTCGGCGGCCCTTTGCATTTTTGCGGCCGCGGCGCTCATTCCGGCCACGCCGGGCTGGTCTTTTCCGCCGTAGCCGCAGGAAGGGCAGCCGTTTGCGAACATGTTTGACGAGCCTGTTTTTCCGCAAACAGGGCAGCGGACCGACGAAAAAAAACGGCCGCATTTTCCGCAAAAGCGGGCGCTTTGGGGCACTTCCGCTCCGCAGTTTTCGCAAAAGAATTTTGCTTGTTTTTGTGTCTTATTGTTTTTGGCCATATTGCGCAAGACTCTCGCTTATGTAAGTTTAAGCTCTAGGCGGTCGCCGTTAGACAAAACTTTCGCGCTCACGCATTTATAAACCTTGTTTTCGCCAAAAATCGCGCGCTCGATTGTGTCGCCCGCCGCAAGGTTCTTGACCATGTCCGGCAAATCGCTTGAAAACTCAATCCTGTTTTCGCTAACGCCCCTAACAAGGCCTGTCACAAGGCATTCGCTCTTGGGATTTGTGAAAACAAGCTCAAACTTTGGGCCGTTTGAAACAAAGCCAAAAGCGTCGTCCTTTTTTCCAGCCAAATAATTTTCCAGCGCGGTCAAGCCGGCCGAATCCAGGGAGTCAAACATTCCAAACACGCCAAGAGACCTGGCCTTGGCTTTTTCGTCGTCGCTCATCGGGCGGGAATTGTAGAGGATTATCTTTGGCACCACGCCGCCTATGGCGCTTTTTGTGAACTGCGCGAATGTTTTCCAATGCCTCGGGTATTCCGCCGTTGAAATGACGACCATGTCGGGCGCGATTTCCTCAACGTTGTCCAAGGCCTTTAAGAGCCAGCGGTAGACGATTATCTCGGCTCCCGTTTTTTTAATGACGGGAATCAAGGCGCTTGTAGTTTTTTCTTCTTCAGCGATTAAAAGGACTTTCATTCTGTTCCCAAATTGTTGACGCTGTAGCCATAGATTCGCCAAATGCCGTCGCGCTGGCGAACATGATAAATGTATTCTTTCTTCTCGTAAAAGTTCTTGTACTTGAACCATTCATAAACCGTAACAGTTCCCTCGGTCTGGGAGTAGTCGGTTCTCTTTATCTCAAAGCGCTCCGGAATGGCGACAATGTCTTTTTCTATTGTGTCCGACATAAGCGCGGCCTTAAAGTCGTTTATCATCTTCTCTCCGTCCTCGGCGGAAGAAGCGCCGTACTTGTTCCTTCTTAGCGGATCGCTCTTAAGCATTTCCTCCAAGTCAATGTAAAGGAAGTATTGGTCCCACAAAGACTTTTGCCGCGCCACGATTGTCTGCTCGACAACCTTGTCTGGCGATATTTGCTCAGGCTGCAATATTTCGGCGGTTCCGGCGGAGATGGGAATAAAGCTTGACGACGCGGCCGACGGAGTGGGGCGAACTTCCAATGTAAGGCGGTTTGACTTAAGCTCTTTGTATTTTGACTTGTAGAGCTCGGGGTAAAAAGAAAGCTCGATATAGTAAACGCTTGGCTCGTCAAACTTCAAGAAATTCTTCGCGTTTTCCACGAAAGAGTATTCCTCGCCAGTCTCAAGCGATATCTCCCTAAAGTAAACAGTCTGGTTTGTCGTGCGCTTTCTTGTAAGCGCGTCGGTATGCTCAAGGCGAGTGTTCTTCACCGTAAATGCGGTAAAGTCGACGCTGAACATCCTGTCGTCAGCCAGCTTGAAGCGCAAGGTCTCCGGCCCCTTGTTCTTGATTGTGACATGAACAAAGATTGGATTGTCGTCCGCGCTTCCAGGGTAGTACATGGTTCTGTCAAAAAACTTGATTGAAACGCTCGCGTTGGAATAACCGGCGCTTTGAGGCGCGCTTTGCGCTAAAATGCTATGGGCAAAAAGAGTGAAAAACGCTATAATCAAAAAAGACTTTTTCATGGAAACTCCTATATATTATTATCGGAAAAAATTATGCGTTCATTAGATAATATAGTAACAGTTAAGTTAAAAAAATGGCAAGAGCTTTCGGCCGTTCTGTCACAGCTGCGCTCAAACGGAAAGGACGACGCGGCCTTTCCCGCGCAAGTGGAAGGCCTTAGCGGCTCGCTGGCGTCCTTTTTCGCCAAGGCTTACTTGGACGAACAAAAGGCCGCGAAGACCCAAGCCGCCCAATACGGGCTTCCGGCCCAGAGCGCGGGAACCCTTGACCTTTTGGTTGTGGCAGCAAGCGAGCGCGACGCCATGGAACTTAGGGACGACCTTCAAAGCGCCGCTGACGGAGCGCAAACGCGCTGCCTTGCAAGCTGGGGAACGCTCCCATACAGGAGCGCGCCAAGGGGAGGTGCGGTATTTGGGGAAAGGGCGGCTTTTTTGTCCAGCCTTCTTTTTAGGGACAACTCTCCGCTTGCGGCAAAGCAGCGGATATTCATCGTCTGCCTAAGGGACTTGCTTTCGCGCTTTTGCGACCCGGAAAGCCTAAGGGCTAGGACGAAAATCCTAAGAAAGGGCCAAACGGTTGACACCGAAAAGCTGGCCGAAAGCCTTTCTGAAAACGGTTACTTCAGGGTTCCCAGGGCGACAGTCCCGGGAGAATTCGCGCTTCGTGGAGAAGTCCTTGACATTGTTTTGCCCGGAGAGGGAAAGGGCGTTCGCGTCACATTTGACTTTGACCAAATAGAAAAGATAAAGACTTTCGCCCCTGACAGCCAAGTAACGGAGAGCGAAATAGAAAGCGTCCTTATATTTCCAATGAAAGAGGCTTTCTTTGGCCCCGACGAAATTTCCGATTTAAGAAAGAAAATCAAGGAATACGATGAAAAATGTATAAAAAACGATACAAGTTCGGAAACTTTCGAAGATAAAAGTCTACAAAAAGATACAAATTCAGACACTTTCGAGGATAAGGATGGAGTTTATCTTCCGTTCACTGAAAAAGCAAGGGCTGTCCTTGAAAGCCGCCTTGACGACTTGGAGCTTCAAGGCGCTTGCGAGGGAGAGGAGCTTTTTTACCCCCTGATTTTCAGCCATTCATTGCTGGACTATTTGTCTCCGGGCGCCACGGTAATTTACTTTGACTTTGACCGCCAGCTTAACGCCAAGGAATACATGGTCAAAGAATGGTCGTCTTTGTACAGAAAGGCTAGGCTGGAGGAGCCTTGCTTTCCGCCTAAGATGGCCCTGTTTGACTTTGAAAGCCTTTTGCCAAAAGTCAAAAGGTCAATCATGCTAAGAAGCTTGCGAACAGACTTGGAGGCAGGGCAAACGGCTTCCGCTGTCGGCGGCTTTCATTTTGAATTCTCAAAGTCCTTTAGCTTGCTGGCAGAGCCTTCAAGAAGCTTTTTTGGAAACATCAACTACCTCAAGGAACAGCTTGACTCCCTTCAAAAAGACGGCTATGACGTTGTCGTTTACGCCGACAACGAAAACCAAGCGTTGCGAATCCAAGAAATACTTTCAGAAGCGGTTTCATTCAAGGAGAGGCCCCTTCAAATCGTTCCAAAGTCCATTTCATCAGGCTTCTCCGTTCCTGACATAAAGCTTTTTGTAATCCAGGAAAACGAGATTTTCGGCCGCCGAAAAAAGGCGCCAAAATCAATAAAGAGCGCCAAGAGCGTTCCGATTGACACATTCGTTGAGCTCACGCCGGGAGACGCCGTCGTTCACGTGAATTACGGAATCGGCTTGTTCAAAGGAATCGAGCGCGTCAAAGGGGGAGGGCTAGAGCGCGACTACATCAAGCTTGAGTACGCCGACGAAGACGTGGCCTTTGTTCCAATCGAGCAGGCGAACCTTGTCCAGCGCTATATCGGAAACGAGGGCGAGCGCCCTAAGCTTGACCGCATTGGCAGCAAGGCATGGGAAAACCGCAAGAACCGCGTCAAGCAAGCCGTTGAGGAGCTGGCGCAAAAGTTGATTGATTTGTATTCGCGCAGGAAGGCGTCAGTCGGTTACGCCTTTCCCAAGGACACGGAATGGCAGACAGCCTTTGAGGCCGCCTTTCCATACGAAGACACGCCCGACCAAATCAACGTCACAAAGGAAGTCAAGGAAGACATGGAAAAGCCGATTCCTATGGACCGTCTGCTTTGCGGAGACGTCGGCTATGGAAAGACCGAAATCGCCATGCGCGCGGCCTTTAAGGCGGTTCTAGGAGGCCGACAAGTGGCCTTTTTGGCGCCGACGACGATTCTTGCCGAGCAGCATTACGAAACCTGCCTTGAACGATTTAAAAACTTTCCTGTTTCAATCGCCATGCTTAGCCGCTTTGTGTCAAAGGCGGATCAAAAAAAGATTTTGGAAAAGCTTAAAAACGGCGCCGTGGACATCATTATCGGAACGCATAAAATAATCCAAAAGGACGTTCAGTTCAAAAACCTTGGCCTTATGATAATCGACGAGGAGCAGCGCTTTGGAGTAAAGGACAAGGAGCGGCTTAAGGTATTGAAGAACAACATCGACTGCCTTGCGATGAGCGCGACTCCGATTCCAAGAACCCTGCACATGAGCTTTTTGAAAATCCGCGACATGAGCCTTTTGACCACGCCGCCTCAAAACCGCCAGGCCATAGAGACTGTCATAGACCCCTACAACGACGACCGCGTGGCGCAGGCCATCCGCGCCGAGGTTGACCGCGGCGGACAAGTTTTTTACTTGCACAACCGCGTTGAGTCCTTGGAAGAAACCAAACGCAAGCTTGAGCGCCTTGTGCCCGAAATGCTGATTGACACTGCGCACGGGCAAATGACAAGCGAGGAGCTTGACGACATCTTCAGGCGCTTTAAGAACGGCGGCTTTCAAGTTTTAGTGGCCACGACAATCATCGAAAACGGAATCGACATCCCAAACGTCAATACTATAATCATTGACCGCGCCGACATGTACGGCGTTTCGCAATTGTACCAGCTGCGGGGAAGGGTGGGGCGCAGCGACCGAAAGGCCTACGCCTATATGTTCTATCCCGAAAACAAGGCGCTTAGCGAAGTGGCGATGAAGCGCCTGCAGGTTATAAGCGACTTTACGGAACTGGGAAGCGGCTTTAAAATCGCGATGAAGGACTTGGAGCTGCGCGGAGCGGGAAACCTTTTGGGCCGCGACCAATCGGGCAACGTCTACTCCGTCGGCTTTGACCTTTACCTGCGTTTGCTTAACGAGGCCGTTGAGCGGCTTACGGCCCAAAAGGAATACGTTCCCCAAAACGAGGTTTTGCTTGAACTTGACTACACTGGCTTTATTCCGGACACATACGTGTCAAATCCGCAGGTCAAGATGGAAATCTACAAAAAAATCGCGGGCGTCATAAGCCGGCAGGAATTGGACTCGGTATACTCCGAGCTTTGCGACCGCTTTGGCCCTGTTCCGGAAGAAGTCGAAAGCCTCTTGACGCTGGCGGAAATAAAGGTCGTCGCAGGATCCCTTTCAATAAGCTCCATAAAGGAAAAGCAAGGCGTCGCCAGAGTGGAATTCAGCAAAGTAAGCGACATTAGCGTGGAAAAGCTGATGAACCTTATAAAGACTCGGCCAGGAGTCGTCAAGCTAGATCCAAAGCAAGCGAACGTAATGCTTCTTCAAACAGGAAAAATCGGCTTAAAGGAAAAAGGCGCCTTTTTGTCTGAAATACTGGAATCGCTGGCATAATAAAAAAAGCGGCTGGAAAACCAACCGCTTTAGTCGGGCTAACCGAATTCGAATCGGTGACCTCTTGCCCCCCAGACAAGCACGCTAACCAGCTGCGCTATAGCCCGATGTGTAGAAAGTATATTATCAGATTTAAAAAAATGTTTCAAGTGGGAACAGCCAAAAAAGCGATTATTTTTTTGCAGAAAAACAGAATACACTGCATTGTGGTAGACAGAATATGCGTTATAGGAAGTAAAATATATGCCCAAAATACGCGGAAATTGCCCCCTTTTGACTGGAATCATTGCGGAGCGATAATCTTGTTAGCGTCGCAAAAGCGCTGTGTCAAGGCTTTAAGCGAAGCGCGCCGTATACCAGGACTATTGCAGCGCGATAATTATAATCGCGCTGCAAAAAGACTGTGTCAAGGCTTTAAGCGCAAGCGCGCCTTGACACAGTCTTATTCTTGATTCATAAAGGCAAAGTGCCTGTAGTTTACGCTCATCATTATTCCCACGCAAACCATCGCCGTCCACATCGACGAGCCGCCGTAAGACAAGAACAACAATGGAATTCCTGTTATCGGCATTATGCCCATAACCATTCCAACGTTGACCATAAAGTGAAAGAAGAAAAGCCCTAACACGCCGGAGGCAATGTAATAGCCGTAATGGTTTGCGGCCCGGCGGATTATAAGAATCATTCTCCCCATTAAAAGAAAGTACAAAAGAAAGACGGCAAGGCCGCCCAAAAATCCGGCTTCCTCTGACAAAATGCTAAAGATAAAGTCGGTGGATTGTTCCGGCAAAAAGCGCAAGTGGCTTTGCGTTCCGCGCAAAAAGCCTTTTCCAAAAAGCCCGCCAGCGCCAATGGCTGTCTTGGACTGAATGATGTTCCAACCGGAACCTTGCTTGTCTGTGTATGGGTCAAGAAAGATTATAAGGCGCTGAATTTGATATGGCTTTAGGACTTTCGTTACGCCCAAAGAAAATACCATGGCGCCAAAAACAATCGCGCTGACAAAAGTAATCCAATAATAGTATTTGTTATGCCTAAAGAAAATCATTCCCAAAAGGCCGGTTAAGGTTATAGCGCCAAAACCGACTGTGAATAATACGCGAATTTTCTTTACTGTTAGAATGTTCAATATCGCGTAAGTGTGGCCCGCGATTTGGTCTTGCCAAACAGGAAGAATCGCCAAAAAAATTGTGAGCATTCCAAAGGAAAGGACTCCAAGAATATACCTTACGGGAACGCCAGCCGCAAAGCACATGAAGAAAAAAATTGGAATGTAAACGCTGGCGGTTCCCAAGTCGGGCTGAATCAAAATCAAGCCCATCGTAAAGACCATTATGCCAAGCGCTTGGAAAAAACGTTTTCTTTCTGGCATGTCTTCTGTCTTGTGAAAGAAGCGCGCCAAAAACAAAATGTAGACAATCTTTCCAAACTCCGCCGGCTGAATTCCAAAGTCGCCGATGCCAAGCCAGCTTTTTGAGCCGTTAATCGTCTTTCCAAATATTCTAGTTAAAATTAAAAGAACTATCAAAACGCCAAAGGCAACGCTGATGTAGCGCTCAAAATTTCTATAGTCATAGACCGCGGCCGCTATAAGCAGGATCAAGCCAAAGGAAACCCAAATGATTTGCTTTATGTACTCTTTTTTAACAAGCTGCCCGTGCTGGTTGACGGCGCTGGAATAAATGAAAAAAATTCCGGCAACCGCCAAGAGCAAAACGCACAAAAGCATTATCCAATCAATTAGTTGAAAAAACTTTAACTTCATCGCTCCGCCCTACTCTCTTGAATCGCTTGACGCTTGATCCGTTTGCTTTACCAAATACTGCCAGCCCAGCGCCGCCACCGCGTCCTCGTAACTTTGATGCGCGAAGATGCCTTGCATCGTTATGTTAGTCGCGTAAGGCGCCCACCATGAATACTTGTTGGCCGCTTCAACAATTGTCGCCACGACAATTCTATCCTCTATCGGTCCGTCGTAAGGCGCGTAAGCCAAAAGCCAAGAGTGCCAGCTGTCCTTGTAGCCGGTAACTTCGGCGGTTCCAGTCTTTGCCGCAATCTTCACAACTTTGTTGAACAGCGAATGTTTTGCCGAACCATTTGTGACAGTCCAGCGCAAGTCGTCCTGAACTTCCTTCCAAAGAGCGTTGTCAAAATTAACCGAATGCAAAACTTCCGGCTCAACGCTTTGTATTATTTCGTCGGTGGCGGGATCGCGCACTTCCTTAAGCAAGCGCGGCTTGTAAATCTTTCCCTCGTTGGCGACCATTGCCATCACGTTTGCCACTTGCAGGGGCGTCGCGGTTGTATAGCCCTGACCGATTGAAACAGCCATCGTGTCGCCGCCAAGCCAACGCTCGTGGTAACGGCGCTCCTTCCATTCCGGAGAAGGAACAAAACCTTTTGACTGGCTGGGAAGGTCGATTTGCGCGCTGGATCCATAGCCGAACATTTTTGCGTATTGCGCTATTTTTTGAATGCCTAGATTTTCGCGGCCAACCTGCCAATAATAAATGTCGCAGGATTTCGCAAGCGCGTTCTTAAGGTCAAGGTAGCCGTGTCCGGGCTTTAAAACCCAGCAGTGGTAGACGCGGCCGCCGTATTCAACCTCGCCCTTGCATTCAATTTTTTCATGGCTCGGAAAAGCCTTTTCGTTAAGCAAGGCCGCTGTCATAACGATTTTAAAAGTCGAAGCCGGCGGATACTGCGCGTTGACGGCGCGGTTCAAAAGCGGGTTGAATTCATCCTGAGTCAGCTTGGAATATTCTTCGGCCGAGTTCTCCGTGTTGAACAAGTTGGAATCAAAGTAAGGATAAGAAACCATCGCTAGAATTTCGCCGGTGCTTGGCTTTAAGACAATCAACGCGCCGATTCGTTTTCCAAGCGCCTTTTCCGCAAGCTTTTGGATTTCGGTGTCTATCGTAAGCACAAGTTTTTTTCCAGATTTTGGAGGAATGATTGTCGGCGCCTCGGACAAAATGCGGCCGCGAACGTCTACGGTTCGCTGTTCCACGCCGTCCTTTCCTTGCAGCAAGGCGTCGTACTGGCGCTCTATGCCAGTCTTTCCTACGACGCTGGCCCGGGAATAGCCCTTGTTGTACATCAAAGCGTATTCCTCGCGCGTGATGTCGCCGACATATCCCAAGATGTGCGAAAAAGAGCCTGTCTCGATATAGTTTCTCATCGGCTTGGAAATCCAAGTGACGCCAGGCAAGTCGTTGATGTTTTCCGCGATGTTTGAGATTGTCTTAAAGGGAACGTTCGTTTTTATCGTTATGCGGCTAAAAGACCTCTTGGCTTTTTGAGGAATCAAGTTGTCAATGTCGCTTTTCTTTATCGAAAGAAAGTCGGCAAGCTTTGCGAGAACCGTGTCATAATAGTCGCGCGGTATTTCTCCGGGAATCACTTCGACAGCGAACGAATCAGTGTTGATTACCATCGCTGAATTGTTGTTTCTGTCGTAGATTTCTCCGCGCTGGGCGGTGATCACCGTATTGCGGGTAGAAACGTCTTTGGACGCCCTGCGATAGTTCTCTCCGTTCACCACCTGCATGTTAAAAAGGCGCAGCGTGTAGATTACAATTATTAGAGCGACTAAAACAAAATAAACAAAGACAACAAGCGACTTGCTTCTGGCCATCAATCAAATCCTCTTTGCGGAGGAACAATAAAAGAGTCAAATCCGCGCAAAAGCTTTATGACCAAGGGCGCCAACAAAGTGTTCATCGCCAATTCCAAAGCGAACACGGAAGAAAAAACATTGTAAGAATTTACGTAGTTGGGGAACAAAAACGAAACAAGGTAAATTATCAAAACCTTCAAAAGCGTCGCGAAAAAGCCGGCGACAATGTTCACCAAAAAACTTTCGTAATTCATCATGCGGTGGAAGAAGCCGCCGAAAAATCCAACCAATGTTCTTACCAAGCAATTAAGGCCAAAAGGGCTTCCGCTTAAAAAATCCAACAAAAGGCCGGAAACAAAGCCTGTGATTTCTCCCGCCACCTTTCCGTTTCTAATTGAAAAATACAATACGCAAAGCAAAAGAAAGTCCGGAATTGCCGGCAAAAAATAGATATTCGAGAGCAGGGCTGTCTCTATCAAAACAAAGACAATCAAAATCACAAAGCTGGAAAAGTAAGACTTAATCATTCTTATCGCCCTCCCCTGCAGCCTTGTCGTTTGGCGACCTTTGGTCGATTATTAAAACCGTCTCCAACCTTGCGAAGTCAATTATGGGAGTAAGCTCAATCGCCAATGAAGTGTCATAGTCCAAGACTTGAACATGCGATATCGTTCCAATCGGAATGTCAGCGGGATAGTTTTCGTTTTCGCCGCTGGTCACGATTACATCGCCAAAGCGCAGCTCATCTATCACGCGTTTTTTTATGTATTCCATTTTAAGCGGAAGCATGTCCGAGCCGTTTCCGGTTACCAAGCCAATGTCGCGGGTGTTTTGGACTCGCGCCGAAATCGACGAGCTAAAGTCAAAGACCGGCATAATTTGCGCTGTTGTGTACCCTACCGCGACGACCTTGCCCACTATTCCGATGCTTCCGCCTTGAATAGCGATTACAGGCATGTTCTTTTTTATTCCGTTTCGAGACCCCTTGTTTACGACTATGGAACTGTACAAATTGTCCGCGCCTCTTGAAATGATGTTCGCGGCAAAGTTTTTCACGGCAAGGCTTTGGGAAAAATCAAGCTGCTCCTTTAGGCGCGAATTTTCCTTTCTGATTTCGGAATTGGAGCGCTGCATGTATTCGTAGTCTTTTAGTTTTTCAGAAAGAGCCTCGTACTGCTTTCGCAATTCGGCCAACTCCCTGACGGCGTTCACTGAATTTACGACAGAACTTGTCACGACATTGATTCCGTTTTGAACTGTCGAAAAAACATTGAAGCCTATTTGCCTAAAATTCAAGATGAAGCCGCCTGACGAAAACGACATCATCACAGTCGAAACAATCAGCAAAAACGAGAGAAGGAATTCAGAAAAATGCAAAATAAAAAAAGGCTTTTTTTGCATTTTAACTATACGTTCAAATTATCGTAAATGGATCTGTCGGTTGACATATCCTTAAAGAGCTCGAAAGCCTCGCCAGCTCCAAGCGCGACGCATTCAAGCGGTTTTTCGACCAAGATAACGGGAACGTTCGTTTCCTTTGAAATAAGCTTTGGCAAGCCCTTAAGCATTGAGCCGCCTCCAGTCATTACGATTCCGCGCTCGATGATGTCCGCGGCCAATTCCGGCGGCGTGTGTCCAAGAGTGGTCTTTATTTCCTCAACAATGCGGTTAACCGGCTCTCTAAGCGCCTCGCGAACCTCAACGCTGTCAATTTCAAGGCGGCGGGGCAAACCGTTAGTCGCGTCGGCGCCCTTTATTTCCATCTTTTCAATGTTCTTGTCGCTAGATGCGTTTCCGATTTCTATCTTAAGGCGCTCGGCAGTTTGCTGTCCGATTGTAAGGCCAAACTTTTGCTGGATGTGCTTTACGATGGCCTCGTCAAATTTATTTCCGCCGACGCGGATGGAAGAAGTGATTACCATGCCGCTCAAAGAAATGACGGAAATTTCAGCCGTGCCGCCGCCGATGTCGCAAATCATGTGTCCCGCGGGCTCGTGAATTGGAATCTTGGCTCCGATTGCCGCCGCGAGGCTTTCCGGGATTACCTCAACTTCACGCGCTCCGGCCTTAAGGGCCGCTTCGATGACCGCCCGCTTCTCTACCTCTGTAATGCAAGACGGAATGCCGATTTTCATTCTTGTCGAAGTGAAAAAGCGGTGTTTGGGAATTATTTGTGAGATGAAATATTTTATCATCTTTTCGCAAGAGTCAATGTCGGCGATGACTCCGTCGGCAAGAGGACGTGTCGCGATGATGTTATTGGGCGTCTTCCAAAGCATGCGCTTGGCTTCGCCGCCAACGGCCACTACTTTGTTCGTTCCTTTTTCGACCGCAACAACGGAAGGCTCGTCAATAACGATTCCCTTTCCGCGCACATAAATGAGCGTGTTGCAAGTTCCTAAGTCAATTCCTATGTCGGTTACAAAATTGTTAAAAAACATGTTTCCCCCAAGTTCTATTTTACTTATATTGTTGAATTTTTTCTAGCGCCTCAGCGTGATTTACTTGAATTCTTAAAGTTTTTCTCCATTCTGCCCTTGCTTTGACCAAGTCGCCCTGAGCCTCGTATATCAAGCCAAGGCCAAACCGGGCGTCAGCGTAATTCTGGTTTTTTTGCAAGATCGCCTCAAATTCTTTTTGGGCGCCTTCATAATCGCTTTCGTCCAAAAGAATTTTTCCAAGCAATGCCCTGCTTTTAATTGTCAGAAAATCATCTGTCGACCTTTGTATGATTTGAAAAAGATATTGCTTGGCGGCGGCCCGCTGCCCGGCCTTTTCGTATTGCTCGGCTATCGACAAAAGAAGAGCGTCGCTTTCCCGGTGAAGAAGCGCTTCGCTAAACGCCGCGATGCTTTCCATCGTCATGTTAAGCTGGGCGTAACTCAATCCCAAATACTCCGCAATGTCGTCGGCCTTGTAGCCAAGAAGCTTGGCCTCGTTTAAATGGTAGGCCGCCAAATCCGCGTAATAATGGTAGGATGAAATTGAATTTTTGTAAAAGTACGCCTTTCCCAGCATGTATTGAATTTGCCCCAATGTTTTTTTCTTTGCGTCGCTCAAGGCAAGCCGCAAGCAGTGGATGGACTCTTCGATGTATTGTTGCGCTTGTTGCGATTCAGTCGCAGAAACAGCCAAATAAAAGGCGGCGTAGCCTCTGTAAACCAAAATCGTGTTGTTAAAGGGCTTTTTTTCCAAAAGGATGGAACTGGTGTCGTAAACCGCCTGATAGTCGTATTCTTTCCATTTTTCAGAAAGCATGGTTATCGAAGGCTTTGAGCTTATGTTTTTTTTGACGATTTTTTGAACGAAAAACGCGGCTGTGAACAAAAGGGCCGCGACAATAAAAAAAACTAAAAGGAAGGGAACAAGACGGCTTTTGCTTTTTACAATTGTCCGATAATTTTTAAATGAAAGTTTCACCCGCTTAATTCCCCTTAAAAAAAAAGCAGAAGAAATCATAAGCCGGGTTCTGGAGAGCCTGATCCAAAAGACCAAGCCCATAACCATCTATCCGAATTTTTAGTCGCCTAAAAATTTTAGCGGTCTACCCGCGGCTTATGTTCCGGAAAAACAGCCGCTTCTTGACCTTGCTCCAAATGAGGCTTGCAATGCGGCGCTTGTCGCCAAGCGTCCGGTGGTCTCTTACACCGCCTTTTCACCCTTGCAATTATCGCTTTTGCGAGAATTGCGGTTTGTTTTCTGCTGCGCTATCTGTAGAAGAACGGGTTATGTTAGTTTTCGCAAGGCGAAAATTTGCAACTTCCGTTTTTCTCCCGGTTATTGCCCGGCATTTTTTCCGGCGGAGCCCGGACTTTGCCTCACCTTCAATCGATATCATCATCGATTGAAAGCGCGGTTATATTTCTTCTGCAATAAAAGCCTATTCTTCAGACTCTTCTTCGTCAGAGTCTTCGATTTCCTCCTCGTCGTCGAGCAAGTCATCGTCTTTTTCGGCGCCGTCGTTTCCTTCAATGATGTCGTCATCGTCGTCATTGTCGTCCAACAAATCGTCGTCATCCAAATCGGCAAGGCTGCCGGCCGTGTCAATCGTGTAGTATGTTTCCTCTTCGCCGTCCTTGCTTTCTTGCCAGCGCAAGATTCTGCTGCAATAGGGGCAGAACAAAATTTCATTTTCCTCGCGGACTTCATTGGCGAATTGCGCGGGCAAAATCATGTGGCAGCCGCCGCAGACGCCGTTCTTTACGTTGACAATGCCTTCATTGTTGCGCTGAATGATGCGCTCAAATTTATACTTGATTTCAGAGTCAATGTTGGCGCCGATGTTGGCCTCTTTCTTTTCCAATGAAGCCAACTCTTTCTTTAGGCTGCCGGTTTCCTTGTCCAAAGAGGCGCGGGCTTCGTTAAGGTCCTTCTCCTGGCTTTTAATCCAGCTTTCGTCTGCCTTGATGGCTTCGTCAAGCTCGGCCAAGCTCTTTTCTTCCTTGTCCAATTCCTTGCGCAAGCCGCCTTCCTTTTCGCCGGCTTCGGAAATCTGCTTTTCAAGCGCCTCGTATTCGCGATGGGTGGAAATGTTGTCCATGCCCTTCTCGCCTTCCTCGCGCAATCTAACGGCTTCTTCCAATTCAGTCTTAAGGCCGTCAACCTTTTCCTTCAAGGCTTCGTACTTTGAATTCTTTTCGATGTATTCTTTCTTCAAGCGCGCCAACAACTCTTCCTGAGCGCCCAACTGCTTCGGCACGTCTTCAATCTTGGCCTGAATCTGGTATTTTTCTGACAAAACGACCTGAAGCTTCTCCAAGTTGTCAAAAACCTTTGTATCAAGTGTCTTTTCCATTTGACATTCCCCTTACCTTAATTAAGAAAATATACAATATATTGAAACAAATTGCAAGGGCTTGAAAACCCTTGCAATCCGCGCGCTTTATATCTCGATGTAATCCCTCAAGCCAGTCGCCCTTCTTGGGTGGCGAAGGCGCCTAAGGGCCTTGGCCTCAATTTGGCGGATGCGTTCGCGCGTTACGTTAAAGTAAAGCCCCACTTCCTCCAAAGTCAAGCAGTAGCCGCCTTCAAGTCCAAAGCGCATCTTAAGCACTTCCTGCTCCCTGGGCGGAAGCGTTGAAAGAACGCCGCTAAGCTGTTCCTTAAGGAGCGTGTAGGCTGTCTGGTTCGCGGGATTCTCAACTTCCTTGTCCTCGATGAAGTCGCCGAGCAATGAATCCTCTTCCTCGCCAATCGGAGTTTCCAAGGAAATAGGCTCGCGCGCGACGTTCTTTACGGTCTTTACGCGCGAAACAGGCCAGCCAAGCTGCTGGGCGATTTCGTCGTCGGTAGGCTCGCGGCCGAATTTTTGCATGAGGTTCCTGCTTTCGCGGACAACCTTGTTGATTTGCTCAATCATATGCACTGGAACGCGAATCGTGCGCGCCTGGTCGGAAATGCTTCTTGTGATTGCCTGGCGGATCCACCAAGTTGCGTATGTCGAGAACTTGTAGCCCTTGCGGTACTCAAACTTTTCAACAGCCTTGATAAGGCCGATGTTGCCTTCCTGTACCAAGTCAAAGAACTGCAAGCCGCGGTTTGTGTATTTTTTCGCGATGGCGACAACCAAGCGCAAGTTCGCGTTAATCAAATGGTTCTTGGCTATTTCCATCATTTTGCGGCCGCGCTCGATTTCCTTTTCCATTTTTAGAATGTCGTCGATGCTGTTCTCAAATTCAAATTCAAGGCGAACCAAGCGGCGCTCAATCTTTTGAATTTTTGAATAAACCTCTCGGATATCGTCCGCGTTCATGCCCAAGTCTTTTTCGAGCTTGGCGCATTCGCTGCGGATGGCAAGGCGCCTTCCCAAGCGGCGCAAGTCGGCGGAATCCTTTACGCGCAATTCCTTCATGCGCTTTTCCTGCTGATGCTGGTATTCCTCAATCTTTTGCTTAGCGTCGATGAATTCCGCGGAAAATTTTTCAAGCTCCTCGGTTTGAATTTCGGCCTTTTGCAAAGACGGAATGATTTTCTTTTGAAGCTTAAGGATGTCCTTGTTCTCAAGGATTTTAACGTTGGAATCCACTTCAAACAATTGGCGCTTAAGAGTCATGTATTGCTTGATTTCGGACAAGACCGGCTTAAGGTATTCCGAATAGGCGCTCTTAAGGCGGCGCTTCTCGGCCATTTCCTCGTTGATTTCCTTGCGCGGCCTGCCCTGTTCGTGCATGTCGATTCTTTGGAAAGCCTTTTGCGCGACGGCGAAGAATTCGGGAATCAATTTGCCGGAATTCTTTATGACATCTTTTATGATGTTCTCGCCGCTTTCCATTTGCTTTGAAAGAGTCACCTCTTCCTCTGCCGTCAAAAGGTTTTCTTTTCCAATGTCGCGAAGGTAAAGGCGAATCGGGTCGTCAGTGTTGGCGCCGTCCTTGTCGGAGCTGACCAAACGCTTTTTTGACGACATCGAAGCTTCCTTTTCGGCCTGCTCGGCGATTTTCGCCTCTTGGTCTTCGGCAATGTCGGCGTCCTCGTCGTCCACGACAAGGTTGTCTTCGTCCTCGTCGTCGGGCAAATCCGGCGGAAGCTCTTCTTGAATGATATAGCCGCGCTTTTCGAGTTCGGCCATCAAGGCTTCGCTTTTTTCCTCATCGCCTACAACATCTTGGCCCAAAATGTCCGCGATTTCGTCCCAATTGAATTCTTTTTTGCCTTTTTCTGTAATTTTTGCCAGCAAAGAGTCAAGCTCTTCTTTGTCCATTTTTTTTCCTTACTTTTTTTGCATTTGGATTTGTTTGTCCAACTGCGAAATTTCGGAGACCAGCGTTTTTAGGTAATTCTCATCATCGCGCGTCGTCGGGATAAATGCCCTCAAGCGTTCGTTCAACTTTTTTCGTTGACGCTCCAATGCATTGCGCTTTATTAGATTTATGCTGTCCCTAACCATTCGGCCAAGCATGTCCTTGAACTCCGCCTCGTCTTGCTTTTCCTTTCTGGAAAACTCGCCGCTGGCGGTGACCGCAGTGACCATCTGCTGAACGTTGTCGTCGCACAGTTCCAAGACAGACATATATGAAAAATTGCCCTGCTTGTAACGCTCCTCCAATTTTATAAACAATTCTTTTGCCAAGGGGTCTTCAAAGTCATCGCTGTTAAGTTCGCGCCGCATTATTGAATACTCTTCGGGATTGGAAAGAACGGCCAGCACGGCCCTAAGCTCGGCGTTTAGCTTTATCGGCCGAACTTGATTGCCGTCAGACTGTTTTGACCTTGAATCCAGACGCGAGCGCGCTTGGCTGCGATTGTTGAAGTCTCTTCTAACGGCCTCCGGCGAAAGATTAAAGGCCCCGGCCAACTGGTCAAGGCTTGATTCTTTCTGAATGTCTGATTGCAGGGAATCCACGTACGGAAAGAAAGCCAAGGCGGCTTTTGTTTTGTCTTCTGGAGACTCCGACGGATATTGCGCCTTTATTTTAGACAACAGATAATCAACATCTAATATAGCATTTTGAACCTGTTTCGTCAAGGTTTCGGCGCCAAATTTTATCATGATTTCGGCAGGGTCCTTGCCTCCTTCAAGCCGTATTATCTTTGTCGTAAGGCCGAATTGCCGGCACATCAAGATGGCGCGCTTGGTGGCCTTTTGCCCCGCTCCGTCCGAGTCAAAGGACAAGAGAATCGTGTCGCAAAAGCCCTGCAAGATTTTCAGCTGCTGCTCGGTAAGGCTGGTTCCAAGCGGGGCCACCGCTATGTTTATGCCGCACTGGTGGTATGCGATTACGTCCATGTAGCCTTCGCACAAAATCGCGGCCTTTTGCTGGTGAATCGCGTTCTTGGCGAAGTTAAAGGCGTAAAGGGTTTCCCTTTTATGATAGTGCGGAAGCTCAGGCGAGTTCAAATACTTTGGCTCGCCCTCCCCCAAAATGCGGCCTCCAAAAGCGACGGCCTGCCCCTTTCTGTCAAAAATCGGAAAAATAAGGCGGCCTGAAAAAAGAGACACGTCCGGGTATTTTTTGCTGAAAAGCCCTGTCTTTTGCAAAAAGGCGTCGGAGTAATTCTTTCCCTTAAGAAAATTCTTAAGCCAGCGGCGGTCGGCGGGCGCGTAGCCCAGCTTGAATTTTGCCAAAGTTTCGTCGGTCAGGCCTCGGCCTTTTATGTACTCAAGGGCGGCTTGCCCCTGCTTGTTTTGCGTCAAGAAAAAATGAAAGGTGCTTGCGATGCGGTCGTAGACTTCGCGGATTTGGTCCAAGTCTTGGTCCTGCTTTTGCGGAACGTATGAGCCGCCTTCGTAAGTCACTTCAATGCTGTATTTTTTCGCAAGCTCTTGAATCGCCTCTGGATAGGAAAGCTTTTCCATCTCCATCGTGAACTTTACGACGTCGCCGCCGACGCCGCAGCCAAAACAATGGTAGAACTTTTTTATAGGGTCAACGGTGAACGAAGGCGTCTTTTCGTTGTGGAAGGGACAGCAGCCCCAGTATTGCGAGCCGCGCTGGGTAAGGTTTGTGTATCCGTTAATGATAGACACGATGTCGGCTGCCTGTCTGACGCGCTCGATTGTGTCTTGGGTGATTCGGCCGGCCATCAGCGAGCTGCCCTCTTTGTCTTGAATATCGCGCCTTGCTGGACATGCTCTGACAAGGTTTTTGTAAAGACATGGCGGCCAGCCGCTTCGTCCATAAGCTGAAAGTAATAGTAATCCGTTTGCGCCGGCTCGGCGGCGGCCTTTAGAGCGACAAGGCCAGGATTGCAAATGGGGCCTGGCGGAAGGCCCGCGTTTAGGTAAGTGTTGTAGGGGCTTTGAATTTTAAGGTCGTCGTAAGTGATTATGTCTGGATGCGGCCGGCCCAAAACTTCCGTGATCACGTATTCCACCGTCGCGCATGAATACAAGCCGATGCCCTTTTTTATGCGGTTTGTGAAAACGCTCGCTATCAAAGGCGCTTCGTCGGCGGAACGGTATTCGCGCTCGATTATCGAGGCGAGCGTGACGGTTTTGTTCAGCTTTCCTTTGTCGCCCCTCATGGCGGAAAGCGACGGAACGCCTGAGATTTTTTGGTAAAAGTTTTCGGCCATTATTTTGACGGCTTTTTCCGCGCCGCATCCCGGCGCCAGGGAATAAGTGTCGGGGAACAAAAAGCCTTCCATGCCTTTTGCCGCTTCGCGAAAATCCTTTGCGGGGCATATAAGCGCTTTCTCAAGCCTTTTCGCGATTTTAGAAATCGTCAAGCCTTCTGGGATTGAAACGCTTACAAGCTCCTCGCGGCCGGATGAAAGCTCCTTGTAAATTCGGCCCGCGTCCATCGAGCTTTTTAAGTCGCAGACGCCCGCCTTTACGCAAAAAATTTTCGCTTCTTGGCCGGACACAAGGCTTCCCAGATTAGGAAAGCGCGCCAACAGATAAAAGGCGGTCTTGTTTTTTATTATTTTTTCATTTTCCAAAAGCGCGGCGATTTTGCGGGCCGAATCCCCCTGCTCTATCTTAAGGCGTAAAGAGACCGCGTTTTCCTCCGAGTCCCGGCCGCCCGTCAAAAATTTTAGGCTAGCGTAGGCCAAGGCGGCGAGAATCAGAACGAAAAAAAAAGCGCTTGCAATCGCGATTGAAGTTTTTTTTGAGTTTTTCATTTTTTTGTATATTTTTCAACCTCGTCTATGGACATGCAGGAATAAACCTTGTTTTGAACTTCCTTGGAAAAATTATACAAAATTTTTGGAATCTTGTCTTGGTTTTCGCGCGCGATGGAAGCCAAAGCCTTCAGCTCTTCGCAAGTGAAATTATAAGAAAGGCAAAAAGGAGAATCGGTCACAAGCGGACCTCCCATCCCTCAACTGCAATGTCAACCTTGACGTCCGCTTGCACGATGAACTTGGCGTACCACCTTGCCGCGTGAAGTATGGAATCCAGCTTTTTGTCGTCATGCTCGGGCTCGTGGTGAAAAAGACAAATCCTAGAAATTCCCATTTGCGCGGCAAAGTCGACGGCGTAAGAAAACGGCGAATGGCCCCAGCGGATTTTTTCAATCGCCTCTTGCATCGTGTACTGCGAGTCAAGCACGGCGACATCCGCTCCAGAGAAGACAGCCTCAATTTCATTTCCATACTTGTGCGTGTCCAAGTAAAGCTCGACGTCCGTGGCGTAGACAAATTTCTTGCCGTCCACCTGGGCGCTGTAAGCGTAAGAGTCGCCGGGGTGGCTCATCTTGCAGCAATTCAGCTTTATTCCGTCAATTGAAAATTCCTTTCCGGCTTGAATCGGAACAAAGCGAACCTTGTCTTTTACCGTGTCAAAGTCAACAGGAAAATACGGGGCCTTCATTTGCTTTGCGAAATGAGCGCCAGTTTCTGGAAATGGAGAGTAAATGTCAATTTTTACGTTTGGCTCAAAAAGAGGGTCAAAGAAAGGAAATCCCTGAATATGGTCCCAATGCAAGTGCGAAAGCAGAATTGAATATTTTTTTTGAGGGGAGGATTTTTTAGCCAAAACCCTTAGTCCCGTTCCAGCGTCGAATATCAGGCCGTTTCCGTCATTCGCGACTAATTGGACGCATGGAGTGTTGGCGCCTGCGGTTCCGTAAATGAATTCCGGGAGCGTGGACAAAAACCTTTGGCGCGCGTCAAGGCTTTCTATGTCCCTGCGTTGGACGCGCATTACGGCCGCGATTATTTTCGCTTGAATTTGTTCCCTAGTCAAAGGCGCCGGCGTGGATCCCCTGACCCCCCAAAAAACAATTTTCAAATGGCACTCTCCAAGTCTCTTGTGATAGGAAGGTTATGCTCATACAAAAATTTTTGCTCGTCAATCTCTTTTTGCGAGCGAAGCCTTCCGCAGTTGATTCCCTTGCAGCTATCGCCCTCTTCGCTCCAACTTCGCGCGTCCTTTAGAATCCACGACCAAAACGGATATGTAGAGCATTGGACAGGCCTGGCTCCATAAGCAAGGCAGCCGCCCTCCCCCCAAAGAACGCAGTCATAGTTCTTTTTTTCAAGAAGAGCCAAAGCCTCTTTGTTTCCGTAATATTGAACCCAGCGGCAATAGTTTTTTATGAAATCATCTTGACTGATTTTAAACCATTCGGAGAGTCTTGTCAAATCATTTTTGGAAAGATAAACAACGCCAGGAGACAGCCTGCAGCAGTCGGAGCAGCGTTGGCATTCAAAGGAAAGTCCGTTTTTGTAAAAACAATTTTCGTCAGACAAAATTTAGTGGGGAGTGAAGGATTCGAACCTACGAAGGCTTAGCCAGCAGATTTACAGTCTGTCCCCTTTGACCACTCGGGAAACTCCCCAAAATAAGCTGCCTGTAGGATTTGGACCCACGACCCCGAGATTACAAATCACGTGCTCTACCAGCTGAGCTAAGGCAGCGAATACGTTTGAGTGTCAAACGTGAGTGCTATTCTATTCTTTTTAGGAAAAAGTGTCAAGTCCTTTTAAGCCGATATTTGGATTTTTTTTAGGACTGGGCGCTCTTGCGGTGCTTTCGGGTGTATGTGATTGTAAGGTTGATTGTCTTTTCGACTTCCATCGACGCGGCAAGGTCAACGTCCCAAATAAAGGACGCGACGAAAGTCTTGCTTTCGTTTTGAACGATGTCGCTGTCCATGTTCCTTCGTTTTATGCTTACAGGAAAGAAGGTTACGCCGGCCTCTTCGTTGGGCGTGAACATAAAGGAGACGTTTGAATTCAAGTCGCTGACTTGAACGGCGGAGGCCTTTTGAACCAAGCCGTCCTTGACGCTCTTGCAGCAGGCTTCGGCGCTGCTGCCGGAAACGATGTCTTGTCCGGAAACGATTTCAATGTTGTAAGGCTTGTAGTTTGGATTAAGAAGGTTCAACTCGGCGAAATTCGACTCCACCGCGAATTTGCCGTGAACAGCGATCGGGCCCTCGTTCTTTAAAATGTATTGAACCGTTATGCCGTTTGACTTGATTATGTAGTTTTTCTTTAAGAGAATCGGCTGGTCCAAGGTTGAGAACTTTGTCTTTGCCTCAAATTGAATTTCCTGGCGGCGGCTGGAGAACAAGACTTCCTTGTATTTTTTCGCGGAGAACATTCCGTTCCTGCATGGCTCTCCCCTGCAATACTTCTTGGCCTCCTCGTCCTCGAACAAGTGGTCCACGAAAATTCCGCGGAAGTAATTGTCGTCAAGCCCGTCGTATTTTTGGACGCACGAAATATTGTCGGCGTAATTTCCGCTTGCCTTCATTACCGCAAGCTCAAATATCGAGCCGCCGTCGCATCCGACGCAAACATTGCATTTTTCCAAACGGCAAATGTATTCCTTAAAGCCGTCGCCGTTGTAGTCGTAGCTTGTAACGGACTCCTTAAAGGCTGAGCATTCGCGAACCAAGCGCTCGGACTCGGTGAGGTTTTTGTACGCGTTTTGCCTTTCCTTAAAAGCCGCAAGCTCGCTGGACGAGCGGCATACATAAGCGTCTCCGCATTGTCCCGCCAAAAGCTTTTCGCGCGCGGCGTTTTTTCTCATTTTGTCGCCGTGGCATTGATTGACCAAAATGCTGACGTTCATCATCCTGTCAAAAAGCGAATGGCTGGCCTTGTATGTTTGCAAGTAGTCGTATATGTTTACAGGATAGTTGTCCTTTTGCTCGACAGGCTCATAGGGCGTGAAGCACCAGCGGGCGATGTTCTTGTTAATGCCGGCGTGAATGAAGCAGGGAACAAAAACGTCCGCGCTCTTAATGCAATCGTATGGAAGCTCAAGCGAGCAATTCTTTTCGTTTTGAACCAGCTCAAGCGCTTCCTTGATCCAGTCTTTGTTCAGCAAAGGCTGGATGCTTTCCATGTCGTAGGAAACGCAGAGCATTCTGTCGCATCTGGCGTTTTCTGGATCGCTCTTGGCCGCGGCTTTGCAAGCGGACGCAATTCTTGAGAACAAGTCTTTGGGGCTTTCGTCCTTCCTTGCCGCCAAGTTTGAGTAGACAGGAAGAATCAAGGTTGACTTTTCCAAATTGTTCATCACAAGCGGAAGGAAATGGTTTTTGTCCTTTGGCAAAAGGCTTGAGTCCAAAAGAACGTATTCCAAGCTGGAAGCGTCCAAGGTTGTCAGCAAGGAAGGATCCCAGCTGTCGCAAAAAAGAGCGGCGCCCCTGGGCCTCTTTCCAAAATTTTGCCTGTGCGCCAATGTAAGCTTTTCGATTTGAGCGGCCCGGTCCGCGGGAAATATCAATGGAAAGATTGGGTTGTAGTAACCGCCGCCAATCATTTCGACCTGCTTGCGGGAAATTAAATTTTTCAGCAAGTCCAAAAATTCGGGATTCTTCTTTCTAAAAAATTCAATTTGCGGGCCTGTGAAATAAAATGAAAATTTAAGGTCAGGCATCGCGAACAGAATCGCGCCAAGGGGCTTGTAAATGTTTTTGTAAGCCGTCTGGTATGAGGAGTCGTCTTGGAATTCTGTCGAACTGCCTATGTATTCAAGGCAAACGCGGTGCATTGACATTTTTTTTTAGTCTATTTTAACATTTTATACCAAGTCTTCCAAAATTTAAAGTCTTTTTTGCTTGGAATTTCAATAACGCTTGTTTTTTCTACATTATTTTTGTATTGTACTGTCTTTTGGCCTTTTGGAACAAGCTTTATAAGGCTTTTCGGACAGACGGAAACGCAGACTCCGCAACCGCAGCAAGCGTCCGTAACGATCGCCGTCTCGCGCCGTATTTCTATCGCCTTTTGGGGGCAAGCGGCGGCGCAATCCCCGTAGCCAATGCAATCATCAACGTTTTCGGTCAAGGAACCGTAGAATTTGGCTATTATCGCGCAGCTGTGGATTCCGTTGTAGTCAAGGCGGCTCTTTTTTTCAATGTTCGGATCGCTCAAGACAAGGGCGCGGCTATCCGAAACTGGAATATTGTTGTCGACTACCCTATAAATGTAGTTTTTTTCAATCGGCGAAAAAATAAAATCGGTGTTCTTTAAAAGCTGGCTTTTAATTGCGGGCAAAAAAATGTTCGCTATGGCCACGACAAAAAGCGCCATTATGATCAAAAACAAAAACAACAAGAATATCTTTAGAATCATCTTTACAGTCCCGCGTTAATCCAAGAAATGTTAAGCGCGAACAGCGCCATCATCAATATCACCATGCACAAAAATAGCGAAGTCTTTTGGCCGAAAGAGTCCGTGTTCTTTGACGATGAAAGTTTATTCGTGAACGTGAACAAGAATGGCAGCAAAAGATAATAGCTGGCCAAGCAGCAGGCTCCAATAGCGAGCGCCTCAAGAAGGCTTTCGCCTTCGTTCAGCGAGAGCAATACCGTCAAGAAAGGCACGGCGAATTCCGACGAGCTTTTTTTTGTGGTCAGCTGGAAGATGATTTCAAAAAAAACGCTGGTTCCGGCAAAAAGAAGCAGCGCCGCCAAAGGAAAAAGTTCCGCCAAGCCCGCCGGCAAAAGCAAAAGCTGGGAGAACGAATATGCAAGCGAAATCGACGCAAGGACGCAGCACGTGGACTTTATCCACGGAAGCGCGATCTTTTTCCTGGCAAGGCTCGCTTCGGCCGCTTGAAGGCTTCCCACTCCATAAACGAAAACGGCAGAGCAAAAAAGGCTGTAAAACAAAAGCGCGTTAATTATTCTCATGCTCGCCCTCCGCCTTTTCAATTGCGTTCATTTTGATTTGCGCGGTCAGCAAGAATGACATGCATAAAACCAAAACCAGCAAGGAGCCTGGAATCGTCGCGAAAAACGAAAGAAAGGCCGTGTCATACGAATTGAACAAGTAAGATTCCTTTATGCCGTTTGAAACGGGAAGCGAAATCGTTCCGTATCCCAAAACATCCCTCAGCAGGAAGAACAAAAGCGCGAAGGCGCTGAACAACAATGTCGGCTCAAAGGAAGCGCCGTCCGCGTTTGCCTGCCCTTGGAAAACGCTGGCCAACAGGAAAACCGAAAGCGCGGGAATGTAAAGGCAAAAGCTTAGCGTAAGGGCAATGACCGGCGAAAAAAGAATCAAGACTTGCTTGAACAATATTGTCATAAAGACAATGAACGCCAGCGCGAGAATTTCCGCAAGGCTTCCCATTTCTATTTTTTTCACGAAGGAATAAAAAGCCTTTGTGGCGAAAAACAAAATGTCAAGCTCTATTATCAATGGAAGCCCGTAAGCCAAGCGTCCCGGAGCGGCGGCGAGCAAAGCGAACGAGGCCGCTATGAATACAAAGTAAACGTTCTTTTTCATTTTGAAGCCTCCTCGCCGGCAATGGCGTCGCGGACGAGCAAGGCGGCCGTGTCGGTCCAATAGTCAATTTGGCGGTTGAATTTATTGTCGGAAAATTCCTTGGCGACAGAATTGTTCATGTAAGCGATTCCTTGAAACTCGGCCTTGCCGTCCTGAAAGAGAAACACGGCCGGAAGCGGCCCAAAATATGTCGCAATCCTCATAACAAGCACGTATGATTTTTTTGACGGCGCCTTTATGTTTGAAACCTTAAAGCAGGCCGCGCTTACGCTGTAATTGTTCTTTAATGGAAGCATGTCGCCAAGCTGCCAGCCGCTTGCGGGAAGGACTTGCTCGACGGCGAGCCTTAGTCCGTTTTCCCAATTCCTTTTGCCGGCGAAAACCATTCCGGACAAAACAATGAAAAAGGCGAGGATTATTCCAGTAAAGACCGCGGACTGAAAAAGCTGTTTTTTTCCTTTTTCGTTCATTTTTCGGCCTCCCCAAGTTCAACAGCCAAAAGCGAAGACAAGCGCTTTCTTAAAGACCTTGTTTCGATTGCTTGCAGCGCGGGCGATATAATGTTCATAAAGAGAACCGTGGCCACGGCGCCAAAAGGCGACGTTCCCGTTCCGCAAAAGACAAAGGCGATGACTCCGCCTAATGCAGCGTATATTATTTTTCCGGCCATCGAGTATGGAACAGTTCCCGGCCAATGCAAAAGGAAAATCGACGCGAACAAAATCCCGCTTGAAAGCAAGGCAAGGAGCAAGTCGCCTTCGCTTGGGCCGCCGCCTGTGAAAAGCGGAGAGGCAAAGCGGACTAAAAGGCAGTAGACCAAAAGGAAGGCCGCCGGAATTTCTATCTTCACCAAGTCGAAAGAAAAGAAGAACAAGGAGGCCAGCAAAGTCCAAAAGGCGAACCTAAAGGCGGGAATGGCGGCGTGGTTGTCCCAAAAAAGCGAAACGTATCCGTTTGGAATTGAAACTCCAAAAAAACTGAAAACCGTGTCGTTCAAAAAGAGCGTGATTTTTTCGTCGGCGCCGTTTGTCAAAAGCGCCCCGTCAATCATATTCAGCGAGGGATTTTTCGCCAGCAAGTCCGCGCCGGCGATTGTGAAAGTTCCGAAGAACAAATGGCCGACGAACCAAGCCCCCGTGACTGAAAGGGCCACCGGATTGATCCACGAAACGCCGGAATTTCCGAAAATCTTTTTAGCGGTGTACATGAAAAGGAATGTCATGAAAAAGGCGCTGGCCAAGGGAAATTCAGGCGGCAAAAAAAAGCCTGTCAGTGTTCCTGACAAAAGCGCGTAGGCCGCGGAAAGGCTTGTGTTTTTCTTTGCAATATAGTTTTCCGCCTCGCTGCAAAAAGCGCCGGCGACGGCCGCCAAAACCAAAAGAAGCGAACGATAGCTGTGGCTTGCGAAAAGGGTCGCGATTTGCGGAACAAGGGCGCACCAAAAGAAGAGTGTCCTTAATGGCGCGGACTTTAGGAAGCTTGTAAAAGGAGCGGTGGTGACTTTGCTATGCATTTTGCCTATCCTTTAAAATTTTTACGATTTCAGCCAAAGGAAGCTTTGTGGGGCACGCGGAATTGCAAACGCCGCATTCTATGCACAAAAGGCTGGCCTTGATGAAGTCCTGGGGAATCTTCACGGACTTTATTAAATATCCGTAAAGGACGTTTGGATAAATTTTCGCGGGGCACATGGCGCTGCACTTTCCGCAGCCCATGCAGAAGCCGCTGGAATAATCCGCGAAATCCGTTTTGGACATGAAAGAAACGCTCTTGACCCATTTTGTGATCGGCGTGTCCAAGGACGGAACGGAAAAGCCGTTCAAGTGGCCGTTGACGATTATCTTTCCGATTCTCTTTTTTTCAAGGCCCAGCTGCTCGGCCAGGCTTGCAAAGGAAGCGCCGACGCAAACCTTTAGGACCGCGCTGGATTTGAGGCAGTCTCCAAAAACGTGGACGCAGACGCGCTCGACGGGAATGTTGTAAATCAAGGCGTCAGAAAGCGAGGCCAATGTCGTCGCGTCTATGAAAAGCGACATTCTGGCGATTTCGCGCTCGTGGGCCTGCAGCTTAGTCGCTTTCCTGTAGCGCGCGGCCACGCTCTCCTTTGTTCCGATGGGATACTGCCTTGTGTCAAACGGAACGACAGTTATTTCCGTGTCGGAGTCGGCGAGCTCGGCCTTGAACGCCTCGATCTTCCCTTGCAAGGCGGTGCCCTTGGAAACGGCGAAAACAATCTCTTGGGGATTCAAAACCTTTTTTATTATCTCCACGCCCTTTTGAACTTTCTCGAAATTAGAGGAGGCTATGACAGAGTCGGTTTGGCACGAGGGATCCTCGTCAAAAAGGCGCGCGAAAACCCTTGTTCCGTTATTGTCCAAGTATGACTTTATGTCCGCCGAAAGCGAGCGGCCGTTTCTCATTGAAAATGTGTTCACCACGCCCAAGGCGCTTATTCTGTTGGCGATGGACGAGGAGCCCCATGACTGCCAGTCAAAGGAGCGCAAGCTTTTTCCGATATGGGTGAACTGGCCGCTTAGCTGAATCTCAACGGCGCAACCGTTCCGGCCGTCCGGCTCGGCGCAATTCGTTATTCCAAGAACATAGCCGGGAATGGAAGCGTGAATCTTCGCGGACTCGCTTCCGCCGGCATCCTCTGCGATTACCTGTCCTTCCTGCACCTTGTCGCCCTTCTTGACCAGCGGAGAGCAAAGAACGTCGGACTCCTGCTTTAAAGGAATCAAAACCTTGCGAGGCAAAAAGGCTGTCGTGACGGACTGAACCAAGTCCTTTTTCTTGACTGTGTAATCAGGAAACATATCTTCCCCGTTTTAATTCAAAAATATAATAAAGCGCCGCGAAAAGCGACGGAAGCATAGCGAAAAGCAAGGCGGCGGCCGTTCCAAAGCCGGCGCTCTCCCCCGCTCCGCTTGCGTATTTTACTGAAAAATTCCTTCCCTGCGCCTTCCAAAGCCTTTCAATCGGCGCGTAGGAAAGCTTGTCCAACCTTGCCGCCGCCTCCTTTCTAAAGGCCTTGTCATAGACCAAGGCGACGCGCTCGCTCGCTTTTATTCCGTCCGGAGTCTTGACATAATGCGTCATTTGAACGGTCTCGCCATCCTGTGGAACCAAGGAGAATTCCTTGTTGAGCGAGCGGTATGGAGAGGAGGCGGCGGCCCACTCCTGCGCGTAATAATCGGCCATCGTTGGAAAATCGCCGCTTGGGCCATTATACTCTGTCGGGGCGGGAAAAAACAAGCCCTTTTTGCCGCCTTCAAAAACAAAGTCGCTTCCCGCCAGGAGGAAAAGAAAAAGCGAGAAAACGCCCAAGGCGCTGATGGAAGACTTTCTTACGTTCTTGACGCAAAGGACGTTCATCCTTTTAGCGCTTCTTATGAACACCGGCAAAAAGCGGGCGCCTTTTTCGGACTGGACCTCAATGTTCAATAGCAGAAAAAGAAGGCTAGAGGCGCAAAAGACGTTGAGCGTAAAATAAAGGGCTTTTGCCGCGCCCGCGACGCAGGAAAGCAGGAAGGCGGCGCCAAAGAATACAACCACAAAAGGGTTTCGCAAAAAGCATCTTGCGGCTCCCTTCCTGCGCCAAAGCTTTTGCGCCAAGAACAAGGCGTAAAGCTCAAGGCAAACGGCTGCGGCCGCGGCGTAGAAGGGGTTGCAAAAAACAAAGAAAAGCGCCGGCAGCGCCGCGGCGGCGAACACGCTTTTGTTTTCCGCGAAAAAGAAAAAAGCCGCGAAAACCAAGACGCAAACAATCAATGAAAAGTAAGGAAAGGACGCCTTGCTTCCAAGCAGAGCGTCAAAATGAAGGCGGCTTTGTATCTCCCGCGCGCAAGAGAGCGCCTCTTTTGACTTTGAGTCGGGAATGTAGTAAATGCGGAACTTTCCGTCCCGGTCAAAAAAATAGCTTCGCTTGGCGCTCTCGTAGACTTCCGAAAAGCGCTTTTCCTGCCTTTCCAAAGCGATGAAGTCGCCGCAGTTTTTTTCGCGCAAAAGGCCTTCTACCAACTTGCCGTCGGCCGCCGCCGAAACGCTAAGCGTAGTATAGCCCTTCCACAACTTTGAGGAGGGAACGCTTTTAAGCAAGAACATTATTAGAAAAGCAAGCAGAACGGCCGCAAGGGGCGCCGCGAAATTCTTAAAGCGCTCCATAACTTACAAAACCGCGAATCCCAGCCCGATGAAAAATCCCAGTATCGCGCCGAAAATAACTTCCATCGGACGGTGCCCCAGGATTTCCTTTATGGGCTTGTAGTCAATCATTTGCTTGTCTGAAAGCTCGTTTCCAAGCTCGTTCAGTTTTTTAGCCTGAAGGCCCGATGCGCGGCGGACTCCAAGGGCGTCCCTTATCGTAACCATCAAAAAGCAAAAGGCCAGCATGAAAGTGTCGCTTGAAACGCCGGACCTAAAGCCGACGCAGGTCGTGAGCGTGGTCACAAGCGCCGTGTGGCTGGACGGAAAGCCTCCCGTCCGCCAAATCAAGCTTTCGGACAAAGATTTTAGCGAGTGAATTTTTCCGGAAAAAAGTCCTATCATAGTTTTTATGAACTGGGCGGAAAACCAACTGAACAAACAAGCTTGGAAAACTGGATTGGAAATGATGTCCGCCAAAACTTTTTTCTCAAAATACATTCCGATATATTAGCGCAATCGCTTTTCTTTTTCAAGAGTTGAAGGAAAAGAGCCGATGCGCTAATATCTTTTTCATGCAGCGAAAGGAATGGACATTGGGTGCCGACGACGCGAACAGGCGCTTGGACAGAATTCTAAAGCGGCTTTTGGAAATCAATTCGCACGGAGCCATTTTGAGCGCGCTGCGGAAAGGCCTTGTTAAGCTCAACGGGAAAAAAGCCGATGCCGCCGCCGTCACCAGCGAAGGAGACGTGTTGAGCGTCGCGGAATTTTTGCTGGCCCCAAGCCCGGAAGCGCCATTCGCTCCCTCCCAAAAGGGCAAGCAAGGCCAAAAAGCGCCGCCTTGCCCCTACCCGATTGTCTTTGAAAACGAAAACCTGCTCTTCATCGACAAGCCCGCCGGCGTTCCCGTCCACGGAGAAGGCTCGGTCGCGGAATTTTTCGCAGGCAAAAAAACGGCGGCGCTGGCCTTTGTTCCCGCTCCCCTGCACCGTTTGGACAAGGGAACCAGCGGCCTTTTGGCGGTGTCAAAGTCGCTTGCCGGCGCGCAATGGTTTTGCAAGAAAATCCAGTCGCATGAAATAAAAAAATTTTACTGGGGAATCGTTTTGGGCCGCTTGGCCGCCCAAGAGGAATGGACCGACGAGCTTGAAATAAACGGCGAAAAAAAGTCCGCCAGGACAATCGCGGCCCCTCTAAAAAGCGCCGCCTTTAACGGCAAGGAAATAACCCTTGTCCGATTCCAAATCTTTACCGGAAGGAAGCGGCAGATACGCGAGCAAAGCGCCAAGCGAGGCCACCCCATTTTGGGCGACAAGGCCTACGGCGGCGGCGTTATTGGCGGACGAACAGGCGATGGCGGCCATGAAAAAAACGCCGGCTTTTTCCTCCGCTCGATGAGGATGGAATTTCCAAAGAACGGCTTGGGCCTTCCCGATGAAATTAGCGCGGACGAGCCGCAAGATTTTCTTGCTTTTTTTAAATAGTGGCGCTAAAATATTTTTGATGGATTTTTCCGATTTTCTTAACAAATTCAAGAACATTCAAGTCTACGCGCTGGTCGGCGAAAGCGGAACAGGAAAAAGCTTTAAGGCAAAGCTTTTGGCGCAAAAATACGGCATCAACGCCATAATCGACGACGGCCTTTTAATCGTTGACGACAAAATCATCGGCGGAAAGTCCGCCAAAAGCGAAAAGACCTACATGGGCGCCGTGCGCGTGGCCGTATTTGACGACAAGGAGCACCGCGACGAAATAGCGCTCAAAATCAGGCAAAACAAGTTCAGGAAAATTCTTTTAATCGGAACCTCTGAAAAAATGGCGACAAAAATCGCCACGCGCCTTCAGCTTCCGCCTCCGCAAAACGTTATAAAAATCGAGGACATCGCCACGCGCGAGGAAATCGACAAGGCAATCCGTTCCCGCCAAATCGAAGGAAAGCACGTGATTCCGGTTCCCGCGATAGAGATAAAAAGAAACTATCCGCAAATTTTTTACGACTCGCTGAAGGTCTTCTTTAGCAAAAGCGGCCCCATCCCCCGAGTCTTTAGAAAGAACTCCGGAAAGGAAGTCTTTGAAAAGTCGGTCGTAAGGCCTGAGTTTTCTAAGAAAGGCCGCGTGTCGATAAGCGAAGCCGCGCTGACCCAAATGACGATGCACTGCGTCGGCGAGTTTGACCAAAACATCCGCGTCCGAAAAATCACGATAAAGACCAATTCGCGCGGCTACAGGATAATCATCACGGTCGACGTTCCCTTCGGCAAGCAGCTTACCGGCGAGGTCTACAAGCTGCAGCAATACATAATCGACAACATCGAAAAATTCACCGGCATCTTGATTGAGGAAGTGAGCATAATAATCGACAAGATTACAAAATAATCAGAGCGCGTCGGACTCTTCGCGGACCTGAGGGTTTCGCGCCCTTCTTCTTCGGCGGCGGGGCTTTTTTGCCCCTTCCGCTCCAGCGCCAGAGGCGTCGTTTTTTGGAAGCCTGATGTTTACGCCGATTTCGCGCAAGGCGCTTCTTATGGCGAATTCAAGCTCGGTGCGCTGGGGGTTCATCGGAAGCACAAAGTGGCGGCACTGTTCCCAAGTCTTTATGTAAAGCTCGCCGGCCGAAGATTTTTTCTCTATCTCTTTTTTCCAATCGGTCAAAGTCAAGATAAAGTCCTTTATCAAGTAGACGAGTTTTTTTCCGAGGCGGGCGTCCTTCTCCACGACGTTCAAGGCGTCCAGCCTCTTTAGGTTGGCCATGTAGGACTTTTCAAAGTTTTTGTCGCTGAACATGAATTCCGTGGCGGACGGCTGCAAGGACATGTAAAGGTCGGTGTCCAAGGCTTCGCTGACGATGTCATAGGCGTGGCCGGAGTTGATGATTTTGAGCATTTCTTCCGTCAGGCGCGATGGAGAAACCGGCGACAAAAGGCTGGCCGACTTTCTGATTTTGTGGCGGAGAGTCCAGCTCATCTTGCATCCGGTGGTGGCCGAATACTTGACCGCGCGCAGCATGCGGACTGGGTCTTCGACGAAAATTCTGTCCAAGGGAATGACCGGCCGCAAAACGCCCTTCCTGATGTCGCGCACGCCGCCCACGTAGTCAATCACCTGCTCCTGCAAGGGGTCGTAGTAAAGCGCGTTGAGCGTGAAGTCGCGGCGCATGACGTCCTCGTCCATCGAGCCAAAGTCGTTTCCGATAGAGCCCTCCGCGGTGGAACGGAAGGTGCTGACCTCAAAAATTTTGGGGCCAAAGAAAACGTGCACAAGCCTAAAGCGCCGGCCTATTATGCGGGAATTCCTGAAAATGCGCTTGATTTTTGACGGAGTGGCGTCGGTAGTTATGTCAAAATCCTTGGGATTGTTGCCCAAAATAAGGTCGCGGACCGCGCCTCCGACAATATAGGCGGAAAAGCCCGAATCCTTAAGGCGGCGTATCACGCCTATCGCGTCCGGGTCTATCTTGTCAATCGGTATTTTATGCTCGTTTTTTGTATAGACAACAGCCTTCTTCACAGGGCGGCCGTTTTTGTCTTTTCCATAGCGGTACAACACAATGCGGGCATTCTAGCGTAAAAGGACGGCCAAAGTCAAGACGCCCTGTCGGCCATCCATTGCAGCGTGTCGGCGATTACGGCGTCTCCGTCAAGCTCGTTGAAGATTTCGTGCCGGTCGCCCTGCCAAACTTTTTCGGAAACATCGGACATTCCGTTGCTTTTGTAGGCTTGGACAAGCTTTTTTATGGTCTTTCCGTAGCCGCCGACCGGGTCGTCAGAGCCGTAAATCATGTAGACAGGCAAATCCTTGGGGATGGACTTCATCGCCTGCGCCTTGTGCACTTGATGCAGGCCGCGGACTATTTCGCAAAAGAATTCCGCCGTGGGAACGATTCCGCACCACTGGTCGGCCTCGTACATTTGGACGTTGAATTCGTTCTTGCTGAGCCAGGCGAATTTGCTGGAGCGCGGCTTTGGAACCCTGCCGTTATAGCCCAAAAAGGCGATGTTGGCGTCAAACGGCGACCTATGCTTTTTTCCGAGCAAAAGCGCGTTAAGGCCAAAGAGAGCCTTGCCGACACTGGTTATCCCTTGGCGCGGGCCAGTCGTTCCGCAAAGGACAACGCCGTCAATCTCGTCGCCATGCTTTTCCATGAAATTTTGCGCGACTATGGAGCCAAAGGAATGGCCCAACAAAAAGCACTTTTTTTGCGGATAGTCCGCCTTAAGGCTAAGGAGGACTTCAAGCAAGTCGCCCGTCACCTTGTTAAAGCCGTCTTTGTCGGCCAAGTAGCCGAACATGCCGCTTCCCGTGGACTCGGCCTTTTGGGCGGTCTTTCCGTGGCCGCGGTGGTCGTTGGCCGAAAGGACCCAGCCGTTTTCGGCGAAGATCGAGCCCATTTTGTCGTAGCGCAAAGAGTGCTCGCTCATGCCGTGGCTAAGCTGGACAACCCCCTTTATCTCGCCGTCAGGAATCCAGCGCATGACGTTGATTTCGGTTCCGTCCTGCATAGTTTGGTAAAAAGTGTTTGTCGTCATAACTTGAGCCTCCGATGATTTTATGATAATATACTAATACGATGGATTTATCAAGCGTTATTGCGGAAAAAATGGTTTTTGGCGGAAGCTGCCTAGCAAAAATAGACAACAAAAACGTGTTCATTCCCTTTGCCGTTCCCGGCGAAAAGCTGGAAATAGAAATAACAAAAAGCTACAGGGACTACGACGAGGCGCGCGTGAAGGCGCTTTTGGAAAGCTCGCCCAAGCGGGTCCAGCCCGCCTGCCCCCTTTACCAAAAATGCGGCGGCTGCAACATGATGCACATTGGCTACGAATATCAAGTTGAGCTAAAAACGCGGATTTTGGAGGAACTGATGGAGCGCGCGGGCGTGGCGGTTCCCAAAATCCAAACAGTTTTAGGCTCGCCCCTCTCTTACCGAAGCCGCTTTCAGCTGCGCGACGGCGGAATGGAGGGCCGCGGCACAAACGACTTGGTTCCGATAAACGAATGCCCGGTCGCCGTTCCAGAGATAAACGAATGGCTAAAAAACTGCCCGATGCAAGAGAGGCCCAAAGGCCGCGGCCTCTTGTTTGGCCACAAAAAGGCCCAGCCGGAGCTTTCATTGGCTTTGGAGCGGGAGGCCCGCGGCGAGCTGAAGGCCTACAAAAAGATGAGCGCCAAGGAAAAGAAAAAGCATGGAAAGAAGCGCCCGATGGGCCGCTTTGAGGGAATCAGCCAAAACGAGCAGCGCCCGGTTCAAATCGAGCTATGCGGAAAAAAGATAATGTTTGACGCGCAGGGCTTTTTCCAGTCCAACATAGAGGTATTGGAAAAGGCGATTCCCCTTGTCACGCAAGGCTTGTCGGGAAAAAACGCCTTGGACTTGTATTCAGGCGCGGGAACCTTCAGCGTCTTTTTGGCGGACGTTTTTGAAAACGTCGTCATGGTCGAGCATAACCGCGGCGCCCTGGTTTTCGCCGAGCGAAACATGGCCGGAAAGGCCCACGAAAGCTACGGAATAAGCGGCGCGGACTTTGTGAAAAAGAACGTCCAAAGCCTTGTGGAGCGCATAGGAAATTTTGACGCCGTCGTGGTCGACCCGCCCAGGAGCGGCATGGAAAAGGAAGCCTTGGACTGGCTTAGGTCAAGCGGCGTTCCTGCGATAAAATACCTTTCATGCAACCCCAGCACGCAGGCCAGGGACATAAAGGCCTTGGCGGATTCCGGCTACAAAATCGCGGACATAAGGCTTTTGGACTTTTATCCGCAGACCAGCCATATAGAAAGCCTTTTGACCTGCGTTTTGGCGTGATTTTCGAGGAAAAATGTATAAAAAAAGATACAACTTAAGACTATTTTTAACTTTATTTGCCTTTCTTTTTTTTGCGGGGCATTTATTTGGCCAAGAGCCGGAAGCCAGCCTTTTGTCCGACATAGACTTGGGAGCCGCCCAATACAATTGGCTTAGCGTGAAAAGCGGAAAATCCCTTTGTAGGCCAGCAAGGACTTCCTACGGCTGGCTTGACTTGACCGACGGAAAGATGGCGAGCGCGATTAGCGAAAGCGGAAAAATTCTCTGGCAAAAGGGACTTCCTTACACGCCCCTTCCATTAATTAGCGCCGCTCCCGGCGACTTTTCTTACGTCGCGCTTAGGAACAAAAAAGCCTGTCTTTTAAATCATTCGGGCCTTGCCTTGTGGCAGCGCGACATAGGCTTTGAGCCAATCTGGCCGCTTTTGCCGGGACGGGACGGCCGCGCCTTTGCCTTTGGAAAAACAGAGGCCGCCTGCCTTGGAATCAACGGAATCCTTAAGTGGAGGATAAAAACGGAGCCGCTTTCTCTAAGCCTGGCCCCTGTCCAAGCCAACGACGGAAGCCTATTAATGTTTTTGGAAGCCATGACGGACGGAAAGACGGCGGCCTTGCGCTTTAGCCCTTTTGGAGAGCTTTTGGAAAGAATCGTTTTCGCCGGAAAAGTCGTCGGCGCGGCAGCAAGCGAAGACGGCGCCCTCTTGGCCTTTGACGACGGAAGCCTAGGCCTTTGCGCGGTCCAAAGCGGCGAGGCAAAATCCAAGTGGGTAATAAAGGGCGCCGCTTTCGGCGCAAAGGTTCTTTTTGAAGAATGCGGCTCGCCCGGCAAAATAGCGGCCGCCTCCTGCTCGGGCGAAGGAACAAGAGTCGCGCTTGTGGACACGAAAAAGGCGGAGGCTTCTTTAGTCTTTGACATTCCCGAAATCAAATGGATGAAATATTTTTCAGTTTCAAGAGACGGCTTTTTCGCCGCCTCCGCCGACAGCGCGGCAATTTATTCCAGCGCCGGAAAAAAAATCCGCGGCGTGAAGTTTCCGCCAAGGACAAAGAGATTTGACTGGGACTATGTTCTTTACGGAAATTCCGGCTGCGTGGTTTTCACCTCAAAAAATTGGAACGCGACCGGCTACAAGGTTTTGGCCGCCTCTCCAAGCGCGAAAGCCCCACCCCCCTCACAAAAGAATTACAAGGACTTTTACAAGGGCCAAAGCGAGGATTTTTCCCGCATAAGGGCGGCCGCGCTTTTGTCAAGGAAAGAAAGCCTTGAGGCCGGCGGCTACGCTTCCAAAGAAAAAGACTATCTGTTTGACAGCGACTGGATTGTCGGAGACTGGATGAAAAAGGCCCTGAGCAAAAACAGCTTTGGCTCACCTTCCGCCATTGAGCAGGACAACTTGTTCTCGTTCAATTTAAGCGAATGGACCGCGGCGATTTCGATGCTGGGCCTTTTTGGGGGCGGAGAGCAAAGCAGGACATTGGCGAGAATCCTCGCGCTGGCAAAAGACGAAAGCGTTTTGCTTTCGGCCCTGAAAGCGGTCCAAGATTGCGGCTACGATCCAAGCGGCGCCTTGATTGACGCCATAGAGCTTTTGATAAAAAATTCCCAGCCCAGCCAGGACGGGCTTTTAAAGGAGTCGTGCGCCGCGCTATACTCGGTATGCCGCTTTATGGGCCGCCCGACAATCAACAGCAAGGGAATGAGGCTTTTGTCTACGCTTCAGCTTCCGCAATACAGCGCCGCCACAAAGGAAGAGGCCCGGAAAATATACGAAAGGCTGGCCAAACTGAAAATATAGCCTTTTTTTTGTTGCTTTTTTGGCAAAAAGCGCTATAATTATTTAATTACAGGAGCGAAAAATGAATAGAGTTGCAATTGTTGCGGCGGCGCTTGCGTTTGCCGCGTCTTCGATTTTCGCGGCCCAAGTTGACGAGGCCGAATTGAAGTCTGTTTCGCAGACAATCGAATTTGAAAACTACACAGGCCCGCACGCCCGCGTCGACACGCTTGAGGCGATCAAGGGCATCGGCTCAAGTCTTGGAAAAGAAATCGGAAAGGATTCCACAAAGGCGGCCAACGTCGGAAGCCAAGCCAAATATTACGTGATTCACGCGATTGACCCAAGCTCAAAGGAAAAGCTTGACGCCGACATCCTGATTTTGGGCGCCAACGCGGAAGTCGACCACATCCGAAACTTAAGGCACATCATCGCCTCTTACTTGTCGGCCGCCTACTCTTACAGCGAGTCCGACGCTGAGGCAATCGCAACGTTCGTTACGGTTTACAACGCCGTCTACCGCAAGAACCTTGACGCCTTTAAGGGAAAATACAAGGACGCCGTGGTGAACAACCTTTCCGCCGAAAACTGCGGCCTTTCGACAAAATATTCGGAATGGCCCGGCCAAAGCCAAATCGTAATCCCCGTCTCGGACGCGTCCGGAGGGCTAAGCGCGGTTGACACAAGCGTCATCAGCGACAAGGAAGTCGTAAACTCCATGAAGGAAGAGGACGGAAAGAACATCGACGACCGCAAGCAGATGGTTGACATAAAGGAGCGCGAGGCCGAAAAAGCCAGCGAAAAGGCTCAGGAAGCCCAAAAACAGGCAACCGAAAAGCAAAAGGCCGCCGACGATTCAAAGAAAAAGGCTGACGAAAAGAAGCAGGAAACTCAGGCCGCGCAAAAGAAGGCTGACGAGGCCCAGAAGAAGGCCGACGAATCAAAGAAGAAGGCTGAGGAAAACCCCAAGGACAAGGAAGCCCAAAAGCAGGCCAAAGAAGACCAAAAGGAAGCCGACAAGGCGAAGGAAGAGGTAGAGGAAGCCAAGAAGGAAGAGGCCGAGGCCGAGGAAAAGGCCGAGGAAGCCCAAAAGGAGGCTGACGAATCCAAGAAGGAAGCCGAAAGCCAGCAGGCTGCCGCCGACAAAAAGCAGAACGAAGCCCAGGAAGAGCGCAAGGAAATAGCCAAGGACCAGGAGAAGGTCGCCGCCGAAGAAAAGGCCGCCGCCTCGGCCGCAAGCGTTTTTGGACTTAAGCTCGCCGACTCAAAGCTTAACTCGCAAATCGTAAAGGTTAACACCGACGACGGCGTCATCCTTAAGCAAAGCCCTGTAAAGGTTATCAAAAACCGCGCGATGAGCCAAACCGGAAAAGGCTTTGTGGCGGTGGCCGGCGAAAACTCAGGCAAGGGCGCCGTAAAGCTTGTTTTGATTGACCAAGAATCGCTTGAGATTGTCCAGGAGTCAGAGGAAATTCTTTCGGACAATTCTGTCCTGCTTGAAGACGGAGGAAGCTACCTTGTCGTAATCAAGGACACGCTGGGCTTTGTGGCGGCCAAATACGGACCCGACCTTAAACTGCAAGTAAAGAGCCCGGTTCCGATCAACGGATCTTCTCCGATAATCAAGACGTCCGCCGGCTACATGGTCACAGACTTGACGGGAAATCCCCTTGTCTTGAACATGAACGACTTGTCGCTAACCTTTAAAAAGGCTGTCGGAGCGGCAAAGAACTTGACTGTAAAGAACGAAAGATAACAGCAAAAAAAAGCGCGCCGCTAACAAGCGGCGCGCTTTTTTTTGGCTTAACCTTCGTCTTCGCTGGCGGCGTTTTCAAATTTTGTGAGCGGCGGAATGTACATAAGCTTTACGTCGCCGGTCGCGCCGTTTCGCTGCTTGGCGACGATAAGCTTTGCGTCTTGCGCGGGTTCGTCGCCCTTAAGGCGCTCGCGGTGCAAGAACATAACGACGTCAGCGTCCTGTTCGATAGAGCCTGAGCCGCGCAATTGAGCCAAGTTGGGCTCGTTTCCTTCGGCGTCGCGAGCCACTTGGCACAAGGCGACAATCGGGATTCCCAATTCGCGGGCCAAGGCCTTTAGGGATTTTGAGACCTCGCTCTGGGCTTCGTAAACCGGCGCGTTTCGGTTTTCGGTTTGAATCAAGCCGATGTAGTCGATGAAGATAATCTTTACGCCCCGCTCCACCACAAGGCGGCGGGCCAAGGCGCGCAAGTCCAAGAGCATCATGTTGGGCTGGTCAACAATGTAAAAGGGCGCGTTGAAAATGCGGCCCGCCGCGTCCTGCAATTTTTGGAAGTCGCTCATGCTTAGCATTCCGGTTCTAAGCTTGTTTCCGTGAATGCGGGACTCCATGCTCAAAAGGCGCTGGCCAATCATCTGGTAGGACATTTCCAAAGAGAAAAAGCCGCAGGGAATTTTCTTTTCAACCGCTATGTGCTGCATCATCGACAGCGCCATCGCGGTTTTTCCGATTGAAGGGCGCGCGCCAAGGATAATCAATTCTTCGTTTTGGAAGCCGCTTGTCATAGTGTCCAGCCTTCCGATTCCGCACGGAATTCCGGTAAAGGCCTCTTTTCTGTTGTAGCGGTCTTCGATTAAATTCAAGGACTCGCCTATCATCGTCTTTGCTTCGTGAACCTGAACCTTTTCGTTTCGCTCAGTCAAATTGAAAATCTTTTTTTCGGCCTCTTCCAAAATTAGGCGGGTGTCGCGGCTCTTGTCAAAGCTTGTGGCCTTGATTTCATCGGACATTTTTATCAAGTCGCGCCGGACTGCCATTTCGCTGACAATCTGGGCGTAGTATTCTATGTTGGCGCTGGTTGGAACCGTGTCGGTAAGGGCCGCGATGTAGGCCGCTCCGCCGGCTTCCTGCAGCTTGTTCGTCTTTGTAAGCTCGTTGATGAGGGTCAGGACATCGCCGCGGGCGTTTTGGCTGTAAAGCGAAATCATCGCCTCGAAAATCACTTGGTTTTGGTAGGAGTAGAATCTGTCGCTTTGGAGCGTGGAAATTACGTTGCTTACAGAACCCCAATCCAAAAGCATGGCGCCCAAAACAGCCTGCTCGGCCTCCAAATTTTGCGGCGGCAGCTTGTCCTTCAATCCTTGATATTCCACAGATTTTCCCCCATTTATCTACTTGTTTTCAACAAATTATCAACAATACGGCCCTTGCCTTTAAAGACGACAAAAGCGACAGACTTGACCTAAGTCAAATCCGTCGCTTGATGCAACGCAAACAATCGCCGTTTTTACGCGGCGAATATTTTAGTTGGCGATAGGAGCGTCAGCTTCAGCCTTTTCTTCGGCAGGAGCTTCCGTTTTTTCGGCAGCCTCAGCCTTCTTTTCGGCGCGAGGCTTTCTCTCCGGCTCTTTTTTGCTTTCGTCAACCTGTCCCTTGACTTCAAGGTGAACCTCGGCAACGGCGTTTTCGTAAAGCTTTACGTTGATCTTGTAAGCGCCTGTCTGCTTGATTGTGTTGCCGGGAATCTCTACGCGCTTGCGCTCAAATTCAAAGCCTTCTTTGGCAAGCAATTCGATTACAGTCTGGGCGCTGACGGCTCCATAGAGCTTTCCGCCGGCGCTGGCGGGAACAGTGACAGAAAGCGCCAAGGCTTCCAACTTTTCTTTGTCGCTCTTGGCGGCCTCGCGCTTGGCGGCCTTGCGGGCCTCAATCTCGGCCTTGCGGCCTTCGAAGATGGCGACTACTTCCGGAGTGTACGGAAGGGCCAAGCTGCGCGGGAACAAATAGTTGCGGGCGTATCCGTTGGCAACGATTTTTACGTCGCCTTCTTCGCCCAAGTGGTTTACGTCTTTGTTAAGAATTACTTTCATTTCCTATGCTCCTCGTAAAAAATTAGTCCGCTACGAACGGAAGCAAGCAGATGTTGCGGGCGCGCTTGATGGCGCTGGCAAGCTCTCTCTGGTGCTTGGCGCAAGTTCCGGTTATGCGGCGAGGAAGAATCTTGCCGCGCTCTGTCGTGTAGCGGCGCAAGCCGTCGGCGTCCTTGTAGTCAATCTTTGTCTTGTTAGAGCAAAAGCGGCAAACTTTCTTGTGGAAAGCGAACTTGCCCTTGGCTCCGCGTCCGCGTCCTTCGCCGTCGCGTCCGGCTTCGGCGAGGTTCTTTTCGTTTACGAGAGACGCGTCGGCGTCTTTATTTTCAACAGGTTCTACTGTCTGGTCTGACATAATTTTCTCCTATAATCTTAGAATGGAATGTCTTCTGGGAAACCGCCGTCATCCGCCGGATACGGGGCGTCGTTGGCCGGATAGTTTGAAGAGGACGCTTGAGGCCTTGGCTGGAATCTTGGCGCGCCACCTAAATCAGAGCCGTTTGAGGCTCCCTCGCCTTTTCCGCCTAGAAGCTGAACGCTGTTCGCGACAATGTTCACCTTGCTGTTTGTCTTGCCGTCCTTTTCCCAACGGTCCTGCCTAAGATAGCCCTCAATGGCGATCTGCTTACCCTTTAAAAGATAAGGCTTTAGGTTTTCCGCGGTCTTTCCCCAAATCGTGATGTCAAAGTAGCTTACTTCGTCGCTCCAAGAACCGTCGGCGCCTCTGCGGCTGCGGTTGACGGCTATGCTGACATTGGCGCGAGCGGTTCCGTTCGGCAAATAAGCGAATGACCTCTCGTCCGTCCCCAAATCACGGGTAAGTCTACCGATAAGCGCTACCTGATTTAAGTCTGTCATGAAAGCCTCCTGGAGTTTTGCGAAATTTACTCTTCGATAAGCACGAACATGTACTTAAGCAAGTCGTTGTTCAACTTGAACTGAGCGGAGATGTCCGCGATTTTGGCAGGATTTGCGTTGACGTTCATCAAAACAAAGCGGCCTTTCTTTTGCTTTTTGATTTCGTAGGTCAAATCGCGGTCGCCAAAGGGCTCTTCCTTTGCGATTTCCGCTCCAAACGTAGAAAGGACTTGGCGAACTGTCTCCAATCCCTTCTTGGACCGATCTTCGTCTAACGGAAAGATGGTCATAAGTTCATACTTTCTCATAAAAACTCCTTATGGTCTTTATAGGCGCTGCTGCGCCCGGAAACTGCTCACGGCAGCTTCAAGGTGGTGATGTTTTAGTAGAATATCAAAAAAAAAGCCTCTTTGTCAAGTATTGACAAAAGAAATTTTACCGATATATAATAAGTAGGAATTATGAAAAATAGATTTACCGCGACAGTTTTGTTCTTGGCCGTTTTTTTGGCCCTTCCCTTGCGCGCAGAATCAAAGGCGCAAAAAATCGAGTCTTTGATTCAAGACGGAAGCGTGAAAAAAATAAAGAAAATGATGATCGGCACTCCATCCCTGGCCGACGCCTCTTACGGCGAAAGCAAGGACTCGCTATTGATCGTCGCGCTAAAGAACGGGCGGGACTACAGCGTCATAAAGCTTTTGCTTGACGCCGGAGTGAACCCAAAGAAGCAAAACGCCGACGGAGACAGCGCCGTGATTTACGCCGCAAAATGCGGAGCGGACCCAAAGATTTTGGACGCGCTGATTTCGTACGACACCGTCCTGCCGTTCCAAAGAAAGTCCCGCGTTTTAAAAAAGAACAACGAAGGCTTGACCGCCCTTGACTACGCCGCGAACGAAAACAACCAAGGCCAAGTGGCCGTGATAAACCGCTACCTTGGAATCGTTGACGAAACGCCCGCGGCGTCCGAGCCAGCCCCCGAAGTCCAGGCTAAGCCAGCCGCTAAAGAGGCGGCCGAAGTCCAAGCGGAAGCGCAGCCAGCGCAAGAAGCCGCGCCGGCCCCAGCTTCGGAGCCCGCTCCAGAAGCCGCCGCGGCGGCAAGCGCGGAAGCCGCGGTTGCCGCCGCCGTCCTTCCGCCCGGAAACGAACAGGACTTGCAAAAAGCGGCCGCCGAAGCCGCGGCGCGAAGCAAAAAGCCAAACAAGCGCTCGTATCTTTTTGACGGCATCGAGGCCTTTGACACATACGAGGGAGCGCGCCAAGCCAAAAGGGAGCTGATAGCGGATCCCGACAAGGCCGACCCCAACGGAGTCACGCTCTTGCACAAGGCCGCGAAAGAGGACGACATAGAAAAAATAATTCTTTTGCGCGACTCAGGCGCGAATTTCAACTTGGCGGACAAAGACGGCTACACTCCGCTTATGTACGCCGCCCGCTTCGCGAAAAAAGTCGAGACAGTCGCGCTGCTTCTTTCTAACGGAGCCAACGCAAAGGCAAGGAACCGCTTTGGCCTTAGCGCGATAGAAATAGCCGCGGCCGACAACACTAATCCAGACATCATCGCAGCGCTTTTGCCAAAGAGCAAAAAGGATGACTCAAAGAAGGCTTTGGTGGCCGCGGTGGGCTTGGGACGCCCATCTCCCATCGCGCAAAAATTCTTTGACGCAGGAATGAGCGCCAACGAAATCTACAAGGGAAAGAGCCTTTTGATGTACGCCGCCGAAAGCAACAGCCACACCGACTGCATAAAATTCCTTTTGGAAAAAGGCGCCGACAAGACGATGCTTTCCAGCGACTGGAAGGACGCCTACTACTTTGCCTCGCAAAACCCCAGTCTGCCCCACAACGACGTTTACTGGTCGCTTAACAACGCGGAGAAAAACTGATGCGAATAACGGGCGGCCAACTTAAAGGAAGAATCATAAAATGCCCCGACGGAGTTATCCGCCCGGCCATGGACAGAATGCGTGAAAGCGTGTTCGCGATTCTCGGAGACCTTAGCGGAAAAAGCTGGCTGGACCTTTTTAGCGGATCGGGAACGATAGCGATTGAGGCCGTATCGCGCGGGGCGGCCGACGTTGAGCTTTGCGAAAAAGACCGCCTTAAAATAAAGACGGTCTTGGACAACGTGTCTGTAACCGAAAAGGAAATGGGCGTTAAGATAAAGTGCCACTTTATGGCGGTCGAGTTGTTTGTAAAAAGATGCAAGCGAAAGTTTGACTACATATTCTTTGACCCGCCCTTTCCCTACAAATTCCACGAACAGCTTATCGCCGAAGCGGCCAAAAGAAATTTGCTGAACGAAGGCGGCGCCATTATGGTCCACCGGCCCGAAGAGCATTTTATGCCCGACGCGATAGAGAGCCTTGTCCGCTACGACCAGCGCGTTTACGGCCGCAGCATCGTTGACTTTTACAAACTCTCTTAGCTTTTATAAAAGAGGGAGCGGATCTCTCGCGCGTAAATCTTTTCGATTTGGTGGCGCATGACAATTTGCTTTCCGTTTATTTCTTTTCCTATCTTAAAGCTTTCCGGCAAAAGGACGAATTTGGCGACGCGCTCGCATGTCCTAAAGCCGTTTTTGTCGTCAACCAAATTGTCAATCTCGCCGCGAATCAAGTTGTAGATTTCGCTGGCGTTCAAGAGGCTTTCGTAAGTGTCGTAGTAAACGCGGTTTTCGGCCGCGTAGCTTGTTATCGCGTCTTTGTATGGAACGATGAGAGCCGCGATGTACTTTTTGTCCTGGCCGACGACGACGGCTGACTCGACAAACTTTGAGCGGCAAATCGCGTTTTCGATTATTTGCGGCTCGATGTTCTCTCCGCCAAGAAGGACGATTGTGTCCTTGGCGCGGCCGGCGATTGTGACTTCGTTTTTGGGGGAAAGAATCGCGTAGTCGCCGGTGTTAATCCAGCCGTCCTTGTCAATCGCCTTTTGCGTAAGGTCGGGCCGGCGGTAGTAGCCCTTCATCACTTGGCGGCCTTTGGCGAAGAGAATGCCTTTTTTGCCGGGCTTTAAGGGTTCGCCGCTTAAGGGAACGCCGTCTTTTTGCGCGACGACTTTAAGCTGGGCGCTGGGAAAAACCTTTCCGACGCAACCGGCCCTAAGGCGGCGCGGGTTTCCAAGCGCAAGGAAAGGCGCGGTCTCGGTCATGCCGTAGCAGTCAAGCAAGGGAACGCGGATTGAATAAAAGAAAGAGCTTGTGTCGCGCTGCATAGAGCCGCCGCCGCATATCGCTCCTGTAACGCGCTTTCCCAAAAGCTTTTTAAATCGCTTGAAGCAAATCAAAAAGCACAAAAGCTGGGGCGGCGACAAAAGGATAAGCGGAATAAAGCCCTTTATGTGGTCAAGGAAGCGCGCCCGCTTTGAATAGCGGCAGACAAGGCCCATAAAGCGCTGGTATGCCCAGCCCCAAGCCAAGCCTACAGTCATCGAAAAATCAAAGAGCGCCTGGGGAAAGCCGCCCCGCTTTTTTATCGAACGGTAGCAGCTTTGGACAAAGGCGTCCCACAAGCGCGGAACGCCGACAATCCATTGCGGGTTGATTTCCTTTATGTCTTCGCTCATTATTGTGATCGCGGGCTTGGAATAGGCTATGCCGCTTTTGAGCGCGATGATGCAGTAAAGGTAGGCGCGCTCCATTATGTGCCATATCGGAAGGACAGAAAGCCACATGTCGCCTTCGCGCGCGGTTACAAGAACGTCCTTTATGACTTCGCACTGGGCGATGATGTTGTCGTGGGTTATCATTACGCCTTTGGGAGTGCCTGTCGTTCCCGAAGTGAAAATGATTGTGGCCACGTCGTTGCCCTCGGTTTTTTCCATCTCGGCTTCGATTTGAGAGCGCTGCTCGTCCGTCGCGCGCCTTGCCATGTCTTCCAAGTCGATGAATTTGTGGACGCGGATGCCGGCCATCGCCGCGCGCTCCATCGTAAGCTCTCCGGGAGTCTCAAAAAGAATCACGTCCTTAAGGTCGGGAACTTCCTCGATTTTTTCCAAGACCTTGTTAAGCTGGCGCTCGTTTTCAAAAAAGCAAAGGCGGCAGTTTGTGAAGCTTAGGATAAAGCGGATTTCAGTTCCCATCGAGTCGCAGCCGCGCGGAACGTCGGCCGCTCCCAAGGCCAAAAGGGCGAAGTCGGTCAAAAGCCATTCGCGCCTGTTGTCGCTTATTAGGCCCACCAAGTCGCCGCGGCGAACGCCAAACTCGCGCAAAACGACGGCCAAGTCCAAGACGCGGCGGTAAACCAACTGGTAGTCGTGCGACTCAAATTTTCCAAGCTCGTTTTTAAAGGATTGAAGCGTTACGGAAGGACATTCAGCCGCCCGCTTTTTTAAAAGCAAGGGCAAATTTTTGGGCAGCGTTTCCTTATGAGACAGATGCAGAATTTCCTTGACCTTGGTCATTTTGCCCATTTAAGCGCGACTCCCTCCGATTTGTGTGGTAAAATATTATATATGAACAAAAGCATAAAATCAAGGGCGGCCAGTTGAACGAATCCAACAAAGCTAAAAACGGCGGAAACCGCAAAAAAAACGGGCGGCCCGCCGTTTCCGGTTGACCGCCAGAAATCGCAAGAGCAAACAATCGTTGGCCTTGCAAAAGCGTTACGGGGTTATAGTATAAGGGCTAGTCAATGATTCTGTCATATTTTAATTCATAAATTTTTTCCGAACATCAATTCCCAATAAAGGCGCTCGTATTCTTCCTTGGCGACGCTTTTCCAAGTGTATTTTTGGCGCAAGCTTTTCGCGGCCTCGCGGATTACCTTGTCAAAGCACTTGGCGTTCTTAAGCTTTTTTTGCGCCAATTCCACCATGACCGAGCAAAGCTTTTCGGCGCTGTTGGGCTCGTACAAAAAGCCGGTCTTGCCGTTGATGATTTTCTTTAGGCCGCCGGTCGCGTGCGCCACGGGAATCGTTCCAAAAGCCTGCGCGATAAAGTCTTCCGTTCCGCAAGGCTCAAAGTCGCTGGGCAAAAGGGCGAAGTCTGCCGCCGCGGTGAACATGCGGCTCATGGCCTTTTCGTATCCGTAGTAGAAGACCACGCGGCCGCGGTTTTCATTGGCGAAGGCGGCGCACATCTCCTTTAACCCTTCCTCGCCCTGGCCGTTTATAATCAAGCGCGCCTCTGGAACAAGCTTCAGGAATTTTCGCGCCGCTTCGAGCAAGACCAAGATTCCCTTTTGGCGGACAAGGCGGCCGTGGTAGGCGAAAAAGACGCGGCCTTCTCCGTCTAGATAGCCGCTTCTTGGAAGGCCCATGACTTCGCTTGAGTCACGGCCGGCGATGTTCTTCAAAAAATACCCGCGCGTTTCGTACTTTCCCTTAAGGTCCAGTTTTTCGGGATTGTACTCATAGGGCAAGAGGGAATGCTGCATGTCCATAGGCTCGTAGCGGAGCAAGTCAAAGCCGTTTGTGACGCCTACGATGGGAATCTTTTTTTGGGCGAATATTTTAGAAAGGCCGTCCGTGTTCGGGTTTGAGGGATCGGAAAGCTCCTTGGCGTAATCGGGCGAGACAGTCGTCAAAAGCCCGTAAAGGCTTGCAAGCAAGTAAGGCTCAACCCGCTCGCCGTTCTTTGCCTTTTCCAAGACTTCCCTTGAAATGCCGGTGTAAAAGGCGGCCTCGTCAACGTCCTTGAACTCGTGGTGGTAATAAGGCCCCGCGTTGTGAATCGTCACGACAAACTTTGTCTTTTCAAAAGAATTCTTTTTGCAGGCGCTTACAATCGCGGGAAGCGCGGCCGCGCAGGCGTCATGGCAGTGGACTATTTGCGGAGAGTCTTTTTTGGAACAGTACTCCTCTCCGTATGCCAAAATCGCTTTTTCAAAGACGGTGTTCATAAGATGCTGGTCGGCGTAGCCCTCGCCTATTTTGCAGTCCGGAAAAATCTCCCTGTCGGCGGCGCAATAGGTGTAGACGTTTTGCTTTGCCCAAAAGCACTGCGCGCCAACCAAAATTATTTTCACGCCGTTTAAAAAGCCTGACGAATACGAAATCAAATAGCGCTCGCCCGCCGACTCGACCGCGGCGCTTAGCTCGTTTTGCCTAAAGGTTCCAAGGCTTTGAGGGTTGACGCAGCCATAAAAGGGAACAAAGCAAACCACGTCATGGCCAAGGCGCGCAAGGGCCTCCGAAAGCGAGCAGACAACATTCTTTACGCCGCCGGCTTCGGCGATGCCCGCGTATTCCCGGGCAACCATCCATATTTTCATTTGGCAATGTCAGGGCGCAAGGCCTCCGCTCCGTCCAAAAAAACATGAAGGGGCTTATGGTCCATGTAGGCCGTAAGCATCATTCTAATAACCTTGGGCCGGCCGCCTTGGATAAAGGCTTCCTGCGAGCAAAAAAGCGGAATGCCGCTTGATTCAATCGCCGAGTTTCCAAGGCGCAAGGCCGTCGCGGGATTCATTGCGTCAAGGTCTTTGGTCAGCGTCCAATGCAACGAAACGACGTCGTCAGCCTGGACGCCGTTTTTTTCAACGACGGCGTTAAAAAGCTTGACGGCTTTTTCTTGGATTGACTCTTTTGTGTTTTCTGCGAATATCGCGCCGCGGGCGGCGCGCACTCTTTTTTCCATAATCATTGTCCGTGCCAGCCGCTACTCTATCGAGTCAATCGTCTGCAAAGTTTTATTGATGTTGTCGGAATTCTTTATCATGTCCGAAAGCTCCGGATACTTTTTTAGAGTCTCTCCAAGGCTTTCCATCTTTTGCATCGTCGCCTTAAAGCGAGAGCTTTCCTCCGCTTCCTTTTGGGCAGAAGCTAGGGCGGCGGCGCTTAAATTCTTTGCGTAATCCTCGTAGTCCAAGGCCGCCTTCTTGTAAAGCGCGATGTCTGGAAGCGAGAATTTTTTTAGCGTCGCTTCCTGAATGTCCGCGAAAGCGCCTTGAGCGGCCAAAGCCTCGTTAACGGCCTTAGTCAAAAGTCCTTGCGCCTTTGAGAAATCCGTTCCCGTCTCAGAAACGGCGGCCTCAAGAATTTTTTGGGCGGCCAGGCTCGCAAAGTCGTCCGCTCGCCTATCCAAAAGCTTTTCCAAGTCGTCCTGGCTTTGAATCTCGCCCGCCTTTAAAAGCGAGGCGATTCGCTCCAGCGAGGCCTTTGCGTCAATCGAAAAGGCAAATGAATATGAAAAGTCTGTCTGGCCGCCAAACACCTTGGCGTATTCGCTTCCGCTAGGCAAAAGGCCAGAAACTGTTTTTTGGAAATTCAATGTTTTGGGCGTAAAAACCACAAGGCGGGCGTTTGTGGGCAAAAGGAATTCCCACGACCAAGAAAATTTGTCATGCGTGACAGGATTGGAGTTGACTCCGCTGGTTTTTGAAACTACGATTCCGACATTGCCAGGTTCAACCTTAAACTGAGTCCAGCCTGTGTAAAAGACAAAGCCAGAAAAGCCCAGCAAAATGATGAGTGACAAAAAAAACGACGTTCTTTTTTTCATATTGAAATTATAATGAAAATGGGGTATAAAATTCAAGATGCAAATAAAACTTTCAAAGCTTCGCTTGGCGCCTTTCGTCTATTTGATGCAAAAAATCTTTTTCCGCATGGCCGTCTTTTCGTTCATGCTGACGATTTCGCTTGCGCTTTTGTACATCGCGGGGAACACGCAAAATTTCTTGGACCAAAGCCAGGCCTTTATTTTGCAAAGCTTGATTTACATTTCCATCACGCTGGCGTTCGCCGCGGTCTTGGCAACGGTTTTCATGGTGTTGGACTCAGTTCTGTCAAAGTACACTTTCGTAAAAAAAATAGTCACATTGGTTTTCTATATATTCTGCGTGATTCTTTCTGTCGTCATCGTCCTTTCGGCCAGAACGGTTTTGGTTTTGGCGGAAGGAACGGCTTAAGGGCGGAGATTTGCCGCAAGCCTAAAATTGGAGCGGCGGGCTAACCTGAATATTTTTCGCTGTATAAATTCTTCGCTAGTCCTAGAAGCGCGTCGCGGCTGTTCATCGCCGGGTCGTCGGTAACGGCCTCAAAGAGTTCCTTTAAAATCGCGCCCATCTTTTTTCCGGCGGGAATTCCAAGCGCGATCAAGTCGCCGCCGTTAACGGCCAAGTCCTTTAGGCCCATCGCGCTTTTTTCTTGCAAGGCCTTGTCTACGCGAGAGCGCAATTCCAAAAGCTTTCCGCAAACCGCCGTGTCGTGCAGGCGTACTTCGACGCGCTTCATTCCGTAAATGTCGGCAAGGCGAAGGTCAAAGAGAGCGTCGATGTTTTCCTTCCCCACCCGCTGGACAAAGCGGCGGACGGCGGCGTCGGACCAAGAGCTTTCGTAGTTGAACATGTGCTCCTTTATAAGATGGCAAACAGCGTCGATTTGCGCGTTAGAGAACTTTAGTCTGGTGAGAATCGCCTTTGTCGCCTTCGCACCAATTTCGTCGTGCTTGTAAAAGGTGATTTTTCCGCCATCGACGTGCTTGCAGAAAGGCTTGGCCACGTCGTGAAAGAGCGCGGCCAGGCGCAAAATCAAGAGACGGTCCGCCGGAGATTGTTCAGAAGAGTCGGAAGCCCCGCCAGAACTAAACTTGTCGCAAGCCTCAGAGCCGCCGCGCAAGACGGCTCCGTCGCAGGCGTAAAAGTTGTGGTCCAAGACGTCAAAGCTGTGAAAGCCCCGCTCGTCGCTTTGGACGCAGGCTCGGCCTTGCAAAAGTTCCGGGATAAAAATCTTTAGAAGGCCGCTTTCTTCCAAAAGCTTAAGGCCGACGGACGGAACGCTCGACAAAAGGATTTTGCAAAACTCGTCCCTAAAGCGCTCCAAGGAAATGCCGGCCGCTTTTTTTAGTATGTCCTCCCGCAAAATGGCGGCCCATGTATTTTCTTCTATCCTAAAGCCAAGCTGCGAGGCAAAGCGGACCGCGCGCACAGGACGGAGGCCGTCTTCCATAAAGCGCTCAAAAGGCTCACCCACCGCGCGAATGACGCGCGCCTTTATGTCGTCCGCGCCGCCGTAGGGGTCAACGATGTGGCCGTCGGCAAGGCTTGCCGCCATCGCGTTCATCGTAAAGTCGCGGCGGCTAAGGTCTTCTTCGATATGGCCCGCGTACTCCACCTTATCCGGGTGGCGGCCGTCGGAGTAATCGCTTTCGGTGCGGAAGGTTGTCACTTCTATCGCTTTTTTCATAAAGTGAACGGTGACGGTGCCGTGCTTGATTCCGGTTGGAATTACGCGGCGAAAAATTTTAATCACGTCCTCGGGCTTTGCGTTCGTCGCAACGTCCCAGTCGTGGGCGCCCTTCCCCATAATCTCGTCGCGCACGGCTCCGCCCACAAGGTAAGCCTCAAAGCCCGCTTGCTCAAAGAGAGAATTCATTTTTTGCAGTTCATAGGGAATCTTCACGCCGCGCATAAACAGTTTTTCCGCAAGACAAATATAGCATATTGCGCCAAAAAAATTAAGCGCTCGTCGGAAAAAAAAATCCCGGAAGCGCGAACGGCGCCGAAAAAAGCTTTTTTGGGCAAGAGCGCAAGCAAAAACTTTGTTTTGCGCTAATTTGACGCTGTTTTTTTTTACGTTGCGCTGATTTGGCGCTAAATCGCGCGCTGATTTGGCGCGATTTGGAGTGTAAAATAAAGGCAAAATTATCAATAATGGGAGATATAGCTATGAAAAAGTTAAAATTAACAGCGTTACTGGCGGCGTTTATTGGCGCCTCGGCCATATTCTTTGCGGCATGCTCCAACAGCTCTGGCGGCGGCGACAACCAAGCGACGCCGCCAAGTTCAAAGACGATTTATGTCGCCTCGTCCAATTTATCTGATTATACGAGCAGAATTGAAAAGAAACTTGGAAACTTCAGCCGGCTGGGAAACATTTCTGGCGATCAAGCGCCAGATGTTTTTATAGTTTCGGGAAACGACGCGCAAAGCCTTTCCGACAGCCAAACAAGGCTTGCGGTTTTGACTTGCCTTCAAGGGAAGACGTTGGTTTTTGACGCCCCCACATTGGAACATGTCGCGCAATTTAAAACAAAAGTCGACTCGGTTTTGCAGCAAGAAAAGAACGCCAAGCTAAAAGCGGAGTCATTGATAAGCCCATACAGTCCATATCACTTTACGGAAAAAGCGACGCACGCGCAAGAAGGCTTCCAAAGCTCTTCGTCGCAAGAAAAACCGTACGACGCCATCGCCGCGAGAAAAGACGATTTTTACATAGTATATGACGTTGACAAACCGATGGAGCGAAAAGCCACCCCCGACGGAACTGCCAATACATGGCCGGACCAAGGAGCAGGAGAAGACGAAGACGTCGAAGACGATTTTACCCCCTCGGACCAAAGCGCCCATGAAACTTACGAACGCTTGATTTCTGACTCCACGGAAAAATTCGCCAAATGGATTTCAGATTCCGAAACGTTATCCGCCAACACTCAAAAAATGGACGACGAAGCCATTGCGTATTTGCAGAAGAATGTGGTGCAAAACGCCGACCAAGCCGCTTTGGAAATCAAAAAAAGGGCTCAAGTGGAAAGGAGAAACTTTACAGCTGAGTTCTTCATCGGCGAAAAAAAATATCCGCGATACAACGGCTGTTATGACCACAAACGAAAGGAAAATGTGGAAATTACAATCTATGTATGGTCCGTATGCGACATAGCAAACCAAAAAGACTGGTATCTTGTAAAAACAAGTTCAACTTGCAGAAACGACCAGCTAAATTGGGATACAGCCGATTGGGGCGGAAGGTTTCTAAAGGTGTCTCCGTATTTTTCTTTTTACTCCATAGATTTGGAAATGTGTTCCAGCGCAGGAGTTCTTGACCAGGCCGCGCCCGATACCAGCACTGGAAGCTCAAGTTTTACCAGTGGCGTTTCCACGAACATTAGCGGAACTTTCGGCGCAAATGTCACCCCGTCTTACGGAACCAGCAACGGACTGGGAATTTCCGGTGGATTTAGCGGCTCAGTCAGCACTGGCATAACCTTTTCTGAATCAACAACGACGAACATTCCTGATGTTAGCGTGACATATACAAAAAAAGGCGATAGAAAAGCCTGTTGGAATTTTGCGACGCCTCGTCCGACAGCAGAAGACCTAAACAAGGGAAAATCGCTTAAATACTATATGCGCTTTAACGGCCTTCGCCCCATACAAAAAAACACAGCGACGTTTGAGACGCTTGCCATTTTCTCTGTTCCCAGTGGCGACACATCATTGGACAGAAACCACATAAGGCTGCATCTTTGGAGCCAAATTTGCCAAGACATTTATTGCGGTGAATATAGCAAATCACACAAGGAATATGCCGACAACATTTATGGCGCTGTTACAAGTTTTGACGCGGACATCCACATTGAAAAACCATGCAACGCGTATAGAACTTACGTGATGGGCTTCACCCCGCCAGAGGGGTCGAACACTACCGACCTCGCGAATCTAGACGCGCAGCTTACGAAAAAGTGCGCTGAGCCGGACAAACAGCTTTGGGTTGGAAGCGCCACTTATTACGCCGTTGTCACAGCAGCGGAATACGCTAATGAAACAGAAAAAAACAAGCGCCTTGATGAAGTGGCAAAAGCCCAGTTCGCGCTTGTAAAGAACAAAATCTTAAACAACAAAAGCGTTTTTCATGACGTAGGATTTAAGGGAAAATACACTTTTTACATTCAAGCGAACGATAAGGACAGGCAAGACCAATTTGACGTAGACTTTGGACAATAAGAAATTCCTTAAGACAATTGCTTTTCAGCTAAAAAAGCAATTGTAATATCGCGTATATTTTAATTTATGGAGACAACGATGAAAAAAAACGGCTTGTTTTTTATGGCGTCGTTTATTGGATAGGCGCTTTTTAGCGCCTCTTGCTCAGGCGGCGGAGGAAGCGGAGGAACGCCTGTCACTCCAACTGGATTTTATCCGGCAAGCGGCATGACGCAGCTGCAAAGCGTAAACGCTCCTACAGGGCCGATAACCTTGCTTCCGACAAGCTTTACAACACAGACTATAGCGTGTATGGCAATATGGCTGAATGCTCAAAAACAGGAACAAAAATCAACATCCTTTTGTTCTCGATGCTCGCAAAACATGATCTTAACGGCTATGTCACTCTTGACGATTTTTTCCCAAAGCAGTCAAACAAAATCAGCAACGAAGGCCGCTTTTTGTATTTGGACTCATCCAACATTATGAACGACCTTCCGACATCATTCACAACTTCCTTGCACGAATTTTCGCACTATATTTCGCGCACAAAAAAATACTTTGAATTCCGCAAGGCTTGGACTTATTGGTACGGAGAGCTTTTGGCCATGCAGTGCGAAGACATGATGCAAAAATATTTGGGCGTAGACGACGCCGACGTTGATTCGCCCGGCAACATGAACACAACGCCAAAAGGCCGTCTTGCCAGAGCCAACGGCGGAGAGCTTTTTAACGGTTCAAACGGTGACGGAGCGCCTGTTTATTCATGGGGCTTTATGTTTGGAGCTTGGTTAAGCCGCAATTTTGGAGGAATAAAATTCATAAAGGAATTGGCTACAAACAATGCCGTTGACATGGAGTCCATCATAGCGGCGGTCAAGACGGCGTCTGGCAAAGATTATGACGAAAAGACTTTGCTAAGGGATTTTGCCGAAGCCTTGATTGAAGAAAGGTCCAATTTTGGCTTGAACAAAGACGGATATACGGAGTCGACAAACCCAGAATATTCAAAGGCCTATTCCGGCGGAACATACGACTACAAAGTCACCGCCATAAATTTGTGGAATCCATTTTACGCATGGTACGACGATAACTGGGCGCCAATAATAGATAACGCCACAATGCCTTTCGCGGATTTGCCCGCCGCAAACAACTATAAAAAGCATTGGACTGGAGCCACGCCACAAAACGCCTTTAGAGGCCCCGTCCGCTTTAAAAATGGAACTGGCTTTTGCAATTTAGGACCCCGGGCCAGCGCAATTCTATATGTAGGTGAAATTTCCGCTCCAAATGACACCGCTACGCTAGACTTTAAATGCCAAGGCGGCGAATCTTTTGGCGATGAAATAACCATTTGGGTAAAGTAACGCCCAAGCTCCTTTCGCGCCCCTTTGCGGGGGCGCTTTTTCCTCTCCTCTCTTGAAAAAGGCCAAAAAAAGCGCTAGCATTATAGGCCTTGTGGAAAAATTAAAGGAATTATACAATAAATACTATTACATTTCGCCGTTGGATCAGGCGGACTCGGCGGAATCCAACCGCATCAACACGTTTTTTTTGAGCGGATTTTTTATAATCCCTGCCAGCGTAACCTTGGCCGCGATTTGCGCGTTCTGCCGCAACAGCTTGCGCGAGCTGCTTCCCGTAATAGTTTTCTTTGTCATTTGCATTATAGACACACTTTTGGCTCTCTTGCTTTCGCTCATGGTAAAGAACGTCTCGCGCAAAAAAGCGTGGCTTCTAAAAAACCTGCCCCTTGGCGTTCTTTTTTCTTGGGGAGTTGCAAGCCCCACTTTCATTTGCCACAGCATGGGACGCGCTTTTGAGGGCATTTTGACTTTTTTTCTTTCAACTTGCATTTGCCTGTGCGCCTTTAGCTTTCCGCCCGTGTTTTTCATTCCGATTGTGTCAGCCGGCCTTTGCGCCGTCGCTCCATACATTTACAAAGAATTTTCTTTAATAGGACTGGCTAGCTGCGTTTATGTGGCTCTTATGATGTTTTGCCTTTTGTTTTACAAGCGCCGCTCCGAAAAAAAGTTCCTGTCGATGATCACGGGCCAAAAAAAGCGACTTGAAGCTAAGACATTCGGCAACTTCACTCTTTTGCACGAAGGAAAGACAATAAAATTTTCCCGTTCCAAAACCACGGAGCTTGTGGCCTACCTTATTTGCAAGAACGGATCTTCCGCCAACACCAAGGAGTTGCTTAGCGTCCTTTACGGAGATTACGCCGACTCCGCGCGCTACGGCTCCAGTTTTCGCAGCCTGGTTTCGGACGCAAAACATACTTTCGCAGAACTTGAAATACAAAACTTCTTCACCGCCGAATACAACAACTTTCGCATAAACCCCGAAGCGGTCAAGTGCGACTACTACGACTTTTTGGCCGGAGAGCCGGACGCGATAAAACGCTACGCCGGCGAATTCATGAACCAGTACAGCTGGGCCGAAGACACCGCCGCCTTCTTGGAGCGCAAGGCGCTTGCGGGGTAATCCATGCAAATAATCGTCTTTACAGGCGGAAGCTCTCCAGAACCGGAAAAGGCCGCGCCCTACTTTAAAAGCATTTTGGCTGACGGCCAAAAGCCCGACGCTGTGATTGCCGCAGACTCAGGCCTTGAAACGCTCCGCGCCTGGCAAAAGCATTTTAACGGCCTTTACGACTTTTCGCCAAGCATTGTTTTGGGCGACTTTGATTCGATAAGCGACAAAAAAATTTTGGACGAATGTGAGGGCGCGATAATAGAACGCTCCCCCAGCTACAAGGACGACACCGACACCGAGCTGGCGCTAAAGCGAGCGCGGGAAATGGCGAAAAACTTTTTGCAAGGCCAAAAAGCGCGGGGCTTTTTTTGCCGCAAATCTTTGGCTTTCGACCAAAAGGCTTTCGTCACCTTAATCGGCGGCGCGGGCGGCAGGACCGACCACTTTTTGTCAATCTACAATTTGTTCGGAACAAAAATCGCGCCCGACGCTTGGCTTTGCGGCGAGCAAGTTTTGTGGAAAGCCGAGCGCGCGTCTTTTAGCATAAGCGGACTAAAGGCGGGAGACGTCATTTCCGTCGCCCGCGCCTTTGGCAAAAACTCAGGCGGAAAAATCCGCTCCCAAGGGCTTGAATGGGAAAGTTCCCTCTTCCGCAAAAAAGGAATGCCCAGCGTGAGCAACACGATAAAGGAAGAATGGGCGCGCCTTGGCCGGCCCGTCCAAATTGATTTTTTGCGCGGCTCCTTTGTCCTTATCGCGCCTCTTTTTGCAAGCGTCCGATTAAGCAAAGGCAGTAAGAAAAAATAAAGAAGGTCGCGCTGACCCACGCGGCTTGGTCGCAAAAGCAAATCGCGGTCCAGCCCATCTTCGGCACAAGCGCGAAGCTTACAAAAATTCGGGCCAGCATTTCTATGACGCCTGAAAATATCGCGCGGTTGGAATAGCCCAAGCCTTGGACCGTAAGGCGCGACACGTTCAAAAATGGAATCACCAAATAAAAAAAGCCGCTTATAAAAAGAAACTTTTGCGAAGCGTCCAAGACGTCCGCGTTCTTTGCGGAAATAAAAATCATCGACAATTGCCTTCCAAAGAAAATCAAAAGAACGGCGAGCGCGGCGCCCAAAAGGGTTCCGGCGGCAAGGCCTTGCGCAAAGCCTTTTTTTATTCTGTCAAATTTATGGGCGCCGTAGTTTTGGCTTGCGAAGGTGGAAACCGAGGCGGCAAGCGCGTCAAAGGGCGAAATGGCGAATTGCTTTATCTTTGACGCCGCGCTAAAGGCCGAAACGTAAACGGTGCCAAGCGCGTTGTTGGCCGCCTGCATTATCATAGAGCCGATTGCGGTAATCGAAAACTGCAAGCCCATCGGAACTCCGATTTTTACCAAGGCGGCGGCGGTTCTTATGTCAAAAACCTTGTTCTCCTTTTTTAGGCGAAGGATTTCAAACTTGGCGCGAATGTAAAGCGCGCAAAGAAGGCCGCTAACGAACAATGAAATGACCGTGGCGAAGGCCGCTCCAAAAACTCCCCAGCCAAAGCAAACGATGAAAAGAAGGTCCAGAACGACGTTGAGCATCGTTGAAAAGACCAAGAAAGCGAAGGGCGTTTTGCTGTCGCCCACCGCGCGCAAAAGGCTTGAAAGCCAGTTGTAAAAAATGATGAAGGGCGTTCCCAAAAAAAGCGTGAACAAATACACGCGCGCGTCGCCAAAAATGTCTTCCGGCGTTTTTAGAGCGAAAAGTATTTGGTCGCAAAAAAAGGCGCAAAGGCTTGTCATTAAAAGCGCCGTGGCCGCCGCCAAAATGTTTGCGCAAAAGACAAAGCGCCTCATTCCGTCGTAGTCGCGCGCGCCAAAGCGCTGGGCCACCGGAACCGCGAAGCCCGTCATAGTTCCCATGCAAAAGCCAAAGGTCAAAAACTGCGCGCTGGATGAGGCTCCGACGGCGGCCAAGGCTTTGGCTCCCAAATAGCGGCCTACAATCGCCGCGTCCGCTATGTTGTAGGCTTGCTGGAACAAGATTCCGCCCAGCAAGGGCAACGCGAATTTTATGATTAGGGAAAGAGGATTTCCTTCTGTCAAGTCTTTTGTCTGCGCCAAAGTCCGCTCCAATTGCAACGCTAAAAAAAAAGCGCAAGGCTATCCCTGCGCGTTACCCGGAGAGAGACTTGAACTCTCATAGAATTGCTTCCACTAGGACCTGAACCTAGCGCGTCTACCAATTTCGCCATCCGGGCAAGTTTAGATATATTAGTTTTTTTAGGCCTTTTGGTCAAGGGGCGTTTTAGGCGCTGAGAGAACTTTCTCGCAGGCCAAGAATACCGCGCCGCTTGTAAAAAAGCCAATCGCCGCTCCGCAAAGGCTGTCGGTGACAAAATGGTTTCCGCTTAAAACCCGCAAGGCCATCACGCAAACGGAAAGCAAAAAGAAAACGCAAAGCGCTGGCAATCTTATCTTTGAATTTTTTTTGCGGAAGAAAAACCAAAAGCACAAAAAGCCAAAGACGACAAAGGCGCGAAGGCAGTGTCCGCTAGGCCAAGAGCGGCAAAAGTCTCCGCTTTTTACCCCGTGCCCCTTGGGATTTGAAAAATACATGTAGGGCCTGATTCTTCCGGCCGCGGTCTTTAACAATTGAAGAAAGCCGTTTCCCCAAAGCCAGCAATTTACAAAAACAAAGGCGTCAAAAAAAAGCCCTTTGACCGCGCTCTTTTTGTCTTTTGCGGGAAAGAACGAAACGGCTCCAACGACGCAAAGCTCCGCGCCCATCGCAAACAAAACAGCAAGGGTTCCCAGCTTTGAAAGCTTTTTGTCGTAGGCATGGGCAAAGTTGGCGTCAAAGGAATTTACCTCGCCGATGTCATAAGGCTCTCCGTTCCACACAAAGCTTTCGGAAAGCGCTTTCCTTTTGGCGGCCTTGGAATATTTTCCCGCGGCAAAAAGCGCAAGGCCGATAAAAAAAATCGCGGCCAAGCGCAAGACTTGTTTTTTTGTCATTTATAAGGCTCCCCTACGCGCGCTCGACAAAGCCGCGCTTTTCAAGCTCGGTCAAAATGTTTTCCACGATTTGCTCTGGAACGTTTACCGCCGTGTCGACGATTAGGTCCGCCGTTCCCTCGTAGTCGTTGTTGTCGATGCCGTAAAGCGCCTTGTAGCGCTTTGTGTCCTCGCCGTCTCGCATTTTGGTGAAGGCCGTGATTTCGGAAAGGTCTCCGCCCTCGCGCTTAAGGATTCTCTTGGCTCTAAGCTCGTCGCTTGCAAGAAGATAGATTTTAACATCGGCCTCTTTAAGCATCCAGATGGCGAGGCGGCTTCCCAATACGCAGGACTCTTTTTTGGCAAGCTCCACTTGGCGGGTGTCGACGGTCTTGTCGTAGGAATCGTCGGTCTTGGCCGCTTCTATTACTTGGGCAAGCGTCATGCCCTTTTCTTCGGCCAGCTGCCTAAAGGTAAAGTTTATCAGTTTTATTCCAAGCGTCTTTGCCAAGAGGCCGCTTACAGTAGTGTTTCCGCAGCCGCTCTTTCCGCTTACCGCGATTCTAAGCTCACGCCCGTCCTTAATTTTCCATGCGTCCATATTTTCCTCCTCACTCTACATTCTTTGCCTGCTCGCGGATGTTTTCAAGCGCGTCCTTGGCGTCAATCACTTTTTGGCCAACCTCTACAAATTGGTTTTTGCTTCCGATTGTGTTGATTTCGCGGTTGGCCTCTTGGCAAATAAAGTCCAGGCGCTTTCCGGGAGCGGGATTTTCTTCCATCTCCTTTCGCATGGCCTTTAAGTGGCTTTGCAAGCGGACAATCTCTTCGTTGATAGTGTACTTTACCATAAGCGCGGCCACTTCAGCCATCACGCGGTTTTGGTCAACCTTGTCGCCAAGCAATTCCTCAAAGCGCGATAAAATTTGCTCGCGGAACTTTCCTTCCATTTGCGGCTGCCATTGGGCAAAGAAGGCGGCGCATTGGTCAAGAACGTCAAGCTTTTTGAGCAAGTCGGCCTTTAAGTTGTTTCCCTCGCGCGCGCGGTCGGCCAAAAAGGCTTCCATCGCCGCGTCAAAGGTCGGCTGAATTTTATTCCAGTATTCTTCCGCGTCAATGTCGCGCGAAAGGCTTAAGACGCCCTCTTGCCCCGTGACTAACGAAAGCGGAATCGCGCCGCCGCCAGAAAATTTGTCCGCGCCCAAAGAGTCGGCCACGCTTTTTATCGCGTCGTAGTAGGCCTTGGCCGCGCCCAAGTCGGCGGTGACTTTTGAAGCCGAAGCGCTTTCTCGAACCCTTATCGCAAGGTCCACTTTTCCGCGCGCGATTTTTTCGGCGACAAGCTTTCTGATTTTTTGCTCTATCGGATTTAAAAATGACGGAAGCGAAACGCTCAAGTCCAAAAAACGGTTATTTACGCTTTTTATTTCGACGCTGATTTGCGCCGTTCCCGCAAGGTCTTCCTTGTAGGCGTATCCTGTCATGCTGTTCATTTTTCGTCTCCCAAAACTTCAAGGCCGCCGGCGGCCATTATCTTTTGCGCCACCTTCCAGTTGTCGCCCGCTCCCATCGTTACGAACAAGTAGCCGTTGGGGAATTCGGCGCCCGCCTTCTTGGAAAGAATCTCCGCGCCAAAAGAGGCGGCGCTGTCAAAGTCTTCTTTGTAGTGAACGTCCTTGTGGAATTTGGCCGCCTCGTCGGCGAGCGTTTTTCCGGTTATCGAAAAGTCGGCGGGATTTTCGCGGGCGCTCGAATAAATCTTGTTCAAGATAACCGTGTCGGCGCTGTCAAAGGACGCCGCAAACTCTTTTAGCAAAGCCTGGGTGCGCGAGTAAGTGTGGCTCATAAAGTCTACGATGATTTTCTTACCGCTGTAAAAATCCCTAAAGCCCGCCAATGTCGTCTTTACCGCAGTCGGATGGTGGCCGTAGTCGTCCACAAAAACTATGTCGTCGCCAAAAGAATTCTTTGCGCGGCCCGTCACTTCGCTCCTACGCTTTCCGCCGGAAAATTTTTCAAGGCCGCGCTTGATTTGTTCTATATAGCCGCTGGGGTTCTTTCCGGCCTCGCGCAAAAGGCAGGCGCACAAAGCGGCCGCTCCGCAAGCGTCCAAAACCTCGTGCTTTCCGGGAACGCGCAAAAAGGCCTCGCCCAAGGCTTGTGTCCAAAAATTGTTTTTTTGCTCTTTAACCTCGCGCCATTCCAAGCGCCAAGGGCCGGCCGCCTTTGTTCCATAGGGAACTGTCTTTATGTCGGAGCGTTTTTTCAAGGCGATTTTTACTGTCTCCACCGCTCCCTGATCGTCGGCGCAGTAGACCAAAGTTCCGCCTTGGGGCAGCTTGCAAATGTAGTCGACAAAGGCCGCCTGAATGTCGGCGAAGGTCGGGTAATAGTCCTGGTGGTCGCTTTCGACGCTGGTAAGCAAAATGACGCGCGGGCAAAATGACATGAAGTGCCGCTGGTATTCGCAAGTCTCGGCCACAAAGAATTTTTGCGCGCGGTCGCAAGCCTGAGAAGCGGCGGCCGCAGTTTCGGTCTTGCCGCAGTTCCCGGCCTTGCAAGCAGTCGCCGCGGGCGATGTATAGACGCATTTTTTGCCGAAGGAATTGATTACGCTTCCGGCCAAAACTTGCGCGTTCAAGTCCAGCTCGGACAAAATCGTTCCGGCGATGCCGGTTGTGCTTGTCTTTCCGTGAACGCCGCAAACGCCCGCGCTAAAGGCCCGCTCGGAATAGGCGCCCAAGGCCTCGGTGTAAAGCGCGCAAGGAACGCCAAGCCTTTGCGCGGCAATAAGGTCCGGGTTTTGGTCCAGCTTGTAGGCGCTTGAGTAGACGACCAAGTCTATGTCTTTTGTAATGTTGGACTCGGAAAAAGGAAGAGCCTTGATTTTAAGGGATTCAAGAATCTCGTCGGTGTAAAAGCGCTCGGACACGTCGCTTCCGGTAATCGCCGCTCCGGCGGCGAAAAAAATCTCGACAAGGGCGGCCATTCCGGTGCCCTTTATTCCAACAAAATGAACTCGATAGTTATGAAAGTCTTCTGGAAGCGATATTTTCCCCATAAAAGCATAGTATCACTTTTGAGATAAACCTTCAAGATAGGAAAAATGCGAGGAAGCAGGGCGTCTGGCGGCGACACACGCATTGAGCATGCCGCGACAGCGGCAAAGTTAAATAGTTTCAAGGCTCAATGCGTGTGTAGCGCCGTTATCAAGCGGCGCCGACCAGACGCATCTGCAACCGGGAGTTTTTTTTTACTATCGCGAAAGTTCCAAGTAGATTTGGTCGGCAAGGCCAAAGCCCGCCTGCTTTGTAAGGCTTGTCGTGTACTCGTCGTAAAGCATGTCTTGGTACATGCTCTTGGCGAATGAATCTTTTGTGGCGGAATGGACGGTCTTTCTCATAGAGTCGACCATCATCTTTACAAAAAAGGATTCCATTTCCATCGACTTTTCGTAGAGCTTTGAAGTCTTGTCGATTTTTTTGCCGCTGGAACGGATGGCGCCGTTTACGGCCGCGCCTTGGGGGGCGGCGTTTTTGTCGGCGGCGCTGGTGAACGTTTTGTTAAAGCCGGTCTTAAAGTCGCCGTTCAATCTTCCTTCGGGAATCACTTGCTCGGAAGAAATGTGGGAATAGTCGGGATTGTTCGAAAGCCCAGAAGGCACGGCCTGCTTTTCTTGCGCGGCCTTTAACAGATTCGCGAACTTGTTGGACTGATTCTTATGCATGGCATTTTGAATCATCGCAGAGCTTTGCGTCATCGTTCCGATTTTATCTATTCCCGTCATTTATTACCTCTTCAAGTTAGCGGCTGTGCAAAGCACGCTTACGCCCAACGCTTTACGGTGGCCAACCAATTACGGTTGGCCTTAAAATTATCGTTTCAAGTTAGCAGCCGTGCTTAACATGCTGTCGCTTGTCTGGACGGCCTTTGAGTTGAACTCGTAGGCGCGCTGGGCGACGATCATCTGAACCATTTCGTTAACCACGCTGACGTTTGACATTTCCAAAAACTTGTGCTTAACGATTCCCATTCCGTCAATGCCGGGGCGGTTTGCGATCGGATCGCCCGAAGCGTTTGTCACCTTGTACAAGCTGTCGCCCAAAGCCTTGAGGCCGCCCTCGTTGGGAAAGCGGTAAAGCTCGATTTGGCCGACTTCTGTCGGAGTCGTCTCGCCGTTCACCTTAACGGTTACGCGGCCGCCGTCGCTGATTGACAATGTGTGGATGTCAAAGCCTTCGGGCAAAATGATTTCGGGCTGGACGCGAAGGCCTTCGCTTGTGACAAGCTGGCCGGTCATGTCAACCTTAAGGGCGCCGTCGCGGGTGTAGGCGTAAGAGCCGTCGTACTGCTGGACGCGCAAAAAGCCGTCTCCGACAATCGCGACGTCGGTGTCAACGCCGGTGGCCTGCAAAGAGCCTTGGCTGAATATTCTTTGAGTGGCGGCAAGCTTAACGCCGGCGCCCTGCTGGATTCCAACAGGAGTCACGGTGTCTTCGGTGGCCGGAGTTCCGGCAAGCTTTAAGTTCTGGTAAATCAAGTCCTCAAACTCGGCGCGCTGCTGCTTGTAGCCGGTTGTGTTCACGTTTGAAAGGTTGTGCGAAATCGCGTCGATGTTGGCCTGCTGTCCGTTCATTCCGGTGGCCGCTGTCCACAAACTTCTTACCATAATTTATCTCCTATCGTTCCTTTCAAAAATTATCTGGCGCGGGCCGCGACGCGGTTCCACAAGGTTGACATCATTTGGTCTTCGCTCTGGATTGTCTTTTGGTTGGCCTCGTAGGCGCGGTTGACTTCTATCATTCTTACCATTTCGTTTACGACGTTGACGTTTGAGCTTTCGACAAAGTTCTGGATGAACTGCGGGCGTTCCTCGCCTTCGGCGATGTGCGCAGGGCCTGAAATTTCGTTTTCCATGTAGAATGAGTTTCCGGCCTTTTTGAGGTAGCGCTCGTTGTCAAAGCGGACGGCCAAAAAGCGGTCAACGACCTGGTTGTCCTTTGTAACAATCATTCCGTCTTCGTTGACCTTGAACTTGTCGTCTTCCAAGCGGATGATTCCGTTTTCGCCCAAAACAGGATAGCCGTCCTTTGTCTCAAGGATGCCTTCCTTTCCGATGTAAAAGTTTCCGTTGCGGGTGTAGCGGTTTCCTGTGGGTGTCTGGATTACAAAAAAGCCTTTTCCATGCAAGGCAAAGTCAGTGGCTTGGTCTGTGTTTTTGAGGGAACCTTCGGCAAAGTCGGTGTAGTTTTCGTTGGTCTCAACGCCTAGGCCAAGCTTTCCGATGATTGGAGCCGCGTCGGCGGAGCCTTCGGGAATCGTGTAAACGCCGTCAAAATCCTTTCGGCGCAACAAAAGCTCGCTAAAAGACTTAGAAACAGTCACGTCGCGCTTAAAGCCCGCCGTGTCGACGTTGGCCAAATTGTTGGAGATTGCGTCCAGCCTGTTTTGCTGGGCGACCATTCCGCTGGCTCCTGTGTACCATCCACGAATCATTTTGACATCCTCTAAAAAAGTTTTCTATTACTTTTTTATCGGAGTTTTGAGGAAATTTGTTAGAATAAAATGATTTTAGTAAAAAAAAACGCTTCCTATTGCGGCTGCGTGGACAAAAAAAAGGCCTTCCTGTCCGGAAGACCTTGTGAGCTATACTGGATTCGAACCAGTGACCCACGCCTTAAAAGGGCGTTGCTCTACCTGCTGAGCTAATAGCCCGCGCTAAAAGCGTATATCGATATTATCATATTTTTGCTGAATGTGTCAAGAGCTTAGCGCGTTTTTTGCAAGGAAAATAATAGAAAAAAATAAAACGCTCTCGGGAGAATCAAACGCCCTTACTCGCGCTTTAGGCCAGGGCGGCCAGGGCTTCCCATTCGGCGCCTTGGCGGACGGCGTCTTCTTTGGCGGCTAGAATTTTCACCATAATAGGCTGGCCGTCCTTGGGAGAAGCGGCCTCTTGGTCCAAAAGGATTTCGCAGTGGATAAAGTTGTCGGTGGTGGCGCGCAAAAGCTTTTTTCCTTGCGGAACGTTTTTCGCGGCCAAACCGTGGACGCTTTCGGCAATGGCCGGGCATACCGTTCCCGCAAAGGAATTGATGTAGGCGATTTTTGCCTGTGCCGACCATTCGTTTAGGGCGGCGACGCGCTGGTCCTTTACCCGCTCCGGGATTTTTGGCGCAAAGGATGCCGCCGCCGTGCCGGGACGCGGAGAATACGGAAAGGCGTGGGCGTTTACAAAGCCCGCCTCTTTTAGCAAGGAAAGCGTTTGGGCAAAGCCGTCGTCTGTCTCGCCCGGAAAGCCCGTAATGATGTCGCAGGCAAGGAAGGGATTTTGCTTGGCCTCTTTAAGGCGGCGGCAGGCTTGGATTACAGTTTGGCGCGTGTAGCGGCGGTTCATGCACTTAAGGATTTCGTCGCTTCCGCTTTGCACCGAAATATGAAAGTGAGGCCGGACGCGCGGATTTTTTATCGCTTGCGCAAAGCGCTCGGTAACGGTCTCCGGGTATATGCTTGAAAAACGAACCGCGATTTTTTGCGTCCGTTCCAAAATCAATTCCAAAAGCTCCGCGATTCCAATCGTTCCGCCCTGCCATTCGCCCTTGTACTGGCCGATGTTGACTCCTGTTAAAACGACCTCGCTTTGGCCCGCCTCTTCCAAGGCCGCGACTCTTTCCAGCGCAAGGGAGGCCGGAATCGAGGCGCTTTTTCCGCGGGCGATGTGAATCGCGCAAAAGCTGCAGCAATTGTCGCAGCCGTCCTGGATTTTTATCGAGGAGCGCGAGTGCGCGAAAAAAGTTTTTGGATTGAGCGCGAATGGCTCTGAGGCGTAGTCGCCGATGGAAGGCGGAGATAGAAGGCCCGGCGCCTTTTGGCCTTGCGACAGATTTTTTTCATGCGCCGCGCCTTGGCTTTGAAGACATTCGCGCAGGGCCGCGGCCAAAAGTTGCGCTTGCGGGGATTGCGGCGCGGATGTTTTTTGGCCCGCCGCTTCCGGGGCTTTCGGCGCGTTTTGCTTGGCCGAAAGAAAGCCTTCCAAAAATTCAGGAACTTTTGAAAGCGCGCTCTTTGCCTTTCCGGGAAGAACGACGGCGCGCTCGTCCATCGCCGCGATTTGCTCTGGCGAAAGCTGGGCGTAGCAGCCTGTCACTATCAGGGCGGCGGCCGGAAATTTTTTTAGCAAGAGATTGATTGTCCGCCGCGCCTTTTGCTCGGCTTTTCCGGTAACGGCGCAAGTGTTAAGGACGCAAAGGATTACGGAAGAATCTTCCGCGTCGCGCGCGGCTGCGGACGCCATTTGAACAGACCAGCCGCGCTCGTAAAAAAATTCGGCCGCCCCTTCCGTTTCTATTTGGTTCAAGCGGCAGCCAAGGGTTTCAAAATGAACGGTTTTATTTAAGGCCATTATCTCAAATGGGCGGCGACGCGGTCCTTTCCGTTAATCGCGTCGGTCTTTAGCGGGTCCAGCTTAAGGGCCTCTTCGTAGGCGGCCATCGCCTCATAGTAGTTTCCGGCCATCTCGCGCGCGTAGCCAAGCCGCGTCCACCAATAGTCGGAGAGCGGATTCTTGCGCACGGCGGCGCTAAGAGAGATGTCGGCGTGCTGGAATTTTGTTTGGCGGATGTAAATCTCGCCCATATAGTAGTATGCCGTTCCAACGCGGCTTCCCGTTCTGTCGGGAGCGATGGAAAGGTATTCCTGGAACTGCTTTAAGGCCTCGGAATTTTTTCCCAAGTAATACTTGGCCTCGCCCAAGACTTCTATCAAGCGCATGTCGTAGCGGCTTTGCTTTAAACCCTCGTAGGCCACCTGCTCGGCGCGGGCGTACTCGCGGTTTCCGACCAAGGCCCAGCACATAACGACGTAAGAGTCAACGTGGGTCGGATCGGCCTTGATCTCTTCGTCGCAAACTTCAATCGCTTCCTTATAGTTTCTGTTGTTGTACAAAACAAGGGCGTCGCGCTTTCCCTGGGCGAACAATGAAAAGCCAGAGGCCGCCAAAAACAAAAACGCGCAAACGCGCTTAAAAAAACTACGCTTCATTTTCTTTTACCATCGCGCATCGGCCGCTAAAAAGGCTTCCAGGCTCCAAGACAACTTGGCGCGAGGCGATGTCTCCCGTTATTGAGCCGCTTGACGTTACAAAGACCAAGTCGCGGCCGTTTACGTTTCCCTTTACCGTTCCCTTTACCAAAACGCGCTCCGCCGAAATGTTGGCGTTGACAACGGCTCCCTCGTCGACAACCAAGTCGCTTTCGGCCGAGATGCTGCCGTTCACTTTTCCCCTGATCATAAAGGGCTTGGTGAAGTGAATTTTTCCGGTGAACGAAATGTCCGAGGCCATTATCGTGTTAAAGTCCGAGTCTTCGTAATCGATTAAATCGCAGCCTTTGTTATCGTACATATTCCTCTATTATAATGATTTTACTTTTTTGTTGCAAGCGGAACGCGGCAAAGATTTCCACTAGCAAAACCACGCGAAGCGTGGTATAATATATGCCGCGATGAAAAAAACGGGAGCGGACATTTTAAAAAGGACAATAGAGCTTCTCTTGCTTTTGGCGATAGCCGTTTCCGCTTTTTTTTTGGCGGCCCCATTTGTGGCTTTTTCAAGCGAAGGCCGTGAAAGCGCGGTTCCGGCGGAAAGGAAAAAAAACATTTTAATCGTCGGAAAAAACGACCGCAAGGCCTACCTTGGCCAAGTCCTTTTGGGAGCGGAAGAAGTCTCAAAAAAAAACGAGGCCGCCGTCACCGTCTACACGGGAAAGTCCAACGCGGAGGAAATTTCCATGCAGGCGCTCTTCAACTACGCTTCCTACCTGAACGCCGACGGAATCATCGCCTGCATTGAAGACGACGACGAGCGCCTTGACATTCCAAAAAAGACAAACGGCGATTCGATTCCCCTGGTGACAATCGGGAGCTACGCCCCCAACCTGCCCCAGCTTTCCTACATAGGCGCCAATTATTCCGAACTTGGAAAAATCACCGCGCGGGAAATAATCGAGCAAATCGGGCCCAGCGGAAAAGTCATTTTGCTTGAGTCCAACGCCGCCAGCGACACCAACCACTCCAACTTGATGGCAGGGCTTTTGGGCGCCCTTTCGGCCCACCCTGAAATTTCTGTCAAGACGCTGCAATTTGAGCGCGAGTCAAGCTTTTCAAAGGAAGACAGCCTGCGCCAGCAGCTTGCAAGCCAGGAAGACCTTGAGCTGATTGTTTCGCTTGCCGAGCAAACCACGATTCTCGCCGCCCAAAGCGTCCGCGACCTTAACCTTTCGGGCAAGGTCAAGATAATCGGATTTGGCGACAGCGACGACTGCCGCGCGGACTTTGAGAAAAAAATCGTGACGGAGCTTATTTCCGTAAAGACCCAGGACATAGGCCGCAGGGCGATGACCGAGCTTTTTGAGTTTTTGCAAAACGGCTACGCTAACTCCTTCGTTTCGGCTGAAGTCGAGGTTTTAAAGGGGAGCGGCGAATGAAGAACCCATTTAAAAACCTTGGAATCCGCGCGCAGCTTATGGCCGGAGTCTTGGCCAGCTTTTTGCTTTCGCTCACAATCATCGTATGCCTGACCACACTGCTTTCGCGCGTCATGCGACAAACCGGTAACGCCTTCCAGACAAACGCCGACCTGGACATTTTCTTGAACAACATCGAGAACACGGAAAGGGCGATGGAAACTTACATGAGCTACCGCACCTTTGAAAGCATAGACAAGTACTACCATTTCGAGGCGGCGGCGGAAAGCGGGGCCGAGCGCTTGAACGACAAGCCTTCTGTTCTTGAGGTAAAGCAAAAGGAATACGTAATAAAAATGCTTTCGCTTTCTTTCTTTGACCTTAGCAACAAGGCCATCGCCGCGCGCAGGGCCAACAACGCCTACGACGCCGACCTTTATTACTACAAGGCCTTGGACTGCTATTCTTTTTTGCGAGACGAGATAAGCAGCTTGAACATGCTCTTTTTCAACATGAACGCGTCGAATTACACGGAAAGCAAGGCCCGCGCGGAAAGCGTCATTTCCAGGGCGGTTTTGTGCCTTATAATAATCTTTGTTTGCTTCGCTCTTTTGATGTACATAAACATAGTGGGAATCACAAGGCCGCTTTCCGAGATTTCAAACGTCGCGCTAAAAATCGCGGGCCGGGATTTTGACGTTCCGCTTTTTGAAAGCCAGGAAAAGAACGAAATCGGAAACATTTGCCGCGCCTTTGACTCGATGATAATTTCCATAAAGGAATACATCGGCGCCATTTGGGAAAAGGCCCTAAAAGAAAACGAGCTTCGCGAAAAGGAAATCGAAATGCGCGCGCTTTACACCGACGCGCGCCTTAAGGCCTTGCAAGACCAAATTCACCCCCACTTTTTGTTCAACACGCTGAACACTGGCGCGCAGCTTGCAATGATAGAAGGCGCCGACAAAACCTGCTACTTCTTGGAGCAAGTGGCCGACTTCCTTCGCTACAACATCCAGCACCCCGGAAGCGACGCGACGATCGGCGAAGAGCTGGGAATGCTGGACAACTACATTTACATAATGAAGACGCGATTTGGAGAGCGCTACCAATTTGTCAAGGACATCGACGAAAGCTGCCTGGGCGTAAAGATTCCCAACACGATTTTGCAGCCGCTTGTGGAGAACTGCATAAAGCACGGCCTAAAGGACGCCACCGAAAACGGAAAAGTTTCCATAAAGGCCGCGCGCTCCCAAGGCGAGATAACGATAGAAATTTCCGACAACGGAAAGGGCTTTGAGCCTGAAATCAAAAAAGAGATAATGAAGCAAGCGGCGGCCGGAAGCGAGGGCGTCTTGATAAGCGACAAGGGCCACGTTTCAAGCGGCTTGATAAACGTAATATCGCGCCTTCAAATATACTACAAGGACAACAACGTCTTTGACATCCAAGACAATCCTGGCGGCGGAACGAAATTCCGCATAAGGATAAAGGACGGCGGCAATGTATAACATTCTTTTGACCGACGACGAGCAAATTGTAATTGACTCTTTAACGATGATTTTAAACAAAAACTTCGATGGGCAAATCACAATATTTTCAGCCTCAAGCGGAACAAAGGCGCTGGAAATAGCGCGCTCGACGGCCATCGACATAATCTTCATGGACATCCACATGCCGGGCATGAACGGACTTGAGACAATCAGCCTGATAAAGCGCATAAAGCCAAACATCGTCATAATAATCCTTTCGGCCTACGACCAGTTCCAATACGCGCAGGAGGCGCTTAACTTGGGCGCCTTCAAGTATTTGACAAAGCCCGTAAACCGCAACTTGATAGCGCAAACCGCGCGCGAGGCGATGAACCAAGTGGATTCCGAAAGGGGAAAGCTTACCGACAGCATAGAGCTGCGCCAAAAGCTAAGCGTCGTCTCCACGATGGTCGAAAGCGACTTCATCTATTCCTGCATATTCAACAACAAGGGAACTGATTTTTCCGAATACTTGAACTACTTTGGAATCGAGGGCCTTCCCTACTTTTTCGCCTGCCTTGAAGTTTCCGACATCCCAAACGAAAAGCGCTACGACGTTTACGTAAAGATTCGCGACGCGCTTGGCGGAAAATGCCGCTGCGTCACCGGCTCTTTCATGGGAGACAGAATCGGAGTCTTCTTTCCGCTGGCAAAGAACGAAAACCCAGAGGAGCTTACAAGGGAAATCTACACGCTGCTTGCGACAAAAATTTCAGGCAAGGTGAAAATCGGCGCCAGCGAAATCGAGCGCGACATAATGAAAGCGCAAAGCGCCTACAACGCCGCCGCCGCCTGCCTTTCAAAAATCGAGGACGAAGGCGTGGCCTTTAGCGGCAAAGGCTCCGCGCAAGAAAACGGCAAGGGTTCCGGCGCCTCCTTGGCCGAAAAGGCGGCCACAAGGCTTCTTGCCGCGATACGGGGAGGAAACTCAAGCGCGGCGGCGGGGCTGGCCAAGGAATACTGCGCTCTCCTTTACCAAGCCTTTGAAGGGCAAAACGACAAAATCAAAGGAAGCCTTTTTGAAACTTTGGTAAAGGAGCGCGGAGCCGCAAGCCAGGCCAACCCAGACTACAAGGACGAGGATTCCGCCGGCGACTTTTCGTTTTTCGCCAAGACAAACGAGCGCGAGCAATTGGAAAAATACTTTTTGGAGCGCAGTTCGGAATGCGCCGCCTCAGCCGCCATGTCCAAGGGCAGCCAGGAAAATCCCATCGTACAAAAGGCGCGCCAATACATAGACGGCCACTTAAAGGAACTTCCCAGCCTGGAAGGCCTGGCCGAAATTCTTGGCGTCAGCCCCTTCTACCTAAGCAAGCTCTTTAAGGAACAAACCGGCGAAACTTACATCAATTATGTCACATCGGCCAGGCTGGAAAAAGCCAAGCGCCTTTTGTCCGACGGCGCCTTGATAATAAAGGAAATATCGGCGGACGTAGGCTACAACGACCAAAACTACTTCAGCAAACTGTTCAGGCAAAAATACGGAGAGACGCCCAGCGAATACAGGCAAAAAATGTTAGGGAGTGGAAGCGCATGACGAAAAAAAATTTTATTCTCGCCGCCGCCGTTTGCGGCCTTATCCTTGCGTCTTGCAAAAAGCAAAAAGCGGATTTTGCCCGCGCCAACGAGGAGACGGAAACATCTTCAAAAATCGCCATCGGCTTTTCAATCGACACGCTGGCCATCGAGCGCTGGCGGCGCGACTGCGACGTGTTCCTTAACACGGCCAAGGATTTGGGCGCCGACGTGATTGTCCAAAATTCAGGCAACAGCGTTGAAGTCCAAAACCAGCAAATTGAATACTTGGTCAAGCGCGGGGTCAAGGCCGTGGTCATCGTTCCCAAAGACGCGGAAAGCCTTGGCGAAAGCGTCCGCTTGGCAAAAAGCAAGGGAATTCCCGTCATCTCCTACGACAGGCTTTTGCGAAACTCCCCCATCGACCTTTACGTTACGATTGACAGCCACGCCGTCGGAACCTTGATGGCGCAGGAGCTGTTGCGAAAAAAGCCGCGCGGCGCCTTCTTTTGCATTTACGGTCCGGAAGAGGACTTTAACATGACATTGATTCGCCGGGGCGTGGAGTCCGCCATAAAGGACAGCCGCGCGAAAATCGTCTACAATTATTGGACCGACGGCTGGAACTACGACTTGTCCTACAGAAAGATGGCCGAGCTTTTGAAGGCTGGAAGCTACCCCGACGCCGTCATCGCCGGAAACGACGCGGTGGCCGACTCGATAATCCGCGCCATCGGCGAATTCGCTCCGGGAAGGGACATCGCGGTGGGCGGCCAGGACGCGGACATCGCCGGCTGCCAAAACGTCGTGAACGGAAAGCAGGCCGTCACGATTTACAAGCCCATCTCTGAGCTGGCCGCCAAAAGCGCGGAAATCGCGGTGGCGCTGGCGCGGGGAAAAAGCGTAAAGGAATGCGGCTCGATAAACGGCAGCATAGACAACGGCGCGGGCCAAATTCCTGTCCTTTGGCTGCACCCCACGGCCGTTACCGCCGAAAACATGGACGAAATCGTCATAAAAAGCGGCTTCCACACCCGCCAAGAAGTTTATAGAAATTAGGGCGCGAATTTTTTATTCGCGCCTTATTAGGATTTTTTTAACCACAAAAAATTGCTAATCCAAAGGCCAAAAAAATCCTAAAAAATCCCAAAATATTACCAAATTCAGCAAAATAATCAAGAAAATGGCCGGTTTTTAGCCTCCTTTATGCCTTATATTATACTCGTGCCGCGGGAAAAGCGGCAAGATAAAATCAAATGGAGGATTTTATGAAAAAAATCATTTCTATCGCCGCAGCGGCGATGATGCTCACAGGCGCGGTTTTCGCCGCTCCTAAAGTAAAGGTTGGCGTTTCAATGCCTACAAAGAGCTTGCAGCGCTGGAACCAGGACGGAGCCAACATGATGAAGGAACTCAAGAAGGCCGGATATCAGGTTGACTTGCAGTACGCCAACAACGACATCTCAATGCAGACACAGCAGATTGAGAACATGCTCACAAAGGGCGACAAGATCTTGGTAATCGCCGCCATCGACGGAAGCGCCTTGAAGGGCGTTCTTGACACAGCCAAAAAGCAGGGCGTTAAAGTAATCGCTTATGACCGCTTGATCATGAACTCAGACGCCGTTTCTTACTACGCCACATTCGACAACTACAAAGTCGGAACAATCCAAGGCAACTACCTTGTTGACAAATTGGGACTCAAGAGCCGCACAGCCAAAGACCCCGCCTACATCGAGTTCTTCACAGGATCTCCCGATGACAACAACATCAACTTCTTCTTTGGCGGAGCCATGGACGTTTTGACTCCCTACCTCAAGTCTGGAGTTTTGGTATGCCGCTCAGGCCAGACATCAAAGGCCCAGTGCGCCACTCTCAACTGGTCTACAGAAGTCGCCCAGAAGCGCATGGAGAACCTCATCACTTCACAGAAGTACGGCCCCGGCAAAACAAAGCTTGACGCCGTTTACTCTTCAAACGACTCTTGCGCCCAGGGAATCACAAACGCCTTGGTAGGCGCCGGCTACACAGCCAAGAACTTCCCGATCGTAACTGGACAGGACTGCGACAAGCCGTCTGTTAAAAATATGATTGCCGGAACTCAGGCCATGTCAGTATTCAAGGACACTCGCACATTGGCTTCCCAGGTAGTCAAGATGGTTGACGCTATCGCCAAGGGAACTCAGCCTCCGATCAACGACAAGAAAACCTATGACAACGGAACAGGAATCATTCCTTCATTCCTTTGCGAACCGGTATTCGGAGACAAGGACAACTACAAGAAGTTGTTGATTGACTCAGGCTACTACACAGCAGCCGACCTTCAATAGGCTTTAGCGGAGTCAAATCTGCAGTCAGGCCGCCCACCCGATAAGGCGGGCGGCCTTTTTTAACGCATTCAGTTTTAGGAGGAATTCCATGGCAGACATGTTATTGGAAATGAAAGACATCACAAAGAGGTTTATCAACGTAACCGCTCTTAACAAAGTGAACCTTAAGGTGGCTAACGGAGAAATCCATGCCGTCGTAGGAGAAAACGGAGCCGGCAAATCAACGCTGATGAACGTTCTTTCTGGCGTCTATCCGTATGGAACATACGAAGGCGACATAGTATTTGACGGAAAGGTCTGCCAGTTCCAAACAATTAAAGACAGTGAAAAAAAAGGAATTGTAATCATTCACCAGGAGCTTGCTCTTGTGCCCCTTTTGTCCATAGCCGAAAACATGTTCTTGGGCAACGAGCGCGGAACAAAAGCGAGAATCAACTGGGACGAAACATATAAAAAATGCGCCGAAACATTGGCCCTTGTCGGATTGAACGAAAATCCGCACACGCTCATTAAGGACATCGGAGTAGGAAAACAGCAGCTTGTCGAAATAGCCAAAGCGCTCGCCAAAGACGTGCGCCTTTTGATTCTTGACGAGCCCACAGCTTCATTGAACGACACGGAAGCGAAAAAACTGCTTGACCTTCTCTTAAAATTAAAGAAGGAAAAAGGCGTCACTTCCATTATCATATCCCACAAACTAAACGAAGTCTCTTATGTAGCCGACTCAATCACGGTAATCCGCGACGGAACGACAATCACTTCCATGAAAAAAGGATCTGAAGCGATTGACGAAAACGAGATTATCAAGGCGATGGTCGGCCGCTCATTGGAAAACCGCTTTCCAAAGAGAGAGACCAAAAACATCGGCGACATATGCTTTGAAGTCAAAGACTGGTGCGTTGACCATCCGATTTTTGACGGCATAACGGTTTGCGACCACGTCAACTTCAACATCAGAAAGGGCGAAGTCGTCGGAATATCAGGCCTTATGGGCGCGGGCAGAACCGAACTTGCCATGAGCATTTTTGGCCACAGCTACGGCGCCAACATTCGCGGAAAGATTTTCATGAATGGAAAGGAAGTCAACTTCCCCACTCCCAAAGCCGCGATTGACGCGGGCCTTGCCTACGTTACAGAAGACCGCAAGGGAAACGGATTGATTCTTAGCGAATCAATCGCAAAAAACACAGTCAGCGCCAACCTAAAAAAGATTGTGAACAAATTCGGCTCAATCGACTTTGACTTGGAAAACAAGTACTCGGTTGACATGGCCAAAGAAATGCACACAAAGTGCGCGACTGTACAAGAAGACGTAGGACACCTTTCGGGCGGAAACATGCAAAAGGTTTTGCTTGGAAAGTGGCTCTTTGCCGAACCCAACATCTTGATTTTGGACGAACCGACGCGAGGAATCGACGTCGGCGCCAAGTACGAAATCTACTGTCTCATCAACAAGATGGTAGCGGAAGGAAAGTCAGTCCTTATGATTTCTTCCGAGATGCCCGAAGTTCTTGGAATGAGCGACAGAATCTACATCATGAACGAAGGCAAAATGGTTGGCGAAATGAGCGCCGAAGAAGCGACGCAAGAAAAGATTATGACTTGCATCATCAATTCAGGAAAATAAAAGGAGATTATTATGGCAGAAAATACTGTAAAAGCCGCGTCTTTTGACGTAAAAAAGCTGCTCAAGGACAACACAATGCTCTTGATCCTTGTGGCCGTAATGGTTTTGTTCCAGATTTTGACAGGAGCGCTTTTCGCGCCGTCAAACGTGAACAACATCATCTTGCAGAACTCTTACGTTCTTGTCCTTGCGGCGGGCATGCTCTTGTGCATTCTTACCGGAGGAAACATCGACCTTTCTGTAGGCTCGGTTGTTTGCTTGGTCGGCGCCATCGCCGGAAAGTTGATTGTCGACGCTCATTTGCCGATTGGCCTTTCAATCGTCATCTGTCTTTTTGTCGGAACCTTGATTGGCGCCTGGCACGGAGCCTTCATAGCCTACTTGCACATTCCGCCCTTCATCACCACCCTTTCGGGCATGCTTTTGTGGCGCGGCGTGGCTCTCATCGTCCTTGACGGCTTGACAATCTCGCCCTTCCCGCAAAAGTACCTTAACTTGTTCTCAAGCTACATCCCCGAAGTCTTCTTCCCGGGACTTGCCGAAAAGGCTTTGGAAACGACAGAGGACGGCGAGGTTACAGCCGCCGCGATGCAGGCCGCCGAAAAGCTTTCTTCAATGACATTGACAGTGACTATGGTTGTCGCAATCGTGATTTGCGCCCTTATGATCATCACAAGCCTTATCAGCAGAAAGACAAAGGTTTCAAAGGGATACGCCGTCGAAGGCTCGGCGCCCTTCTTTGCCCGCCTTGTAATCATAACTTTCGTCGTAATCGCCGCGGCCTGGAAGCTTGGCCATCACCACGGAATTCCGACAGTCTTGATTCTTATCGCGATTGTAGTCGCTTTCTACACATACTACACGCAGAACACAGTTCCAGGCCGCTACCTCTACGCCATCGGCGGAAACGCCAAGGCCGCGAAGCTTTCCGGCGTGAACACAGACAACGTAATGATGTTCGCCTACACCAACATGGGCTTCCTTTCGGCCGTCGCCGCCTTGGTCTGCGTCGCCCGCTTCAACTCAGCCGCTCCGACAGCCGGCATGAGCTATGAAATGGACGCCATCGGCTCCTGCTTTATCGGCGGCGCCTCAGCGTACGGCGGATCGGGAACTATCGGCGGAGCGGTTGTCGGCGCCATCTTCATGGGCGTTTTGAACAACGGAATGTCTTTGATGGGCGTCGACTCCAACTGGCAGCAGGCCGTCAAGGGCTTGGTATTGCTCCTTGCCGTAATCTTTGACGTAGTTTCAAAGCAAAGAAACAAACGCTAGGAACGGTCAAGGCGTGCTTCGCTTAAAGCCTTGACACGTTCCTTTTGCGGCGCGAATAAAATTATCGCGTCGCAATAATTCTAAATTGCAAAAAAAAATGGCGCCGAAAGGCGCCATTTTTTTATCTTTTTTTTGCGAATATGCGGTAGTTTAGCCAGGGCATGACTGGATGAAGCTTTTCAAGGTTGCAGAACCATTCGGTGCTGACGGTGTTGCTTCCAAGCGCGTCAAAAATGTTTGAAAAGGAAACGATTCCGCGCTTAAAGAATTCACTTGCGCATTCGGAAAATTCGTTTAGCTCCACCATTTTAGCAAGCGAGCAGTCCTGGACCAACATAAGCTCGCGCGCTCCAAGATTCAAGAGGCGCGTCTTTAGGCCGCCGTCGCCGGGAAAGCGCGAAACCAAGTCGACAATTCTTTCGCTGGCCTTCCTTAAATAGCGAATCATCCAGGAATTTTTGTTTGAAATTAGATTTTCGCCGTAAGCGCATTCAGAAAATGCGGCCGGATACGGAGCGATTTTTTGCGCGCCGACCTTTCCTTCCAAAACGGCGCCCGGTCCTGTCACAGACAAGCCGCTTTGCGAGGCAAGAACGACCGCTTCCTTAAGCCAGTCAAAAAACTCAAGCCAATTTGAGGCCAAGTTAAGCGCGTCAAAAACTACAAGCGACGAGACGTCCGCGTCGTCGCCCAAAATTATAGAAGCCTTGTTCAAAGACTGGGCCTTTTTGCCGACAAAATCCTTCGCGTCTTCCAAAACAATCTTAGCGGCATCTTCAATGTCATATTCGTCGCCGGCGCGGTTTGTGTAGCCGCAAAAAGTCGCCGAGCGCGCCTTTCCTTCTTTTATGAACGGCGTCAATTCCTTTGCGCTTAGCTCCCAAGCCAAATCTTTTGACGCGTCCAAGTACATTGGGTTAAAATCGCGGTCCGCGCAAAAATCCTCGGCGGCAAGAATGTAAAGGCCGTTTGGACAACGCGCCGGCATAAAGGTTCCGTTTTGCGGAGCGTTTTGAGAGAATAAAAAGCTCATCGACGGCAAAATTGTGTATGAAATGCCGTAAGATTTTATCACTTCCTCGATTCCAGGCGCGTAGCCCATCTCCGGCAAGAAAAAGCCGTCGCTGACTTTGCCAAAATATTGCTTAATCGCAAAAAGACCGCTTTCCACTTGCGCGTTTAAAATTTCAGTCATGTCGGCGAAATGCGGCATGAACAAGTATGTGCCGCAAGTTGAAAGAATTTCCGCGTAACCTTCATCCGCAAAGGAAACAAAGGCTTTAAGCAAATCGCAGTTCCAAACCTCATTGTAAAGCCGCTTGTTTTCGATGGCCCTTTCCAAATTTTTCTTTGCGGCGTTTCGCGACTTTGCGTTTCTCTTTACGCGCTCAATCTCTTTTTGCGAAAAATCGATCAGGTTATCAAGCCATTTATTGTATTTCTTTTTAATGTCTGGATCGCAAAGTATTTCGCATGTCGACGCCGAAAAAACAAGCGCGAGCTTGGCGTTCAGCTTTTGGCTCTTAAAAAACGAAAGCAAATTCAGCGTCGGCAAAAAAAGGCTTGAAAAGCGCTGGAACACAAAAACGTTCTCCTCTTCGCAGCGGCCACCGTCGTGCTCCCCGACCTTAATGTAAGGGCAATGCAAATTGAGAACGAAAATTAGATTTTTAGAAGCCATTGTTTTTACCTTATATAATTTTAATTAAATGACTGGCGGTAAATATTGTAATGCCGCCTAAGCAATTCCGCGACGCCGGAATGCTCTACGATTCTTGACACCGCCAATTTTTCGCCAGGCTTTGAAGCCATTATCGGCGAGCCCTTTGGTATGGCGATTTTTTCCGAATGCGCCAAGATTTCGCTTTTGCCGGCGCTTTCAGAAAGCAAGTCAACTCTAACGATTTTTTTTCCGTTGGGAATAATCACATAGTTCTCGCGGTCCGAATAAGAAAGCTGAATGTCAAAAGCGTCCGCGGGCTTTTCATCCTCAAGGCTTTCAAAAAAATAAACGCATAGGCGCATCGCCGCGCGCTCGGCTTTGATTTTTTTTATTGTCCACTCGCTCAAATCCCACCAAACAAAAAGCGAAATCGGATTTCTTAAAATGACATTGATTTTTGTTTCGTTGTAGCTTGCGGGCAATGTATTGACGTTAATCGCCTGTTCCTCGTCGGAAAGCGCGATTGTATCCGCAACCGCCTCGTCCGCTTCCAACTCGCTGGCAAGCTCCAGCAAGTCGCCGATTATAAACTGCCTGTTCAAATCATCTGGCGCGTCTATTCCATATTCATCGGCTATCTCCAATAATTCAGCCGATGTCAACGTTTCTAATTTCGCGCGCGTCAAACGATAGTCCTTTTTCATAATGTTATTAATATCCATTAAAATCGAACCTTTGTCAAGGCCGCTTGCCTTGCCGCCGCTATTAATATATAATGGCGGAATGGTTACTTATTTGGCAAAACTTGGCGAGCTGACATTAAAGGGCTCCAACATAAAACAGTTTGAAAAGCAGCTTTTGAGCAACGCGCGCTCTTACCTTAACAAAGACGACGGCGTGAAAATCACTTTGCGCGCGGGAAGGATGTATTTTGTCGCCGACGACTCTTATTCAGAAAAAATAGAGTATTGCTTGAATCATTTGATTGGAATAACCGGCTGGGCAAAATGCCTTGTCGTTGAAAAAAACATTGACGCGATTAAAGACACCGTCTACCAGCTTTGCGCCGAGGCCGCCAAAAACGGAGCCAGGACTTTTAAGTGCGAGGCGCGCCGCGCGGACAAAAGCTTTCCCCTTGACTCTTACCAAATAAACAGAGAAGCCGCCGCCCGGGTCTTTGACAAAAAAATTTTATTGGTTGACGTTCACAAGCCCGACATAAAGGTTTTTATAGAAGTCCGCGACCAAGTTTACGTTTACACGGACGACAAAAAGGGAACCAGAGGCCTTCCTGTCGGCGTAAGCGGCCACGGCCTTTTATTGCTTTCGGGCGGCATAGACAGCCCTGTGGCCGGTTGGCGAATGATGCGGCGCGGAATGAAAATCGACGCGGTTTACTACCATTCCTACCCCTACACCAGCGACGAGGCGCAAAAAAAGGTCGAAGACTTGGCCGCGCGAATTTCCGCCTACGGAGTGAGCGTCCACTTGCACATAGTAAGCTTTACCGAAGCGCAAATGCAAATAAAAAAGAGCTCGCCTGAATCCTGGTCCACCTTGCTTTTAAGAATGTGCATGATGAGCGTAGCCAACAAAATCGCCGAAAGGATTGGAGCCCAATGCATTGTGACGGGCGAATCGCTGGGGCAAGTCGCAAGCCAAACGATTGAAAACATGGCTGTAACGGAAAGCATGGCCGCCTATCCCCTTGTCCGCCCTTTGGTTGGAATGGACAAAGAGGAAATAATCGCCGACGCGGTCACAATCGGAACTTACGACACTTCAATTTTGCCATACGAAGACTGCTGCGTTTTGTTCAGCCCAAAGCACCCGGTCTTAAAGGCCGACAAAGACGAAGCAAAAAAGATTTACGACGCGATGGGCATCGAGCCCCTTTTGGACAAAGCCTTCGAGTCCCGCGCGATAAAAAGATTCTGGAACGGTCATGAAGTCACAGAGCCTTGATTGCCAGCGCGCGTGAGCGCGCAGTTTAATCAATTCTCATAGCAAAATGGAGCGCAGCGACATACCGTTCCTAACGGCAAAATCGCGCTACAATCTTGATTGAGCGCGCTACCAGGCGGCCAAGGCAGGCTTGTCCAGCAAAAGCTTCGCGATTTTTCCTGAATCAGTGTCAAAAGTCAAGCGGTCAAAGTTTTCGGCCATGCGCTCGTCAAATTTTTCGTCGTTCAAAAGCTCCTCGATTTTATCGTAAATTTTCGAAGGCTTTTGAATGAACCAACCGACCTTGTTCTGGACGGCGAAGCGCATGTTGCCAAGCTCTTGGTTGTGGATGTAGCGGGAAATTATTATTGGCTTTCTGCAGGAAAGCGCTTCCAGCAAAGTCGCAGGCCCAGCCTTCATAACAACGCAGTCGGAAAGCTTTATCAACTCGTCAAGGTAATTCACAAAGCCGTAAACGTGAAGGTCCAATTTTGGGTACAGGCGCTTGAGGCTTTCCAAGTAAGCGTATTTTCCCATGTCCTTTCCGCAAACAACCGCGACGGCGAATTTGGCCTTTTTTAGGACGCACTTGTTCACGATGTCAACCGCGCCGGGAAGTCCGTCGCCGCCGCCGACCAAAAGAACGACCTTTTTGCCGGGATCAAAGCCCCTCTTTTTTCGCAAGGAAAGGATTTCGTCTTTTCCAAAGGGCTCCAAAAATTTGGGATTCATTACAAAGGGAACGACAGTGATTTGTTCCGCCGGAACTTTTTGCGCGATTCCCGTTCGCTTGGCCTCCTCCGAATAAACAAAGTAGTCCAAGCTTCTGTCCCAAAACCAAACATTGGGGACGGTAAAGGGATCGGTGACCATAACGGTGACGTTCACCTTCTTGTGCAGGCGGATCACCGCGCTCTTTGCGAAAGTGGAAAGCGCGTAGTGGAATGAGACGATGTCGGTAGGCTGTTCGCGCTTGATGACTTTTTTTAGATAATGAACTGTGTGAAAGCGCATCAGCTTGCACACAAAAGTCACAAAGGGCCTGTGCTGGCTTACGTCGTAAATCAACGGAAAGAGGCCGTGAAAAAAATTCGTCGCCCAAAAGTACAAAAGCTCAAAGCCGACCTTTCCCAAAAGGTTCGTCTTGTCAAAGCCGTTGGCCATGACGACTTCGGCGTCCGGATTTTGCTTAAGGATTTGCTCCTTCAAAACGCGAGCGGTTGAAATATGGCCGGCGCCTGTGGTCAAATATAAAAACAAGAATTTGCGTTTTGCCATGAAGCCTCTCCTATACCTTAATAGCTGTACTTCGCCGAAAGGGTGATGTAATTGTTGATTTCATTGTGAAGCTTGTCTGCCCAAGCCTTCTTCGCGCTCGCGATGGCGGCCGACTTGTCGCTCGCAGAGTTTATGACGGCCGAAGCTTCCGGCGTGTAAATCGCCGAGTCTACGCCCTTGTTGTAGATGAACTCAAAGGTCCAGCCCAAGTTCAAGGCAAGCGTTCCGTAGCTGCGCCTAAAGGCTTCCCAAGTGCCTTTCATTCCAAGCTGAAAGACATACATCTTATGCTCTTGGCTTAAAAATGTCATTCTCTCTTGAACGGTCTTTGGATAGGGGTCCGTTCCCGCGCCTCCAGTGTTGTCGTGCGCTCCGAATTTCTTGCAGTGCTGAGCGGCTTCGGCGTCAGTCCAACTTTCAGTCTCGTTAGCGTAGCGAATGAAATCCGTTGAAACGTTCAAGCTAAGGCGCTTGACTGGCTCAAAAGAAGCCTCAAAATGCAGGCGGTCGGAATTGGGCCTTAGGTTTGAGCCGATGGAAACTCCATGGTTTGTGTAGTTGGAATAGTTGAATTTTTCAGCGGGAAGAAAATCGTGGTCCCTGTCCGGCGAGTTTATCCAATGCGAGTACATGTATGGCAAAACCAAAGTGTAGTCAAAGGCGATTTTTTTGCAAAAGTCGGCGGACGGAGTGTAGATCGCTCCCGTTTGCAAGGCGGCCTTGAACTTTGAGTCAAAGTTTCCCTTGGCCCAATCGTCAATGCTGATGTCGTCCACCGCAAAGGCGAGCGCGGCTTCAAAGCGGTCAAAGGGCCTGTACTCAAGCTGCAAGCCGTAAATGTCATTGTCGCCCGCGTCAAACATTCCCTGCAGGAGAATGTAGGGAGCGGGAATCAAGTAGCTGGGGTCAAAGCGGCCGCCGACAATGCCAGCCTCAAAGTAAGAGATTGAAAGCTGCTTAATCGGCGTGAAGCGGACCGAGTGGAAGGCCAAGAATTTGTCGGCGGTAAACTCAATCTTGCTTCCGCCTCCGCGATAGTTTGCCGCGGCGATTGCCGAAATCGTTTGGCTGTACTGCCACTTTTCGGACGAATAGTTCACAAGCAAGTTGTTCATGTGGCAGGAGTAAGGGTTTAGAATGATGTTGTCGTGGCCGAAGATGTTTGAAAAGCCGATTCTGTTGGCGCCGACAATTCCGTTTATCGTGGCGTTGCCGACGTTAAGGCCGGCCTCCATGTCCCAGTTTCCGTCGACAGGCCCAAAGGTGGCCGCGTCGCCCCAAGTGTTCAAGGGCTCGTTTTGAAATGTTTTAAGAATTTCGCACGACTCGGTTGACTTGTTGTGCAAGTTCAAGCCAAGGTTGTAGCCCAAGGCGATCCAATCCTTGAACAAAACGTCGCCAAAAACCGAAGGCTCGGCGAAAACGAATTTCGTCAACTTGTCCGAGCCCTTGTCGGACGCCTTAAGGCTCGCGCCGGCTTCAAAGCCGACATGCCAGGCTTTTCCAAAATATTTTTCATAATAGTATTTTGCGGTCTCAGCGTCGGCTTCAGTCCCCTTTTCAATGACCGCGTCAAGGATTTCTTTTACGACGCTTGCCGGATAGGGGCTGATTTGCGGCAAAAAGCCAACATAGCCCTTTATTTGCCATTGGCGCGCGCTTTCGTAAAAGTCAAGGTTTGGGTCTATGACCACTTGCGAAAAAGCCGCCGCTCCGACAAAAAGCGACAAAGCCGCGGCCAATGCGATTTTCCTTAAAGCGTTAATTTTCTGAAACATTTTGAGCGTTCTCCTTTTTGCCGGCATGTTTTTTTGTTATTTTAGTGAATTTAACTCTCGTTCCCAAGACAAACTCGAATGAAAACTCAGACCTTCCGCTTTTGTGGCCGGAATTCAAGACAACGGCCAAAGACGCCTGTCCGGCAAAGCCAAGCCATTCGTTGAGGTTGTACGAAGCAAAAAGCGTGAGCGCGTTCACAAATTCCGGGGTCCCCGAAGGAGCGGCGAGATTGCGGCCGTCCTTGTATTTGGAGCTGAACCGTGTCTTTCCGCTTGAGTCAACAGTAAAGGGATAAACCCAATCGGCCATCTTCGCGTCGCCGACATTCAGGATTCTAGGGCCCCAGCCGATTTTAGAAAAAATGCCGGGCTCGGACAACTCGCCGCGCGCCAAGAAAAGATACTTAAAGCCGACGGCCCATTTGTTCGGAACTTCGTATGAGGCGCGGAAACTGGCGGCCACCGTGTCAGGTCCGTAACGGCTTCCAATCCATTCGTAAAAGTCCTTGGAGCCCGAATTGCTTTCGGACGAGGTTCTGACAAAAGACCAGTTGGGGCTGGAGTTTATGTACAAGTAAGGCTGCGCGTAATAGCCCTCCAAATCCAAGTGAAGGTGGCCGCTTTTTATGGGAATGTATGATTCAAGGCCAAGCTGGACTCCCATCGCGTTTGGAACATAGTTGTCCTTGTCGGTGTTGTCCTCGCTAAGCTCAACCGGAAGCTGGAACTGGGTCATCGACCACAAGGCAAAGACGCGCAAATGTTTTATCGGCGCGATGTTCGCCTTTATTCCAAAGAAGCTTCCGACGTCGCTTCCTTCCGCCTCATAGTCAAGCCACGAGGCGTAGTTGTGCAGGAACATCATCGGATTGAAAAAGCGCAAGTCCATGTCGCCGTACGGCAGCGCGGCTTCCATGAATGAAATCTGGATTTTTTTCCCGATGCGGGCGTCCACCTTGTGGGAATAAAGATAGCGGCGGCTGTTGTACTGGGTGATTGCGCCCGTGTATTGAACGATAGGCGAATATATCGAAAGCGCGGCGCTTGTGGCGTCGGTCAAATACTCGGACTGTATGATGGAACCGGTATCCGCGCGGCCAAAGGACTGGCTCATGTTAGTGACGCGGATGTTAAAGCCTACACTTTCGGTGAAGGCATAGCCAACCGAGCCGTAAGCCTCGTGCGGAAGGTTCACGTCAAAATTCTTGGGGCTGTATGGAACGTTAAAATAGGTGTCGCTGTCATTGGCCGCGCTCTTGTTTATTCCAGCGAAAAGGTCGGCGTAAAAAGAAGCGTAGTCGCCGACAGAAATCGTCACAGGTGCTTCAAGAAAATGTTTTTTTTCAAAGCGGTCGTAAATCCACGGAACGTCCTTGTTGGTCTTGACGTAGCCCTCCAAGTTGAGCGCGGGCTCAACCATTACCTTAAGGATTGAGGCGCTTACAGAAAAGGCGCTGTCTTCCATGTAGCCGGCTATCTTGTCGTAATGAGCGCGGCCTGGAGAGCTTAAGGCATCGCGGTCTATCTCGTCCAGCATGGCCTTGACTTGAACAAGGCTTAGCGGCGCTTGGTCGGAGAACTGGACAAGGCCTGACTCCTGTTCCAAGATTTGGAGGGAATCGTAAACCCAATGGCGGCTTGGCAAAAGCGTTTGGCCGCCGCGTCCCGGCTTTTGCGCGAAAGAGGCGCCGGCAAGAGCAAAGAGAAAAGCGAAGAAAACAGCAATCCTTTTCATCGCTCGGCCTCCGGCGACTGGGAAGCGGCCTTGTCATGCTTGTCCTTTAACAAAAAATCAAAGTTAACCGGCTTTTTCAGCATGCGGCAAAAGTCCATCCTGCAGGAAAGGGCCATTTCAAAGCCTTGCCTGAAATTGCCTGTCTTGTGATTGTGGTTGAAGACAAAAATGTAGGCCGGCTGTCCGACCAAGGTAAGCCACTTTAACGGAGACCAAGAGGCTCGGACATAAATGACGTTGTCATACTCCGCTATGCCGTGGGGGCTTGAAAATTCACGGCCGTAACGGTTTCCGGGATTGTCGTTGTCGACATAAATCCAATGGCCCTCGTAGCGCCTTTCGGTCGTGTGGCCGTTTATCCAGCCGTATTTTGTGAAGATGTCGTCCGAGGCGAATTCTCCGCGCGCGGCGAAAATATAATTCAAGGCCACAGACCATCGTCCAGGCCGCTCGTAAGAGGCTGAAATTTTTCCGGCGATCGAGTCGGGGCCGACAGGGCTTCCTATCCATTCGTAGCTGGGCCCCTTGTCGTCGCCCTTGGCCGAGACCAAAGACCAGTTGGGGCTTTGCTTTATCCACAAATACGGAGAGGCGTAATAGCCTTCCAAATTGAATTTTAGGAAGCCGGACGCGACGGGGAACTGCAAGTCAACTCCGCCCTGCAAGCCGCGGCCTTCGGGCAAAGCGCCCGCTCCCGAAGTTTGCTCGGTGAACATTTGGTGCTCGGTCTTTGAAATCAAGAAGTAAAGGCGCAAGTTCTTGCATGGAACGTAATTGAATTTTACGCCCATGTATGAAATCCAGTCGTACTGGTTGTTCAGTTCGTAGGCGTGGAAAATGCCGAAGGGGTTCAAGAACTTCATGTCAAAGACGTCATAGGCCGCGCCGCCTTCCAAAAAGCCGAATGTAAAGCGCTTCCAAAGCCTAAAGTCAATCTCGTGGTTGTACATCGTGACCTTTTGGTTCAACTGCTGGACATTGAAAGCGTATGTGAAAATCGGAGAGTAAAGCCGCAAGGTTCCGTAAGGAAGCTCGGTCAACCAGTCGCTTTGGATTATGCTGCCCAAAGAGGCGCGGCCGTAGTTGTGGCTGCCCATGCCGAAATTCAAGTTGACGCCGACCCCGTTGCTCCACCTGTAGCCAGACGAAAGATAGGTGACTCTAGTGAGGTTTGGATCAAAAGCGTCCTCGACAAAAATGTGATTCACATAGTTGTCGTTCTTAAGCATGTAGGACCTTCTTTGCCCAACGGCAAGGCCCATGAAAACAGTGAGGTAGTCGCTTACGGTTATGCGTATCGGAGCCTCGGCCAGGCGCGAGCGTTCGTGGTAATTGTATAGCCATTTTAATTCGGAATCGCTTTTTGCATATCCTTCCACGTTCAGCTTTGGCTCAATGCCAAGCGAAAAAATTCCGGCGTCAAGCGAAAAGTCAATTTGGTCAAAGTATTCCTGGACGCGGAGGTATTGCTCTTGGGCGGGCTTGGACAGTTTTTCGTAGGGAATCTCTTCCAGAATGCCCTTAAGCTCCATCACCGTAAGCGGCGTGTGGTCGACGAAGTTCCATCTTCCAAAGTCAATTTCGATTTGCGAAAGGGCGTCGTAGACCCAATGGCCGCTGGGAACCAAGTCAGAGCCTCGCCTTGAGGCGGAAAAAGCCGGCGGCAAAAGCGCGGAAACAAGGGCAAAAACAATGAAAAGCTTCTTTAAATTCATTCCAAAATCCTAAATTAAATCAAAAAATTATACCAAATCTTTCAATAATTTGCAATAAGAGCCAAAACCGGTAGGGAAGCCTCCGCCCTTGCGCGCATCAATATTTTTCTCTATAATAAAGCGATATGAAATCGCGAACAAAACACACGCTTCAAACATTGGCCTGCATTGCGGTTGCCTTGTCATACTTTTTCTTAAGCAGGTCTCCCTTGCAAACCGAATTGCGCCTGCGCCCGGAATGGACTTGCGACATTTCAAAAACGCCCGAGGAAGCCGGCTCGGAGGCCTTGCTGCCTTTTAGGCTTGGAAAGAGGGCCGGTTACTTCACCCATTCGGGAAAAATCGTCGCGAACTTGGACATCCCCTACAAGGCCACGCTCTCAAAGAATTTTTTCGCTCTTTACGGACAAAACGCGGACAAGACAAAGGTTTTTTCGCCAAACCAGAGGGAAGCCTTTGAAATAAAGGCGGCGGGCTTTCCCTACATTCAAGACGACCGAGTCTTTGTATTCGCGCCTGGCGGTTCGTCCATCCAGTTCGTGAACAACGCAAGCGGAAGCGTAGAGTCGTCTTGGGATTACTCGGCTCCGATAACGGCCTTCAACTCTTCCCCAAAAGGAAGCGTGGCCGGATACGCCGACGGGCAAATGGCCGTCTTTGACCAATACGGAAAGCTAAGGGCGGAAGTCGCGCCCGGCGGAAGCGACTGTTCGGTCATCCTTGGCGCCGACATCAGCCAGGACGGAAAGCTTTTCGCTTGCGTATCGGGCCTTGACCCCCAGCGCTTTGTCCTTTACCGCGACGAAGGCAACTACAAGAAAGTCATTTACCACGAATTCCTAAGCGTGAACCTGACCAGACAGACAAAAGTCCACTTTAGCGGCAACGACCGCTACGTTTACTTTGACTCAATCGACGCGCTAGGCGTCGTGGACACAAAAAACGCCCATGCAATGCGCATTCCTCTAAAGGGAACAATTTTGGACATACAGGAATCGCCTGTTGACCAAAGCGTCTTTGTATTAAGCCGCTACGCGAACAGCTATTACACAATAACGATTTTGGAAGACTGGACAAAAAAAATCGGGCAATTCTCATTTGAAGCCTCAGCGGCCTTCATTCTTGCAGACGGAAACAATGTCTATGTTGGAAAAGACAGCAAGATTTCAAGGCTTGCGATTTCAAAAAGTTGACGGGAGTTTCTGACATGAAAAAAACAATTAGCCTAATTCTTTCGGCGTGTTTGTTAAGCCAAGCGGTTTTCTCATTCGGTTGGCCGGTGAAAAATTTGGACACTGAAAAAATGCGCCCGTCTTTCGCGAGAGGCAGGAAAAACAACTTCAACGTTTCAATCGCCTTCCCCAACGCGCAAAAGGCCGTCGCGGCGGACAACGGAAGAATCGTGGCGGTGATAACGGAACACCAAAACGACGGAGACTGGTTTGAATCCCCGCTAGGAAACGCCGCCATCATAAGCCACAAAGACGGCTTGATATCCGTCTACGCAAACCTTGACGCGCAGAGCGCGCTTTACTTGCAGGACAAATTCAAAGTCACCGACGGACAGGATTTGGGCGAAATCGCGGCCTCGGCCTGGAGCGAAATCGAAGACGAAGGCTCTATGGAATTTCAAATCGCCGACACAAACGCGAAGACTTACATAAACCCCCTTATCTTGATGCCGCGCTCGATAAAGCCGCCGCGCATTTTCCTTGACGGCATAACCATCGAAAACCAATTTGGCCGAGTCTACAACATCGCAAGCTTGCGCTCCATTCCGGCCGGCCAATACACGCTTTACAAAAAGCGCCAGGCCAACATTTCGCCGCACAAAGTGAAAGTGTATGTAAACGGAAGCGAATTGGAATCGATAAGCAAAGAAGTCCTCAAATGGCAGGATGGAAAAATTCTCATCGCCGGAAACAAAAACTACACTAGCGCGGACTTCTACCCTTCCGACGAAAGCGAGCTTTTGGGCCACGTTCTTTTGCCGCACGGAGTGAACACAATAACAATAACGGCTTCGGACATTCTTGAAAATTCCGTTACAGCCAATTACACGATATCAGGTTACTAAAAATGGAACACAATATGATTTTGTCAGCCTCGGGCTGGCGAAAGGTTTTCGCGCAAAGCGGAAACGAGCGCGACCAAAGCGCTAAAATCGGAAGCGTCAACAAGGCGCTGTGTTTTTTAGCCGCGGAGTCTTTTTTTGAATGGCTAAAAGCGCGCCCTGGAAGCGGACGAAAGCCAAAGACTGCCGCCGCAAAGACTAATGGCAAGGCAAAAAAGCGCCGCCTAAAAATCGTCGTCGCAACCGACACGCGGCCTACTGGAAAAGAATGCGCCGAATACGCCTTAAAGGCCCTTTGCCTTGGCGGCGCCGACGCGGTCTGCCTAGGCGTGGCCGCCGCGCCAGAAATAATGGCCTTTGCAAGAAGCTTTGACGCCTTTGTCTACATTTCGGCAAGCCACAACCCAATCGGCCACAACGGAATAAAATTCGGCCTTGACGACGGCGGCGTATTGAACGCCGCGCAAAACCTAGAAGTCCGCGCGATTTTTGAGCGAAAGCTAAATGAAGCCGGCGGCGCGGAGGATGTCCTTAAGCGCGCGAACGCAGCCAAAAGCGCGGCGTTTTTAAAAGCCGTCTCAAAGGAAAAAGTCGCCGCCAACAAAAAAGCCTCCCTCGCCGCCTACCAAAAATTTTCCCGCCTTGTCACAAGCGGAACGGAAAGCGCGGCCGCGCAAAAAAAGTTTTTTTCAAGCCTAAAGGCCGCGCTAAAGAAAAGCGGGACAATCGTTTGCGCGGACTTTAACGGAAGCGCGCGCTGTCTTTGCATCGACAAAAAATTCTTCACTGAATGCGGCTTGAAATTCAAGGCCATCAACGCACGGCCCGGCCTTATCGTCCACGAAATAATTCCGGAGCCTGAAAACCTTGTCCACGTCGCGCGCTTTGTCGAAGAAACCGAGGCCCAAATCGCGGAAAGCGAGAACTGTCGCAAGACCAAAAAGGCGGCCGCTTCCAAGGCCAAAAAGGCGCCGACAATAATCGGCTACATGCCCGACTGCGACGGCGACCGCGGAAACATCGTCTATTACAGCCAAAAGGAAGGAAAGGCAAAAATCCTTAAGGCGCAGGAAGTATTCGCCCTTAGCGTTTTGTCAGAGCTTTCTTTTGCCGCCCTGCGGCAAAAGGCCGGCAAAAAAGCGGACGCCTCCAACAAGAAGGCGCGCCTTGCCGTCGCGGTAAACTGCCCTACCTCCATGCGGATAGAGGAAATCGCGGCCGCCTTTGGCGCCAAAGTTTTTAGGGCGGAAGTCGGCGAGGCCAACGTCGTGAACCTCGCGCGCGAAAAACGGGAGGCGGGCTTTGAAGTTCCGATTTTGGGCGAAGGCTCTAACGGCGGAACAATCACCTACCCGGCAAGCGTCCGCGACCCGCTGAACACCGTAATGGCCTTGGCAAAGTTTTTGGCGGTAAAAGAGGCCTGGGAGCTTTGGACAAAGGCGCGCGGCATTCCGTTTAAAAGCGATTACACGCTGGACGACATCTTGGACTCGCTTCCAAAGTATACGACAACGGGAGTCAGCGAAAAGCGCGCGATTCTTAAGATAAAGACAAGCGACCACGCCGCGCTAAAAAAGAATTTCCAAAAGGTCTTTGAAGATTCCTTTAAAAAAGATTCCGAAGGCCTTTTAAAAAAATACGGCATCGCCTCTTGGAAGGCCTCGCTCACAAACGGAACAAAAGAAAAAATCGGCGCGACAGACTTTTCAAAAAGCGAAAAAGGCGGACTTAAAATTTTGTTCTACGAAAAAAATTCAAACGCTCCAAGTTCCTTTATATGGATGCGGGGAAGCGGAACGGAGCCTGTCTTTAGAATAATGTGCGACGTAAAAGGAAAAGACGCCAAAAAGGAAAAAGAACTTTTGGCTTGGGAAACGAAAATGCTTGCCCAAGCCGACAAAATTCGATAAACTAGAATTTGTCATTGCCAATAAAGCCGGGCCAAGCCCGACACTGGCATAAATTCCGTGGAGGTTATTATGGAAAAGCAGGAAATATTGGAAAGAGCCAAAAAGTACATCGCCGAAGAAAAGGACGAGCGCTTTAGAAAAGAAGTCGAAGACCTTGTCGCAAAAGAAGACTACAAGGAATTGGAAGACCGTTTTTACCAGACGCTTGAGTTCGGAACCGGCGGCCTTCGCGGAATCATGGGCGGCGGAACAAACCGCATGAACACGCTTGAAATCAACATGGCCACGCAGGGCTTGGCCAACTACGTGATAAAGGCCTTCCCCGAAAAGGCAAAGGCCGGAACATTGAGCGCGGTCGTAGCCTACGACAGCCGCCTAAACTCTGACGTATTCGCCGAGGCCACTGCGCTTATCTTTGCCGCCAACGGAATCAAGGCCTACCTCTTTAGCGGTGTTCGCCCCACTCCCGAATTGTCATACGCGATCCGCGAGCTTAAGGCCGACACAGGCGTTGTCGTAACGGCCAGCCACAACCCGCGCATGTACAACGGCTACAAGGCCTACTGGAACGACGGCGCGCAGGTAATCGAGCCGCACGACAAGGGAATCATCGTGGAAGTCAACGCCGTAAAGGAAGTGAAGACAATCTCAAAGGACGAGGCGCTTAAAAACGGCTCGCTTGTAATCATCGACAAAGAAATCGACGAAAAGTTCTGGGCCATGTGCAAGGCGCAGCTTTTCCGCCCCGACCTAATCAAGGAAAAGGCTTCAAGCGTAAAAATCGTCTACACTCCTCTCCACGGAACAGGAGCCATGCACGTTGAAAAAGTTTTGGGCGACCTTGGACTTAAGGTGATCACAGTTCCCGAGCAGCAAAAGCCCGACGGAAAGTTCCCGACAGTCGAAAAGCCCAACCCCGAGGAAGCGCCCGCGCTTAAAATGGCCGTTGAGCTTGGCGAAAAGGAAAAGGCCGACTGCGTAATGGCCACCGACCCCGACGCCGACCGCTTTGGAACAGCCTTCCCCGGAAAGGACGGAAAATTTGTTTTGGTAAGCGGAAACCAAATGGGCGCTCTTTTGATGGACTACGTTTTGCTTAGCCGAAAGGAATTGGGAAAGCTTCCCGCCAACGCGGCCGTCGTGCGATCGATTGTAACGTCCCCCTTTGGCGACGCGATTTGCAAAAAATTCGGCGTGAAGATGGTTGAATGCTTGACCGGCTTTAAATGGATCGCGGCGGCGCAAGCCCAAATGGAAAAGGACGGCTCCAACGAATATGTATTTGGCTTGGAAGAAAGCTACGGCTACAAGGTTGAAAAAGAAGTCATGGACAAGGACGGTGTAAGCGCCGCCGCCATGTGCGCCGAAATGACCTTGTACTGGGCCAGCAAAGGAAAGAGCGTCTTGGAGCGCTTGGACGACATGTGGGCCGAATACGGATACTTTGAGGACCGCGCGATAAGCCAATACTTTGAAGGCCCGCAAGGTCCTTCTATCATGGGCGGAATCATGACAAAGCTTAGAACCGAAGGCCTTAAGTCTTTGGGCGGAAAGAAAGTCCTCCAGATTAAGGACATCCAGCAGAGCGTCAGCTTTGACCCGGCCAATCCCAGCGCAAAGACTACAATCAACCTTCCAAAGAGCAACGTCTTGCAGTTTGTTCTTGAAGGCGGAACGATTGTAAGCGCCCGCCCCAGCGGAACCGAGCCAAAAATCAAGTTCTACATCAACAGCACCCTTCCGCCTGCCGGAAGCGCCGGCTTGGCGCAAAGCAAAAAGGACGCCGCGTCTCTTTGCGACGCGATAAGCGCCGACATCAAAGCGATTCTCGATGCCGCCGCAAAATAACGCGGCCTTTAGCCCCGTCAAATTGCTAAAGGACTACAAAAGGCTTCGCCGTTTGATTAACGAAAACGGCGCGGTCTTTTGCGCCTTTGACACAGAAACGACGGGGCTAAGCTATAAAAAAGACAAGATAATTGAGCTAGGCGCGGTCCGCTTTGACAAAAGCGGCGTCCTGGCCACCTACAATTCCTTTGTTCACGTTGATTTTCCGCTTCCGCCAATCATAACGCAAATCACGCATATAACTGACCAAATGCTTTTGGACGCGCCCACAATTCAAAAGGTGATGGCCGACTTTGAGGAATTTTCCAAAGGATGCGTTCTTGTCGCGCACAACGCACAGTTTGACTGGAACTTTGTCAACGCCGAGCGGACGGCGCTTGGAATGAAGGAACTAAAAAACAAGGCCATCGACACCTTGGACTTGGCGCGATGGGCCTACCCTGTGAACAAAAAATACAGCTTGCAGTATTTGGCGGCAGGAATGAAAATCGACGTTCAAGCCGCGCACCGCGCCTACGACGACGCGCGCGTTTGCATGGAAGTCTTTTTGTGCGCCGTCTGCGACACAGATTCAATCCAAAAGTAAAAGGCCGCCTAATCGGAAGCCTTTTTGTTCTTGCGATTGTGGCAAGCGCCCGCCATGGCGCAGTGGGCGCAACCAGAGCCGCAAGAATGTTTTCCGCGCTTTTTGTTTTTTACAAGATTCAAGATGATTGCGCAAACAAGCGCAATCAAAATGAATCCTACGACAATCGTTCCCAAAGCAGGCTCACACCTTTACGGAAAGAGTCTTGGCTTCGCTGTACTTCTTAAAGAAGAGCATGTATACAATTGCGGCCAAAGCGGCTACAGCGAAAATCAAGCCCGCCACATTGGCATTTCCTGCGAACAAGGCTCCGATTTGGTTGATCAAGAAGGCTATCACATAAGCAAAGCCGCACTGGTATCCTATGGCGAACCAGGTCCACTTGGCGCTGTTCATTTCGCGGCGGATGGCTCCGATGGCGGCAAAACAAGGCGCGCACAAAAGGTTGAATACAAGGAATGAGTATCCAGTGATTGAGTTGAAGGTCTGCCCAAGAGCTTGCCACGCGGTAAGGTCGCCGCTTCCGTAAAGGATTCCCATGGTGCCTACGATATTTTCCTTGGCCACCAAGCCGGTGATTGAGGCCACGGCCGCTTGCCAGTTGCCCCATCCAAGCGGAGTGAAAATCCAAGCGATGCAGTTTCCGATCTTTGCTAGAATTGAAATGTCAAGCTCGTCTTCCTCAAGCATGCGGAATCCGTCTTCCGCCCAGCCAAAGAATGACAAGAACCAAATTACGATTGTGGAAAGCAAGATGATTGTTCCGGCCTTTTTGATGAAGGACCAGCCGCGCTCCCACATAGAGCGAAGAACGTTTCCAATAGTGGGCATATGGTAGGCGGGAAGCTCCATGACAAATGGAGCCGGGTTTCCTGCGAACATCTTTGTCTTTTTGAGCATAATTCCCGAAATGATGATGGCGGCCATTCCAACAAAGTAGGCGCTTGTGGCAACCCATGCCGCGCCGCCAAAAATCGCTCCTGCCACCATGGCGATGAACGGAACTTTCGCGCCGCAAGGAATGAAGGTTGTAGTCATAATCGTCATGCGGCGGTCGCGCTCGTTTTCTATCGTGCGGCTTGCCATGACTCCAGGAATGCCGCAACCGGTTCCAACCAGCATCGGAATGAACGACTTTCCTGAAAGGCCGAACTTGCGGAAAATGCGGTCAAGGACAAAGGCGATTCTGGCCATGTAGCCGCACGCTTCCAAGAAGGCAAGCATCAAGAAAAGAACCAGCATTTGCGGAACGAATCCAAGAACCGCGCCGACGCCGGCAACAATTCCGTCAAGAATCAAGCCTTTGAGCCAATCGGCGCAGCCAACCGCGTCAAGAAGGGATTCAACAAGAACGGGCACGCCTGGAACCCATACGCCGTAGTCTGCGGGATCAGGGCCTTCCTCTCCGTATTTTTCGGCCATCTCGCACGCTTCGGCGGCGGCCTCTTCGGTAATCTCAATCGGGTCCGAAAGCTCAAGCGTCTCTTCGTCCTCGATTACGTATGTCGTCTCTCCGTTGTCCAAGGCTTCCAAAATGGCAGGGGTGTCGCCGTACTCTTCGGCCGCCGCTTCGTAGGCTTTGCTTCCGATTCCGAACAAGTGCCAGCCGTCTCCAAAAAGGCCGTCGTTGGCCCAGTCGGTCGCCGACGCTCCGATTCCCACCATGGCAATCCAGTAAACAAAGAACATCACCGCGGCGAATATCGGAAGTCCCAGCCAGCGGTTTGTGACGATACGGTCGATTTTGTCTGAATGCGTGAGTTTTCCTGCGTTTGCTTTTTTGTAGCTTGACTTTAGTATTTGAGCGATGTAAATGTAGCGCTCGTTTGTGATTATGCTTTCGGCGTCGTCGTCCAATTCCTTTTCGGCGGCCTTAATGTCGTCCTCAACATGCGCAAGCGTGTCCGCGTCAATCTTAAGGCTTTCCAAAACTTTTTCGTCGCGCTCAAAAAGCTTTATCGCGTACCAGCGCTGGCGCTCTTCGGGCAAATCGTGAACGATTGCTTCCTCAATGTGCGCCAAGGCATGCTCGACAGGGCCAGAGAACGAATGCTGGGGAATAGTCTTTGTGGCTTGCGCGGCCGCAATCGCCTCCTCCGCGGCTTCCATAACGCCGTCGCCCTTGAGCGCGGAAATCTCAACGATTTTGCAGCCAAGCTGGCGCGACAGTTCGGAAACGTCGATTTTATCGCCGGCTTTTTTTACCAAGTCCATCATGTTGAGCGCGACGACAACCGGGATTCCAAGCTCCACCAATTGAGTCGTAAGATACAAGTTGCGCTCAAGGTTTGTCGCATCGACAATGTTCAAAATCGCGTCAGGCCGCTCGCCGACCAAATAGTTTCGCGCGACGACTTCTTCCAGCGTATAAGGCGAAAGCGAATAAATGCCGGGAAGGTCGGTCACGATGACGCCGTCATGCTTTTTTAGCTTTCCCTCTTTTTTTTCTACAGTGACTCCAGGCCAGTTTCCTACAAATTGGTTTGAGCCGGTAAGCGCGTTAAAAAGCGTCGTTTTTCCAGAGTTTGGGTTTCCGGCTAGAGCGATTTTAATTTCCATTTTATTCCACCTCTATCATTTCAGCGTCGGCCTTTCTTAAAGAAAGCTCGTAATTCCTAACATTGACTTCGATTGGATCTCCCAAAGGAGCGACTTTTCTGACAAAGATTTCAACACCCTTTGTCACTCCCATGTCCATAATGCGGCGCTTGACCGCGCCTTCGCCAGTCAGCTTGACGACAGTGACCGTCTCGCCGACTTTCGCATCCTTCAATGTTTTCATATATTCCTCCAATTTTTATAAACAAAAGAATCAAACAAAAATTCTGCGCGCCATGTCTTCGTTGATGGCGATGCGAGATTCCTTAACTTTTACGATTACGTTTCCCGAAAGGGAATTCACGATAGTGACAGTTCCGCCGACATTAAAGCCCAAGTTTTCCAAATGCCGCTTGACTTCGTCGTTTCCGCCGATTTTTTTTACGATTTGCGGCTTTCCGATTTCCGCAATGACTAATGGCATCAAGGCAACGCTCCTAACAATTAGTTATATTTATTATATATTAGTTAAGGGTAACTGTCAACAGTTTACGACAACTTTTTTGAAAAAAAAAAAAAAATCCTCCGGCAAGCGGAGGAATTATAGGGCCTAGGCCTGAGCAAGTACGCGCGAGCCCTTTGCGAGCGGGGAACTTGCGCCAACCCGCGCAGCCCTGGCCATATCAGCGGCCAAAAGGCTTACCCGCGCGGAGCGGTAGCCGGATCAATCGGGCTTCCGTTCCTAAAGACCATAAGGGTAAGCCGGCTTTCCTTGCTGATGGAATCAACGCCGGCCGTTCCGATTGTGTCGCCGTAAACGACGTAGTCGCCCTTGTTGACGCTGACGCTTGACATTCCAGTGTAAGCGTAAATAAGGCCGGTCTTGGACTGCACGAACACAACTTCGCCAAAGCCGCGGTAGGAGCCGCAGTACATTACCGTTCCGGCCATGATGTTCATAATCTTTTCTTTTTTGGCTGCGGAAAGCTGGACGCCCGAAACCTTTCCGTTAACGTAAGTTATGCGGGGATTCTTTACAGGCCAAACAAGGCCGGACGAGCTTTTTGCCGCGCTGTACTTTCTGGGGTCGGCGTCCTTAAGGTCAAGGGCCACAGTCTGAGCGGCGGAAGAAGCCTTGGCCGGAACTTTAAGCTTTTGGCCGGCCTTAAGAGAGGCGTCGCTTCCCAAATTGTTAAGGGCAAAAAGCTCGGCGACTTTAATGCCTCGCTCGCGTGCGATTCCATAATAAGTGTCGCCTTTTTGCGCGACATAAGTTTCAAGGTTTTCGCTTGAGTATGAAGAGCCGGAAGAAAGCGAGGCTGAATTTAGCGTCGCGGCGTTTTCGATGTCGGGGCTTGGAATGTTAAGCTTTTGTCCAAACTTAAGGACGTCGCTTTCGGACAAGCCGTTTGCCGCGCGAAGCTCGCTTACCGTGATTTGATACTTTCGGCTGATTGAATAAAGGGTTTCGCCCTTTTCAACCATATGCGTCGCGTCCGCGAAGATCGACGCGGCCGCAAAGAAGAAAAACGAGCCTACGAAAAACTTAAAAAAACTTTTGCTGACTTTCATACCATTATATTATCGGCATGAAAGCGGCAAAAGTTGAACGGATTATTTAGAAGCCTCTGCTTTGGCGGAGCTTTTTTTTGCAGGAGTTTTCTTAGGCTCGCTTTTTGAAGAAGCTTCTTTGCTTGCGGCCTTAAGAATCTTTTCTCGCTTGGCGACTTCCTTTGAATAGTCCGCGACGCTCTTCAGCAATTCCGCGATTTCCGGATCGGAGGCTGTCAAGGGAGAAGCGTTCTTGGCAGAAAGCTTTTCAACAACAAGGGTGCCCAAACTAGCATGCGCCTTTTTTATCTTTGACTCATACTGTTTTTTTTCAAGCTGAACAACTCCCAAGTCGCTGTAAGTCTGGATTGTGCTGCCTGCTTTTGACAAACCTTTTTTTGTAATGTCAAAACCGCTCTTAAGGCCAGCCTTGATGTCTTTCCAAATTTTAGAAGCCTTTTCCTTTGTTTCGTCTTTCATATTTAACTCCTATATAAAAAATTATAACGCGCTTTTTTTAATCCGTCAAATTATTTTTGCCGCCAGCAAGGTCAAATCGTCAAGCTGCTCGTCTTCCCTAAGGAAACTGTAATGCAAGTAAACGTTGTCGGACAAGTCCTCTGCCTTGCTTGAACAATAATATTCGTAAAGGTTGAAATGCTCCTTTAAGAAAGCGTCTATGCGCCAGTCAACGCGAACGGTGTCCTTTTCGCCGGCGTTCTGCGGCTTGTAAAAGCGGAAGACCTTTTCAACCGAGCAAAGCGCAAGGATTACCTCCTCCGTCGAGCCTGAGCAGTTGGTAAAGTCAAACTCAAGGACTTCGCTGGGAACAGGATTGTGGTATTTTTTAAGGACATACTTTTGCTTGTTCAAAACCGCCTCGATGATTTCCTGGATGCGGTCGTTTTCCATTTGCTCGCTTTCGCTTCCAACCTTGTGGTTTTCGTGAACGGAGCCTTCAGCGCCTTCCTGGCATTTTGTAACGTTGAATTCCTGGTCGCGGAATTTGCGCGTCGATTCTTCAATGCCGTCAGTATAGAGGAAAAGAACGTCGCCCTTCTTTAAGCGGGTCTTTTCTATCTTAAAGCCGCCCTTCATTTGAACCATAAAGGTCGGAAGCGGGCCGGCGGCGGGGGTCTCTTGCAAAGTCAAAGTCTTTTGCTTTTTTGCGGCGGAATCGTAAATATGGACGATATTGTCTCCGGCGTTGCAAAGGCTCACCTCGCCTGTAGCGGTGTCGACAAGCGCCAAAATCAATGTCGCGAATTTTCCCTTTATTCCAAGCGATTCGATAAAGTCGTTGATTTGAGTCACCAGCGCGTCCAAACCGCCGCCGGCTTTTTTGGGAGACCAATTCTCATAGTATTTTCGGAACAAGGTGGCGACAACGGTCATGATGAGGGCGGCTGGAACTCCGTGCCCCGAAGCGTCGCACTTTATTATTATGTAATGGCTATCGTCCAATTTCTTGTAGTCAAAGTAGTCGCCCGAAACTTCGCTCGCGCCCTCGTAGTAGCCGAAGCATTGGAAATTCTTGTCGTTAAGTATCGCCACCGTTTGCTTGGCGCCCGATTCGTCCGGCGTCAGCGGAAGGAAGGCTCGCTGAACGACTTTTCCGTCCATCGCCAAGTGCTCGTCTTGGGCGGCTTTGACCAAGTCGCGGGTCATTTCGTTTACGCTGTCGCCAAGCTGGCCAATCTCGTCGCGGCTTTTTATCACGATTTCCTTTCCGGCAAGCTTTTCCTTGTTGACGGTGTTGCCGATCATGACTACATGGCTTGCAAGGCGCTTTATCGGGCGGACAATGATTCCCGCCAAAATCCATGAAGCGATTATTCCTATCAAGACCGCGAAAAGCGAAACCGAAAGCGCCGTGTAAAGAACGGCTTTTGTTGCTTGGTCTATGCTTTGGACAAGGCTTGCCGTCGAAACAGAAATGAAAACTATCGCGCGGACATAAGTCGGCGAAGTTCCCTGCCTGTAAAGGACAGGCCTATAGAACAAGTATTCCGTGTTCTCCCTGTCAAGCAAGGCTGAATTGTATTCCGGGAAGCTGCCGGTCGCCGACTCGGACATTTCATTCAAGGTTCTTGAAAGGCGCGTTGAAAGCTCGGTCGTGACCGTTGATATTTCCTCGCGGCGTTTTACGGACACAGAGTCAGACTTTAGCGCAAGCGACGCGCCTTCCGCGTTAAGGCTTGCGATGTTCTTCGCGATTTCGCCAGCGCTTTGGGCGGCGGCTTGGTTCAACTCTTGGCAAATTTCCGCGGCCGAGAGCATTGTTTGGTCCGTTATCTTTGACACGCCGGGATTAAGCATTTCGCCGTCTATTTTTTTCGCCAAATTCAAATCGTTAGTGGCCCAAATGCGATCCAAGCCGCTGGAATTTTCGTCGCTTGAAGAAAGGCCCGCGATGCTTACAAAATTGGCTTCGCTTATGGCGGAAGACTGTTCAGGAAGGGCGCTCAACTCCAAAACGTTTTGCGTGGGCATGTAAGCGCGCGTTCCGCTTGCAAGGCTGGACAGCAAAACGTTAACCCGTTCCTCCAAACCAACGGACAAAGTCCGCTCCTGGGTTCTTGTCATTATGTAGCCAAGGGGAATCGAAACCAAAAGGCTTACCATCAAGACAATGATTCCGGTAAAAGAGGCAAGCTTAAGCTTTAGGCTTGTTCCCCTCTTTTTTAAGGCCAGGGCCTTTTTCTTTTTTTCCAGCGGCATAAGGTCTCCTGAAAGCAGCGCGCTGATTTCCCGTTTGACAAGGACCGCTTCCCTTGCGGAAACAAGCAGTCCTCGCGCCGCGAAAACCAAGGCGCCAAGCGCGATTATAATGATGAACGCGAACAAAATGTCTCCTGTCCGCGCGAAGAATTTTCCAGTGTCGTAAACACGCTGCCATGAAGGCTTGTAAAGATAATTGGCCGCGATTTTCACGGTTCCGTTTTCGTTTATCTCAAAAGCGGACGCGGCCTTGTAAAGCCCTCGGTCGGAATGATAAAGGATAATCGAATACTTTCCTTGCGGAATCGTGTTGTCAAGCTTTATGCCGTTTATTCTTTCGTCGCTTGGAACGGAATAGTCTCCGTCCCTTAGGCTAAGCTCAAGCGCGAACGGTTCCTTTTCGCCTTCCCTTGAAATGACGATTTTGTAAACCGTTCCGTCATACCTAAAGCCCGAGCCGCGCAAATCCAAAGAAACGCTTCCAAAAACGTCCGAGCTTTTTTGAACAGAATCAACGCGGGTGAAAGGCTCGTACTTGTTGGCGTAGACGGCGACAAAGGATGGCTCGCTCGCGTTTCCCGCCTTGTCGATAGAGCGAACGCTGAACACATACACGCCATTCTTGCGGTTAGTGAAGCGAGCGACGCTGTTTTTGCTTTGGACGCGGGCGGCGGGCGTCTTTGGCTTAAAGGCGCTTTCTGGGTTTTCCAGCTTGAACGCTGAAAGCCTGTCAAAAAGCTCCGTTTGCGGCATCTTGTTCGGATGCCGCCTAGAGCTGTTGAATTCCCTTGGAAGGCTTTTTACCATTTCCAAAGCATATGAGTAGCCTTCGATAGATTCGTCTTCGGACTCGTCGCGCCAAGAAAAGTCAAAGTTGTTGCTTGCGGCAAAGCCCGCCGGGTCGATTTGCGGCCCGGTTATCACAGGCGCTTTAGGCGGCGTCAAGTCTCGGTAGTAAGAGACCGTTGCGCTCTCGGACCAGTTTCCGGCATAGTCAACCGCGCGGACTTTTAGATACCAATTTTTTTCGGCGCTGGCCTTCACCGAAAGAGTCGTCTCTTTTGGAAGGCTCATCAATATCTCAGGCGCGTCTTGGCTTGGGTCTTGCGTCCACAGCCAAGAATAGCCGCGAATGCCGGAAGAGTCTTGAGGCATCGACACTCTAAAGCGGACGTTCTCGTCGCGGCTTCTTTGGCCCGCCATAAAGGAAAGCGGCGTCACGACTGGAGCCAAGACGCTATGGTCGCTTTCCAGCCTGTAAATCCAAGACGAAGATCCGCTAGAGCCTTGCCAAACAAAGGCCAGCGTCTTTCCCTCGTCTGTAATCATCGGGTAAACAAAAGTCGCGGAAGTTCGCTGCGGAGAAAGAACTTCTTGCTCGCCCCACAAGGTGCCTTGCCTTTGCGTCAAATAAACGCGCTCGACTCCGCTTCTAGTGTCAAACCATACAAGGCTCAACTTTTCGTTGTGGCTGAACAAAATCGGCCTGTTGGCGTTTCCAGAATTTGAGACGCGCTCCGTCCTTCCCAAAATGTTTCCGTCGCTTCCCAATTGCGCGAAATAGACGCTTGAATTTTCAGAATTGTAGGGGGTGCGCTCCCAGGCTATGTAATTGTTCTGCTCAAAGCGGAACAATGTCGGCCGCTGGTCGCTGGACAAATCGTTTTCCGCCCCAGTCAAAAGCATTTGCGGGTTTGACCATGTTGAGCCGCCCGACGACTGGGTTGAAAAAAGCTTGTAAACAATTCTTGACTGGGTTCTGTATTGCGCCTGAAATACGACCAGCTCGCCTTTTGGCGTTGAAAGCAAGACCGGCAAAAAGGGATTCAAGCTCTTTTGGGCCGGAGAAAACTCGCTAAAGTCGCTCCAAGAAAGGCCGTCACGGCTTCGCGCGTAAAGCATTGTAAAGCTTTCGTCGCGGCCAAGGGATGTGAACACAACGAAAGCGCCGTTCAAACTGTCGTAGATGCGCGGCGCGACAAGCGGAAGGTTTTGCTTGCTGAATTTCTTTTGGCTAAAAGTCGCGCCGCCGTCCGCGCTTGTGTAAATAGAAATCGCGCTCGCGTCCGAAAGAACGCTGACGGCCAAAACGCCGTTTGAATTCATAGCGGCGCTGTAAAGGTCTGGAACTTCGCCGGAATACGGAAAAGGGCCCGCAAAACGGACTGCTTCTTCCCACTTTTGGTTCTTGTAAAATTGGACGCGCAAATATATAGAAGAATTTTTTGAATCAACTTCCTGCCAAAGCGCGGCCGCTATCTTGCCGTTTGAAACCGCGCTTGGAAAGCAAACGCCGCTTTGCGTCAGGCGGACGGGGTTTTCCCAAAAGTAGTTTTGCGCGCAAAGAGGAGGCGCAAAAAAGAAAAGAGAAAAAAGAACTGTCCAAACAAAGCGCTTTGTTCGCATTTTTACCATTATAACAAAATCTTTCGGCAAGCGCAATTTGCGTCCGCCGCTTACATCCTGGCTTGAACTTGTTTTTGCAAGTCCAAAATCTTTGAAGACCGTCTGTTGGCCGGCGTTTGCAAAAGGCCTTCGACGATTGTGTAGGCGCCAAGAACGTTGTTGTTTCTAAGCTCTTGGATTGCCTGGTTGTAGCGCGCCTCGTCCGCGCTTGAAAGAACGACGGCCGCCTTTCCTCCTACCGCGATTTGTATTCTATCCTTAAGCATTATCGCGCCGTCGTTGTTGGGATTCAACGCAATCGCCTGGTCAAGGCGGGCTAGGGCCTGCCGTAAAATTTCTTCGTTGCCCTTGGCGCTGGAATAAAGGCGCTGCGCCTCTTGGGTCAAACTATTGGAGCGGCGCAAGGCGCTTTGGTCAACCGGCTTTTGCCTGATTCCCAATTCAATCTCAACATCGTAAATCAACTTGCTTAAGCCAGGATAGCCAGGCCTAATTTGCGCCAAGTCAAGCAAATCGCTGTAGCCCTGCTGCTGGGTCGCGGGAACCTTTACGTTTTGGCGCGCCGCTTGAACCCTGCGCGAGAAACTTTCGTTGAATTGCTTTGGATCTACCAATTCATCGATGCGCAAGGTCAAAAGCGCGGCCTCTTGGTTCAATGGATAAACCATTTGAAGCTCCTGAAGCTTTTTCTTTGCGTCAGCCAAAATCGCCAAGGCTTCCTCGCGCTTTCCGGCTTTTATCAAAGCCTCGCCTTGGTCAAAGAACTGGTGCGCGTTGCTCAATATTTGCGACATTTCGGGATACAAAGGAGCGGTCGGCTTTATCTCGCGGCCGGTCTTCATGCTTAGCGCGTTTTGAACCAAAAGCTTAAGGTTTTTTATCTCTTCGTCTTCCTCGACGTTTGTGACGGCCCAACGGCTTTCGGCGCGGTTCAAAAGGCTCTCGGCGCTTTCAAAATCGCCAGCGTAATAATCATTCTTGGCGCGCGTTTTTAGAGCGCGGACTTCCGCTACAATCAACTTGTTCTCAGACTCGTTGATTCTTTGGCCTAAATCAGCCAAAGCCTTGTCGCTGCTTTGCCTAAGCGAATCGGACTCTTGGTGGCTCAAAGACTCGTTGTACAATTCGCGCGCCCTCTGCAAATCGCTTCTCGCCGCTGAAAACCTGTCGGCGCGGTAGTTGCTTTCAGCCCTTCTAAATATTTCGTCGGCCTGGTTTTTTGAGCTTTGCGCCATAACCAATTCCTGCCGCGCCTTTGCGTCAATCTCAACGCCCTGCCTGGACCATTGGTCAAGCGACGAAATCGACGAGTCAATCTTTTGAATGACAAGCGGATCTTGCCTGGGATTTCCCTGCAAGCGGCTTTTCATCAACGACAAAACGTTTTTGTCGGACGCCAGCGTGTCCCGCACCGACCTGACTTTATTCACGGCTTGTTCGGGATAATGGTTTTGCAAAAGACTTTCGGCCTCAGCGTAAAGGTCTTGGTAATTTCCCAAAAGCATGTCCGCCGCTTTTCCGCTATGGTCCGAAAGGCTCTTCCACGCGCTTTGGCTTAAGGCGGCGGAAGAATTTTTCACCAATTCGTTCAAGCCTTGGTAATAGTCCAATGCGCTCTTAAAGTCCAATGTCTTGTCAACAAATTTTATGTCTTGCGTTTTTTTGTCAGAAGCCCTGCGCTCTTCCGCCGCCGTCTTGTAGCTTAGGAACCAGCTTTCGCTTAAATTCGCTGCGGCCTTCCTTTCCGTTTGGTCAAGCGCGCGCAGGACAAAAAGAAGCTCCTTGGCGTAAGAGTCGTCCGTCCTTGCGCTGTCCAAAGAATTTTCAGGAACTTGCAAGGCCGAAAAGCGCGACAAGGCTTCACGGTAATCGGTCAAATTGGCGACAGAGGAATTCGTGTTTTCAACAAGGCTTTTCGCGCTTCTCATCGAAGAAGCGTAAAGAGGAGAGCCTTCGCCTAAGGCTTCGCCGGCGCGGTCTTTCCTAAGGCCGTTCAAGGCGCCCAAGTCAAGCGCGAGGCTTGCGAAATTATCCGCGTCAGCCAAGCGCGCTTGGTCAGGCGCGTATGACGTCTCCAGCGCCCTTTGCAAGGGAGCGGACTTTGAGTACTCGTCGAACTTTTGGTTCACCGCCTTTCCCAGCGCGCCCTTGCAATTGTCGAGCATGAAATTCCATTCGCAGTCAAGGGCGCCCAAGACGCCGGAATTTTCAATGCTTGATATTCCCAACGTAAAACGGGTCATAAAGGGCAAGTAAGAGGCTTCGGTAAGATCAGGCTTTTGCCTTTTTAGCTGGGCAAAGGCTTGGTCAAAGCGGCCGCCAATCTCGACGACGCGATTGTAAGACGCGGCAAAAGATTGCATTCGCGCCTGAAAGTTTTGCCAAGCGCGCGATGCGTTTTGCCAGCCGCCCGACTCGACCGCCTGGATGAAATTCTTATAGGCGTCGTTCCAATCCGAGCGGGCCGCCAAATAGTTTTGCGTGGCCGCGTCCAAGTCCCTTGCGATTTGCGTAACGGCGTTTTGGAGGGCGGCGGGATTTTCGTCGTAGAACTCGTCGCGGTACATGTAATAGCCGCTTTGAATCACCGCTATGGCGTCCGCGTACTTTTGGCCGCGCGCGTTCTTGGCTCCCTCCTCCAAAATGCGGCGGAACTGGGCGCGGTAATAAGTGAACTCGGCCGCGCTCTTTGCCTGCTTGATGAAAGCCAAATGTTCCTGCGTTGGATGCTTTTCCAAAGACTCAAGCTCTTTGATAATCGCCAATTTTTTTTCGGCGTTCTCAGGCTCCTTTTCCATCACGTCCAGCAAATCGTTGGCAAGGCGGGTGTAATAGGCGCGCGCGTTCATAATCGAATCAACCCGCCGCTGGGCCGCGTCCAAATCGTCGGGAAATTTTTTCATGTACGAGGAAAGAGCCTCAAGAGCGTTGTCGTAATCGGTTTGCTTAATCAACGCGTCAATCTCGCGCAAGGACAAATCCTCGGCGCTGGCAATTGGCGGCAAAGCTAAAAGAGAAAGAATGAAAATCGTCAAAAAAGCGAATCTTTTAATAATCAACACCCAAAGGAGGACGCGAAAAAACGCGCGCAAAGCCCCCTTTTCTTCTTATATATATTTCGGAAAATAAGGATTAACAATTAAGTCAAAAAGACCGAATAATAAGTAAGAAGATTAACCGCATTATGCCATGCGAAAATTGACATTTTGGAGATTTTATGCAATAATATCCAAAATCTCCAATCGCATGATAAATATAGCGCAATGAAAGAATGATTACAAGCAAGAAAAAGTTATTGACATTCCTAGCCTTCTCCCTTGCGTCCAAGCTTTTTGCCCTGGACATGACTGATGTCTTTCACACGCTTTCAAACCCCTTTTACAACATGGTCGATCCAAACGAAGGCCTCACCTCCTTTCCGTCATTAAACATCCCTTGCGGTGGAAGGGAGGAAAGCCTGGGCGGCGCCTTTACCGGCCTTTGCGACGACATATGCTTTTTTGACTACAATCCCGCGGCCTCCTGCCTCTTGCAAAAAGGAGAAGCGGCGCTCTTCCACAACTCATGGATCGCTGACTCCAACATGGAAACATTGGCTTGGGCCGACCGCATTAACGATTTTGGCTTTGGCGCCAAGTTAAAGTGCTTCTACGTTCCGTTCACCGAATACAACATTTTTGGAGACCGCGTCGCGGCCAACTACTACAGCGAAACGACAGCCTGCGTCAACATAAGCTACAATTTCTTTCACGGCTACTATTTCAAGGGCCTCGCGGTCGGAGCGAACCTAAAAAGCTCATGGAGATCGGTTCCCGACTACACGAACAACGAGACCAACGCGATAATAAAAGGCTCTGGCCTTTCGCAAAGCTCCCTGGGCTTGATGGCCGACCTAGGAGTGATGCTTTCTTTTGACGCGCTAAAAAATTTTGACTCCCGCGAGCCAAATTTAAAAATCGGACTAAGCGTGTTGAACCTTGGCGCGGCGCTGACGGGCTTTGGCTCGCAAAGCCCGATCAGCCTTGACGATCCGCTTCCGACATCAGCCGCGATAGGCATTTCTTACAGGTTCCTGAAAAAGCTCGCTTTTTGCGCGGACTTTAGGCAGCCGATAAATTTAAAGGACTTTTCAAAAAGCGCAAGGTGGTCGGCCGGGGTCGGCGTTGACTTTTCGGTCACAGACTATCTTTCCTTTATGGCGGGCTTTAGGCTAAAGGGAGCCAACCCCCGCTTTTCTTTGGGAACGGAATTCAAGGTCAAAAAATTCATCTTTGACATAAACTACACTCTTGACTTGACCTCATCGTTGAACCCGATAAACCATTTTAGCCTAAGCGCTCGCGTGGCCCTGGGCGACCACGGACGAAAGCTAAAGCGGCAAAAATGCGACGAGCTTTACACAAAGGGCTTGGACGAATACGCGAAAGGAAACGAAGACGCGGCCGTAAAATACTGGGAAGACGCGCTAAAAGAAGACAAAGCCTGGACCCCCGCCTCTAGGTGGATAAAAACAGTTGAAGAATCCAAAAAGCTCTACGAGCGCGTCCTCGACATCCAAAGCCTAGATTGACAGTCCGCGTAAGCGGACAAGTGGATAATTTCCTTGCCAAAGCGCCACATGGATATGATGCGCTCGCTCAGAGTGGATATGCCGCGCGCTAAAGGGACTTTATCGCGTCCTCAACCGCGTCGATGACAAAATCAGGGCTGCTCGCGCCCGCCGCGATTCCCACAATCCTTGCGCCGCCAAAATCGTTTGGCAGGTCGTCGGCGGACTCAACAAAATAAGATGACGGACAAAGGCTTTTGGCAAGCTCGTAAAGGCGCTGGCTGTTGGCGGATTTTTTTCCGCCGACGACCACAAGCGCGTCAACTTTATCCGCAAGCGCCGCCAAAGCCTTTTGGCGCTCGCCGGTAGCCGGGCATATCGAGTCAAAGACTTTCAAGCCTTGGATTTTTTGGCCAAGAACCTCCGCGATTTTTTTGTACTCCTCCGGCGAAAATGTCGTTTGGCTTAAAAGAACCGAGTTGTTTTGCATTGACGGCTCTATTTTTAGAGCGGCGGCTTCCGCGGCGTTTTGAACAAGAATGAAACGGCCTAATTTTGGCGGCGCATTCTTGGGCTTGCCTTCAATTTGCGCGGCGGCATTCTTGGGCTTAGAATCAGCCTGCGCGAAAAGGGCGCTCCCCTCCACCGCCTTGACTTCCGCGTGCCCCTTGTCGCCGGTCAAGATGACGAACATTCCCATCGCCGAAAACTCGGCGGCCCGCCTTTGGCTTAAGGCCACGCGGGGGCAAGTGGCGTCCACGACTTTCGCGCCGCGCTCCTTGATTCGTTCCATAATCTGCGGAGAAACTCCATGGGCGCGGACAATCACCAAAGAGTCTTGGCCAAGGGATTCTATTTGTTCTTCCTTAAGGATTTTAAGCCCCTTTTGAGAAAGGCGGTCCAAAGCGATTTGGTTGTGGATTAAGGGGCCAAGCGAATAAATTTTTTTAGGCTTTTGCCCACCGTCGTCCGCGCCAAGGGCGTCCAAAGCGCCCTTCATCGCGCGGCTGACTCCGCTGCAAAAGCCTAAAAGTTCAGAACGAACAATTTTCATTCACCAAGCTCAAACAGCCGCCACGCCTTGAACCTTCTTGGGCTTGGCGTGATGGATGCCGTACTCGGGCTTCCAGTCTTTGCGGGTAAAGCTGATGAAGCCTGAAGAAATGAAGATTGAAGAATAGCAGCCGCTCAACAAGCCGACTGTCATCGCGAGCGCGAAGTCCTTGATGCTTCCTGTAGTGAACAAGAACAAGGCCACCACAGCGAACAATGTTGTCACTGTCGTGATGATTGATCGGGCCAAAGTGTCGCTCAAAGACTGGTCAAGCAAATCCTTAAAGTTCTTGACTTCCATAAGCGGCAAATTGTAGCGGACGCGGTCAAGGATAACTACGGTGGCGTTGATTGAGTAGCCAACGATTGTCAAAACGGCGGCCAATGTCGTCGTGCTAAATTCAAGCTGGCTCCATGTAATAAAGGTGAACATTATGCAGATGTCGTGCAAAAGAGCCACTATGGCGCCAAGGGCAAAGTCCCAGTGGAAGCGGATTGTCGCGTAAAGCCAAATCAAGAGCATCGTTCCCAAAAGAAGGAAGATTGACTGGCGGGCCAAAGAGCTTGACATGCTGGAGCCGATGAAGTCGGTCTTAAGAACGTCAACGTTTCCCTCGCCGTACTTGTTGACAAGGGCCTGGGTAATCTTTCCGCCCTCGCTTTCGGCGACGCCTGCGCGGATTTGGTATGAGTCGGCTGAGGAGCCAAGCTTCTTTACGCTAACGCCGCCGATTCCTGACAAGGAGGCGCGGACGTCTTCGATTCCGGCGGCGCCCTTGATTGTGACTTCCTCAATAGTTCCGGGCTTAAAGTCGATTCCCAAGTTGATTCCGCGGGTGACAAAGCTAAAGACGCCGCTAAGAATCACAACGCAAGACAATATGGCGCAGGGCAAAAAGCCCTTGCTGAACGATATTCTTTTTTTCATTATTTTACCCTCCAACTGATGCTGGTAGTCTTTTTCTTAAAGGCTTCCGTTCCAACATCGAACATCAAGCGGCTTACGAACAAGGCCGTGAACACAGAAGACGCGACGCCTATGGCCAAGCTTACCGCAAAGCCCTGGATGGAGCCTGTTCCCAATTGGCTAAGGAACATGGCGGCGATGAATGTCGTGATGTTTGAGTCCCAAATCGCCCAAGAAGCGCCTTCAAAGCCGGCCTCGATGGCGGCCGCGCGGCTCTTTCCAAGACGCAGCTCTTCCTTGATGCGCTCAAAGATGATTACGTTGGCGTCAACCGCCATTCCGACAGTAAGGATCATGCCGGCGATTGAAGGCAATGTCAAAGTCAAGTTGAAGGCCGAAAGAACGGCGAACAAAATGTAAAGGTTCAAAACCTGGGCGACAATCGCGTTGATTCCCGCGCCTTTGTAATAAAGAAGCATAAAGACGAAAATCGCGATCAAGCCGATTGCCAAGGCCATCAAGCCGTTGCGGATTGTAAGCTCGCCCAATTCGGCGCCGATAACCTGCTGGCTTTCCACGCTAAGGGGAACTTCAAGCCAAGCGGTCTGCAAAACCTTTTGCAGGTTCTGCGCCTCTTCCAAGCCAAAGCCGTCGATGCGGACGCGGCCGCCGCCAATCTTTGTCTTGATTGTGGCGGCGCTCTTTACCTTGTTGTCGCTGATTACTGCAAGTCGCTCGCCCACATGGTCGCCAGTGAAGTTGGCGAAAATCTCGGCGCCTTCCATGTCCAAAGTAAAGTCAACGCCAGTCTGTCCCATTTGGTCGCGGCTTACGTCGGCGCTCTTTACGTAGCGGCCGTCAAGCGCGATTTCCTTTTTAAGGGCCATGTACTGGATAAATTCGTCCAAGCCGTAAGAGTCTTTTGTGTAGTAGCCCAAAATCTCAACGTCTTCGGGAACGATTGAAGGGTCAAGGAGCTTTCCGTTTTCGTCAAAGGTCGCGTCCGGGTTTGAATAGTAATACTGAAGGAACTGGTTGGTGGCTTCCTCGTCCACAAGGCGGAAGTTGAGAATGCCTTTTCCCATGATGATTGTGTTGATCGCGTCGCTCTGCTCCGAGCCGGGGATTTCGATGTAGATGCGGTCTTCGCCCTGCTGGCGGATTACAGGCTCTGTCAAGCCAAAGCGGTCGATGCGGCTTTTGAGGGTCTCAATAGCCTGGTCCATCGCGCGTGTCTTAAAGGCGGCCTCTCCGCCCGAGGCGGCGACAGACTCTGAATTGTTCTTTACGGCCGCGTCCAAGTCGGCGTGAACGATGATGTTCATTCCGCCCGAAAGGTCAAGGCCAAGCTTTACGGAGTTGGTGTAATTGCGCTTGTCGGCCAAAACGCGCTCGCGGTAGCGCTCTTGGTACAACTCCAAAAGCTTTGAGTGTATGGACGAGGCCACGCTCTTTTTGTCCTCGTCGCTTTTAACAACGCGGCCAAGGCTGAATGAAGAAAGCGCGGCGCCCAAAGTAAGCGGCTCTGGAACGGCTTTCTTGTATTCCTTGTAATTCTTTTTTACGCTCTTTGAAAGCCAGGCGTATTCCTCGCCAAGAGGAGAATCAGGGCTGGAAGCGGCCAAGGCTTCCAAAGCCTTGACATCCTTGGCGGCCTGCTTTACCGAATATTCCTTGATTTTTTCAAGGGACTGCAAGGCCAGCTTTTGGTCGGCTTCGCTAGTTCTAAAATACCAATTGATTGTTGGGCGCAAGAACGCCAAACAAATTCCCAATACCACAAGAAGAATGACAAAGCGCCATCTTTTGCTCGACTTTTCCATTGTTGTGCTCCAATATGTTTATATTATTTTTATTTTTCGCTTTTTGACTTTTCGGCTTTCGCGGGCTTGTCGCCGGCCTTTTTCTCAGGCTCGGGATTGACCACGGAAGCGATCGCTGAGCGGTTGAACTCAAGCTTTGTGTTGTCGTCAACCTTAAGGATGATTGTCTTTTCTTTTGTTGAGGAAACGACTCCGTGAATTCCGCCGATTGTGACAACCTTGTCGCCCTTTTTAAGCGCGGCAAGCATTTTTTCCATCTCTTTTTGCTTTTTGCTCTGGGGCCTGATAAGGAAAAAATAGAAGATTCCTATCATCAAAACTACAGTTACAATCAACGAGCCAAAGCTTTGCGACTGCGAAGCGCCAGACGCGGCTTGCAAAAGGGGTAAGTACGACATATTTGCCTTCCTAAAACTTTAAAATGTATATTAGAACAATTATATAGGAAGAATCGCCGCTTGTCAACCTCTAAAGCGCTGCAAAAAGGCCCGCGCGCGCTCTGTTTTTGGATTGTCGATGACTTGCGCCGGGTCGCCGCGCTCCACCACCACGCCGCCGTCCATAAAAATCACTTCGTCGCTGGTGTCGCGCGCAAAGGCCATCTCGTGGGTCACGACAATCATGGTCATTTTTTGGGCGGCGAGGTCCTTGATTACATTAAGGATTTCGCCGGTAAGCTCGGGGTCAAGCGCGCTGGTGGGCTCGTCAAAGACCAGGACTTGGGGATTGAGCGCCAAGGCTCGGGCTATCGCCACGCGCTGCTGCTGGCCGCCCGACAATTGCTGGGGGTAGCGGTCCACGCGGTCGGAAAGGTTCATGCGGCCAAGCCATTCGCGCGCGTTTTGCTCGGCGAGCTTTCGGGGAATTTTTTTTACGCGGACCTGCGGCTCAACGACATTCTGCAAAACCGAATAATGCGGAAAAAGGTTGAAGTTTTGGAAAACCATTCCTACTTTAAGGCCGATCTTTCTAAGCTCGCTTTTGGCCGAATAAAGCCCGTCCTTAACCAAAGGCTCGCCGTCGATTTCTATCGTTCCGCCGGTGACATTAGTAAGCTGGCAAAGGCATCGCAATATCGTTGACTTTCCGGAACCGGACGGGCCGATTATCGAGAGAGTCTTTCCGCGCGGCAAGTCAAAGGAAATGTCTTTTAAAATGTCGCCGCGTCCGAAATTCTTTTTGAGATTCTTGACGCTGACTACGATATCGCTTTCCATAAAAACTCACTTGTAATAAGACAATTTTTTTTCTATGCGGCTAAAGGCAAAGGTTACCAAGCCGTTCATCACAAGGTAAAAGGCTCCGGCCACAAAAAGCGGAACGGTGGAGAAAACCCTGTTGGACGCGGACTTTGCCACATGCAAAAGCTCCACCACTCCGATGACAGTGACCAAAGCGGTGTCCTTTACCAAAGTTATGACTTCGTTTCCCATCGCGGGCGTGATTCTTTTTATGACTTGCGGAACGATGATGTGGAAAAAAGTCTGGGCCTTTGCGTAGCCCAAAACCTTCGCGGCCTCCCTTTGCCCCTGCGGAACGCTTTCAAAGCCGCCGCGGTAAATCTCGGCGAAGTAAGCCGCGTAGTTCACCGCAAGCGCGATTATGGCAGCCGTAAAGCGGTCAAAGGACCAGCCCCACAAAAGGCCCGGCATAAAGTAAACGCAAATCAATTGAAGCATCAAGGGCGTTCCGCGCAAGACAAGCAAAAAAAGCTGAGCGAACTTTTTTAGCGGCCAAAACTTTGACATTCTGGCCATGCAAAAAAAGACCGCCAAGGGTATTGAGAAAACAAGCGTAAGGAAAAATATCTCTACGGAAACCCATGTTCCTGAGAGCATGGATTGAATCAGAGCCAACAATTAATCCGCTCCGCTTACTTTCCGATTACAGTGATGTCGCTTCCGAACCAGCCGTTTGAAATGCGGGCGACGGTTCCGTCCGCGGCCATCTCTTCCAAAACCTTTTGGACGCCTTGGGCAAGCTGCTCGTCGCTTTTTCTAAAGGCGACTCCGTATTCCTCGCTGGCCAAAGACTCTTCCAATGTTACAAGCGGCAGCTTTGACTCGGCGATCGCGTATTCGGCGACAACGCTGTCCATGACAACGCCGTCAACTCCGCCAATCATCAAATCGTTAAGGGCCATCAAGTTTTGGTCAAGGTAAACTATGTCCTTGACTCCCTTCTGAAAGTCAGGAGTGTCGTTGACGGCGTCTTCGGCGGAAGATCCGCTCTGCAAGGCGATTATCTTTCCGTACAAGTCAGAAAGGCTTTCGATTCCAGACTCTTTTCGGACAACGACAACCTGCTTGTTGGCAAGGTAAGGCTTTGTGAAGCAAAGGGAAGCCTTTCGCTCCTCCGTGATTGTAAGCCCGTTCCAAATGCAGTCGATTTTTCCGGAATTAAGCTCCTGCTCCTTTGAGTCCCAGTTGATTGGCTGGGCCTTGAACTTTACGCCCAAGCGCTTGGCGACTTCCTTTGCCAAGTCAATGTCAAAGCCTACGATTTCGTTCTTTTCGTCCCTAAAGCCCATCGGCGGGAAAGAGTCGTCCAAGCCAAGGACAAAGACGCCCTTGGACTTCAACTTGTCAAGGGAGTTGTCAACGTTCGCGCCTTTTTTGGCGCAGCCGGCAAGAGAGGCAGCCAAAAGAGCGGCTGTCAAAACAACAAAAATTTTTTTCATAATTTTTCTCCTAAATCTATTTTTTCTTTCTTTTAGAGACAATTTTTTTAAGCGCGGCGGCTTGCTCCCTTACGCGCTCTGGAGCGGTTCCTCCAATGGTCTTGCGCTCGTCGGCGCAGGCTGCGGGCGTTATCAAATCGTAAATGTCCTCGCCTATCAATTTTGAGCACCGCTGGAATTCCTCGACGCACAAGTCCTCCAAGCGGACGCCCGCGTCGATGGCCATGCGGACGGCTTTTGCGCTGATTCCGTGCGCCTCGCGGAAAGGAACGCCCTTCCTTACAAGGTAGTCGGCAACGTCGGTGGCGTTGAGGTAGCCGTCCTGGCAAGAGTCGGCCATCTTCTTTTTGTTGAAAGAGGCGCTGCTTATCATGTAAGTGAAGACGGTCAAGCAGGAAGAGACTGTGTCCATCGCGTCAAAGAGAGGCGCCTTGTCTTCCTGCAAGTCTCGGTCGTAAGAAAGCGGAAGGCCCTTCATCATCGTAAGAAGGTTGATCAGGTCTCCGTAAACTTTTCCGGCGCGGCCGCGAATAAGCTCGGCAAAGTCGGGGTTCTTTTTTTGCGGCATTATCGAAGAGCCTGTGGACCATTTTTCGCTAAGGTTGATGAAGTTGAACTCGCTTGTGGCCCACAAGACGATTTCTTCGCAAAAGCGGCTTAAGTGCATTTGCAAAAGGCTAAAGGCGCTCGCAAACTCGATGCAGTAGTCGCGGTCGCTCACGCTGTCGATTGAGTTGGGCGTGGGGCCGTCAAAGCCCAAAAGCTTTGCCGTCAATTTTCTGTCAAGCGGAAGGCCGCTTCCGGCCAAGGCTCCGCTTCCAAGAGGGCTTAGGCTGATTCTAGCCAAGGCGTCTTCCAAGCGGCTCCAGTCGCGCTCCAAGCTCCAGGCCCAGGCGCACAGGTGCTGGCCCAAGGTGACGGGCTGCGCGTGCTGCATGTGTGTGTAGCCGGGCATAAGGGTATCGGCGTTTTTTTGCGCGATAGAGGCCAGAGCGTCAATCAGCGAAAGGATTTTGTTTTGCAAAAGCGGAATCACGCGGCGCAAGTGGATGCGCTCGTCAAGCGCGATTTGGTCGTTGCGGCTTCGTCCTGTGTGAAGCTTTTTTCCGGCCGCTCCGATTCTGTCGGTGAGCGTGGCCTCTATGAAGGAATGGATGTCTTCGGCGCTGTAGTCGATTTTTAGCTTTCCGCTTTCCAAGTCTTTTTTGATTGAAAGAAGGCCCGCCTTTATTTTTGCCGCTTCCGCCTTGGAGACAAGGCCGGCCTGGCCTAGCATTTGGGCGTGCGCGAGCGAGCCTTGAATGTCGTCAAAGGCCATGCGCTCGTCAACATATATAGAAGTTTCAAACTCAACGGCCGCCGCGTCGGGGCCTTCCTTAAAGCGGCCGCTCCAAAGAGCCGCGTGGTTGTCGGAGGTAATCGTTCCGTGTCGCATAGAAAGATATGATAGCAAAAAGATGCATTTTGCGCAACAAGCGGAAAAAATTCCGCAACTTGTTGCAAGCCTAAAAACGGGCGCGATTTTTTCTTACGAATTTTCCCAAAAAATTTTATAAAAAATCTATAAAAATTTGTATCTTATAGTTATAGCGGCCAAAAAATCAGGCCGCGACATAAGGAGGTTTCGCATGAACGAAACAAAAAAAGCGCTCACGCCCCAAGAAAAGTGGGAGCAGGCCACAATCGCCAACAACTTCATCTTTTACAAAGTAATGAGGAACAATCCCGACGTCTGCAAGGAACTTTTGGAAATCCTCTTGGAATTCAAAATCGAGCGGATTGAAATGTCACAGGAAGAAGTAGTCGACATCGACTTTGCAAGCAAGGGCATCCGCATGGACGTCTATGTAAAGGACTGTGACGGGCTAAAGGCCTACAACATAGAGATGCAAACAACCGACACCGAGGAACTTCCGGAGCGCTCGCGCTACTACCAAGGAATCATGGACGTTGATTTGCTTAAGTCCGGCCAGCAGTACAAGGAACTAAAGACCACATACATCATCTTCATCTGCCTTGACGACGTTTTCAAAAAAGGACTTGCCAAGTACACCTTTGAAAATTTGTGCCTTGAAGACACGGAAACAAAATTGAACGACAGGACGCAAAAAGTCTTTTACATTTGCAAAAACTATGATAAACTGTTGGACGCAAGGCAAAAGGCCTTCTTGCGCATGGTCACGCAGAACTCCAGCAGCGACGACTTTACCCGGCGCGTGGGAGGCCTTGTAGAAAGCGCCAAGCGCAACACGCAATGGAGGCAGCAGTTTATGGAATGGGACAGAGAGATGGCCTATATGCGGGCCAAAGGCCGCGAAGAAGGCCTTGCCGAAGGCCGCGAAGAAGGCGCTCGGCAAAACGCCGTGGAGAACGCGCGAAGCTTTTACGCAAACGGCGCTTCATTGGAGCTTATCGCTAAATCCTTGAACATGACAGAAGAGCAAGTTAAGGAAATTGTTTTCGAAACAACGCAAGCCGCAAACTAAGCTCCGCACGCTCTTGCGCTTTATCCAGACCAACGAGCCGGGCGAGGACGACTACCTTGTGGGCGCGCGACAAAAAGCCGTGGAGAACGCGCGGAACCTTAAATCCGCCGGCGTTGACATTAACATAATAGCCAAGTGCGTCGGACTTAGCGTTGAGGAAGTTGAAAAGCTTTAGGCCGTGGAAGCTGCCCGAAGTTTTTACGCCAATGGTGTCTCAATAGAACTTATTGCAAAATCGCTGCATATGACAGAAGAAAATTACCGTGCAGGCGTAATTAAGCCTGCACAAATAAATTAATACAACCAATGACCAGTCATGTTATTGTACGAAGTTGCTACATACATGACTATTGAAGTTCCATCCCACATAAGTGTTGCAGAGTCATCGTTACCAAACGGTTTCCAATTTGTTAAAGCCTGCATCATCATATAAGAACCAGTTTGGTAAGTTACGCCTGTCAAATTACCTGTCTCACGAGAACTATTAAATACAACATATTTTGCAGTAATAGTACCATTAGAGGCGTTGGTACGAGCCACATTGAACTCAATTGCTCCGTACTTGCCTGAACTGTTCTTTAACAAAATATAATGAACACCACCGGCATAATCTTGTTGTACAGAATCAAAAGTATATGATTTTATTTGATTTTCAGTAATAGAATTAAAGTCTATGCCAACGACACCTCTATATCCTGTCCATGTAGTGGCTCCAGCAGAGTAATTATTTGACGAATATGCAACTCCACTGTATATACCACTTGGTATAAGCCCGATTTTTTCAAGTGAGCTTTTGAAGTTGCTTTCATTTATAGAACCGCCCTTTTCAACAACATAAGCTCCAAAAGTGTATGAATTAGGAGTAAGTTTCATAACTGTAGTATTAGAGTTTGTCAATTTGCCATTCAAGACAACTCTTTTTTCAGAGTCAGGGAGATAAACATCATTTTTTGTAGCGGCGTTGCTAGAGTTGTAAAGGTTTATGCTGCCGCTCACAATGAAGCTTCCGCCCTGGTAAATTGCGCCGCCTCGCGCATCTCCACTTGTACCGCTTGAAGTAACAGTGTTCATTGTAGTAGTTCCAACGCTTCCAGCGCTCATAGTTAAAGTTCCGTAGTTATAAATTGCGCCGCCATATGCCTTTTTGCCTGAACCAGATGCAGTAGCGCTGTTGTTATTAATTGACGCGCCAGCGGAGATTGTGAGACCTCCTGCATTAAATATTGCGCCGCCGTATGCATTTCCTGACGTAGAGCCGTTTGCGCTGTTGTCTGCAAAAGTCGCGGCGCCTGTGATGTTGAGCGTTCCGCCATTGTAAATGGCGCCTCCCTGTGTGTTCGAGTTTCCACGCAGCACCGAACCGTTTGAAGTCAAAGCGAGGGCGCCGTTAATTGTCACAGTTTTGCCGCTTTGTATATAAATGGCGCCGCCATTATGAGACTTGTTTCCTTGCAATGTTCCGCTTGTCAAGGTAGCATCTGCATCAAAATAAACGCCGCCACCATTTCCTGTATTAGTTGCATTATAAGAAATGTTTCCGCCAGTCATGGCAAAAGAGCCGGACGAGTAGACCCCGCCGCCACGATCTCCCCAGTTATAGTTGACATAGCCTCCGCTTATTGAAACCGAAGAGCCGCTTGCAGAATAAATTCCGCCTCCGTAACTAACGGCGTAGTTTGAATAGTCGATTGTGGTTAGGTCTAGCGGCGATTTATTTTTTGAACTGTCTCCGATTGTTCCGCCGCTCATAACAATAGAACTTCCAGACGATGCGGTGCCGTAAAGATAAACGCCGCCGCCGTTGTAAGCCTTGTTTTTTGCGATTGTTCCGCCGCTCATTGTAAGCGTTGCGGTATTATTAAGATAGATTCCACCGCCGTTCTTGTATGCATCGCTTGCGATAGTGCCGTTCGCGTATATTGAACCGCTTGCAATTTCAACGCTGCTACCCGAAACTACAAGCACGCCGCCGCCTGCATTGGTAACGTAGTTGTAGCGGATTCCATAAGCGGCGTCCAGTGAAGTTCCTGTTGTCGCGGTCGGAGTCGCGTAGCCAAGACGGAGCTTAGAGCCTGTTCCAACGTAAACGCCGCCGCCACTCTGCGCGGAATTTGAATGTTTTCCAGAATCCCCTGTAGCGGCGGAAGTTGCGACTTTGTCTCCGACAAGAGCTGAACCTGTCATGCAGAGGGTCGCGTATTTTAAGCCAACGCCGCCGCCCCCTCCCAAGCCGGCGTTGTTGCCGCTTATCGTTGCGTCCGACTCCATTATAAAGGTTGCAGGGCTTGCGTCGGTTCCTTCAATGTAGACTCCGGCACCAGTACAGGTTGTACCGTTTACGGACAAGTTATTAGCCGTAACAAGAGCGCCCTCACTAAGCGTTAGGCTGGCTCCGGCCACGTTGGCGCGAATTCCACCACCACTGGCATTTTTATTGTATCCGCCAGTTATCTTGATTTTCTTTATTGTTACAGGAGTTGCTGTATTGATTGTAAGAGCCGTTCCGGAAGTTGTTGCGGTTGATAAGTTTCTGTTTATTATATCTTTTGAATTTCCTTGAACACCTTCAATCGTGATAGCGCTGGCAAGGCCGCCTGTTGAAGTTGAGCCAGCAGGAATAGTCTGAGCTGTTCCGGTAATAGTTCCAGAAAATTTAACAGTAAATGGAAGCGTTGTGTTCCAGCAGGCTTTTACTCCTTCCTCAATTGAATTGTATGGATGTAATTTTGTACCAATGCGCTCATCTGCTGTTGAAGAAGGTGCTTCAATTCCTGACGCGCGATTTTCAGAACCCGCAACATAAATGTCCGCACCGATTCGAGTCTTTAAGTCATCGGTTAATGTCCATGAGCTTTCCTTGTAGCCAACAGACCATTCTGAGTCGCTGGTATTAAAGTAAGTGTAATAATAAGTGGCTTTAGTTCCGGCAAGAACTTGACTTCCGCGCGCCCAGGTTGATGGAGTGAGTGTCATTTTATTAGAAGCCTGCGAACCGCTCCAAGCGCTGTCAACAGTAACTTTTTTGTTGCTTGGCAAATAAACGTCGTTTGTCTTTTCGCTTCCAGGGTAAACATAGGCCGAACCGCTTACATTAAAGGTTCCGTTCTGGTAAATGGCGCCGCCGCTTGTTCCGGCTTTGTTCAACGCGCCGCTTGCTCCGATTGTTCCGGCGGTCATTGTGAGCGTTCCAGCGTTATAAATCGCGCCGCCGCTATTATCTGACGCTTGATTTTTTGTAAAGGTTGCAGAGCCATCTATAGTGACTGTTTTTGAAGCGTCAACATAAATCGCGCCGCCAGAGAGAGCATTGTTAGCCGTAAAGGTTCCGCCGCTTATAGTTGCGTCGGCAGTACATTTTATCGCTCCGCCAGTGTTGCCGTTGTTATAAGAAATGCTTCCGCTGCGAATTTTTAGAGTTCCTGCATTATATATCGCGCCGCCGCCTTCATTTGTATTAAAATTACGTATTATTCCATAACCGTTGTCAATTGAAGATTCAATCAAAGTTCCATCAGTGTCAAAGCCGCTGTAACCAATATAAGCGGCTCCCCCATTGTAAATGCCGCCGCCGCCAGCATATTGCGCCCTATTGGCGTAGTCATTAAAGCCGTCTGTGCCGGCAACTTTAATTCCAGCCTCCGTAGAAAGCTTGTCTCCAATCAAGGCCTTTCCGTACATAAAGAGAGTGGCGCCCGTATTAACATACACGCCGCCGCCAGAATTACCGGCATAGTTGTCGTTAATCTTTGCGTAGTCGCCAAGCTTGACGGTTCCCGCTGTAATGTAGATGCCCGCTCCATCAGACGCGGCTCCATAAGTGATTGTCAAGTCTGTGATTGTAACAGTTTTTCCGCTTGCATCCACTGTGAGCGCGGAGCCATTGGTCTGATTTGTAGTGTACCTGATAGGAAAGCGCTGTATCTTGGCGTCGCTTGTTGTGGCGCCCGCGGCCTTGTAACCCTTAAGCGTTATGTCAACGCTTGGAGAAGAGATTACCTGCTGCGCTCCCACAAGTGTTCCCGCAATGGTGATTTCTTTTACGGTCGCAAGGTCGGCGCAGGTAAGCGCGTCGGCGACGCTGGCGTATGGGCTGGTCTTGGTGCCGTTTGCGCCAGTTGTCACGCCTTTGTTAAACCCAGCCGGTTTTGTGTTGCCGCTGTCTGTCGCGTCAACTACATAAATCGGTGAAGTAATCCAGACTTTTTTGGCAGTTTCAGAAGTCTGCGCAAGATTGTTGCCCCTGTCCCAGCCGCTGTCGTCTTTGCTAAGCTTGAATTTTCCAATCGCGTTTGAAAGGTTTTCGGCGTTAGCGCTGTTAGAAGAAAGGATGTCCCTTCCGCGAGAGTAGCTGCCCAGCGAAATTGTGGCAACTGACGAAACACCCGATGGAGGATTAAGAGCGCCAGTGATTGCAACAGTTTTTCCGCTTGCAAGGTAAACGTCGTTTGACCTTTCGCTTCCGGGAGCGATGTAGGCGCTGCCGCTCATGTTGAAGGTTCCGCCCTGGTAAACCGCGCCGCCGTCGCCTGTCGAAGCAGCCTCATTTTGTGTAAAGGACGCGCCGCCGGTAAGCGTAACTTCGACTCCGCTTTTTATGTAAAGGCCGCCGCCGTTTTTAGCGTAGCCATTGGAGAACGTTCCGCCGCCAATGCTTGCGCCGGCGGCAAAAAAGATTCCTCCGCCATTGGAATAATCAGTGCCTGAGTTGCAAGAAATGTCTCCGCTCGCGATTTTTAACGTTCCGGCGGCGTGGTAGATTCCCGCGCCGTTGCTTGAAGAATAGTTGCGGCGCACGCCGTAGTGTCCGTCAGT